>ERZ795061.3341-NODE-3341-length-14087-cov-4.481899_pt1 | contig 14087 bp, 2 predicted proteins | sample MGYA00375145_ERZ795061 | MGnify/ENA primary metagenome ERZ795061 (study PRJEB30190, sample SAMN05720144) | anaerobic digester metagenome | isolation source: active sludge of municipal wastewater-treating anaerobic digesters | place: USA | collected 2014-12-22 ... | reverse complement strand
GTTTCAAGCAACCAGAAATATCGGCTATTCGGCAGATCTAGTCCGGCGGTTACGTCCACCATGTACCCCAGGTCGCTGCTGTAGTCCATTCGTTGGTTAAAGAAGGTAACATTCTCAGGCACTTGAATAATCTTGTCACCAAATCCCATGGTACTGAGCCGGAAAGAAAAAGGATCTACATCGTCATCTATCGGCACTTCAATAAAAACGATGGCAGCGCTTGAGGTAGCGAAGGTGGGATCATTTTCAAAACGAACTGTGTAATCCATTTCATCATGCACGGATATCCAGTGCTCCTCGCTGTACCCATCCGGGCCTGAAATATCATTGGGGTCTTTGGGGCACATCCGGGTGATTGATTTATGGCTGAAGCCGTCTGAATCAACACATCCGTCATCGTCAATGAGCACTACTGTTTCATCGATAAACTGGCCGGAGACGGTTTTACTACATTCGCCGCCTGAACCTCCTCCTTCACCCCAGCTACAATAGTAAGGTGGTGTCCCTCCGCTTGGAACGGCTGTTAATTTAAAAGTATAAGATGGTCTGACACCACAAGGAATCGGATTAGGTGACCAGCCTAGTAGTTGAGAAGAAATATTGACGGAGACTTCCTTACCTGGCCAGATTTTGGCCGACTTCGTACCCATACATCCTTTCGATGTAGAGACGGTTACAGAATAATCGCCGGGGGCAAGTCCGCTTATGACTTTACCTCCTATAAAAGTTTGACCATCCTTGGTCCATTGGTATTCGAGCCCGTTCGTAATGCCAACTACCTTTACTTCTATTCGACCGTCTTTTCGCCCCTTACAGGATTCGTCCTTTTTATTTATTGTGATCTGTGCCTGAGCAACTACACACCACCAACATAAGCAAACGAGCAAGATTGATTTCATTTAGACGAAGGATAGGCTGAGTGAAAGAAATTATAGAATGTAAAGCCCAAAGCCGTATTGATTTGTTGCATTAAAGCTGCATCTTCGATTTTGTAATGCTGGCCGAGATAGGAAATCATACCTTCTTTATCTTTAAATTGTAGTAAAGTCAATGCATGATCTATATCTTCCTGGGCAATCTCTAAGGAAAGAAGGCACTCACGAATCGTCGGAATTAATGATTCAATGGTGAATTTCTCATCGAATGTTCTAATTGCGTCAGGGGGTATTTGATTGAGGGGTATTGAACTTTCACCTTTTTGAACAACCTGTTTCAAATAGGATGGCTCAATACTGCCAATAAGTTCCAATAAGTTGGTCAAAGAAGTGTCATCTAAATTTCTATGTTTCCACTTCCCGTCCACCCATTTCATGGCTTTAGATTGATAAAATCGGAAATGGGAAAGTTCCATAGTATAAAAAAGAAGAAGGTATTTCTGATGATGTTTATCCTGAACTTCTGCTGCCATTTCAAGGTAAAGAGGGTTTTGAGTTAATAAAGATTGCCATTCTTGAAATTCCTCTTTGGTCATTCCATTCCAATCAGCGGGAAGAAATAAGTCCTGGAATGTATTATATGAACTCGGTGCGAAATAGGATTTAAATGCGATGACATAAGGGTGATCATGCTTTCTGACATGGGCATTGTAAGCTTTGGCTGGGGTAAAGAATTCATATTTTTCAACGTCCACCCATTCACCCAGGTAATCAAGACGAAGCTGTCCAGGGACTCGCTCAGCCACCATTATTAATATTGCACAAATGAAGAATATCCTGCACTTCATATCAGTTAAAATTATACACGGTAAAAGGTGGAGACTTATAAGGCGCCATCATTTGAACCTCTACGGATGGGCCGCTAAATACTTTTTTGAACTGATTATTATCGCTCAATTTATATACTGTAGAAGTGATAGTACATGTTGCAGGCTTGATTTCAATGTAGGCCACAAGTTTTTTGTCTGCAACTTGATATTCAGAAACAGATTCTACGGAAACGGAGAATTCGGCACTGCCGGAAGCAGCCCATCCTGAAGTAACGGCTGTCAACTCGAAACCACTAAAAAGTTTTATGCCAAATTTCCCCTGAAAGTTTTCAACATGTAAATCCGGATCCTGTTGAGCAGGATCTTCGACAAATGTCATGGCAAAAGTGATTGGAGCACTTGCTCCCGCCCATAGTTTGCTGCAAACAGAAACTCCAGGCAATGAAACCGTTCTGGTGAAGTAAGGGTGAAATATTTTACCTGTAACCTGAAAAGTCCCTTCGATTACATACTCATATTTAAATGCAGTATCTGGACTCATATACTTTTCTGCGACTGATCTCTTTACGATATAACTTACTTCAGCTGCATTGATTTCAAATGGGTCGGCGCTTCCACAAGGAATATCAATTTCTTCATCTGGCTCACCGTTGTTTTTGAATTTCAACTTAGATTTCAGAAACTCAAATAGTTCTTCAACAAAAGGGGTAATATCTTGTTGGATTACAGCATTTTGAATACGCACAACTCTTAACTGAGGTTTATACTCTGGGTCATCTCCTGCGATATAATCAGAAAAAGTACCACTGAGTGTATAAGATTCTGACATGGGGTTGTCTGCCTTACCATCCATAGGTGTATTGGATCCAAAGCCATCTGGTTTCCAATCCGGAATACCATTTGCGAATCCTCCGGGATTTGGCTTGGCTGAAATCAATACTTCATTCTGATCGACCACATATAAAATATCACCTTGTTTGGCTATTCGACCAGGCGCATCCGTGTCGATAGCCCAAACATCCTTTACCCCGTTATTGACAGGAAGCTTTTCTTTGACGATGCACCCTGGTGTTCCTACCTTGGAGGCTTGGACTGTAATCTCGCCATAAAAGGCTCCTGGAGTTATTCTTGCTCCCAATCCTTCCGGAGTATACTCACAACCAAATGTTGGTGGGAGTATGTCCCATTCAATATCACTGGGGGAATTTACACCTTCAAGATTAAGAAGCACGGCATCAACAACAGACTCCTCAGACGCCTGTATAAGATGATCAGGGGAAAAAAACATTTCACCAAAAGACAATCCAACAGTAACCTCATCTGTTCCTTTCAGAGCCAAATTAGCATCCATAACTGTGACAGAATAAATCGTTTCTGTCTTAGGGAAGGCAGTTGGATTTTTGATGGTGTGATCATTTAGCCCAACGGTGGGTGACCAGATATAACAACATCCCTCACAAAGATCATTTGACCCAATAACCACGCCAAGTTCACCACAGGTCGTAGTGTCAGGCCCGGCCCAATTCTGACTATAACTGTGATCGACCCACCAACCCATTCCAACCAAGAATAGTAATACCCTTTTCATACTCATTATTTATCATAATTAATGGAGAAACCTTGCATGCCACCAATTTCCCCATACACATAATACGTTCTTCGTCCTCCGGGTCTCAATACGCCTGGAAATCCAAGCATGTCCTCTATTGGGAGCATCAATTGTGTATTCTCAATCCTATTATAATAATCGTCCAACGAATAATATACAAGATTCGACTGGTTTGATGTACCTACCCGAATAAAGCGATCCTGCGCATCTGCATCCCCTGTATTTTCTACATCCACTTTAATCTGAAATTTTTGGTTGAATCGCGCATTATATTGCGTTGGATTAATGCTCCAATTAACTGCGACACTGGAACCGGAACCTTCAATAATCTCAAATGCATATTCGTAGCTCGCCATCCAAATACTCTCCCGAAGACATAATAAATGATAATGGCCCAGCGGCTGCCCTTCGAGGTTAAAACGGGCTACCACACTTTCCCCGTTACCCACAAGGATGAAAGTATCAGCAACAATTTCATGATATTGCGTTGAATCTTCCAGCACCTGGACTAGCTTCACGATTACAATGGAATCCAAATTTGATCCGTAAGCTTCTAACGTTGTATACCCTTTATTTCCACCCTGTTCCGGCGAAACACTCAGGATTTCCATAAGGATGATTCTTGCATGCACCTGAATGGGTTGTGGTGCACTGTTACCCACTTTGTATCCCTGACACATTATATAGTAAAAACCTGGCTGAGCATCCCGTACCAGGACTTGCTGATGCGGACTGAAAGGTTCTGTAAAGGCTAGATCATGATCTGCTGTAGTGGGCACAGCGCCGTATTTTACATAGAGTTCATTCACTCCGATCAATGAATCTCCCGCCAGGCTAATGAGCACGTTAGATCCGGCCTCATCAGCGCCAATGTTCAATTTATAATATTGAATCTGATTTGGGTATAGTGTATCCTCGCGGGCAACATCAATGAAAATCTCTTCAATATCCACATTGGTCAAATCAAACGAAAAACCGTCATTGTTGTCTTCATCCGATTCAAGGATATTGTTCCGTGCATCCGTCCGTACAATCGTATGATAGTCCGCATTGGTCACATTGTTATAGGTGATAGGTACCGTCTTCGTTGTGGTTGAACCTGGACTTATTGAAACAAATCCGTCCCATATTCCGATGACCTCATCGGTTATGCTCCATGCTGTATCTGGTGAGAGATAGACAATCTCCCGAAGTTGTCCATATGCAGGATTAAGGCCTTGATTTTCTGTTTGCCATGTCAGATCAGCCGTATGTCCGGCTAATACACTATCCGGCACCAGAATATTCTTGATCAACAGATCAGCAGGCGGAGGAGGAACAGCAATAATGGAAGCTAGAAGGATATTGTTTCCTTCCTGGTTGTATTCAAAGACATAGTTATAATGGTCAATCGAATAGATCAGGTAATAATTACCAAAATAGTTGGCTGGCAAGAACACAGAGAATGAATCTGTTTTACTGGTATTAGATGCCAGACTACCTTGCTGTAAACTGAACAGCAGAAGATCACCATTATCAATTGTACTATTGGTACTAGCAAAAATCTTATCCACGCGACCCGTTGCCAGACCAGTACCCATATTCGACACATTGGTTAGTATACTAAAAAACTGTCCGGATACAACGCTTACAGGAGCTACAAAATCAACTGGCTGCAGATCAGGATAAAGGTCCAGTTTGACATGGATTTTCCTGGCAACCCCTGCTAAACGCGGGGTATTTGCATTATTGGATCGGTTGATGTCGTTGTTGACATCTTGTTCATCTGTTTCGATAAACAAATAATAATCACCGGTGATACCCTCTGGTATCTGCAGATCAACAGATATGGTAGTGGAGGTGCTGGCAGCCAATGCTCCATTTGGGTAAGCAAATACTCCAAGGGCCATATCCGTTGAAGGATTGAATAGGCTGTCGGAAGAAAAATAGTACTTTTCAGTCCATGAGCTATAATAAGAAGTATATCCAGAGAGATTTGTCACATCATAATCCACACTCAATGTCTGGCCTGAAATAAGGGTGTCCGGAACACCTTCAATTTGATCCAGTTCCAGGTCTATTCCTGGATAAGCGAGCAATGCAAACGTATCACTCCGCAAGATATTATTGGCCTCCCCACTCCCTTCAAATACATTTTGGAGAGCATCATTCAGGATATAGATGTAATAATAATTTGGGTTCTGTGTAATCGGAGTGGAAAGGGAAACCGTATACAAGACACTTTGAGATGTATCCAGGAGTGTGGTGGAGCGCTTGCCTAAAGGCATCGCTAATGACCTGTCCCAGGTGGGCGAAAACGAAATAAATATACTATCCACCGCTGACTGGAATATAGGCACATCTCCCTGGTTGACAACTTCGTAATGCATTTCAAAATCAACTCCGGCAATAACGGTATCGGGAACATCCATTGAAATGGTGGTCAGATCCGGATGAGGTGCTTCAAAAATAGTTAGCGGTGTGGCCAAAGTATTGTTGCTTTCCTCTGACTCGAAAATAGTCCCTGTCGCATCTGTCTGACAAATGAGGTAATATGGTCCGGACGCATTGACTGGAATAATAAAACTGACGTTTTGATCAAGCGTATCAGGTGCAGAAAAATCTGTGTTATAGATGGTCCGGGTCGTAAGCAACTGGTCTGTCGTGGGAGATAGGAGGCTATCAGCAGACAAATAATACCTGCTGGAAAATGTGCCATTATAAACGCCAGGTCCATTGTTCACCAACTCTGCCTGGACAGAGAGTGTATTGCCAGACAGAATAAATGGCGCATGGATCAACGAATCCACTACCATGTCCGGGCGTATAATGGTTAGCGGACCCGAACGGAAAATATTGTTTTCTTCAAATTCATATTCATTGATGAGGTTATTATAGTCTGTGAAAACATACAAATAATACGTTCCGACAAAGTTACCAGTCAACCGAACTGATGTTGTTTTCTTCGTGTAATCTCCTGCCGTCAGTCCAGCATTATGGTACGCATAACCAAGTGGAATGAGGAAATTAGGATTATACACTGGTGATGGAGACAAATAATACCGATCAGTCCACGTGCGGGTAGGTGCTGACCCACCCTGGTTCTTTACATTATAACTAAAGCTCTGATGCTTGTATAGACTCACTGAATCTGGAATCATCAGGCTGTCTACCTGAAGATCGGGAGGTGGCGTCAAAACAATTTCAAGGGTGTTGCTCAGCAATGTATTATTACCCTCCGTCGCATACTCAAAAACATCATTGTATGAATCTGTATACACACGGATGTTGTAATCACCATAAATATTTGGCGGTAACACCACTTGCGTACTGACCAGATAGGAGGAATCCGGCAACAAATTTCCTATATGGGTCTTGGTCAATAATAAAGCTGTTAGCCCATCCTCGTTCGATGGGTCAGGTACAAGCGTTACAAGGTCCTTCCAGATAGAATTCGTGGTGATACCATCACCAATGTTGTTGACTCTATAGGTTATGCCGATCGTCTGTCCTGAAAAAGCAAGTACCGGCGTAGTAATCTCAGTGACAATGAGGTCCGATGGTGGGCTCAGTGTCACGTTCATTTGTGTTGCACTGTAGGATGTATTATTGTTTTCACTTGTCTCCTTTGTGGCACCAAAATGATCCGTTTTAATGATGATGTAATACAATCCATTAGTTCCCTGAGGCAGGATAACCGATGCGCTATGTGCATAAGATTCAGCAGGGTTCAGGTATGCCAGGTTTGGAACGGAAGCCAGCAGAGGATCAAAACTATTATAGGTAGCATCATTGGAAAGGTAAATGTTATCAAACCAGGTGCCGGGATTGGTCACGCCCAAACCCTGGTTATCGATAACCCACTCAACAGAAATAGTCTGTTCGGAAAAAGCCGTGGAAGGAATAATCATGGATTCTACGATCAAATCCGGCAAATGACGAACAAAAAACTGTTGTACAGGACCAGGCATCATATTGTTACAAACATTTTTTGCAACTACCTGCCAGTTATAGAGTGTGCCATAACTCAATTGGCTATAGAGGGTGTTGATTTGAGTGAGATTAGACACTTGCGGCATTCCTGGTTGTGGATCTCCATCCGGCCAGATATATATATCATACCTTGTTGCATTTTCTGCAGGCAGCCATGAAAATGAAACTGTTTTTTCAAGATCGAGCGTACCATCCACTGGAATCATATTGCTGACTGGCATGGTCAACGCGGGAATGTGTTCCACCATGATATCGTGGAGTGAATCATTGGCTGTATTGAGATCGGTCGCTAATGCTGTGATGAGCTCAAAGTCATAGACACCCGGCTCCATCATGTTTTCAGGAACCGAAAATGTAAAATCAAGAAACTCTCCGGGAAGGACGAAAAGGCTACCTATGTTCTCTATAACCCAGGAAGACTGATTCATTTTATACCCCACATTGAATCCTGTCTCGGTTGATGACCCGTAATTCTGAATCCGAATAGTCACACTTTCCATTTCACTAAGCCCGCAATACGTTCCTGGGGACTCTAGAAGTTTAGCGCCAACATCATGCGCCAGCAACGTAAATTCCCTCGCCCCAATATCCGGCGTAGAACCATTTCGTGCTGCACCATATATATCAGTTGTCACACCACTCACAGGTATGGCCTCACCATCCAATGCGGCCTGTAAGACATCCGGACCATCGCCATCAAATAATGATTCTACACTCACTCCTAGCAAATTCTGACCAGACCCTGCTTTGAAGGTCGCATGATCCACATAGTCAATGGAGTAATACGCGAGCACCGGCCCTGTTGCATAGAGATTACAATGATTGAGCGTGTTATTTGAATACGGAGGAGCCCAGGATGTACTGATCGCTTTACCACCACTTTCATTTGAAAAGATGCAATTTCGGACATGAATATTACTATTTGAACCAGCATCGACAAAGGCTAAACTGCTGGACGCTACGTTTTCAATGCGCACCGTGTTATAATTATATTTGACATAATTGCATGCCTCCTGCGCTATGCCCAGGGTAGCATTTGAAGAATTTCGGGCCAGGATATAATTGTTGTTTACTTGTATAGGCAGCAGGGCGGTTCCATTAGATGCATATATGCTCATCCCATAATATCCGCCTGCCAACAACCTGATGTCATTACCACTGATGGATACGTTACCGGAGAGAAAAGAGACCACGATGCCCTGATGATAGTTTAATGAATTAGATATCGTATTCTGATTGAGTTGAAGGTCCTGGGTATATCTTGAATAAATCGAGCGGGAGAAACAATTGTTAAAGTGATTATTTTCGATGATATGATGTTTCTCTTTGTCACCACTACTTCCAAGCATGTAAATGCCTTGTTCTCCAAACTCAAAATAATTATTGGCAATCGTGATGCTGTCTTCGCTGGTCGTACCACTGTATATCAATTCATAACCACCATAGGCATACTGTAATTGAACACCCTTAATGTGGCAATTGGCTACAACCACGTCACTTGAATTATTCATTAACTCAAGTACGCGACCTTTGGTGGAAGCGAGCGAAATGTTTTCAAACCGGATACCATGGGCATCCTTGAGCCGCACGGTATAATTGTTATCGCCGATGATGGCAAAATTCCTGGTCAGACTGACCAGCGAACTATCTCCTGATGCGGACGAAAAGGTCACGGTATGCGCGGAGGACAATCTTGGGAAGTTCTCTATTAAAAGTTGAGATACATAGGTTCCATTGCGAATGGAAAAGGTGACGTCATTTAAAATACCACCATGGTGCAGGGCCCTTTCCAGTTGTGAAAAGAGATTGAAATCAGGCAACACACCTCCTACTGTATAGGGACCTGATAAAGCAGGATAAACATTGGTCAGATGAAGGGTATCATTGATACTGGTGCTGTCCGGAATATTATTTGGGGACTCTGTCCAATAAATCACATCATGCGCAGTATACTCGGGAAAATTAAATGTACTGATGGTGACGGTATCACATTGCGCGGAAGGCAACGCTCCAGTCCATGTATACAGCGGCTGTTCAATACCATTGACCACCCATCGCACATTGACACTGGTCAGGGTATCTGTACCGAAGTTCTTGATAGCTAAGTTAATGGGTTGACTACCGTGGGCGAAAGGCGCATGGGGACCAACAGCCATAAACACACCGGCATCATTGGCAATCGAAGGATCAAACTCATCTGCACCGATGTCAGGTGGATTTTGTCTGCTTTCTCCATCGATGTCTTGTGGCACCAGTGCTTGAAACAATCCGGCTCCATTCAACAAAACATTACTGACATGTAAATTCGAATCAGACATATATTGCGGATTGATCTCCAATGCATTTAAATCCTGGCTAGTTGCCGTCTGCCAATCGGACAACGTGGTTCTGGCGGTCCCGTTCCAATAACCTAAATATGCACCTGGCACATAATAGTTGTTGTGGTCAGCAAGAAAGGAAGTATTGTTGTTTGCATATATACCATAGCCCACCCCCGCATTTGAAAAATTATTATTGTAGACCTTGAGTGAAGGATTGCTGGTCAAATACATAGGCACCCCGACAGACTGACCGGTATGGGTAGTCGTGATATGAAAATTATTATGCAGGATAGTATAATAACTGGATCCAATCATATAAATACCACGGGCAATATTGGTCCCTCCGATACTTATGAAATTGTTGGCGATCAAAGCTGGACTGGAAACCAGATTGTCACAATCTTCAATATACAAACCATACCCTCCATCCGGCAAATGAAAGATGTTATTGGATACACTCTCAACGTTCTGGCACAAGTATAAGACAACGCCATTCATATCATTTTCAGCCGCATTAAAGACATTGTGATCAACCCTGATATTATATTCCCACTTAGCATAGACCCCGGTATTGTAGGGCTGATCGAATGTATTTCCTTCAATGATGGTGCCTGCGACACCAGAGGGCGCTCCGAATGAATAAAAACCATAAGACCCGTACTGGATGAGATTGCCTGAAAAGACATTCTGTGTATCTAATCCTGTTTCCGAATAAATGACTGCCGCACTTGAAGCTGTGGTGGTTCCTTCAAAACCAATGAGGATGTTATTTATAAACTGATTACAATGAGCGCCATTGTAATACGATACCACATGGCGATACGCCGGATTGACAGAAGCAATCCGCAGATTTTGAAAAGTCACGCCATCAGCTCCATTGAGCACAATGGTATGTGCATCATACCCCAGATTCGTGATGAGTACGTCCTCCCGATTTCCGGACTCGGATTGAAAGATAACTGGCCTGTCACAATCTGAGCCGGGGAAATCATTTATTGAAATAGTATCGAGATACGTGCCTGATCGAATATTAAAGGTCACTGCTTCCGATGCACCTCCCTTGTTCAATTCCGCCACGGCTTCAGTGATCGATTCAAAATCCGGATCAAAGCCCCCAATGGTGTATGTTCCATGCAAGCCCGGGTATAAACTATCAACCCTGAGCGTATCATTGATTGCAAGTTCATCCTGCACACCATTGGGTTCGCTGACCCAAACTTTAATCTCATGAAACGTTCGGGCTGCAAAATTGAACTCACCAATATCCAGGGAGTCATAGGTGCCCGCGGAAGGAAGCAGCCCTGTCCACATATACGTAGGTTGTGGCACACTATCGATTTCCCAATTCACTTCCATGGAGGTCAATGTGTCCACTCCGTTGTTGATAAATTTAATGTACACGGTATTCAACCCTTCAGGAAATGGCAGATGGGGATAGGTGATTCCCGCTATACCTACATCATGCGTAAAAAGATCAAACTCATCACAACCTATATCCGGCATACTAGTATCTCTGGGCATACCTTCAATGTCATCAGGTGTATTGGTGCCACTGATCGCCATTCCATTCATTTCCGCATTCTCAATCATGTAGCTAAGGGGAGAATCCTCGTCATACAAGGGCTCTACATGCTGGGAATTGACATCTCTGCCCGTGGCCTGCCAGGCTGCTAATGCGGTGTAGTTAGTTCCCAGGTAGTTGATCAGATTTGTTCCTTCTGTGAAATGTATATTGTAGTTGGTGGTCAGTGGTGTTCCTGACCCATTGAATTGCATGGTCTTACCATTCGCCTGGTTGTCGAGAATATTATTCAGGAACAGGATATTTCCTCCAGAATGTCTCAAGATATTTGTTCCGGTATTATCTCCACCGGAAATACGGATGGTATTGTGATACACATGGACATAATTGCAGGTATGCGCATACAATCCTAACGAACCTGCCCCTGATCCCCCGATGATAAAATTGTTTGCAATACGGGCCGGAAGAGATACAGTACCATTGGATAAATAAAACTGGATTCCATAACTACGCTTACCGTGTAAAAGAATTTTATTGCCAGTGATAGACGTATTCTCTGCACAGGATTCCCCATACACTCCAATGAAAAGACTATTTGAACTATTGGACGTAACCGTATTATAGTCAGCACGTGGTGCCTTCAATCTGTAAAGCAGGAGCCCCATTACATAGGCGTCCTCAAGTGCATTATAGTTTACATTCAATCCTGTTGTCCCGGTAGCACCATCCCAATGGATATTATAGGAGCCTCTTATAATGGTGTTGTATTGTATAGTGTTGTTATGATTGTAATTTGTTGAACCTGTACTAACCCCCCGAATGGCAGCGTAAGAAGAACTTGTGTTGTCTGAAGAGACGCCTTCAACAATGCAATGGTTTATATGATTACATGCAGATGCATTCTGAAAGCGGATAGCCTGAAAGGCATCGATAAAGGTTTTGATCGTCAAATGACTCATTTCAATTCCATCCGCACCGTCGAATAAAACGGTGTGTGTCCCTGTACCCAGGTTATCCCATATCACATCTGCTGCATTGCCTGTCACTGATGTGAAAACGACTTGCGCTCCGCAAGTGAGGAAAGGGGCCGCATTGAGCGAAACGGATTCATGATAGGTGCCGGACTGAAGTTCAAACCGAATACTGTCCAATATGCCGCCTAGTGCCATGGCACTGACTGCATTACTGATCGTCAGGACTTCACCCGTTGCACCAACGACTACAGTACCTGATACAGCTGGATAAATAGCCGATTGATTGAGCGTATCATTCAGTGGATTGGAATCCATAACCTGATTTGGCAATGAAGTCCAGATCGTAAACTGATAGGCTGTACTGAGTTCAAAATCGAGTTCGCCCAGGATAATGGTGTCTTCGCCCAGACTTGGTAATTCACCACTATAATAATAGTCGGGTTGTGGATCACCATTCAGTTCCCATGAAATGACAGCTGTATAGAGCGTATCAGAACCATGATTTCGAACTATAGCCTTTACATCCTGCAATCCGCGGGCAAAAGGCATTTCAGGCAATACATTCAGGATACCAGCGTCAAATGGTTCTGTACCTATTTCATCCGCACCTATATCAGGTGCAACGGCATCCCGCAACTGGTTGTCAATATCGGTCGTAATGCCTGCTTGAGGAACCGCCGCGCCATGCAAACCTGAAGCCAGAATGTGTAAGTCCGAACTCGATACAAAAAGGGGATTAATTGAGAGCGAATTTGAATCAAGATTAGTACCTGCCTGCCACGAAGCCAGATCAGCATAAGGGGTATTTGCCCTGTATGCTAATTCTGTACCGTTTGTGTAGTAGTTATTATAATCACCGTTGACGATAGGTATATAAAATGTTTCAGAATACGCACGTCCTGCATTGGCAACTCCAATATTATTCTGCACCGTAATGCTATCTCCCCCAAAGAGTTTGATAGCGTGGTGGCTGGAAGCCGTCGTGCCGGCACTGTATCCGGTATTGTAGACAAACTGCAACCGCCGGTTAGTCGATAATGTAAATGCTGATCCACTGACCACGGAGGACATATTATTGTACACCTTACACAAACCAGGCAGGCTACTTTCACTGTTGACACCATTAATGGTGATGCCATCTCCTGTGGATGTCAGGTTGACTTTATTAAGGGTAACCGTATTGGTGCCATGACTGGAAGTCAATTGAATACCGGTATAGGTTGCTGTTGTATTGGAAACCACACTATTCCTTCCAATCGAAATGTCCTTTATCTGTTGGGCCAGTATAGCTCCGGTCCTTTGATTCACAAAACGATTGTCCTCAATGATGAAGGAATCTTGTCGTTCAGCAGGTGTGACGTTGCCCAACAGGTAAATGGCGCGTGTTCCATTTAAAAAATAGTTATTCCGCAACGTTACATTTCCATCAAAGGTATCGTTTGTGTAACATAAATAACTATTGCCGGAGACAATGGTCGGACTCCTGCCTTCCAGATAACAATGTTCAATCCTAACATCCCCAGCTCCGTCCCTCAGGAAGAATATATTAGCATAAGTGGTATTTATCGTCTTAAAGCCCAAATGTTCGAATCGAATGTGTTTTGCGCCATTAAGTTGTACTATGTAATTGGTCGTGCTCGTGGAATTAAACTGAATAGTCACCAGGGAACTATCCTGGTTTTCAGAACTGAAGGTTATGGTATTGAGGGTAGAAGCACCTGGAATAGAATCAATAGAAAACTGTTCAGTGTAGGTACCATTTCGAAGTAAAAAAGTTACAGGTCCACAAATAGCAAATGTTTGCAGAGCAGACACGGCATCAGCAATGGTTGCAAAATCAGGGCTAACACCCCCTATTGTGTAAGCTCCACTCAGTGACAAACTATAGGTACTCGTCAAGGTGTCATTGAGCATAAACAAATCATCATCTCCATTCAGGTCCTCCGCCCAGAATCTCAAGGTATCTGTCTGGTCATCAAATGGG
>ERZ795061.3323-NODE-3323-length-14133-cov-6.933868_pt1 | contig 14133 bp, 10 predicted proteins | sample MGYA00375145_ERZ795061 | MGnify/ENA primary metagenome ERZ795061 (study PRJEB30190, sample SAMN05720144) | anaerobic digester metagenome | isolation source: active sludge of municipal wastewater-treating anaerobic digesters | place: USA | collected 2014-12-22 ... | reverse complement strand
CGCCACGCACCATCTCGATCGGCGAGTACCGCCGACCGCACGGAATCGTTTGGCTCAAGGACGGGCGCCGTGTGCTGGTGACGGTCGAGGCGAGCCGGGCGCTCCTCGTGGTGGATGTGCGGGCCGGGGTGGTGGAGAAGGCGATCCCCACCGACCAGAACGGGACGCACATGGTGGCGCTCGCGCCTGACGAGCGGATGGCGTACACCGCGAACATCGGCTCGGGGAGCGTGTCGCGCATCGACGTGGCGGCCGGCAAGGCGGTGCAGGTGAAGGTGACGGGGAAGGGGCCTGAGGCGATCGACGTCTCGCCCGACGGCAAGGAAGTGTGGGCCGCGGACCGGCAGCTCGACTTTCTCACGATCCTCGATGCCGCCACGCTGGATTCGTTAGGTGCGCTCCCCACGCTCCGCTTCCCCAACCGCCTCAAGTTCACGGTGGACGGCAAGCGGGCCCTCGTCTCCAACGCGGCCGCCGGCGCCATCACCGTTTACGACGTGGTGAAGCGCACGCAGCTGGCCACGATCCAGATTCCCTTCGATCCCGCCAAGAAGAAGGCCGAGGTGGTGCTGGGCGACATGGGAAACAGCGCGGTCCCGCTCGGGATCCTCATGGAGCCCAACGGCAAGCGGGCGTGGGTGGCGACGGCGGCGCTGGGCGAGGTGGTCGAGATCGACCTCGCCACGCTGTCGGTGAGTCGCACCATTCATGCGGGGAATAACCCTGACGGAATGGCGTTCATCGCGCGGCTCCCGTGAGCGCCGTCGTGAACCACCGCGCGGCGCCTTGACTTGGCCGCTCCCGAGCCGTAGAAAACGACCCGTGACGCGCGTGGCGCGCGCACGGGTCGTCTTGCGACAGAGGATGGCATGTCCAGCGTGGTCTACCTGAACGGGGAATACCTCCCCCGCAACGAAGCCAAGCTCTCCGTGGATGAGCGCGGCTTCTTCTTTGGTGATGGCGTGTACGAGGTCACCCGGGCCGTCGACGGTCGCCTCTTCGAGTCGGGGCGGCACATGAAGCGCCTGGCGCGCGGGCTGCGCGAGCTGCGCCTCGACCCGCCGCTCTCGCTCGACGAGATCGAGGCGGTCTCGCTCGAGCTCCTGCAGCGCAACGACATCACCTCGGGCGAGGGGACGGTCTACCTGCAGATCACGCGCGGCGCGGCGCCGCGCACGCACCACTTCCCGCCCCCGGGCACCCCCTGCACCGTCTTCCTCTCGGCGCAACGATTCGCGCTCCCCACCGACAAGCGCGCGAACGGCGTGGCGGTGGTGACGTATCCCGACATCCGCTGGTCGCGCTGCGACATCAAGACGGTGAACCTGCTGGCCGCGGTGATGGCCAAGCAGCATGCGGTCGACCACGGCGTCTTCGAGGCGATCTTCGTGCGCGAGAGCGCGATCACCGAGGGGTCGCACACCAACATCTTCGGCGTCATCGATGGCGAGCTTCGCACCTATCCGGCGAGCAACCTGATCCTCCCCGGGATCACGCGCGACGTAGTGCTCGAGGTGGCGCGCGAGCTGGGGATTCCGGTGAACGAGACGCCGTTCCACACGCACCACCTGCCGCAGCTGCAGGAGGCCTTCCTCACCGGGACGACGACCGACGTGATGCCGATCGTCTCGATCGATGGGACGCCGGTGGGCGACGGCAAGCCGGGCAAGGTCTCGAAGGCGCTGTATGACGCGCTCGCGGCCCGCATCTACGGGGCGATCCCGGCCGGGGAACGTTAGGCATGGGGCGGTCGGCATCGAACGCCGCGCCAGTCGTGGCGGGCGAGGTGCGGCGAGGGACGAGCGGGGCGGTGCGCGCGGCGCATCGCCCCGCTGGCTTACCCACCCGGCGCGCCGCGCTCGTTCCGGTGATGGCCTTCCTCGCGCTCTCGCCGACGCTCGTCGGCGCGCAGCCTGGTGCGACGCGCGTCCCGCCGCGCGTGCACGTCCTGGCGACCGGCGGCACCATCTCCAACCTGGGCGACGACGCGCGTCGCACCGGGACGGAACTGGTCGGCGGCATTCCGGGGATCGGCGAGATGGCCACCGTGACGGTGGAGCAGCTCAGCAACGTGGCGTCGTCGAGCGTGACGCAGGCCATGTGGCGCGCCCTCGCCGGACGCATCCGTCAGCTGCAGCGTGACGCGAACGCGCCGGCCGGCTACGTCATCACCCATGGCACCGACACCATGGAGGAGACGGCGTACTTTCTCTCCCTCACCGTCGGCGGCTGCGAACCGGTGATCGTGACCGGGGCCATGCGCCAGGCCAATGCGGTGGGCGCCGACGGGCCGGCCAACCTGCGCAACAGCATTCGCACCGCAGTGGCACCGGCGGCGCGCGGGCGCGGGACCATGGTCCTCATGAACGACGAGCTCTTCGCCGCGCGCGACGTGACCAAGAGCAACACCACGCGCCTCAACGCCTTCACCGCCCCCGATGCCGGCGTCCTCGGACTCGCGGACCCCGACACCGTGGTCTTTCACCGCCCCGCCCCGGCGTGCGCTGCGCCGCGCTACGACCTCGACTCGTTAGGGGAGTTCCCGCGGGTCGACGTCGTCTATGCGTACATCGGCGCCGATTCGGTGGCGGTCGACGCGCTGGTCGACGCCGGCGCCCGAGGACTCGTCCTCGCCGGTGTCGGGCGCGGCGGGACCACGCCCGCCATGTCGCGGGCGTTGCGGCGCGCCACCCAGCGCGGGGTCACGGTCGTCATCTCCAACCGTACGGGGAGCGGGCGCGTAGGAGCAGGGAGCGCCCCCGACTCGCTCGCCACCCTGCCGTCTGGGCGAGGGGCGACGATCGGCGCCACCGACCTCAATCCGCAGAAGGCTCGAGTCCTCCTCATGCTCGCCCTCGCCGCGCGCACCGACGCGCGGGGGATCGCCGAGCTGTTCAACGCGCGCTGAGCGCACCACTCTCCCCACCACGCACGCCATGTCGTCGTCCCACGCTCCCGCCGCGCGCGGCCGAGGCGCACGCGCCGCCCTCATCCTCGCCGCCCTCGCCCCGCTCTCGCTCGTCGCCCAGCAGCCGGCCACCGTCCCCGCCGATCACCCCGCGGTCAAGGCGGCGCTCGCCGCCATCCAGCGCGACAACGCCTGGACGCTCGAGCAGCAGGTCTCGATCTGCGAGATCCCGGCCCCGCCGTTCAAGGAGGAGAAGCGCGGCCTGGAGATGAAGCGTCGCTTCGAGGCGTTAGGGCTGCCGGTCGCCATCGACTCCATCGGCAACGTGATCGCCACGCGCAAGGGGACGGGGAACGGCCCCACGGTGGCCATCGCCGGGCACCTCGACACCGTCTTCCCCGAGGGGACGAATGTGGCGGTGAAGAAGGAAGGGACGAAGATGACCGCCCCCGGCATCGGCGACGACTGCCGCGGCCTCGCGACGATCCTCGCCGTCGCCCGCGCCATGCAGGATGCGAAGATCCAGACCCCGGGGACGATCCTCTTCATCGCCAACGTGGGCGAAGAAGGGCCGGGGAACCTGCGCGGGATGCGCTACCTCTTCCGCAAGCCGCCGCAGAAGATCGACTACTTCATCTCGGTCGACGGCACGGGGCTCGGCCTCACCACGGGCGGTGTGGGGAGCCATCGCTACCTCATCCAGTACACCGGCCCCGGCGGCCATAGCTACGGCGCCTTCGGGATGGCCAACCCGATTCACGCCATGGGGCGCGCGATCGCCAAGATCTCCGAGTTCCGCGTGCCGAAGGAACCCAAGACGACCTTCAACGTCGGGATCGTCTCCGGCGGGACGTCGGTCAACACGATTTCGCCGTTAGGCGCCATGGAAGTGGACATGCGCTCCGAGTCGCCCGTGGAACTCGCCAAGGTCGATGCCAAGTTCAAGACGGCGCTCGCCGAGGCGCTGCGCGAGGAGAATGCGCGCTGGCCCGGCGCCCGCGACACGGTCTCGCTCAAGATCACCGATATGGGGGTGCGCCCCGCCGCGCAGGTCAACGACACGTCGTTCATCGCCCGCACCGCGCTGACCGCCGGCAAGTCGCTCGGCTTCACCGCCCCAACCGGCGCCAGCAGCACCGACTCCAACATCCCGATGAGCCTCGGCATCCCGGCCATCACCATCGACGGCGGCGGCGAGGGGAAGGGGGCGCACTCCATCACCGAGTCCTACGACGACGGCAAGGAAGGCTTCAAGGGGCCGCAGTGGGCGCTCCTGATCGTGAGCGCGCTGACGGGACTCGGGCGAGCGACGTATACGCCGTAGCGCTCACGATCACGGAAGACGGGAAGACGAGAAGACGAGAAGACGAGTGACGGCATCGGGAGCGCCGACTCCTGCGCCCGAGGGTCGTTATGTCGTCTTCCCGTCTTCCCGTCTTCCCGTCTTCCCGTCTTCCCGAACTACACCAGCACTTCCTGCAGCTTGGCGAGAAAGGTCTGCGGTGAGAACGGCTTCTGAAGGAATGCGGCCCCTTCCTGCAGCACGTCGTGATGGCGCAGGGCCCCGGCGGTGTAGCCCGAGACGTGCAGCACGCGGATCCCCGGGCGTTCGCGCCGCAGGAGCCGGGAGAGTTCGCCCCCGCCCATCCCGGGCATGATCACGTCGGTCACCAGGACGTCGATCGTCGTCTGGTAGGCGCGCGCGATCGCCAACGCCTCCTCGCCCGTACTCGCCTGCATCACCGAGTAGCCGGCCCGCTCGAGGACGCGCTTCATCATCAGGCGCACCGTCGGCTCGTCTTCGGCGAGGAGCACCGTTCGCTGCCCGCCGCGGTTGGTCGCCAGGTGCGACGGCATCGTTGGCGTCGGCAGCGAGGTCGCGGGGAAGTAGATCGTCAGCGAGACCCCGGCCGGCGACGGCTCGAGGACCACGGCGCCGCCGCTCTGGCGCACGAAGCCGTACATCGTCGCCAGGGCCAATCCCGAGCCTAACGAAGGCATCTCCGAGCCGGCGAACGGCTCGAGGAGCGACGCCCCCCCGCTCGAGGCGAGCTGCACTCCCGAGTGCCGCATGCTGATCGTCACGTACTCGCCCGGCGTCACCTGGTCGGGAAGCGCCGCGCGCGATTCGGTGAGTCGTTCCCGCCGGACATCCATGGCGAACGCTCCCGCCTCCCCGATCACCTCGGCGGCGTGTGTCGCCAGATGCAAGAGCATCTGCTCCAGCTCTTCGACGTCGACGTGGGCAATCCCCGGCCCGTCGCCGAAGGTGAAGTCGACCTTGGCCGTCGCGGCGAAGGTGTTGCGAATGTCCCCTTCCACGCGCCGAACCAGCGTATGCACGTCGATCGCCCGCGGCGCCAACACCTGCTGCCGCGAGAGGGCGAGCAGCTGGCGCGTCAGCTCCGCCCCGCGCCGCGCCGAGCGTCGGATCTCCTCGGCGTCCGTCCGCACCGCGTCCGTCGGCCCGAACTGGTCGATCAACATCTCCACCGACGTGAGGATCGTCGTGAGCAGGTTGTTGAAATCGTGCGCTACGCTCCCGGCCAGCCGACTCACCGCGTCCAACGCCTGCGCCTGGCGAACCTGCGCCTCCAGCCGCTTGCGCTCGGTGATGTCGGTCTGCGAACCCCACGCCTCGACGAGATGCCCGTCGCGCACGATCCCCACCAGCGAGTTGAGGAAGATGCGGCGGTTCCCATCGCTGATTCGCTCCACCGACTCGAATCCCTCCAGTCGGTAGCCGCCCCGCACGAACGCGCCGAGGTAGTCCTGGTTCTGCGGATCACCCTCGACCAGCAGTTGCCCGACCGTGTTCCCGGCGAGCTGCCGCGCGTCGGTCAGGCCGTACATGCGCGCCATCGCGTTGTTGCACTCCACCAGTACGCCGTCCTTCAGGATGCGACGCACCTGCTCGTCGACCGGAAGGGCGATGGGGATGGGGGGATTGGCGGACGCGTGCCAAATCCCCTCACTCGTGAGGGCGAGGAAGGAGTTGTACTTGTCGTCGGAGGTAGCGCTCACTCCGACCGGTGTTGCCGGCGAGGTGGGGAGACGATCGTTTTCGCCGGCCGAGAAGGGCGGGGAGCCTGTCGGCACGGAGGGAGACGGCTGGGAGGGAAGAGAGGTGTCGACGTGCCGTCCACGTCGAACCCCGAAGGCGATGCAAAGATTGGGGCGATCTCAGAAAAGCGGAAGACCCTACAACTTTCTAATCTCCGCTATCTCACCACCAGTTTTTGGTCTGCGTACCGTACAGGACCCGCATCGTGCGCCGAGTCACGGACTTTCCGCTGGCCTTGAAGTCGAGGAAGCGGCGCAACGTGCGCTGGTAGTGTCGCTCCCCCATCGGGAGCGGGTAGTGCGGCATGTCGATGAGGGCCTGCTCCACCCGCCAGACGTTTTTTTCGCTTAGCCTCCAGTCCGCCGGCGTCAGGGCGTCGAGGTGCGCAACGCCGTAGCCGTTCACGCGCCCCGTCCCGTCGACGTACGCGTCCTGGTAGCTCGCCACCAGCGCCGGGATCGTCCGAAAGACCGGCGGGCGCCCATGCAGCCCGAAGTCGCGCGAGCGAGCGACCGTCCCCCACTTGCCGTCGCGCTCATAGAGGAAGAGAACGTGATCGAGGCCGTCGTCCGATTCGATGTCCAGCACCGTCGGCGGGTAGCCGTGATGCGCCAGGACGGTCGCGGTGAACAGGACGGCCTCGAGGCAGTGGGCCCGCCCGGCGGCCACCGCGCCGCGAAAGCTCCGTAGCGTGTGCTCCCAGTTGTACGGAAGGGACCGAAGGTACCGTTGCACCTGTCGAGGGGTCCGCAGCGTCGCGATGAGGCGCCGCTCGGCGGGGGTGTACGCCGTGAGCGGGGGCGTGCGCACCGGCGCGGCGCGGAGCGCGTCCAGGTTGGGTCGACGAGGCATGGGGTGGCGAGGGTGCGGCAGGGGGGGCGGACGCAGTCGGGCGGGAAGGCTAGCGACCGCTGGTCGCGCTCACCAGCACCCGACGACGCGCGCACCAGCGCCCGACGGCGCGCGTACCAGCGTCCGACGACGCGCGCACCAGCGCCCGACGACGCACGTACCCGTGTGTGGCGCGAATGAGCTGACGGCCGCGCCTTGACGGCGACGCGACCGGGCTCGATTGTCGCCTGATGACCCCTCATATCCGTTGGCGTCACCGCCGCCTGATCGTCGTCGCTGCCCTCGCCCTCGCGCCCCTCATGTCTTCCTCCGCTGCCGACGCGCAGGGCGCGCCGCTCCCCGTGGTGGGGCGCTCCATGGTCACCACCACCCTGGGCATCGTCGCCTCCAGTTCGCCGCTCGCCGCCAAGGCCGGGACACAGATCCTCGAGATGGGAGGCAACGCGATCGACGCGGCCATCGCCGCCAACGCGGTCATCGCCCTCACCGAACCCTCGGGCGACGGCATCGGCGGCGACCTCTTTGCCATCGTCTATGATGCCAGGACGGGGACGCTGCACGGCCTCAATGCCGCCGGATGGGCCCCCAAGGGGCTCAACGCGCCGCTGCTGCGCGCGCAGGGACACACCAGCATGCCGCGCGGCATCCACACCGTGACCGTCCCGGGCGCGGTGTCGGGGTGGCAGGCGATGCACGACCGCTTCGGCACGTTAGGCTTTCCCACGCTCCTGGCCCCGGCCATCCACTACGCCGAGCACGGCTTTCCGGTCACCGAACAGGTCGCGCGCATGTGGGGGAGCGCCGTCACCAAGCTCTCCGCCAACGCCTACACCAGGGCCACCTTCCTCCTCGATGGCGCGCGCGCCCCGAAGGAAGGCGACGTCTTCCGCAACCCCGACCTCGCGAAGACCCTGCGCCGCATCGCCGAGCGTGGACGCGACGGCTTCTACACCGGCCCCGTGGCCGACGCCATCGTGCGCCTCTCGAAGGAGGAAGGGGGGACGATGGCCCTCGACGACCTCCGTGAGCTGCAACCCGACTGGGTCACCCCCATCAGCACGACGTATCGCGGCTGGACGGTGAGCGAACTCCCCGCCCCCACGCAGGGCATCGCCGCCCTGATGATGCTGAACCTCATGGAGCGTTTCCCCGTGAAGGAGTGGGGGTTCCACAGCACGAAGGCGATGCACACGATGATCGAGGCCAAGAAGCTGGCCTACGCCGACATGCTCCGGTACACGGCCGATCCGCACTTCACCACCGTGCCGGTCGCCGCGATGCTCGACAAGTCGCGCGCCGCCGAGCGCGCGAAGGCGATTGATCCGTCGAGGGCGGCCTGCAGCGTTCCACCGGCCCAGTACGCGTCGGTGAGCGGCCTCACCGGGAGCGAGACGATCTACCTCACCGTCGTCGACAAGGACGGCAACATCGTCTCGCTCATCCAGTCCATCTATTCCGAGTTTGGCTCCGGCTTCACCGCCCCCGGCACCGGCGTCCTGCTGCACAACCGTGGGTCGCTCTTCTCGCTCGACAGCACCGCGGTGAACGTCCTCGCCCCGCGCAAGCGCCCGCTGCACACGATCATCCCCGCCTTCATGGAGAAGGATGGCGTCCGCATCGGCTTCGGGATCATGGGCGGGTGGAACCAGTCGCAGGCGCATGCGCAGTTCGTCTCCAACATCGCCGACTACGGCATGACGCTGCAGCAGGCGCTCGAGGCCGGGCGCTTCTCCAAGTCGTCGTTCGACGGCTGCGACGTGAACGTCGAGACGCTCGTCCCCGCCAGCGTGCGCGCCGAGCTCAAGGCGCTCGGTCATGACGTGCGCGATGTGGGCCCGCGCTCCTCCGTCTTTGGTTGGGGGCAGGCCGTGATGCGCCTGCCAGACGGCGTCAACTTCGGCGCCAGCGAACCGCGCCACGACGGGCAGGCGATCCCGCAGGGGACGCCCATGCCGGCGGGCGTGACGAAGGCGAAGACCAGGCCCAAGGCCGCAGCCGCTGCCAAGCGATAGGGCAGCGCCCCGCACGACGTCGCATCCCGTGCCCGACTCCGAATCTTTCACACCGCGTCGCGAGCGCCGCGGCCTTCGCACACCTCCCCTCCGTTACTTCGCTATGCATTCGCGCCACATCGTTCGTTCGCTCCTCGCTATCGCCGCTATCGTCCACCCGCTCGGGCTGGCCGCGCAGGGCGCGGCCGTACCATCCCGCCCCGCTGTCACGTCGTCGCGCCCCGGAGCCGTCTCGCGCGCGGCCGCGGCCTTCCACCCCGATCGCCTGGCGCGGATCGACAGCTGGATCGAGTCGCTCGTCGCCCAGCGCCAGATCCCGGGCGCTGTGGTGATGCTCGTGAAGGACGGGCAGGTCGCTTACCACAAGGCGTGGGGGGTTCGCGAACTCGGCAAGCCCGAGGCGCTGCGCACCGACGACATCTTCCGCATCGCCTCGCAGACCAAGGCCATCACCTCACTTGCCGTGATGATGCTCTGGGAAGAAGGACGCTTCCAGCTCGACGATCCGGTCAGCCGCTACCTCCCCTCATTCGCCAAGCGCACCGTCCTCACCAAGTTCAATCCCGCCGACTCGAGCTACGAATCACGTCCCGCAAAGGGACGGATGACTATCCGTCAGTTGCTCACGCACACCTCGGGGCTCGACTACGCCGACATCGGGAGCGACGAATTCAAGGCCATCTACGCCAAGGCGGGGCTCACCGCCTTGGGGCGTGAGGGTGACGTGCTCGCTGAGCGCATCGAGGCGCTGGCGAAGCTCCCGTTGCACAGCGACCCGGGGACCGAGTGGCGCTACTCGCTCTCGATCGACGTGCTCGGGCGGTTGGTCGAGCTCTGGTCGGGGATGCCCTTCGACACCTTCTTGCGGACGCGCATCTTCGACCCGCTGGGGATGAAGGACACCTGGTTCGCCCTCCCCGCCGACCGTCAGGCGCGACTGGTCGCCTTGCACCAGATGAAGGACGACACGCTGGTCGGCTGGCACGCACGGGACGGCGGTCTCACGCACCCCGACTTTCCACTGCGTCGCGTGACGTACTTCTCCGGTGGCGGCGGGCTGGTCTCGACCACGAGCGACTACGCGCGCTTCCTGCAGCTCTTCCTCAACGGGGGCGAATTGGACGGCGTGCGACTCGTCGGTCGCAAGACGGTGGAGCTCATGCTCACGAATCATGTCGCGGCGCTCGAACCCAAGTTCGGTCTCGGCTTCGGGCTCGAGACGACCGACGGTGACGCGCAGTCGCCGCTCTCGGCCGGTTCGTTCGAGTGGGGCGGGGCGTTCAACACGACGTACTGGGCCGATCCCAAGGAGCGTCTCGTCGCGCTCGTCTACACCAACACCTTCGGTGCGCCGGTGGCGCTGGGCGATACGTTCAAGACGCTCGTGTACGCGGCGCTGAAGTAGCGAGGTGGGGAGGCGTCGCGTGCGCTCCCGCCCCCCCCCAACGCTCCTTCCCCCACCCACGTTGGAACCGTAGCCTCTCCCGGCGCCGCCCCACGCCCCCACCGACGTTCGCCACCTCTCCCGATCCGCTGCCCATGTCGCCCTGCTCTTCGCGCGCTGCGCGCCTTGCCCAACCGCTGGCCGTTGCCGCCCTGTTGTCGCCCGCGCTCGTCTCGCTCGCGTCGGCGCAGCAACGCCCCGCGGCACCGCCCACCGCGGCCCCCGCCGTCGTCACCCGTACCTTCGGCGACCTCGCGCAGGGGCCGTACAAGTCGCTCGTGATCCGGAACGCGATGGTCATCCCGGGCCACGGTGGACCGCCGGCCGGCCCCTACGACATCATGATCGAGGGGAACATGATCACGCAGATGGTCCCCTTCGACCCGGTCGCCGCCGAGCGACGCGGCGCCGGAACACGCCTGACCGGGGATCGCATCATCGAGGCCGAGGGGAAGTACGTGATGCCGGGGATGATCGACCTGCACACGCACATTCGCACGCTCCCCGAAGAGATCGAGTACGTCTACTACCTCAAGCTCGCGATGGGCGTCACCACCATGGTGAACGCCGCCGATCGTGGCTTTGCCGACGGGATGTCGGAGGCGAAGAAGAGCGCCGCCAACGAGATCGTCGCCCCGCGCATGTTCCCGCTGGTGGGCTACGGCGCCGGGACGTCGTTCACCCGGCGCCAGCTCGACGACCCGGCCCTCGCGCCGCAGGTCGTCAAGGCGATGGCGACCAACGGCACCCGCGTCATCTCGATGGACCCGTTAGGCTGGTCGCTGGAGCTGGTGACGGCCATCGCCAAGGCGGCGAAGGAGAACGGGATGATCACCTCGTTCCACCTGCAGCCCTCCAACACCGCGGTGACGCAGGCCGTGAAGGCGGCGTGCGCCGGGATCACGATGATCGAGCACCACTACGGGTACGCCGAGTCGGCGCTCGACAACAAGACGCAGGATTTCCCGCGCAACTACAACTACGGCAACGAGAACGACCGCTTCCGCGAGGCCGGGAAGGTCTGGACCTACACCAACCGGGAGCGCCTCCTGACCGAGGTCGCCGACTCGCTGGTGAAGTGCGGCGTTACGATGCTCCCCACGCGCGTAGTGTACGAGGCCAATCGTGACATGGTCCGCGCGACGTCGCTCCCGTGGACGGACAAGTACACGCACCAGGCGCTGTGGAACTGGAACATGCCGAACCCGGCGTACCATGGCGCGTTCCACTATGACTGGACGAGCGACGACGAGTACTACTGGACGTCGGCCTTCCGCCTGTGGGGCGACCTGATCTACGCGTTCAACAAGCGCGGCGGGCGCGTCGCGTTCGGCACCGACGACAACTACATCTGGGCCACCCCGGGCTTCTCCTCGATCCGTGAGCTGCAACTGCAGCGCGAGACCGGGATGCACACCCTCGAGGTCCTCAAGACCGCCACGTACAACTCGGCGCAGACGTTGCTCGAGCCGCAGCTCGGGCTCGTGCGCCCGGGCTACAAGGCCGACCTGTTGCTGGTCGATGGCAACCCGGCGGCGAACCTCAAGTTCATGTACTCCTTCGGCGACCTCACGCTCGACGCGAATGGCAAGATGATCCGCACCAAGGGGATCGTGCACACCATCAAGGACGGCGTCGTCATGAACAACGAGAAGCTCATGAGTGAGGTGGAGCGTATGGTGCAGGCCTCGCGCAAGCTGGCGCCGGCCAACGATCCGGTGCGCGATCCGTTCAAGGTGACGAAGATCGTGCCGTGAGTCGTGGGGCTGACGGCGGTGCGAGCTAGCGCCGCACCGCCGTCAGGTACACCGCGATCTCGTCATTCCGCTGGTTGACGAAGTCGAGCCGCACCCGCCCATCGTCGGTGCGCGAGACCGTCGCCGGCACGGAGCAGTTGGCCAGCGCCCATCCCGCCGGCAGCACCATCGCGTTCGACGGCCGCCCGAAGGCGCGATCCCAGACCAGCGTGTCGCCCGTGAGCGTGTAGCGCGCCGGATCGGTGTACGTCTCGGTGATGCGCAGGCGCCTCGACTCCCCCGCCCGGGGAGCGGGAAAGTCGATCACCACCACCTCGGTCTCAGCGGTCACGGCCTGGCCGATGTCGATGCGCGCCTGCGAGATGGCGTTGCCCTTGAGCGTGCGCACGGGGAGCTCGTCGCCGGTGTCGAGGACACGCGCCGAGGGGCGCGATGCCTTGCTCCCGGCGCGCACGATGTTGAGGTACTTGTCGATTCCCGGACGCGATTCCGTGTAGTCGTGGTACAAGTCGAAAGCGTGCGTCTCCGGCTGCTGCAGGAAGTACACGATCTCCCGATCCTGGTGGGCCCGCTCCGAGAGGCGTGACGTCTGGCCCGCCGCGGCGCGCCCCGCGGACGCCCTCGTCGCGCGACGTCCCTTCACCACGTACGGCACCTCGCCCACGCCCGTGTTGATGAACGACACCGCGATGCGTCCGTCGTCTTCACGGATCACCTGCGACGGGTAGTTCACCGACTCCAGCTCGTAGCCGGCTGGCAGGACGACGGCGTTCTTGCGGATGCCTAACGGGCGGACGAACAGCACCGAGTCGCCCCCGGCGATGTAGCTGCGCGCATCCTCGTAGGTCTTGTCGATGCGGATGCGTCCCTCGCCCTCCGACGGCACCGCGCGCGCCAGCGTGACGCGGATGTACTCCTGCGTCGAGTCGGCGCCCAGCACGCCGCCGGCCCGCGCCACCATTCCGTTCACGACATCGAAGCGCAGCGGGGCGCCGGTCATGCGGTCGAAGACCGCCTCGTCGGTCGCGACGCTCCCCTTTCGGATGGGATTGAAGTACGCCGTCGCCCCCGCCGTCGTCGCCGTGACTTCGTAGATGATGCGGAACTTGGCCGACCCGGGCGCCAGCAACTCATAGCGCGTGTAGTGATCCGCATCGGTCTGGCGCGTGGCCTGTGCCTGCAACGGTACGGCGTCGGCGCTGGTGACCGCGGCGACGATGAACCCGGCGAGTGCGGCAAAGGGGCGGCGCATCAAGAACTCCGAAGCGTGAAAGGGTCAGGACGATGTGGCGGCGCTGCGGTTCCGCCGCCGCCACACGAACCGCGCGAGCAGGAAGACAAACACGATACAGACGACGAGCGCGACCAGCGGCACGAGGAGCGTCATCGCGGTGAGCGCGATCGCTCCCACCGTTTCCCCGGTGGCGACCACCGGATTGCCGAGCCCACCGGTGGTGACCGCCGACTTGACCCGCGCCCCCACGGAGAGCATCTGCACGATCCCGGCGGCCCCGCCACCGCCGATGAGCGCGACGGTCCACGTGACGAGCGGCGGCAGGTCGGTGATCACCGCCGCGCTGGCGACGACGCCGGCGATCACCGCGGCCGGCGAGGCGACGACGTCGAGCGCATGGTCGAGCCAAGGGACGTAGTACGCACCGATCTCCAGCGCTGTCGCCGTCCCGAAGGCGATGAGTGCCGGCAACGTTCCCACCCAGGCAAAGCTCGGCGACAGCGGGAGCACCCCCAGGTGCGCCGCGAGGCTGGCGCCAAAGACGGGAACGAAGACGCGCAGCCCCGCCGCGGCGGCGAGCCCGAGGCCCAGGGCGATGCTCAGGAGAGTTTCCATGGTCGGCCAAGAAGAAAGCGCCGCGCAGGGCGCGGCGCCATTCCCCGCCGGCTGCGCCGGCAGTCGCCCGGTCGGAACGCTACGGCAGCGCGAACGCCCGCAACGACGTGTTCGCCCCCGCACCGGTGGCAATCACTACGAACTGCCGCCCCGCGCGCGTCCGGTAGGTCATGGGGTTGGCATACCCCATGGTCCCCAGATCGTGCGACCACCGCACCCGGCCGTCACGCGCGTCGAAGGCGTACAG
>ERZ795061.3317-NODE-3317-length-14144-cov-14.343814_pt1 | contig 14144 bp, 14 predicted proteins | sample MGYA00375145_ERZ795061 | MGnify/ENA primary metagenome ERZ795061 (study PRJEB30190, sample SAMN05720144) | anaerobic digester metagenome | isolation source: active sludge of municipal wastewater-treating anaerobic digesters | place: USA | collected 2014-12-22 ... | reverse complement strand
TAAGTGCTGTAAACAACGAAACCGCTTTTAGATCAACCGGAGGAGTCAGATTTGTAACTGCTATAGATGGAAGTGGTAATGCCACCAGAACAGCTCAATTTGCCACAACCGGAGATCTTAATCTGAACGGAGGAATAAAACTTAACACCGTTACCGCTAAACCAGCCTGCTCATCAACTTATCGAGGAATGTTTTGGGTGACTCAGAGCGCGGCGGGAGTAAAAGATGTCGTCGAGGTTTGCGCTAAAGATGCTGGGGATGCCTATGCTTGGAGATCAATCTATTAATATAGTAATAGTTAAACAAAGATGAAAAAAATATTTATATTAGTATCAATTTTAGGGCTGTTATTATTCCCAGTTTTTCAGGAAGAATCAAATGCTCAAACATACAATAGTGTTACTTTTACTACCGACACAACTATTAACATGTCGGGTTTAGGAGTAAATCTAACAGTTATGGCCGGGTCAATGGTGGCCGGGATGACAGTCAGCACATCTTCTATTAGTGTTGATCTGATGAAAAATTCTGTTTTTCAGCTAAGATCGTCAGATAATTACGGTCTTGAAAATACATTATTTATTCACACAAATCATCAACCCACTTACTCGGAAGTAATCCTGGGTTCATCTATTTTCACAACAGTAACTATTACTCCCCAATCGGAAAATTACATTCAGCCCGCAGGAGATGTTTCAGGATCTTTATCAAGTGGACAGAATACAAGCCCTACCCCCACTCTAACACCCACTCCAACTATTGCTCCCACACCGTCGGTATCACCGGAGTTATTTGTTTTACCCTATCCAAATCCGAAGAACATCAACGAGATGAAATCTAATTTAGAGGTTTTATTAAGACAGTTGGATTATTTAAGAAATTTACTAAAACAACAAACAGGTTTGGAAAATAAACCCAAATATAATCTTGAAGAAAAAAATCTATCATTTAGGGATGAAGGAGCCAATGTTAGAAATCTTCAAGAAATGTTAGCCTGGTATTCGGATATATATCCCAAAGGAATAATATCCGGTTATTTCGGGCCTCTTACTCAAGCGGCGGTCAAACTTTTCCAAAAGAAATATGAGATAAGTCAAACTGGAACTGTTGGTCCCCTAACAAGGGCAAAATTGAAAGAAATATTCAAGTAAAAATGAAATTCATAATAAGTTGAAAATTGATAGATAGATAATTGATGAATAGTTAAAGAGCTCTTATATGGGGCTCTTTTTTGCATTGGGATGAAACAATCTGATAAAATAGCGGTTGGGCTGATTTATAGTTAGATATTATAAATTACTCAGACAACCAAAGAAATTTTAATTTTTATGAAAGATATTTACATATTGGGCATCTCTGCTTTTTATCACGACTCGGCAGTGGCTTTATTAAAGAACGGAGAAATTTTAGCCGCCGCTCATGAAGAAAGATTCACTAGAAAAAAACAGGATTCCGGATTTCCAGCTATGGCCACAAAATGGTGTTTGGAATATTCCGGTAAAAATCTTGATGATTTGGAGGCGGTTGTTTTTTATGACAAGCCATTTTTAAAATTTGAACGTTTATTGGAAACTTACTATTCTTTTGTGCCCAGAGGCTGGAGATCTTTTATAACTGCTATGCCGGTTTGGGTGAAAGAAAAGTTGTTTTTAAAAAAATTAATAAAAGATGAACTCAAAAAAATAGGAGGATTTTTCCCATCAAGTTTACCGATTCTTTTTAGTGAGCACCACCTATCTCATGCCGCCAGCGCCTTTTACCCGTCTCCATTTAAAGAAGCGGCGATACTGACTATTGATGGTGTTGGTGAATGGGCGACCTCTTCAATTGGAGTCGGAAAGGAAAACGAGATCACGCTCTTAAAAGAACTGCATTTTCCCCATTCTTTGGGTTTGCTTTATTCGGCTTTTACTTATTATACCGGCTTTAAAGTCAATTCCGGAGAATATAAATTGATGGGGTTGGCTCCTTATGGAAATAAAAAATCAGAGCGGGTCAAAAAATATATTGATGCAATTTATGAGGAAATGATTAAAGTGGCCGATGATGGATCACTTTGGATGAATATGGATTATTTTGACTATGCGACCGGATTAAAAATGGTCAAAGAAAATAAATGGATAGATCTTTTTGGTATTCCACCAAGAGATTCTGAATCCCCAATATCTCAAGAGTATTGTGATATGGCGTTGGCAATTCAAAAAGTTACCGAGGATATTGTTTTAAAAATGGCCAAACACATAAAAGAAATAAGCGGTTGTGATAATTTGGTTATGGCTGGAGGAGTGGCTCTTAATTGTGTGGCTAATGGAGCTATTGTGAGGAGTAATATGTTTAAAAATATATGGATTCAGCCGGCTGCCGGAGATGCTGGAGGAGCATTAGGGGCGGCGCTTGTTGGGTGGTATATTTATTTTAAAAATCCAAGAGATGTAGCAAAAGAAGACTCAATGAGCGGAGCGTATTTGGGGCCTGAATTTTGCAGTTTGGATATTGAACAAACGGCTAGAAAATACGGAGCGATTTTTGAAAAGATTGACGGCTATTCTCAAGCGGCAAAAAAAGCGGCAGATTTAATATCTCAAGGAAATGTTGTGGGATGGTTTCAGGGGAGAATGGAATGGGGTCCGCGGGCATTGGGCAATAGAAGTATCATAGCTGATCCGAGAAATAGAGAGATGCAGAAAAAACTAAATCTTAAAATAAAATTCAGAGAGGGTTTTAGGCCATTTGCTCCGTCAGTTTTATGGGAAGATGCCAGGGAATATTTTGATACTCAAATTCCAAGTCCTTATATGCTTTTGGTGGCAGATGTTGTTGAAAAAAGAAGGTTGCCACTTCCTGAAAACTACGAGACTCTTACTTGGCAAGAAAAACTTTATCATATGCGTTCTGACATACCATCAGTTACTCATTTGGATTATTCGGCTAGGTTACAAACGGTTCATAAAAATACCAATCCTCTTTATTGGGAATTGATTAATGAGTTTAAAAAATTAACCGGTTATGGAGTGGTGGTTAATACTTCTTTTAATGTTAGAGGGGAGCCGATCGTTTGCACTCCAAACGATGCTTATAAATGTTTTATGCGAACTGATATGGATTATTTGGTAATGGGAGAGTATTTATTTGAAAAAAAATCTCAACCAGATTGGAAAGAAAATAAAAATTGGAAAGAAGAATATGTCTTGGACTAAAGATTATGAAAAAGATACTGGGTAATATAGCGGCTTTATTTTTTGGTTTAATAATCGCTTTTATAGCGGGAGAAATTTTAGCCAGAACAATATTGCCGGTTTCCACTTTGCGTTCCGAATACGACCCATCCGTAGGAGTGCGTCGCATTCCTAATCAAAAGGCTAAATATGTTGGAGAGGATTATTCAAATACCGTGATTATTAACAGTGCCGGTTATCACGATTTTCAACGATCGACAGAAAAACCGGAGGATGCTTATAGAATAGCTATTATAGGAGACTCTTATATTGAGGGACTTCAAGTTAGCAGAGAAAAGAATTTTACGCACCTGCTTGAACAAGAGTTAAATAATAAACAAACAAACGGTAAAAAATTTGAAGTTCTTAATTTTGGGGTTTCGGGATTTGGAATTCCCCAATATTATAGAACGATGGAAGCAGAAGTGATGAAATATAATCCGGATTTAATAATAATGGCTATTTATTCCGGAAATGATTTCTATAACTCAATCTTTGAATTTGAAAAAGATGTCTATAAACCGTATTACCAGATAAATGATGGCAGTATCAAATATATATCTCCTCATCCGTATTCTAATTTATGGCTTAAAGATTTGCTTAAAAAATCAGATTTATTTGTCTTTATAAAACAAATCATCAACACTTCCAGACCAATTCAATTATTTTTTTCTCGCTTGGGATTAATGACTATCTCTGGGGGATTGGGATCCGATGGAATTCCGGAAGAGTTTGGGGTGTATGATCCAAGCGAGCCGTCTCCTTGGAATAAGGCTTATCAAACCGGATTAGAGATGATAAAAAAATCTTCTCAATTAGCTGTTGAAAATAATATTCAATTTATGGTTGTTATTGTTCCCCCATCGTTTATAAGTGAGAACAAAGAGACAGACGCGCTTAATCAATACCCGGAACTTTCAAAAAAAGTTATTGATTGGAATTACCCCATCAATCAAATAATTCAATTTAATAAAAAAGAAAAAATAGAAACACTTGATTTATTGCCGTTTTTTAAGGATGATTATAAAACAGAAAATAAATCATTCTCTTGGCTCCATGATGGGCATTGGAATGAATACGGTCATCAGAAAGCATCCGAATTTATTGGAAGCTATCTTAATCCCCGGTTATTTCAAAAATAGATTAGTATGAAGATAACAAAAGAAAAAAATTATGAGTTTATCATCGCCTTTATGGCGATTTTGGCATTAATCTGGTTGGTGGGGCAATGGGATTTATTAATATGGGCAGTTTTAATCATTGGAATTATCGGATTAGCTTGGTCTAAATTATTAATAATTCCGGCCAAGGGGTATTTTGGTTTTCTTAAAATTTTAGGAAGTATTAATTCAAGGATTTTATTATCAATAGTCTTTTTTGTCATTTTGACTCCAATCGCTTACTTAAAAAGCATATTTTCAAAAGAAGATGCGCTAATATTAAAAAATTCTTCCCTGAAAAAATCATTTTGGAAAGAAATCAACAAGAAATTTAAAACAGAGGATATTGCCAATCCTTATTAATCAAACTATGGATTTTATCAAGGATTTAATCAAATTTATGGCAGTCAGAAAAAAATGGTGGCTATTTCCGGTCATTATCGTTTTGTTGTTTATAGGAGTATTGATCGTATTTTCTTCTGGTTCGGCTTTGGCTCCCTTTATTTACACCATATTTTAAAATCATTTATCGACCATATTCGTAAGTGCCCGATATTCCATAAAAAGGTGTCAACTTCAATTCACAATCTTAATGCCGACAAAAAACTGGGAAGATTTAAAAAAATCGCTTATTTTGTTTTGAATTTTATCAATAATCTTTTTCCAACTAACCGGATAGATCCATCTGTTGAGTTGTGTTTGTTTAATCTTACATCTTCTAAAAATTATTTTGAAAAAATTGATCAAATGGGATCTCCGAGTAGAATTTTATCCCAACTTTTTCTTGTAAATTTACCCTGGTTAGATATTAAAAAAGAACTTGGGAATATTAATATTCTTGATATCGGTTGTGGATCCGGGCTATATGGGGAAAGACTTTCCGATTATTCTGGTGGACTGATTTCAAGTTATAAAGGTATTGATATAACCGAAAATCCGATGTGGAAAGATTTAAAATTAAAACATTCTAATTTTTCATTTGAACAAATAAAAGATGAGGATATATTATCTTGTATACCTCCAAAAACAAACTTATTTTTTTCACAGTCTTCTTTGGAACACTTGGACGATATTTCGTATTTCAATCAAATAAAAGAATATACGGAAAAATATAAAGAACCGATTATTCAAATCCATCTTGTTCCAGCTCCCTTTGGGTTATGGCTGTATCTTTTGCATGGCATAAGGCAATATACGCCGCGAAATATTTCAAAATTGACTAGGATATTCAATAAAAACGATAGAAGGATTATCTATCAACTGGGAGGAAAGTATTGTAATAGGGTTCATTTTAAATTTATAACGTGGCCATCTTTAATAATGAAAATCGGCGATAAAAGAAAATCTCAACCGATGATGTATAAAAAAGCATTGGAAGATGCGATAACAAAAGACCAAAAAAACGGATTAAAACATCCTGCATTTTACGCTTTTATTATTCACTCCCATCTTGATAACAAGAACGTGTTTTGAGTTGATTAGAGGTGTTTAAAGTATTATTATGGCTCATATTATGATTTTTAGCGCTTCATTGAGGAGAAAAATGTTGGATAGGTTATTAAATAGTCAAAGCAGTGTTTTTTTTGACAATGCCGTGGTTCTTGATATTGGGGGAAGGGATAGGGGGGAATTTAAAAAACCAAAGAATAAGGTTAAAAAATGGATATTTGCCGATATTGAACCAAAACATAATCCGGATATTATATTGGACGTTTCTGATATGAAAGAAATAAAATCCGATAGTATAGATATTATTTTAGCGTCTGAATTATTTGAACACGTAGAAAAACCGGAGATTGGTTTAAGCGAGTGTTTTAGAGTTTTAAAAGACAAAGGGATAATGATTCTATCTATTCCATTTTTATATAGAATTCATGGTGATCCATTTGATTTCCAAAGATGGACGGATAAAAAATGGATAAAAGAGCTTGAAAATGTTGGATTTAAAATTGAAGAATTTATTATTATGGGGAGATATTTTTCTGTTATGGCTGATAATTTTAAATTTTTTGCCCAAACTCTCTGGAGATTCTTAAGATATCCAATTTATTTAATATTATTTTTTGTTGATGCAATTTCTTGGAGATTGGATAAAACAAAACTTATAGAAAATAATCATATATTAGGCAGTTTTCACGGTGGTTATTTTATTAAAATTAGAAAATAATGACTGATAAAAAATTGTTTCAAGATTTTGAAAAATATGCCGATCAAAGACCGATGAATGGTCCGATCTCGACTGATCTTATTGGTATCGTTACGCCTTATTTGGAAAAAATAGGAAAAAATGGGAAGGTGTTGGATTTTGGGTGTGGAGATGGGAGATATTTTTCCTTTTTTAAGAGATTTTTTAAAGAAGAAAATATTTATGGTGTTGAGGTATCAAAAAAAAGAATAGAAAATTGTAGAAACATCGGCTGGGAAAATACTTTTTTGATTAAAGAGAATAACCACCTTCCTTTTGAGGATAATTTCTTTGATTTTATAAATTTTGATCAAGTAATAGAACATATCTTGGAAAAAGACATAGGTTTTTATCTTGATGAAATAAACAGAGTCTTAAAGCCGTCTGGAATTTTAATAATAGCCACGCCCAATTATCCGATTAAAAGAGTATATGATTTGTTAATCGGATTAAAATCCATGAATTGGAGTAAAATTAAAGACGATCCAACTCATGTATCATTTTATAATTCCGATAAATTACTCAAATTGTTAGTGAAAAAATTTAATAATGTGAAAATTATTTTAGCTGGAGGGTCTATTTACAAGTTAATACCCACGCCATTTTTTAGCCACAAAATTGTCGCTTTATGCACCGAGAAAAAATAAAAAATAGGATTAAATATTTACTTAATAAAGGCGGTGAATATCTCAAAACCGACTTGATTTATTTTACAAAAGGCAGTTTTTGGTTGTTTTTTGGGCAAGTTGGGGCTTGGATTTTTAGTTTTGGTTTAGCCACTTTATTAGCCAATATTCTTCCAAAGGAATTTTTTGGAAATTATCAATTTGTTCTGGCTATTGCCGGAACAATCGGAGCTTTTTCTTTAACCGGAATGAATGCTGCCGTTACTCGAGCAGTAGCTCAGGGTAAGGACAAGGTTTTTAAGGAGTCTATTAGTACTCAAATTAAGTGGAATGGGTTGATGATGGCGGCTGGTCTGTTAATCGGTATTTATTATTTTATTAATGATAACCAATCAGTTGGTTGGTCTATGGTAGCTATCGGTTTGTTTTTACCTTTAGCTAACGCTTTTAATACATATGTGGCATTTTTAAACGGTAAGAGAGATTTTAAAAAGATTGCTTTTTATGGCATAGGCGCTTCGTTAGTAGTGTCATTGTTTGTTTTGGGAGCTTCTTTAACCTATATTTCTTTGCCATTTATTATAGGGATTTATTCCATTCTGACTTTCATTGTTAATTTTGTAGCTTATAAAATAATAATCAGAAATCATCAATTCAACGATGCATTTGATGAATCATCAATTAAATACGGAAAACATCTTAGTCTTGTTAATGCTCTGTTTAGTTTTAGCCAGGAGTTGGACAAAATATTTTTATTTCATTATCTAGGAGGAGTTGTTCTGGCTTCATATTTTTTAGCCACTCTAATTCCGGAAAACATAAAGAATTTTATTAAATTAGTAAACCCCTTATCTCTTCCAAAATTTTCTCAAAGAAATATATCTGAGATACGTGAAAATATATACTATAAATTGATTATTTCTTTGGTTGTCTCTATTTGTTTGGCGTTAGCCTATATAATAATTGCTCCTATTTTGTTTCATTTTGTGTTTCCCCAATATCTTGATGCCATCAAACTAACCAGAATTTACTCTTTGATTATTGTTTTTTCCGGACCAATGATTCTAATGATGAGTGTTCTTAATTCTCAGGCCATGGTCAAACAGGTTTATATTTTTAATATAACAACCTTCATCGTCAAACTATTGGTAGTCTTCTTTGGGATAAAGATTGCTGGGGTTTATGGATTGGTTTGGGGGATGGTTATTTTATATGCGGTTATGACAATAACCCTGTTTATTTTGATGTCTAAAACAAACAAAAAACCCCTCTAGAGGGGTTTTTGTTTGTAACAACTTAGTTTTTCGTAAAAACAACCCAAACAGAATTGACAAAAAAATTATAATAAAATCTTTTTGGAAATATTTTGAGTATTAAAGCAATTAATTTAGCCTCAAAAGAACTCTCGTGAGTTAAAAGGGTCAGTTGATCTATTTTTAAATTATATCTGTTTGCCATTTTTTCAAAAAAATTAACAGCATCGTCAGTATTAAAAAACCATTTGTGTCTGTCTGTTGGTTTATTTTCCGGTAGCCCGTAAAATTTGGGGGATTTTGTTTTTAAAAAAGAAGATTTAAATCCTCCCCAACAATTAGGAAGACTGATAATTATATTTTTTCTACTAGCTTTGACTAAGCTGCCAAAAACTTCATAAAGATTATCCAAATGTTCTAAAACATCAAGGCAAATAACCGTATCAAATTCTTTTTCTTTGGAAGGAATTTGGTTTTTTTCCAAATCAATTTTAACATCGGGAGATCCGGCAATATCTATTCCAAGATATTTTCTATCAGGAGGTAGTAAACTTTTTAAATATCTATCATCACATCCAATATCCAACACAGATCCAGTTAAAAAGTTTTTATATTGTTTATAAAGATAAGAAACGCGAGATTGTCGGTCACTGTATTTTAACTTCTCAATTTTAATTTTTGTATCCATAATAAAATTTGGGATTATATTTTTTTGGCAACAATCAATATCATATGGGAAAAAATAGAATTAGGCAATAAATCAAATATTTTTCTGTAAATTGATCTATTTTCGGTTTTAGTTTGGTGGTTATTTTTTATCGGGTATGATTTCTTTGCAGAAGGATAAAGTTTTTTTACCAATCTTCCAATTATTGGAATGGACATAATAACACTGGCCTTACCGTAAAATTCTCTAGTCTTGACAGTAAACCCAGCTTTTGTAATGGCGTCCTCTATTTCGTTTTTTTTGAAAACATAAGCGTAAAATTCATCGTTGCGTCTTCTGAATAAATCTCGAATAGGAAGGTATAGTCTTCTAAACCAGTTGTAGTAAGGAACTGAAACGAGAATAAACCCTCCATTTTTTAATACTCGACTAGCTTCTTTAATCGGTTCCTGCCAATTGTTTTGGTAATGCTCAATAACCCCCAAAGATATATAGGCATCTAGACAATTATTTGGATAGGGGAGTTTAAAAATATCGCCCATTTTAATAGGTAGATTGGGGAATTCTCGGTTAATTTGAGACACGGTTTGGATACCAAAATCAATTCCTTCAATATCATAACCAAGTTCCCTTAGAGCATTAACAAAAATTCCTTGTCCGCAACCAGCTTCTAAAATCTTCCCATTTTTAGGAAGATGACGTTTGAAAATAGGAATCAATTCGCTGTTCTTAGCCGCTGCCATTTGCCAGTTGAGATTTTCTCCCTGCCAATGATCATCCCAAAAGGAGGAATTATTTGCATTGCGCTGACTATACCAAATATACATTGAATATTTTTTTAATTTTAAAATAAATGAATTATTTTTCAGAGATTACCATAAAACCAATAGTGTCTGATGGATTTTTAATAACTTTGTTTATTTTCCATTGCCAAAGATTTCTATACAAAGATAGACTAATACCACCAATTAAATCAATAAGACCAGTTAATGGAAAATCATAACCAACAGGATTTACTTCTAATACCTCAAAACCGGCTTTTTGGTGTTCTAAAATTATCTCTTCTTTGGAATATTCTATTTTATGATCGGGATCGGAATAAAAATTCAAACCAGCCGATTTTTGAAATTTTTTCCAACTAGTTTGGGTATTGGGGATGGCTAAAATCATTTTTCCCCCGGGTTTTAAAATCCGATAACATTCCCTAAGAATTTGATCGCGATTATAAAGATGTTCCAAAACGTCCAAAAACAAAATTTTATCAAAAGAATTATTAGAAAAAGGCAAAATTTCTTCGGCTGAAATCTTTAAAAAATCTATATTATCAATTTTTTCTTTTGATTGCCAATCAATTGCCTGATTTAAAAATTTTGGATCATAATCAAAAGCTATTATTTTTTGGACTTTCGGAGCCAGTTTAAAATCTCTTTGGCCGTTATGGCATCCGATATCCAAAACAACATCATTTTTGGAAAAAAACTTGAGCCAATCAGGGGATTGGTCTATTAAATGTTTTGGATGGATAAATTGAGAAGACTTTCCAGTCCATTTAACCAATCGGATAGAGAGCCCGGAACCAAGCCAGTTAATTTGCTTTATCAATAGTATGATTATTTTCTTAAAAATAATAATAAAGCGAGAATTTTTAATTTTTAATTTTAAATTTGAAAACATTTTACAAGCTTTTAATCAACTCTATTTCGTTAGAAACTATTTTTTTTATATCGTTGTTTTTAATGACAAATTCTCTGGCGTTTTTGGATAACTTATTTCTTAATTTTGAATTTTTTATAAGTTCATTTATTTTTTCGGCTATTTCCTTTGGGGTAAATCCGCAAACCAAGCCATTTTCTCCATTGGTTATTATTTGTTCGTGTCCTGGATAAGCGCCAATAATACAGGGGAGACCGCAGGCCATAGCTTCAATAATAACTTTTGGGTAACCCTCTGTTAGAGAAGGAAGTAAAAATATGTCGGAATTTTGGTATTGAGGAACCAATTGATTGTGAGGTAATGAATGAATTATTTTATAATTAACTTCGGTATTTTCCAACAAATTAACGATGTTATTTTCTAAATCCCCACTACCAACTAAGGTGAAAAAGATATTTTTATCATTACCTACCTCCCTCAGAGCTTTTGAAAGATTTAAAATATTTTTTTCTCTAGTAAACCGGCCTATAAACAGTATTCTTATTTTATCATTATTACTAATGCCGGTTATTAACGGCTTAAATACACTTATATCAACTCCGTTGGGCAAAATAATTATTTTTTTTAAATTAACACCCAAACCAACCAAGTAATCAAAATTATTCCGATAAGTTACTATAAATTTATCAACAAAATTAATTGATATTTTTTCTAAAATCTTCCATAAGTATGAAAAGATCTTTTTCCCATTAATTTTCAATGATCTAAAATAAGGAAATCCGTAAGTAGCGATAATTTTATTGGAAAAAAATAATTTTGAGATAATGGCCGGAATTATTGAGGTAAATTGCATCAAACGAATAACCGAACATTTTTTCAATATTTGACGATGAATAAATGGCATTAGCAAATTGTAAAGATAGGGATTTATATTCTTGTTATTCGGTATTAGTTCAATATTTTTTACTGGAAATTCAAAAATTTCATTGGCCCAACTAAAAACATAAATTTTTTCAAAATTTTGGGAGTAGGGTTTAAGATAATATTCAATAAACCGGCTGTCCTGGCCGACTTTCCTCATAATACCCATACTTTCTTTAAATGATAGAAAAATAGCAAGATTCATTTTAATTAAAACAATTTATTTAAAATTCTTTTAATAAACCAAAGAACAAATATAAATTTGGATCTTATAAATCCATCTAATCCCACCCTTTTAACCGAATAAGAACCATCACTCAATCCTTCTTTTATTAATTGAATAAAATTCAAATATTTTTGAGTAGCTTGTTCAATAGAAAATTTAGGAAGATTGTTTTTATATTTGGAGTAATTTTTTACCAATATATCCAATTTATCTATCATTTCCTCTTCTTTTAAAAATAACTCTCCACCCATTTCGATTAATTCAGGGCTGCCGCCACTTGATAGAGCTAGAGATGGTAAACCGCAAGAAAGGGCCTCAATAAGAGCATTGGAACAAGGCTCATCTTTGCTGGCTGTAATAAAAATATCACTTTGTTTTAATTGCTTCGCAATATCTCTTGAATTGAGAATACCTAACATTTTTATATTATCAAACTTTAAAGGGGAACGCCCAATAAAGGTCATTTCGTATCTATTCCAATCTAAATTTTTATCAAGAAATTGATAAAAATTAAACCCTTTATTCCAGTTATTTGACCAACTGACGGATATTAATTTTATCTTTTTAGTGGGATTAAATTCTGATTTTCCGATTTCGTTAAAAATTGACTCATCGGGAGCATTATAAATTATTGTTTCAAATTTATTTTTTTTCATACCCAAAAGAAAGGATTGGTCTTTGCACCATTTTGATTGGAATATTGTTCCATCAGCTATTGAATGATTAATTGAAAATATAAGACGGTCTAAAATTTTATCTTGTCCTCTAACTAGCGAAATTGGTCCGTCTACTCTATGAATAAAAGGTATCTTAGGAATATCCCTTTTTAACCCTAAAACTTCCTGAGAATTTTCAAAACTGTTAAAAATTATAGCATCAGATTTTTTGGGATTTTCTTCATAAATACCCATTTTCTCCAATTGTAATTTTAAAGCCTTAAGAAATTGATTGCCTCCGCCCCAAGGACCTTCTTTCATCGGGAAGTAAATATTAATTTTCATATAAATAGTAAAAAAGATAATAGTAATCAGTAATCAGGGAAAATAATTTGGATTTTTTTTAAAGATTGAAGATTAATTTATAAGTCTCATCAATCCCATTTTGCCATTTAAATTTATTAGCTCTTGAAATGGCTTTTTGAGACCAAGATTTTCTAAGTTCTTTATCGACAATAAGGTGATTAATCGCTTTAATCCAAACATTTTTATCCAAAGGCAGAGCCATTGCTCCATCGCCAACCACTTCGGGAAGAGCTCCTCGATCACTGACGATCGTTGGAATCCCACAGGCCATAGCTTCAACTGGGGACATTCCAAAACCCTCCATTAAAGAAGGGAAAAGAAAAACATCCGCTTTGTTAATTAATTTTAATTTTTCTTCCATACTCAAATAGCCTGTAAAGATAATTCTATGGGAAACTTTTAGATCGGCGGCTATTTTTTTGAGTTCTGTTTTTTGGGGTCCATCTCCAATAATAGTTAGCTTGGAATTTTGATCGGTTAAGTCATTAAGTATTTCTATTAAAAATCTGACGTTTTTTCGGGGATTAAGAAACCCACAAAAAACCAAAGAAGGGATTGGATTATCAAAACTTTTTTTGCATTTTGAAAAATATTCATCAGAAATACCCGGGGAAGTTATTGTTATTTTATTTTCGGATATTTTATATCGATCGGTTAAAACGCGCTTAGTTGATTGGGAAATAGTTAAAATATGATCCCAACTTTTTATAAAAAAATAATCAATTAAATTAAATAAAAATTTTTCTTCAAAATGAAGATAGCTTGCTACCAGCTTCACTTTAGGAGCAAATAATTTTTTAAATAACCAAGCCCCAATCCCCACATAATAAGGGGAGTGAATGCGCAATATATCAAAGTGAGTCTTTTTATAGATGGAAATTAGTTGGGGAATAATAGCAAAGTTAAATAAATAAGAGCGGTGGATAAAAGGAATTGGTAGGTAATGAACGCACCAATTTTTTTGACTTGTATCATAAAGTCTTTTATAAGGAAGAATGATTTCTATTTCAACTCCTTTATCAGCTAATCCTTTGAGTATTTTTTCGTCGTAAACTTCACCTCCGGCATTGGAATTTGGTTTAAGACCGTATTGAGGGGAACAGAGAATCATAATAATTTATAATTTTTAATTTTGAATAAGTTATCAGTTAAAAGTAGGTTAAATTATAAATTAAATAAGTATTTCATTCTTATTTTTACTCCTTCCCAACGCATA
>ERZ795061.3311-NODE-3311-length-14162-cov-6.471752_pt1 | contig 14162 bp, 14 predicted proteins | sample MGYA00375145_ERZ795061 | MGnify/ENA primary metagenome ERZ795061 (study PRJEB30190, sample SAMN05720144) | anaerobic digester metagenome | isolation source: active sludge of municipal wastewater-treating anaerobic digesters | place: USA | collected 2014-12-22 ... | reverse complement strand
CGTTGCTGGGAAAGCTGAACAGGTCGAAGCCGGCGCTGTCGGTCGGGAAATCCGTCGCCCAGCGCGAAAAACCCAACTCGTCCCAGTCGTAATTGAATAGCACCAGACAGCGCGGCGACGTCATGCGCGCTGCCCTGTCCGGGCTTGCCAGATATTTTGCAGCAGCTTGATCAGCCAGGGCAGCAAGGCCAGGGCGGCGACCGAAATCAGGACGCGTGGCGAATAAATATCACCGACCGCGTCAATCCCGGCCAATTCGCTGCCGGCATTGACGTACACAAAAGTGCCGGCGAGCATGCCGACGAAGCTCACCCAGGTAAAAGTCCAGGCGTTCATCTGGCTTAAACCGACCGCGACATTGACCAGCGCAAAGGGAATCACCGGCAGGACGCGCAGGCTGAATAAATATTGGGCGCCGTCGTCGGCGATCCGGCGATCAAGCCAGAGCAACCGATCGCTCATTTTTTGCCGCAACTTGCGCCGCAAAAAACGTCGAACTGTCAGCATGCACATGCTGGCCCCTGCGGTACAGGCGGTCAGACACAGCAGCGTCCCGGCAAAACTGCCAAACCCGGCCCCGGCCAGCAACATCAGCACGGAAGCGCCGGGTAAGCCGAAAGCAGCCAGCAGCATATGCAAAGTGAACATCGCCACCGAGGCGAGGAGCGGATGGCTTTGAACCAAGCCGAGAAAATGGCCATGAAATGCTTGCCAATGGCCAAGCGCAAACTGGCCCAAGCCGGTAAAAGCATCCAGCCACCAGAGCATCAGGCCGGCCAGCGCCAGCGCTGTTATCAGCGGCCAGAAGCGCCACCACGAAGGCTTGGCCGGCAGAGAGTCGGAAGATGTCATCAAAATATATTTTGGGTTGATTTACCGAAAACTAAACCTGATGGGGCCAACTTGCAGGCGAGCGCGAGTCACCAGAAGCTCCCGCAGTTTGCGTCAGTACCGACTGCATACCCACAACGCAATTTAATCGATTAATGATACACAAGCATGGCCACTTGCCGAGGCATGGCGAAAAAATCTCCCGGCCAGCATACTGCGGTGAAGCGATGGCCGATTTTCGAGGCACCTTCGACGCCTCTTTGTGGTCGAACGAGCGAACAAACGAGCAATGCAGTACAAATAATCACCCGGGTTTGTAAGAAAGCACGACGTCCGCCCGACTAATCAGCAAGCCGGACGTCTGCCGATGCCCGATCAATCTTTCAGAAAGCATTTCATGCAACTTCGCAAACTGGCCCTTATTTTTATCGCAGGTGCCGCCATCCTCGCTTTCTTTGCCTTTGATCTGGGGCAGTACCTCAATCTCCAGACACTCAAGGATCAACAAGCGGCGATCAGCCAGTTTCACGAAGACAAGCCACTGCTCAGTGTCGCCATTTACTTCGCTGCCTACGTGCTGATGGCAGCACTGTCGTTACCGGGTGCGGCATTGCTGACCTTGGCAGGGGGCGCAGTGTTCGGGGTGCTTTGGGGCACCTTGATCGTCTCCTTCGCCTCCACCATCGGCGCAACGCTGGCTTTCCTGATGTCGCGGTTTTTGCTGCGCGACTGGGTGGAAAAACGCTTCGGTCAGCGCCTGGCGGCGATTGATGAAGGGGTCCGTCGCGAAGGCGCGCTTTACTTGTTCACGCTGCGCCTGGTGCCGGTTTTTCCCTTCTTCCTGGTCAACCTGCTGCTCGGCCTGACCGGCATGAAAGCGCGAACTTTCTACTGGGTCAGCCAGCTCGGCATGTTCGCCGGCACCGTGGTTTATGTAAATGCCGGCACCCAGTTGGGCAAGCTGGAATCGCTCTCCGGCATCCTCTCACCCGGCTTGCTCGGCTCTTTTGTGCTACTTGGGATATTCCCGCTGATCGCCCGCCGGATTGTCGAGGTCGTGCGCAAGAAGAAAGTATTTGCCCAGTGGAAAAAGCCGGCCAGTTTCGAGCGCAATATTGTGGTGATTGGCGGCGGCAGCGCCGGGCTGGTGACTTCTTATATTGCGGCGGCCGTCAAGGCCAAGGTGACGCTGGTGGAAAAACACAAGCTCGGCGGCGATTGCCTGAACACCGGCTGCGTGCCCTCCAAAGCGCTGATCCGCTCGGCCAAGCTGCTCTCGCACATGGCCCGCTCCAAAGAATTCGGCATCGAATCGGCCCGTGCCGAATTCGATTTTGCGACGATCATGGAACGCGTTCAGACAGTGATTAAAACGATCGAACCGCACGACTCGGCCGAGCGTTACACCGGGCTGGGGGTTGATGTCGTGCAAGGCTCGGCCAAAATCGTCTCGCCGTGGGAGGTCGACATCACGCGCGAAGATGGCAGCAAGCAACGCCTGAGTACCCGCAGTATCGTCATTGCCACCGGCGCCAAGCCCTTCGTGCCGCCGATTCCCGGCATTGAGGCGGTCGGCTATTTAACCTCAGACAACATTTGGGACTTGCGCGAACTCCCCAAGCGCCTGGTCGTGCTGGGTGGCGGGCCGATTGGCTCGGAACTGACGCAGGCCTTCGCCCGTTTCGGTGCCCAGGTGTCGCAGGTGGAAATGGGCGACCGCATCATGGCGCGCGAAGATCCGGAGGTTTCCGAACTGGTCATGCAGCGCTTCCGTGACGAAGGCGTGGCCGTGCTGGTCAATCATCGCGCCAAGGAATTCGTCATTGAAAACGGCGAAAAAATCCTGATTGCCGAGCATGCCGGCAAGGATGTGCGGATTCCCTTCGACGCCGTTCTGGTTGCTGTTGGCCGCGCCGCCAACCTGAAAGGCTTCGGCCTGGAAGAACTGGGCATACCGACCGGGCGCACAGTCGAAACCAATGAATTCCTGCAAACCAATTACCCCAACATTTACGCCGCCGGAGATGTCGCCGGGCCGTTCCAATTTACCCACACCGCCGCGCACCAAGCCTGGTATGCCGCGGTCAACGCCCTTTTTGACCCATTCAAGAAGTTCAAGGCGGATTATTCGGTAATCCCGTGGGCGACTTTTGTCGAACCCGAGGTGGCTCGGGTGGGCCTGAACGAACTGGAGGCCAAGGAAAAAAATATTCCCTACGAAGTCACCACCTATGGCATCGACGATCTCGACCGCGCCATTGCCGACGGCGAAGCGCACGGTTTCATCAAGGTGCTGACTGTTCCCGGCAAAGACAAAATTCTCGGCGTGACCATTGCCGGCGAACATGCCGGCGACCTGATTGCGGAATATGTACTGGCAATGAAACAGGGGATCGGCCTGAACAAGATTCTCGGTACCATTCATATTTATCCAACCCTGGCCGAGGTGAATAAATACGTGGCCGGCAACTGGAAAAAAGCCCATGCACCGGAGAAACTGCTGGCTTGGGTCGAACGTTTCCACACTTGGCGTCGGGGATGAATCAGATGATTACGTTGAAAAATTATTGTTTACCCACGTTGCTGACCCTGGGGCTAAATCTGGCGTTGCCGCTCGCCGCAGCGGCCGAACCGCTCTGGGTGGGTCGCTTCAATGCCATCGATCCAGCAATTCCCGCGCCCTGGAAAATCGAGCAACTGAACGACAAATTCCCGCCGACGCGCTACACCTTGCGCCAGTGGGACGGCGTTCAGGCCATCGAAGCGCACGCAAACAAGAGCATGGCGCTGCTCGGGCGGACGGTTGCGGTCGACCTGAAAAAAACGCCAATTTTGTGCTGGCAATGGCGCATCGACGCGCCGGTGGCTTCGGCTGACATGAACAAAAAATCCGGCGACGACTATGCAGCGCGGGTTTATCTGACCTTCACCGTACCGCCGGAACAATTGGGTTTTGCCACCCGCACCAAGCTTAGTCTGGCCCGCTCCATTTACGGCAATCAGGTGCCGGACGCGGCAATCAATTACGTCTGGGACAACACGCACCCGATCGGAACACTACAAAATAATGCCTACACCGACCGCGCCCGCATGCTGGTGCTGCGCTCCGGCGCAGGCAAAGCCGGTGGCTGGGTGCAGGAACGGCGCGATGTGGTGAAGGATTTTCAGCGCGCTTTTGGCGACATCAGCGGACGTTTGAGCGGCCTGGCGATTGCCTCCGACACCGACAATACCGGCGAAACAGCCCACGCCGGCTTCGCCGATTTCCGCTTTGTCGCCAAAGACGAAGAATGCACGGCAGCCACCGCCGAATGAATATGGGCAGCGCCAGTGAAACGCCCCAATTGTCGATCATCGTTCCTGTGCTCAACGAAGCCTTGGGCATGCCCCAATGGCTGGCGCGGTTGCAGCCCTGCCGACACGAAAGCTGCGAAATTATCGTCGTCGATGGCGGCAGCAGCGACAGCACCGTGCAGTTAGCGGCCGGTTTAGCCGACCAAATCGCCACATCGCCGAGCGGCCGTGGCTGCCAGATGAACACCGGCGCCGCACTCGCCCGCGGCCCGGTGCTGCTCTTTCTGCATGCCGATACCCAATTGCCACCCTCGGCCCCAGCTCTGATCCGCCAGGCGATCGAGCAAGGCGCGAGTTGGGGGCGCTTTGACGTGCGAATCGAAGGCACGGTTTCCGGCCTCGGTTTGGTCGCCTTCATGATGAACTGGCGCTCGCGACTCAGCGGCATCGCCACTGGCGATCAGGGCATTTTTGTCACCCGGCAAGCGTTCGACCGGATCGGCGGGTTCCCCGACATTCCGCTGATGGAAGACATCGTGTTCTCCCGCCAACTACGCGCCTTGTCGCGCCCCGCCTGCCTGACCGAACGAGTCGCCACATCCGGCCGGCGCTGGGAAAAACACGGCGTGCTGCGAACCATTCTGTTGATGTGGCAACTCCGCCTGCGCTTCTTTTTTGGCGCTAACCCGCATGATCTGGCTCGGGAATACGGCTATGCCCCCCGCAAATCCTGAAGACAAACTCAAAGTCGCCATCGCGATTATGGCCAAAGCGCCGATTCCCGGCCTGACCAAAACCCGCCTGATTCCTCACCTCGGCGCTGAAGGTGCCGCTGCCCTGCAACGCTGGCTGCTCCAGCGCACGGTGGCCACCACATTGGCCGCCGACATCGGCCCGGTCACGCTGTGGTGCGCCCCGGATACCAGCCACCCCGAATTCACCAAATGTGCGGCAAACGGCCCGATCACCCTGCGCCAGCAGCCCGAAGGCGATTTGGGCGGGCGCATGCATCTCGCCATCGCCGAATCCCCATCGCCTGCGGGCACGCTGGTCATCGGCACCGACTGCCCGATGCTCGACGCGGCTCACTTGCAACGTGCCGCCGCGGCGCTGGCCGAAAACGAAGCCGTGCTGACGCCAGCCGAAGACGGCGGCTACGTGCTGATTGGCATGCGCCAGGCATCATTTCTGGCCTTTGCCGATATTGCCTGGAGCACCGAGCGTGTTCTTCAACAAACGCGCCAGCGCCTCGTCAGCCTGGGTTGGCAGTGGGCTGAATTTGAGCCGTTTTGGGACGTTGACCGCAGGGAAGACTTCGAGCGCCTGCTTCAGTTTTGCCCCGAACTGGCAAACCAACAACTGATCGACCGAGCATCGCTAACCCAGTACGATCATGGCTCCGCTACCCAACGCAACCAAGATGATGATCGACAACAGCTCACTGACCGAAATTCGCCGCGACATGATGAAGTTTGCCCATTTACAACTACGCGATGAAACGCTGGCCGAAGACGTCGTTCAGGAAGCCCTCGCCGCCGCGCTGACCAGCGCCAAGGAGTTCGCCGGCCGTTCGGCGCTGAAAACCTGGGTATTTGCGATTCTGCGCAACAAGATCATCGATCAGATTCGCTTGCAAAGCCGCACGACCAATGTTTCCTCGTTCTCGCAGCAAGAGGAAAGTCTCGACGAAACCTTCGAAACACTATTCAAGGCCAACGCCCACTGGTCACCGGGAAATCGCCCGAACGATTGGGGCAATCCGGAAGAAGCCCTCCGGCAGCAACGTTTCTGGGACGTTTTCGACGCCTGCCTGAAACACCTGCCCGAAAACACCGCCCGCGTTTTCATGATGCGCGAGTTTCTGGAGTTTGAAACCGCTGAGGTCTGCCAGGAACTCAGTATCACCATCAGCAATTGCAACGTCATTCTTCATCGCGCCCGCAACGGCTTGCGCAATTGTCTGGAGAAAAACTGGTTCACCGCAGGAGAACAGCCATGTTGAGCTGCAAGGAAGTCACTCACCTGCTATCCGAAGCGCAGGATAGAAAAATCACCTTGCCCGAGCGGGTCAATCTGGAAATGCACCTCGCCATATGCAAAGGCTGCAAAAATTTCAAAAGCCAGATGAGTTTCCTGCGCGAGGCCTGTCAGCGCTATGTCAAAAACCAGGAAAAGATCGACGATTGAGTGGGCTGATCAAGCATCAGGCGTAAAAAAACCGGCCAAAACCGGTTTTTAATTTCAAAACGTCAAATGTTGTATTTGGCGGGGGCTCAGGGATTCGAACCCTGGAAACCTTTCAGTTTGCCGGTTTTCAAGACCGGTGCAATCGACCACTCTGCCAAACCCCCCCGCACTAACAATCAACTTCAGAACCAGCACCATCAAGCGCGCCAGCCCTGCTTTTGAAGGCGCGCATGATAACATAATCTGCAGAGAGATTGACCGACCGACCCATTTGCCGATGATTGAAACTTTCGGCCAGCCTCGTTGGTCTTAGCAATGTAGTAATTTTAAGGAGGATTGCACAACCATGAACACGAACTTCGATATTGCCAGCCAAGGCTCTTCCGGGCTGGCTCTTCAGCAAAACCGCGTCCTGCGCAACACTTACATGCTTCTTGCCATCTCCATGGTGCCTACGGTACTCGGTGCGATGGTTGGCATCCAGATGCAGTTCAGCTTCATGGCCGGCAGTCCATTGATGAGTTTCCTGCTTTTCCTGGGTATCGCCTGGGGATTCATGTATGGCATTGAAAAGAACAAGGATAGCGGCCTCGGCGTTGCGCTGCTGCTTGGCTTTACCTTCTTCATGGGCTTGATGCTGTCACGCATTCTTCAGGTTGCCCTCGGCTTTTCAAACGGCGGCGGCATGATTGCCATGGCTGCAGGCGGCACCGGCGCAGTATTTTTCACAATGGCGACAATTGCAACCGTCAGCAAGCGTGACTTTAGCGGCATGGGCAAATTTCTGTTCATCGGCATGATTGTGATTCTGCTGGCCGCGCTGGCTAATATTTTCTTCCAGATTCCTGCGTTGTCGCTGGCGATTTCTGCTGCAGCCGTCATGGTCTTCTCGGCCTACATTCTTTATGACATCAGCCGGATCGTTCAAGGCGGCGAAACAAATTATGTCAGCGCAACCTTGTCGGTATACCTCAGTATCTACAACGTTTTCGTCAGCCTGCTGCAACTGATCATGGCGCTCACCGGCGAACGCGACTGATTCGTAAGCCATTGAATTGAAAGGGCGGCCGAGGCCGCCCTTTTTCATGGCCGCTCGAAAATGGCGATTGATTCAACGTGTGAGGTATGCGGGAACATATTGACCGCCGCTGCCGCGACAAAACGGTAGCCTTTCGCGCTGACCAAAACCGCTGCATCCCGAGCCAATGTGGCCGGGTTGCAAGAAACATAGACGATACGGCTTGGCAAATCCGCGTGCAGCGCATTGACCAGCGCCATTGCCCCTTCCCGTGGTGGGTCAATCAGCATCTTGTCGAACCTCCCCAGCGCGCCCAGTGAGGCTTCGGTACATTCAAACAGATTGGCTACGGCGAATTCAACACTCGCCGCCAGACCGTTCGCGGCAGCGCTCTCGCGTCCACGCTGCACCAGCGCCTCGCTGCCTTCAACACCCAGCACCGTGGCACCTGAACGGGCAATCGGCAAGGTGAAGTTACCCAAGCCACTGAACATGTCGGCAATCCGCTCGCCCGGTTGCGGGTCAAGCAAGCGCAGCGCTCGCCGCACCAAAACCTGGTTCACGGCATGGTTCACCTGAGTAAAATCGGTTGGCCGAAAATCGAATTCAAGGTCGAACTCAGGCAGCGTGTAGGACAAACGTGGCCCCGGTATGGGATAAAAGCGATAGACCGAATCCGGCCCCTTGGCTTGTAAATAAAAAACAATAGTGTGGCGATCGGCAAACTCGCGGAGCAATTGCTCATCTTTCGGCTTGAGTGGTTCAAGAATACGCAACAAAAGTGCGGTGCATTGCTCCCCGACTGCGACCTCAACCTGTGGAATACGCTCGGCAATAGTTAGCGCAGCGAACAATTCGCGCAGTGGCATGAGCAAGGCCGAGACGTGTGGCGGCAAAATCTCACAGGTTTTCATGTCGGCGATATAACTGCTGCGCCACTCGTGAAAACCAATCAACATTCCCCCGTTATCCGGCAGCTTCCGCACCGCAAGGCGTGCCCGATGCCGGTAACCCCACGGCGCGCCCTGCGTCGGCGGCAGCATTTGCTCGGGCCGTACGCGACCAATGTGCCAAAGTCCGTCCTCAAGCACCCGCTGCTTGGCCGCCATCTGTGCCGCCGGGTCCATGTGCTGCATGGTGCAGCCACCGCAGATCCCGAAATACGGGCAGCGTGGTTCAATACGAGCACTTGAAGGCTTGATAACACGTACCAGATGCGCCAGCTCGTAACTCGATTTGCGGCGAAAACTAGCGTACTCAACAGTTTCACCGGGCAACGCGCCGTCAACGAAAACCGCCTTGCCCTCCAGGCGAGTAATGCCTCTCGCCTCATGATCCAGAGACTCGATGATCCCGATTGCCACGGTCAACTCCAAAAAAAGCGCAAATTCTAACAATCAGCTAGACTGAGCGCTATGGCTCGCGAACTGATTACCTCCTGGGAAGGTTACCAGACGGCAATTGACCGTCTGCTCTTTATGGCTTGCCAAAAAATTTGCATTTACGACGAGGATCTCGGCCAACTCAAACTGGAATCATCCCTGCGCTTGCCCCAGATAAAGCGAATTCTGCGCGCGGGGCATAAGGAAAGCCTCCAGATAATCGTCCGCAATGCCGAGCGGTTGCACAACCAATCCCCGTTACTGATCAAGCTGCTTACCGACTTCAGCCACTTGGCAACTGCGCAACAAAGCCCGCCAAACATGGCACATTTACGGGATAGCATGCTGATCATCGACGATAAACATGCGCTGATCCGCTTTGAGCGGGATTTGCCGCGCAGCAAACTGCTGGTCGACGAAATTGATGAATTAAAACCCTACCTGAACCGCTTCTCGGAACTATCCTCAGCGGGCGGCGAGCCGATCAGGACAAGCACGCTGGGGCTCTGATACCCAGCCGCCATGCGGCGGTGCAGCAATTCCCGCAAATTGACACAATTTATTGTTATAATCGTAACCTGATTAGGTCGCTCCTGATCTCTAAATTTTATTGGCTTTTGCCGCTTTCTATCGATAAGGAAACCCCATGAACAAGTCCTACCTCGTTGCTGCTCTGCTCGCTCTAACCCTGGCCGCTTGTGGCAAGCCTGCCGAAGCTCCGGCTCCTGCCGCTCCTGCTGCCGCCCCAGCTCCTGCTGCCGCCCCGGCTCCGGAAGCTGCCAAGCCTGCTGAAGCCGCTGCTCCGGCCGCCGCTCCTGCTGCTGACGCTGCCAAGCCGGCTGATGCTGCCGCTGCTCCTGCTGTTCCGGCCGGCGAACCAGCCAAGCCTGCTGAAGAAATGAAGAAGTAATTCTTCAAGCTTAAAAAAAACGGGGCTTCGGCCCCGTTTTTTATTGTCTATTTTTATTCGCAGCTAAACCGTCCATCAACACAGTTCGCGCCAGGAAAAACCCATATCAGGCGTCGCCACGCCCACCCAGCTTTCCTCACAGCCCAAAACACGAGCCACTGAGCGCACCACCAGACTGGGTAGATTATTGCGCTCACTAAGGTGAGCGGCGACTAAATGTTGCAGACGAGAGCAATCGATTTGATTGAGCAAGCCGACCGCGGCCGAGTTTTCCAGATGACCATAACGCCCGGCAATCCGCCGTTTCAATGAAACCGGATAGGATGACTGTGCCAGCATTTGCGCATCGTGATTGAATTCCAGTACCAACCCATCGCAACCTGACAACAAATCTCGCACATGCGGGGTGATTTCACCAATGTCAGTCAATACACCAAGGCGAAAAGTGGGATCAGAAAAAATGTATTGCACAGGTTCGCGTGCATCATGTGGCACGGGAAAGGGTTGCACCTCAAGATCGCCGATGGTCAAGGAACGATGACTATCAATGATATGCAGATCAAGCCCGAGATCGGATTCACCGCAAGCAACCCAGGAACCGTGAGTCATCCAGACCGGCAGGGAAAACTTTCGGGCAAATCGAAAAACGCCACCAACGTGGTCGCCGTGTTCGTGGGTGACGAGAATGCCGGAAATGTCACTGGGCTGGCGCCCGAGATTTTGGAGTCGGGCCACGGTTTCCCGCAACCCGAACCCACAATCCAGCATCAGGCAAGTCGCCTCACTTTCGACCAGCAGCGCATTACCCGCGCTGCCACTGCCGAGTGAGGCGAAGCGGATCACTGCAGCTGCTGGAGAAGCAAGCTGAGAATTCTCTTGGCGGTATCCGACTTGTCGACGCCGCCTTCGCTGGAGAGCACCTGAACAACGCTCTTCGGACCAGCGTCACTCACGTAAATACGATACTGAACCTTTGAACTGGCGGGTGGTTCTGCCCCCTTCCAGAAGGCCAGCTTGGAAACCCAGCCATCATCTTTTTTGGTGTTGTCAATTTCAGGATCGACGTAACGCACAAAGTACAGGCCGCGCGAACGGTCACGATCCTCCACCGTGAAGCCGACGCGATCAAGCGCCAGTCCAACCCGACGCCAGGCACGATCAAAACGCTCGTAAACTTCCAGCGTACCAGCCCCATCATCCGACTTGGCCAGATTGGCCCGCGGCTCTGCCTTGGCCGAGGCGACCGATGCTTCAGCACGTTTCTCGTCAGAGCCCATGCGAACCATCAGACGACGCAGCATTTCAGCTTCAAGTTCCGGATCCGGCGGCCGCGGCTGCCAGCGGGTGTCGTCCTTGGCCGATGAGGTATAGACCTCTTCCATGCCGCGATGACTAATAAAAATATCGGTTGTCCCTGGCTCAACACCGGGCTCGAAGCGAGTCCGGTATTTATCGCGCTCGCCGGTCGAATAGAGCGAGTCAAGCAGTTTGCCAACCGTGTTGCGAATCAGATCGCCGCCGATCTTGGCCCGATCCTCAGCCCAATCAGTTTCCATCACGCCCGCATCCGGGCGCTCGATATTGACGATAAACCCGGTTTCTTGCCAGAAATCCTTGACGGTATCCCACAATTTATCAGGCGTTGCCGCGACAACCAGCCAACGCTGATTGCCTGAACGCTCAACCCGGACCTTGTCCACCTGCGGCAGTACGGTCGAACTCTGCGCTTGGGCCAGCGGCGTGCGATCAGCACTGTAGGCAGAGTATGTTGCACTGCCTTTGCCGGCCGCATCCGGCACGAGAAAGCGTTCGTCGCGAGAGACCTGAGAAAGATCAGGCGGCACTTCGAGCGTCGGCACCGCCTTGGTTGAGGACTTGTAATCGATCTTGCGGGAATCAGGAAGGATGCTGCAGCCAGAAACGGCGAGGGCGAGCAGGGAGAGCGTAAGGCCGGAAAGCCGACGATTCATGTTTTTCATTACTCCGTCAGGCGACCAGGCCAGCCTGGCGCATCGCAGCCAGCACGCGCGCTTCGTTGTTTTCAGATAGGGGGGTCAGGGGCAAACGAATACCGCCGGGCATCAAGCCCAGCTTTTGTACCGCCCACTTGACGGGAATTGGATTGGCTTCGCAAAACAGATCGCGATGCAAGCCAAGTAGTTTGAAATGAATCTCGCGGGCCTTGGCGACATCACCGGCCGCTGCTGCAACACACATTTCATGCATCAAGCGCGGGGCGACGTTAGCGGTGACCGAAATATTTCCGTGGAAGCCGAGCATGATTGACGCAACGCAGGTCATGTCATCACCGCTATAAAGCGCGAATCCCTTTGGCGCACGGGCAATCAGGTCGCAGGCACGATCGAGGTTGCCGGTGGCATCCTTGACGCCCACGATACCCGGCACCTGGGCCAGACGCAGGATCGTATCGTTGGCCATGTCGGCGACGGTACGGCCCGGTACGTTGTAGAGCAGCACAGGCAGTTCAACGGCCTCGGCTATCGCCTTGAAATGACGATAGAGGCCTTCCTGGGTCGGCTTGTTGTAATAGGGCACGACCGACAGCGCCATGTCGGCACCCGACTTTTTGGCAAACTCGGTCAGTTCGATCGCTTCTGCGGTGGAATTGGCGCCGGTGCCGGCAATCACCGGAATGCGGCCGGCGGCGTGGTCGACCGTGACACGGATCAACTCACAATGTTCATCGACATTCACTGTCGGTGATTCGCCGGTCGTACCGACGATCACGATACCGTCGGTTCCTTCGCGAACGTGAAAGTCGATCAGACTGCGCAGGGAATGCAAATCGAGGCTGCCATCCTCGTGCATGGGCGTGACGATGGCGACAATGGATCCGGTAATCATGGCCTGTTTACGTAAAAAGTGATGTTTGGATTGTAACTGAAGCCTAATCAGAGCGGAAAGGCGCTTCGTAACAGATTGTTATTTTGCGGGAACCCAGTGCAGACACCTTTGCGCAGAACGCATTTTCCCTTCGGGCAAAACCAATTCGGGGTGACGATCCGGCCCGGCTGATTGTAGCTGGCGGGCAAACTCGTCCAACCGTGCGGCGACCGGAACTCGCCAACCCAGTTGGCGCAAGTGATAGCGCAACAGGTTCTTCAGGCGGGGCAACGAGAGCGCACGTAACGCCAACAAACGCGCCGTATCGCCTTCACGGGCTTGCGCCCAATCCAGCTCGGCCAGTTCGTCAAGCAAACCGCCCGCCTCGGCAAAATTGGCGGCGGCCTGGGCTAGCGCCACCTCGGCTGCCGGAAAGCGCTGTGTTAATGCGGTCAACGCCTCGTGGCGGAGATAATTGCGGGTAATGGAAAGATCGGTATTGCTTTCATCATCAACCCAGGCCAGGTGATTGGCCGAAGCGTAAGCCTCGATTTCAGCTCGGGAAATATCCAGCAACGGGCGCAGCAAACGCAATTTTCCGAAGCTGCGCTCAGAGGGCATGGCGGCAGCGCCCGTGACGCCGGTGCCGCGCAGTAGATTGAAAAGCACGGTTTCAGCTTGGTCGCCGCGATGCTGCGCGAGCAACAGACAATCGGTGGCGTATCCAGCAAAGGCGGCATAACGCGCCTGGCGCGCAGCAGCCTCTAAACCAAGCCCGTTTTTACGGTCGACCGTAACATGCTGAATATTTAGTGGAACACCCAAGTCGTGACAATAATCAGCGCAGAACGCGGCCCAGCGATCAGCATTGGGTGACAAATTGTGATGAACATGGATGGCCGTCAGGCGGCCTGAAAAACCGAGCCGGCTCAAAAGGTGGAGCAGGACGACCGAATCACAACCGCCGGAGAGCCCGACACAAAGGTTGTCACTCGCGGCCAGGCGGGTAGCGAGAAAATCGCTGACCCGGCCCGGCAAATCAGTTGACGGCTTGTTCCTTGAAACGGCCATAGCTCATCAGCCGCTCATAGCGCGTTGCCAGCAATTCTTCGGTGGACAGCCCGGAGAGCTGCTTCAAGGCATCCTGCAATGCCTTCTTGAGATTGTGGGCCATCGCTGCATAGTCACGATGCGCACCACCCAACGGCTCGCTAATGATTTTATCGACCAGACCGAGCGTTTTCAGGCGCTGCGCCGTGATACCCATGGTTTCCGCGGCTTCCGGGGCCTTTTCGGCGCTCTTCCAGAGGATGGAGGCGCAACCTTCCGGCGAGATGACCGAGTAGGTGGAGTATTGCAGCATCTGCAGCACATCACCGACGGCAATTGCCAACGCGCCACCAGAGCCACCCTCGCCAATAATCGTCACGATCACCGGCACTTTAAGCTCTGCCATGACGTAAAGATTACGGCCGATCGCTTCGGATTGACCGCGCTCTTCGGCGTCAATACCGGGATAGGCGCCCGGTGTGTCGACAAAGGTCATCACCGGCAAGCCAAATTTCTCGGCCAGTTTCATCAGGCGCAAGGCCTTGCGATAGCCTTCCGGACGCGGCATGCCGAAGTTGCGGTAGATTTTTTCTTTGGTATCGCGCCCCTTCTGGTGCCCGATCACCATCACCGGCTGGCCATTGAA
>ERZ795061.3306-NODE-3306-length-14167-cov-7.363450_pt1 | contig 14167 bp, 10 predicted proteins | sample MGYA00375145_ERZ795061 | MGnify/ENA primary metagenome ERZ795061 (study PRJEB30190, sample SAMN05720144) | anaerobic digester metagenome | isolation source: active sludge of municipal wastewater-treating anaerobic digesters | place: USA | collected 2014-12-22 ... | reverse complement strand
CAGCCGCGCATGCAGAGGTTGCGGGTCTGGCAGGTGCCCCGCCCGATCTTCATCTGCTCGTCGGTGGGCTTAGTGAGGTGCGCGGTGCGGCCCATAGTGACGCGGCGCTCGGGGAATTTGGACTCGACCTTCCCTTTGAAGCCCTTCTCGACGACGTTGAATTCCATCGCGGGCTGGAAGACGCCGTCGGGCAGGTGCGGGAGGCCCTCATTGGTGCCGCTGACGCCCATCCAGCGTTCGACGTGATCATACCAGGGCGCGAGGTCGGCATAGCGGATCGGCCAGTCGACGCCGACGCCTTCCTTGGCGTTGGCTTCGAAGTCGAGGTCGGAATGGCGGTAACTCTGGCGGCCCCAGGTGATGGAGCGGCCGCCGACATGGTAGCCGCGGATCCAGTCGAAGCGGCTGACTTCAGTGTAGGGGTGTTCGTCGTCCTTCACGAACCAGTGGTTCCATTGGTCGTTCACCGTGTAGCCGGTGCGCTGCTGCTTCTGGTAGTGCTTTTCGACCTCGTCGAGCGGCGTGCGGCCGTTCGGGAAGCGGAAGTCCCACGGGTTCATGGCGAAGGTCTTGTAGTCCTTGCCGTGCTCGACCTTGCGGCCGCGTTCGAGGACGAGGGTCTTGAGACCCTTCTCGCACAATTCCTTGGCGGCCCAGCCGCCGGCTATGCCGCTGCCGACGACGATCGCGTCGAATGTGCGTTGCTCCCGCGTACCCTGTGAAAGGTCCTGCATACCCTCGATCCTCCCGGCAGGAGGTCTCCGCGCTGTCGCCCGGTTGAGGCGGGAGGCTGGGACCCTGCTCCGTGTTACGTTCAGGGCAGCGTGTCACGACCGTGCGCCCGGTCAAGCTGGCGCGGCGGAAGGCAGTCGGCGCCACAGTTGCTAGCGGACCGGGACAGGGACTAATCTATGGGACGATGTCGGCAATTCTCAACGAATACGAGGCGAGCAAGCCGGCCCTTCGGCGCTATCTGGGCCGGTTCTTTGCGCGTTCGCAGGATGTCGATGACATGCTGCAGGAGGTGTTCGTGCGCGCCTACGCGATGGAGGCGCAGCGCCCGATCCTGATGCCGCGGGCCTATCTTTTCCGGGTCGCCAAGCATGTGGCGTTGAACGAAATCGCGCGCAGGAAGAATTCCGCAACAGATTCGGTAGAGGATTTCGAGCAGCCGGATGTCATTGGGAGCAATACCCAGCCCGGACTGGAGCAGGTCGTGGATGGCAAGCAGCGGTTGGCGCTGTTCGCCAAAGCGGTGGCCGCGCTGCCCAGCCAATGCCGGAAGGTGCTCGTGATGAAGAAGATCGAGGGCCTGTCGCAGCGTGAGATCGCCGCCCGGCTCGGCATTGCCGAAAGCACAGTAGAGAAGCATCTGGCCAAGGCATTGCTCCTTACGCGGGATTACATGGCCAAGCGCGAGCCTTTGGGGCCCGACCGCACTTCCCCGCGTGAGTCCGATAATGTACGCCGCCTCCGGACTGGAGACGGTGAATGAGCCCAACGGGCAACATCGTGAACTTCCCGGATCGCCCGCCCGTCGAGGATGAGGCGGCGCGCTGGGTCGTGCGCCATGGCGAGGGGTCGCTGACGACGGCGGAACAGGCTCAGTTTGACGCCTGGAAACAGGCAAGCCCGGCGCATGGCGAAGCTTTTGCGCGGCTTTCGGCGCACTGGAAGGATCTCGACCTGCTGGCGGCGCTGGCCGATACGCCGGCGGAAAAGCCGTTGTGGATGAAACCTTCGCTGTGGGCGGGCGCTGGCATGGCGGCGGCCGTGGCGCTGGCCGTAATTGTTGGCGTTTCGCAGTTTTCGGCGCCGGGCGCGCCTACGGTGCAGGTGGCTGAACAGCCGGGCCTTGGCGTCTACAAGACCGAGGTGGGTGACCAGGAAAAGATCACGCTGGCGGATGGGTCCGTGGTGACGCTGAACACGGCGAGCCGCATCGAAGCGCGCATGAACGATAAGGAGCGGACCATCCGCTTGCTGGAGGGCGAGGCCTTCTTTGAGGTGGCGCATGATCCGAGCCGGCCGTTCAGCGTCTATGCTGGGGATGGCGTGACGGTTGCGGTGGGCACTGCTTTCTCCGTGCGGCTTGAGCAGGGCTCGGTCGAGGTGGTGGTGTCCGAGGGCAAGGTTTCCTATTCGCGCGTGGCCGATGTGCCGGCGCCGGAACCGGTGGCGTATGTTGCGGCAGGCGAGACTGCGCTGTTTGGCGAGAGCGTGGTGATCGACCGGATCGACCTGGCCGCGATTGATCGCAAGCTATCCTGGACCGACGGGAAGCTGGTTTTCTCGGGCGATGCGCTGTCGAGCGTCGTGGCGGATATCTCACGCTATGCCGATATCCGTTTCGAGTTTGCCACACAGGACCTAGCCGACATGCGCGTCGGCGGGGTATTCGGTCTGGGTGAAGTCGACGACATGCTCGAAGCCCTCGAAACGAACTTCGGGGTGCGTGCAGAACGCATCGACGACAAGCACGTGCGCATTGTCCGTAAGGACCCCTGAGGCCGCGGACGTCTCCAGCGCATCCCAAAGCGATCCATCAGTCTTTGCCGCGATTGCGAAAGATCAATACGACGCTGCGGCAATCGTGGTTTCCCACTCCCAACCAAAAGATTTTCGCGATGTTCGCGTCCCTGCGATGGAGGATTTCCGTCACGTGCCTGTCGTCTCCCACAAGGCCGACGGAGATTTCCTGAGGGACGTCCGACAGTCGCGCCATGAGGGAGGAAAGGGACGGAGCTGGATCAGGACTGTCGTGCTGTGCAGCGTGCTCGCGGTTGGCGGGTTGGCTGGACTGCAGGAGGCGGCGGCCCAGCAGGGCTCAACCGTTTACGACATCCGGATCCGGGACGCATCGCTAGCCGATGCGTTGCTCGAGCTTGCGCGTCAGACAAACGTGCAGCTGCTTTTTCCTTACGACATGGCCGAGAAGATACGGGTTGAGCCGTTATCGGGTCGGTACACCTTCGACGAAGCGCTGAACACGCTTCTTCGGAACACGGGACTATCCGGCGGTCTGGTTCGGGACGGGGTCGTGAGGATCTCGCCCATTGAAACAGACAGAGGCGAGGATCCCGTGTCACCTAAAGCCAAAGCAACACTCCTTTCAGGCGCATCAGCCTTCATCGTTGGTGCATTCTCTGCGCCATCCTATGCGCAGGACGCCGAAGATCCGGCCGTGCGCGATGTCGTCGTCGTGACGGCGCAGCGTCGCGAACAGGACCTGCAGGAAGTTCCGCTGTCGGTCTCGTCCTTCTCGGGCGCTGACCTTGAAGACATCGGCGCGGCGGACCTGACCGAAGTCGGCAAGTTCTCGCCCAACGTGACGCTGGAAGTTTCGCGCGGCACCAACTCGACGCTGTCGGCCTTCATCCGCGGCGTCGGCCAGCAGGATCCGGTGGGCGGCTTCGAGGCCGGCGTCGGCATCTATCTCGACGACGTCTACCTCAACCGTCCGCAGGGCGCGGTGCTCGACGTGTTCGACGTGGAGCGCATCGAAGTGCTGCGCGGGCCGCAGGGCACGCTGTACGGCCGCAACACGATTGGCGGCGCGGTGAAGTATGTCACACGCGGGCTGAGCAATGATCCGACCATGAAGTTGACGGTGAATGCCGGCAGCTATTCGCGGCTGGATGGCGTTCTTTCGGCTTCGACCCCGCTGGGCGACAATTTCCGCATTGGCGGCGCGCTGGCGAAGCTGACGCGCGGCGGCTATGGCCACAACCTCGTGCAGCCGGGCGTCGAGAACTACAACAAGGACGTGACCGCAGCCCGCCTGCAGGCCGAGTGGGACGTGTCCGATACGATGGATATTCGCTTCTCGGCGGATTACCTGCTCGACAAGTCGGACCCGAAGCAGGGCCATCGCCTCATACGCAGCCTGCAAACGGGCGCGCCGGTTCTCGCCGATGTGTATGACACGCGCGCGGGCCTGATCACGCCGGACCAGCGTTCGGAAGGCTATGGCGGCTCTGTTGTGGCGACGTGGGACCTGACGGACAACTGGACGATGAAGAATATCCTGGCCTATCGCCAGGATGAATCGACAACGCCGATCGACTTCGACTCGCTTCCCGCGATCGATGTTGACGTGCCGGCGATCTACGAGAACGACCAGTTCTCCGAAGAGCTGCAGTTCCTTTACAACAGCGACAACCTGAATGGCCTGATCGGCGTCTACTATCTCGACGCCAATGCGCTGACGTATTTCGACGTGGTGCTGGCGACGACCGGCGCGCTGATCGGCGTACCCGGCCTCAACGCGCAGACCTATGGCGACGTCAACACCAAGACGTGGTCGGTGTTTGCCGACTTCACCTACGACTTCACGCCGGACCTGCACCTCAGCGTTGGCGGCCGCTACACGAATGACGAGCGTACTGCGCAGATCCTGCGTCGCACGTTTGCCGGCGGGTATTCGCCGCTGTTCGGCGGCACGGCTGTGCCGATCGCGACAACGTCTAGCTTCAACGGCAACGACGCCTTCACGGACTTCTCTCCGCGTGTGTCGCTGGCGTGGGATGCGACCGAGGACCACAACGTCTATGGAACCTACTCCAAGGGCTTCAAGGGCGGCGGCTTCGATCCGCGTGGCCAGACTTCGGCGGCGCCGGACACGGACCGGAACGGAACGCGCGATCCCGACGAGATCTTCGACTTCATGCAGTTCGAACCGGAGACGGTGAACAGCTACGAAGTCGGCGTGAAGTCGGTTTGGGAACGGGGCCGGTTCACCACCAATGTGGCTGCGTTCTGGATGGATTATTCGGACGTGCAGGTTCCCTCCTCCATCGGTGTCGACACGAATGGTGATGGGATCAACGACACCTTCACCGGCGCCACCACCAACGCGGCGGCCGCGACGCTGAAGGGCATCGAGTTCGACGGCACGGCTGTGCTGGGCGAGAACTGGATCACGGCGGGCGACGAACTGTCGACCGTTGTGTCGGTTGGCTACATAGACGCGAAGTATGACGAGTTCATCGGCCCGACAGGCGCGGATGTGGCGAGCCAGCGGGTGTTCCAGAACACGCCGGAATGGACGTCCAGCTGGCGGATCAACTACACGACGCCGTTCACGCTGGTGACCAAGCCGGGTGACCTGACTCTGGTGAACTCGCTGTCCTATCGCGGCGAGTCGAGCCAGTTCGAGACGCCGATGCCGTTGCTTGACCAGGGCGCCTACACGCTGTGGGACCTGAGCGCCGTCTTCCGGAGCGACGAGGGTTGGTCCATCGGCGTCCACGGCAAGAACCTCGGCGACGAGCGTTACAAGGTGGCCGGCTACAACTTCGTCAGCATCAACTCGACCACCGGCGTCGTGACGCCGACTCTGGGCCGGGAAGGCACGCTGACGGCGTTCTACGGCGATCCGCGCACCTGGTGGGTGAGCCTCGCTCACGAGTTCTAGCCGATTGATTTGCGCAGGCATGGGCTGCTCCTCCCCGCAGCCCATGCCAATACTTGCTCGGATGCGGCTGCCGTCGCATCCGAGCACATTCTTTCTGGAGATGCCCGATGTCCGTTTCCGGTCCAGACTCGAGCCCTACGCAGCCTGAGCCGCTGAAGGGGCGCTATCTGGCGCTGGGGATGTTGATCCTCGTCTATACTCTGAACTTTCTTGATCGGCAGATCATCTCGATCCTCAAGGATCCGATCGGCAAGGAGCTGCAGCTTTCCGACACGCAGCTGGGCCTGATGGGGGGGCTGGCGTTCGCGCTTCTCTATACGACGCTGGCGATTCCGATTGCTTGGCTGGCGGACCGCAAGTCGCGCGTGTGGATCATGACGTGGTCGCTGGGAATCTGGTCGGCTTTCACGGCGATCTGCGGGCTAACCGGCAATTTCATCCAGCTGTTCTTCGCGCGCATGGGCGTGGGCGTGGGCGAGGCGGGCGGCGTGGCGCCGGCCTACAGCCTGATCGCGGATTACTTCCCGCCCAAACAGCGTGCGCGGGCGCTGGCCATATACTCGTTCGGCATTCCCGTGGGCTCGGCCGCGGGCATCCTGTTTGGCGGCCTGCTGGCGCAATACATCGACTGGCGCTTTGCATTCATCTCGATCGGATTGTTTGGCGTGCTGGTGGCGCCGGTGTTCCGCATGCTGGTGAAGGATCCACCGCGCAACATGTACGACGCGCAGCCCGCGGGTGCGAAGGCGTTGGGCTTCATTCCGGCGTGCAGGCTGGCGTTCGCCAAGCCGAGCTTCTGGCTGATGGCGTTCGGCGCGGCGTTCTCTTCGATGGTGGGCTATGGCCTGCTGTACTGGATGCCGACCTTCCTTGATCGCTCGATGGGTCTCTCGCTTGTGGACCGGTCCTGGTACCTCGCGGGGATCCTGTTCATCGGCGGTGTTGCCGGCATGATGATGGGCGGATTTCTCGCCGACCGCCTGGGGCAGAAATCCAAGCGCTTCTACCCGCTGATTCCGGCGGTAGCGTTCGCAATTTCGGCGCCCCTTTATGTTTTGGGCGTGCTGACGTCTGATCCGTTCATCGCGTTCTTCGTGTTCCTGATCCCGCAGGCGCTCGGCCTCGTCTGGCTGGGGCCGATCATCACGGCGGTGCAGCACCTTGGTCCGGCAAATTCGCGCACGATGATCTCGGCGCTGTTCCTGCTGATCAACAACCTGATCGGCATTGCCGTGGGCACATGGTTCTTCGGCTTTGCATCGGATCAGCTGAAGCCGACGTTTGGCGAAGAGTCGATCAAGTACGCCTTCATCTTCGGCCTGTCCTTCTACCTGATCGCCGCCATCCTGCTGTTCCTGGCGAGCTTCCGGATCAAGAAGGATTGGGTGGACTAGGGCCGTCCAGGGCGGCTGGCCGAACTTCTCGACCACAGGCAAGAGCAGGCCGTGCGGGCCCCGGAAGGGCCCGCGCGCCGCATCTGGATGTCAGAGAAGCAGAATGGTGGAAGGGACTGGATTCGAACCAGTGTAGCCGTAAGGCGCGAGATTTACAGTCTCGTGGATTTAACCACTCTCCCACCCTTCCATAACCATTCGGGGCGACAGCTTGACGCCATCGCCGATGAAGCCGAAACGGGGCCGGTCTCATCTGGGAGCGCGTCTTATAGTGACGAAGGATCGACCACGCAACCGCCCTGGAAAGGGCGGAAAATCAGGTGGTTTTGGCGCATCGCGCGGCGGCGGGCCGGATCGGCCGCGCAGCGAGCGCACGCCGGATCGCCCGGCGCGCGAGGATGGCGGGCGGCCGGCCGAGGCCGGGCGCGCAGACAAGCCATGGATGCGGGATGGGCCCCGGCCCGGCGCCAAGCCGGGCGGGCCGCGTCCGCCGGGGCGCAAGCCGGAGCAGCATCGTGGCCGGCCGGAGCGGCATGAGCGGCGCGAGGCGGCGTTCGAGGAGAATGGCGAGGTCTGGATCTGGGGCCAGCATGCGGGCGCAGCCGTGCTCGCCAATCCGATGCGGAAGATTTCAACCGCGCTGATGACGCGCAATGCGGCGGAACGGGCGGGGCTGAACCTTGAAGCATTGCCGCGCTTTGTAAGCCTGATCGAGGCGCGCGAGTTGGACGAGCGGCTGCCGCCGGGCGCGGTGCACCAGGGGCTGGCGGTGCGTTGCCGGCCGCTGGATGGGATCGACATCGCGGATGCGGCGATCCGGCCGGAGAAGCCGCTGGCGATTCTGGACCAGGTTACCGATCCGCAGAACGTGGGCGCGATCTTCCGGTCTGCGGCGGCATTCGGCGTGGCGGGCATCGTGATGCAGACGCGCAATGCGCCGACGGCGGGTGGCGCGCTGGCTAAGGCAGCGACGGGCGCGATCGAGACGGTGGAAGAGATTCGTGCGGTGAACATCTCGCGCGCGATCGATGCGCTGACGGACGCCGGCTGGACGGTGATCGGGCTGGATGGCGCGGCCGAGCTGACACTGGAACAGGCCGTTGCGGTGGACGGGCCGGTCGCCATCGTGCTGGGCGCGGAGGGCGCGGGCATCCGCCAAGGCGTGGCGAATGCGTGCAGCAGCCTCGCGCGCATTCCGATGCAGCCAGGAATGGAGAGCCTCAACGTTTCCAATGCGGCGGCGATTGCGTTCTACGAGCTGGCGCGGCGCAAGCCGGCGCCGCCGGCGGCTGCAAAGCGGCTGCCTGATGATGATGAGACGAGTGGATTTGCCGGCGAGGACGAGTAGAGTCCCGTTCGATCCTGCCGGGATGGAACCCCGGCGCCAGGAGAGCTGAAGCATGCGGATCGTTGTTTCCATCTTGCTGGGCGTGATCGCCGTGGCGGCGATAGTTGTTCTGGGGATTGCCCAGTTCGGCGGCGGAACGTCTGCGGGCACGGCCGAGCCTGTGCCGTTCGTGCGCGATGCCGTCGATGTGGCGGCGGTAGATGCGCCTGCGAGCAACGCGCCGGCGGGGACAGCGCGCAAGGCGCCTGCGCCGGCTTCCGGCGAGACGAATACACCGGCGGCGGAGCCCGGAGAGCCGGCCAAGCCGCAGGTGTCGCCGTTCTCGACGTTGAATGAGGGTGAGCCTGTGCAGCCTGCGCCGGGCCAGCCGTCCACGGCGGATGCGCCGCCCGCGCAGCCGCAGCCAGAGGCCGAGCTGCGGGTTGGGCCGCAGAATGCGCCAGCGGCGACCACGGACGCTGTTCCCGCGTCGCTCGAAGCACAGTTCAAGTCGCGGCGGCTGACCTACAACCGGCCGCCTGAGAAGCTGGCGCTCGACAAGGCCATCGACATTTCGCTGATCATCGACACGTCGCGGCAGACGGATGCTGCCGAGAGGCTGCAGGGCCTGCCGGGAACGGTGGTCGAACGTGATGTCGACCTGTCGGATACGGTCTCGGCCGAGTTGCTGGGAGCGGCGTTCGAGATCCAGCTGCAGACGACATCCACGCGGCAGAAGCTTTCACCCAAGCTCGCCAACGAATGGCGCTGGCGTGTGACGCCCAAGCAGAAGGGCACGCATGTGCTGACGCTCAACGTCTATGGTTATGCGGTTGGCTCTGTGGATGCAGAGCCGCTGGACTCCTATCGCGACCAGATCACAATCGAGGTGGAGCCGGTCGACGAGATCGTGACATGGGCGCGCGGTGTGCAGCCGCTGTTTGCCGTGCTCGCGGCCCTGGCGGGCGTGGGGTCCGCCATCTTCGCCTTCCTGCGGTTCAGGGAAGAAAAGAAGCAGACGAACGTGCTGACCAAGCGGGATGGAGTGTAGGCCAGCCTACTTAAGCAACTCCATCGCGCTTGCTGTCATCGCCTTGACACCGGCAGCGATGGTGGGGTCGGGATCGGGCGCGTATTCGGATGAGTGAAGCGAAGGTAGCGGTTTGCCACCGGGCTTTTGTGCGGCTTCCCAGGCTTCGCGTTTCACTGCGCCGAGCCACAGCAGCATCACGGGAATGTCCTCGGCTGTGCGGCCGTAGCGGGCGAAGTCTTCGCCGGCCATGGAGGGCGTGGCGGTAGTGACGTTGGCTGCGCCCAACATTGTGTGGAGAACGCCGCCGAGGCGCGTTGCAAGCTCGGGCTCGTTGTAGAGTGAGGGTGTGTGGTCGGCCTTCACGTTGAAGGAGACGGCGGCCTGCGGATCGAGGCCGGCCGCGAGCGCTTCGGCGCGGGCAATGCGTTCAATGCCGTTGAGAAGTTTCTCGCGCGTGGCATCGGCGAAGGATCGCACGGTGAGCTGGAGCTTCACTTCGTCGGGGATGATGTTGTGCTTGAAGCCGCCGTTGAACGCGCCGACCGTGACGACGGCGGAATCCAGCGGGTCGATCTCGCGGGAGACGAGCGTCTGGATCGTGGTGACGATGCGGGCGGCGACGACGATGGGATCGCGCGTGTCCTGCGGATAGGCGCCGTGGCCGCCCTTGCCGGTAATGGTGAGGTCGATCGAGTCGACATTGGCCATCACGAAGCCGCCGGCGACGCCCACCATGCCGGCGGGGAGTCCCGCGTGATCGTGCAGCGCGATGACGTGGTCGGGTTTGGGGAAGCGGGTGAACAGGCCGTCGTTCAGCATCGCCATGGCGCCAAGACCGATCTCTTCGGCGGGCTGGGCGATCATGACCAGCGTACCTTTCCATTCGGACTTGCGGGCCGCGAGCTCGCGGGCTGTGCCGATCCAGGTGGTCATGTGGATGTCGTGGCCGCAGGCGTGCATGACGCCGGATTCTTCGCCGGACCACGCAATGTCGCGTGCTTTCGAGGCGTAGGGAACGCCGGTCTTCTCGACGAGGGGGAGCGCGTCCATGTCCGCGCGGATCATGAGGACCGGACCGGGGCCGTTTTCCATGACTGCGACGATGCCATAGCCGCCAACGCCGTCTTCGACCTTGCCGTATTCGCTGTGGGCGCGCGCCTTGGTCCAGGCGTCGCCCACACGCGTGGTGACGGTGAAGCCGAGACGCTTCATCTCGGCAGCGAGTATGGCGGAGGTTTTGACTTCCTGTAGCGACAGTTCGGGATTTGCGTGGAGGTGTTCGTAAATCTGGCGGAGGGATTTGCCGTCGGCGCTGAAGGCAGGCTGCGCGGACGCGGGAGTCGTTGCGCAGGCGGAGAGGAAAGCGGCACTGAGGGCGAGGAGGGCGTGCTTCATCGTGGGCTCCCGAGATGTGGGAGCCTGATAGCGGCATTAGCTGGGGGCGTCACGCGTGGGTTTGCGTGACTATCGCGTCGCGCGCCATGCTGCTGTGAGTGCCCGGAACTCTTGCTGCGTGAGCGTTTCGGCACGGCGGGTGGGGTCTATGCCGGAAGCGGCGAGCGCTTCGACCGCGCCGGGCAGGGATTTTAGGGCGGCGCGGAGCATCTTGCGGCGCTGGCCGAACGCGGCGGCTGTGATGGTTTCCATGCCTGACAGATCGTTGAAGCGCTGATCATCGGGGAGCGGATCGAGGACGACTACAGCGCTGTCAACTTTTGGCGGCGGGCGGAAAGCGCCGGGGGGAAGCGTGATGGCAAGGCGCGGGCGTGTGACTGCCTGAGAGAGGACGGCGAGGCGGCCGTAGTGGTCGTCGTCCGGCGCGGCGCAGATGCGCAGGGCGACTTCCTTCTGGAACATCAGCACCATTGTGCCGCGCCATGAGGGAGCCTTGAGCCACTCGACCAGCATGGGCGTGCCGACATTATAGGGGAGATTGGCGACGATCATGGCGGGGCTGACGCCGCCAACGGCGGCAATGAGTTCGGGGATGTTGGTGGCGAGGGCGTCGCCGTGATGGACGTGGAGGCGGGCTTCTTGCCCTGCAGTGGCGCGCGCTTCCGGCCAGAGCGAGAGACCTTCGGCGAAGCGATCATCGAGTTCGATGGCGATCAGCTTGTCGACGCCCGAATCGAGCAGCGCGCGCGTGAGGCCGCCGGGGCCGGGGCCGACTTCGATGACGGTCTTGCCCTTCACGCTGCCGCCAGCGTTGGCGACGCGCGAGAGGATGGACGGGTCGAACAGGAAGTGCTGGCCGAGCGATTTCTTCGCCGGGCCCGGTGTGAGTGGCGTGCTCATGACGCGCTGGCGCGGGCGATGGCCATCGCGTCGGCGAGCTTGAGCGCGGCGATGAGGCTGTCGGGGCGTGCGATGCCGGATGCTGCGGCGTCGTAAGCGACGCCGTGGTCGGGCGAGGTGCGGATGAAGGGCAGGCCGAGCGTGACGTTGACGCCGCCCCACATGTCGAGCGTCTTCACCGGGATGAGGCCCTGGTCGTGATACATGGCGAGGATCGCATCGAACCGGCCGCCAAGCATTTCGTGGAAGATGGTATCGCCCGGGCGGGCGTCGGAGATGTCGAGACCGGCGCTGCGCAGGAGGGCGGCGGCCGGGTTGATGATCTCGATCTCCTCGCGGCCGATCTCGCCGTCCTCGCCCGCGTGCGGATTGACGCCGCAGAGGCCGATGCGTGGCTTGGCGATGCCGAAGTCGCGCATCAGGGCGGAGCCGACGATGCCGCCGATCTCGGTGATGTCCATGATGGTGAGGGAGTCGACCACGCTGGCGAGCGGGCGGTGGATGGTGACGAGAGCGACGCGCAGGCCGCCGCCGACGAGCATCATGACGGGGCGTGGTGTCTCGCCGCCATCGGCGCTGAGTTCGGCAAGGTATTCTGTATGGCCGGGATGCTTGAAGCCGGCGCGGTATAGCAGTGCCTTGGCGATCGGGTTGGTGACGACGGCGGCCGCCTTGCCAGCGCGTGTGTGTTCGACTGCGAGGCGGATGGATTCGATGACGGAGGCGGCGGACGCAGGATCGGGCTTGCCGGGCGTGGGCACAGGGCCGCCGATTGGGAGGACGGGTAGCGCGTGGTGGAAGGTGGTGAGCGCGTGACCGGTGTCGGGGATGGTTTCGAGCGGACCCGCATTTGCTGCGGCGGCCATCACGGCGGGCGGGGCGATGACGTAGAAGGGACGGCCGCCGGTCTGGCGGGCGTGTTCCCAGGTTTTCCACGCGATGATGGGGCCGACCCCGGCGGGGTCGCCCATCGTCATCGCGAGAGGAAGGATCGGCGCCGCCATACGGTTAGCGGCGGACGATGGTGGCCTCGCGCTTGAGGTCGCGCAGGTAACGTTCTGCAACGAGGGCAAGCTCGGCGTTGAACAGGCGGTCCCTGATCTCGTCGCGCGAGGGCAGGTCAGCGTCGCCCGAGCGCGTGCCACAGACGAAGAACACCATCTTGCCGCCATCGGGCAGGTCGGCGATTTCGGTCGACTGCCCGGCCGTCTTGCCTTCGAGCGACGTGCGGTAGAGCGGTGCGACCTGCATCAGGCCGATGTCCTTCATCGGCGTGCGCGTGATGCCATCGACGCCTTCGAGCGCCTTGGTGAGGTCGGGGCACGACGTGACCTTCGCCTTCAGCGCATCGATCTTGGCCGAGGCGCCATCGCCGCGGACGATGACCTGTTCCATGTCCAGGATGACGGCCTTGGCCGCGTCGGTGGGATCACGCTTGCCCGTGAGCGCGATTACGTAGATGCCGCCATCGCTCTGAATGGGGGGCAGGAGCACGGGCGGCTCGGGCGCGGTGAGAACGACTTCCGCGATCTCGGGGCGCATGTCGCCGGGCGAGAGCCAGTTGAGGTCGCCACCGGCCGAGGCGGACGGCGCCGCGGAGAATTGCTGGGCAAGGGCCTGGAAGTCAGCGCCCTGGTTGACCTGCTGGATGATGGTCTGCGCACGCGTCATCGCGTTGGTGCGCGACTGCTGGTCGGGCGCGTAGAGGAAGATCTCGGCGATGCGGTATTGGGGCTTGTCGAGGCTGGAGCTGATGCGCTCAAGCATCTCGTCGACGCGGCCTTCGGAGACACGGACGGTCTTGAGATAGCGGCCGCGGATCAGCGCGCCCCAGGCGATCTTCGCTTCTTCCATGTCGAGGATGTGCTGGAGCGGCACGCCGATCTCGCCCAGCAGCTGGTTGAACTGTTCGCGGCTGATGCGGAATTCGCGGGCGAGATCGTCCACGCTCGCGCTCAGTTCTTCGGCGGAGATTTTCTCGCCCTTTGAGAGCTTCGCGAACTCCTGCACCTGGATCCGTTCGTCGATCAGGCTTTCGATCGCCTGGTTCTGGATTTCGGCCATGATGTCATCGCCGGGTTCTTTCTCGAAGCGGACGAGCATCCAGCGCATGCGGCTCCGCACGTCCGACTGGGAGATGACCTTGTCATTGACCACCGCGACCACGCCGTCGATCAGCTGGCCGCGGGGAGCGGCAGGCTGGGAGGGCGGCTGCGTCTGCGGGAGCTGAGCCAGGGCCACAAGGCCTGACGTTGCCACGGTGGCGGCCAGCGCGATCACAAGAAGTCGTTTCATCGGTTACCCCGTATATGCCGACCGTGAAGCCGGCAAAAGGCAAGAATATGGCCATTTCGACAGCCCTCGGGGCCGTCCTTACCGGCGCGTATACCGGCTGAATCGGGGAAATGCGAGCCTCCTGCCGCAGCGGGCGGCGGATCAATTGGTAGTGGCGCCGCCGAGGCCCGTCAGGGCGAAGGTAAACCGGATCGACTCGGAAGGGCCCAGGGTCCGATCCCGGCCACCGGACCGCTCGTAGGCGATCTGGAAGAACGAGCAGTCGTCTTGGTAGCGTAGGCCCATCGAGAGGCGGATATCTTCGTTCTCCGTAATGTTTCGGGCATGCTGGACGACGGCAGACCAGTTGTCGTCGACCGCGAATGCGCCGCCCCAGACGAGGCCCTCGTCCTCCGCGCCAAGCGCGT
>ERZ795061.3304-NODE-3304-length-14174-cov-7.057724_pt1 | contig 14174 bp, 11 predicted proteins | sample MGYA00375145_ERZ795061 | MGnify/ENA primary metagenome ERZ795061 (study PRJEB30190, sample SAMN05720144) | anaerobic digester metagenome | isolation source: active sludge of municipal wastewater-treating anaerobic digesters | place: USA | collected 2014-12-22 ... | reverse complement strand
ACCTTAAAATCAGCCGCTTTTAAAAGAGGGGTAAAGTTTCTTTACGAAACTAATGTAGGTGCTGGACTGCCCGTAATAAACACACTGAATGATTTACTGATTAGTGGGGATAAAGTGATTGGTATTGAAGCAGTGCTTAGCGGTACCTTGAATTATATTTTCAGTTCGTATAAAGCGGGAGATAAATTCAGCGATATAGTTAAGCAAGCAAAAGAGAAGGGATATACGGAGCCCGATCCACGGGATGATCTCAATGGCATGGATGTAGCCAGAAAGGTATTGATTCTTTCACGGGAATCAGGTCTCCCTTTTGAGCTAGAAGATATTCAGGTTGAAAATCTTGTACCTGAAAATTGCAGGGGAGAAATGAGTGTGGAGGAATTTTTTAAGAAGCTTGAAACTCATAACGCATTGTTTGAAAAGTTAAGGGCTGAAGCCGAATCGCGAAATGAGAAACTTCGCTATATGGCTGTGTTACGGGATGGGAAAACTAAAATCCGGTTAGGTTCCGTAAATGATAAACATCCCTTTTATTCCTTGTCGGGAAGTGACAACATCATTCTGCTTACTACTGAACGATATCACGATCGCCCCATGGTAATCCGAGGGCCAGGTGCAGGAGCCGAGGTAACAGCAGCAGGAGTGTTCGCAGATATTATTCGCATCGGTAATTATGCAAATGGTTAATTTATGAAATCAATAAGAGCTTTTGCACCGGCTACGGTGGCCAACGTATGTTGCGGATTTGATATCCTTGGTTTTGCAGTTGATTTTCCGGGTGATGAAGTTAAACTTACCCTGCGTAATGACAGTCAAATAATGATCACATCCGTGATCGGAGATGGCGGTAAACTTCCCTGGGAATCGGACAAGAACACAGCCAGTGTAGCCGTAATTTCTTTTTTGAAAGCAATGGGAAGTGAGATAGGAGTAGACATTGAATTAAAAAAGAATCTTCCGTTGGGAAGTGGTATGGGGTCTAGTGCGGCTAGTGGTGTAGCCGCCCTGGTGGCGATCAATCACCTGATTGGAAATCCACTTACGCGCGAACAATTGGTGCCTCATGCCATGGAAGCGGAACGAATAGCCTGTGGTTCAGCACATGCCGATAATGTTGCACCCTCGTTGCTTGGTGGTTTTGTTTTAGTTCGGGATTATCATCCGCTTGATGTAATCAAGATTTCGACAACCGATAAACTCTATTGCACCTTGATCCATCCACATTTGGAATTGAAGACCGAGGATTCACGAAGGGTATTACGACAATCGGTAACCCTAAAGGATGCCATAGTTCAAAGCGGAAACATTGCGGGTTTGATGATTGGGTTAATGAAACCCGATTACACCTTGATCGGACGATCCCTAAAGGACGTCATTGCAGAACCCATTCGGTCAGTATTTATTCCGGGATTTGAAAACCTACGGCAGACTGCGATTTCAGCCGGGGCTTTGGGTTTTGGAATTTCTGGTTCCGGACCAACTGTTTTTGCCTTGAGTGAGAGCAATGAGAAGGCACATTCAGCAGGGGAGGCCATTCAACTTGAATTTTTAAGACACCAATTGAAGGCGGATGTATACGTATCGAAAGTGAATCAGGAAGGTGCACGAATAATAGATCAGGAATAGCTAATAGCAGTTGAAATGAAGTACTACAGTACAAATAATAAAAACCTGAAGGTAAGTTTAAGGGATGCAGTTATTCAAGGGTTGGCCCCGGACAATGGGCTTTACATGCCTGAGGATATTCCAACCCTACCTAATGCATTTTTTGAATCGTTGCATAGCCTATCTCTTAAAGACATCGCTCTTCACGTTGCTAAAAATCTGTTAGGCGAGGATTTACCAAATGAGGAATTGAATAAAATCATTGACCATACAATTCAGTTTGATGCGCCTTTGGTAAAGATTGAAGAAGATATCTATACACTGGAATTATTTCATGGGCCCACACTTGCGTTTAAAGATTTTGGAGCGCGTTTTCTTTCTGGTCTGTTGGGCTATTTCGCTAAACAGCAAAGCAAAGAAATTACCATCCTGGTTGCTACTTCGGGCGACACGGGCAGTGCGGTAGCGAATGCTTTTTTGGGGGTGCCTGGAACTCGCGTGATTGTATTGTATCCTGCTGGCAAGGTTAGTGAGATTCAGGAAAAACAATTTACTACACTGGGCGAAAATATTATTGCACTTGAGGTGGATGGCACCTTTGATGATTGCCAACGATTAGTGAAGGAAGCCTTTCTGGATGAGGAATTGAAGCAGGAATTGTTTCTTACCTCCGCCAATTCAATTAATATCGCCCGGCTTATCCCGCAGTCATTCTATTATTTCTATGCGTATGCTCAAGTGAGCAAAAAAGGCATCCCTGTGGTGATTTCTGTGCCTAGCGGAAATTTTGGAAACCTTACAGCGGGATTGATGGCAAAAAAGATGGGCTTGCCGATTCATACATTTATAGCTGCAACAAATTCAAATGATGTGTTTCCTGAATACCTAAGAACAAAAGTTTTCAAACCGAGAAACTCCAGTCAAACCATCAGCAATGCGATGGACGTTGGCAACCCGAGTAACTTTCCTCGCATCCTGGAATTATACAAAAGTGATTTTATTAATCTATCTCAGGACATAAAGGGGTATTCATTTAACGATGAGGAAACTCGCAATGCGATGCGTATAGTGTACGATCGAACGGGGTACATAATGGATCCGCATGGAGCTGTTGGATATTTGGGATTAAAGGAGTTTTTAAAAAGCAATTCCAACTACAGTGGAATATTTTTAGAGACTGCTCATCCCGCCAAATTCAAAGAGGTGGTGGACGCAACAATTAAACATGCGGTTGATTTGCCTGAGCGACTAAAAGAATTTATGGCTGGAGATAAGAAGACCTCCAAAGTCTCCTCCAGCTTTTTGGAGTTCAAATCATTGCTTCCAACCTTGCTCTCCTAATAGAGGTACAAAGGCAAAGAAGTCAAACTCTTCCTTTTTCAACTCGCCTCTTACTTTGGTTATCCTGAGCATCTTTTGCTTTTCGCGATCCCCTACGGGTATAAGAAGAATGCCGCCCTCAGCTAGTTGGTCCGTAAGAGCGGTTGGCACAACAGGGGCACCTGCTGTAACGATTATTTTATTATAAGGTGCCTTGGCGGGGATCCCCTTAGATCCATCTCCATAAAAGAAGTATGGTTTATACCCTAAAAGCGGCAAGAAGTCACGTGTTCTTTCAAAGAGCTTGCGGTTATATTCAATGGTGTAAACTTTGGCGCCCATTTCCACCAAAATTGCCGCCTGGTACCCGGAGCCAGTCCCAATTTCCAGTACTTTGTCACCGGGCTGGATTTTGAGCTTTTCGGTCTGAAAGGCCACCGTGAACGGTTGGGATATTGTTTGACCCTCCCCAATCGGAAATGCCTTGTCTTCGTAGGCGTGGTTTAACAAAGCATCGTCAAAAAATGCATGCCTGGGCACTTTTCCAACTGCATCCAAAACGCGTTCGTCAAAAATGCCCTTTTCGCGTAATTTTTTGACCAATTTATTGCGCAATCCCCGTTGCTTATAGTTGTCCTCAATCATTTGCTTAAACGCCATTTTGACCCTAAAAACGCCATTTTATCATGGTAAACAAAGTTTTAGAAATTCTTTAGGAAAATTGAAACTCAAGTCCCTACTTTGGGGTTCTCTAAAGCACAGTAAATTCTATTTTGCCATAGCGTTAAACTGTGTAAAACCTGACCCTGACAGCAATTGGTTTTGCTTCCAATTGCCGAAAGGTCAGGTTACTTTTTTTATACCCTTTTTCAAAATCCAATCAATATAAAGGGTGCCCAGTAATAAGGCGCAGCATATTTCCCTTTTCGTATTAATTCCAGTTTCGATTCCCTGAGTCCTTCGCTAAAGGAAACATTTTCTTTCTGTAGTAAAAGTTGATAGAAATTCGTCATTAATTCAGAAGTAGACTCATCCGCTACACTCCAAAACGACACTATGATATTTCTTGCGCCCGCGTAGACCAATGCCCGTGATAATCCGATCACCCCTTCGCCCTTGGAGATCTTTCCGAGTCCGGTTTGACAGGCCGATAAGGTTACCAGATTGGCATTAAGGTGAAGGTTATAAATCTCGCCAGAATAGAGATTACCATCTTCCACTTCTGAATCACTTTGTAAAAATATACAGGATAATTCCGGATTATCTTCATCTACAATTCCATGGGTAGCAAAGTGTAAGAGAGAAAAATCTTTCAGGGCCTCATCCTTGACGGCTGTTTCATTGGCATTATGTTGAGTGAGAACTTCACAGGGTATCTTTTTACCTGAGAATAAATTTTGAATCTCATTAACTTCCTTTTCAGTTCCTGGCAAATTACTCAGGTTGTCTTTTTCAGGGAAGTTTACAGGGGCAAGTAGCTTGGCCGATATAATAGTCTGAGGGGAGTTTTTCTTTTGAAGCAATAGCCCTGCGGAAAACTCATACCGGATACTGAAATTCTTTATGAGGTAGGGTAATTGGTCGAAAGGAGTGTTGGGGTCTTTTACATTTTTAGTAAGCAATGCTTCAAATGGTATAATACTCATTCTGCCAGAGGGTAGCAGGACCAGGCTTTCGATGGATGTTGAAACTGATTTTGGAATTAATAATCTATAGAGAATTCTAGAGGTAAGCACAAACGCAGCTTCATCCTGAAAATACATACTATTGCGAAATCCGCTCAGGTATTTATCATATGCTTCTGGCAGAGGCTGATCCGTAATTCTGAATCTCTTTTTAGTAATCAGGTAGGTGTAGAGCCGGTTATTATCTTCATCGATGAAATAACTAATGATCGCTGTTTTTGCATCTAACAGGTTTTGTAATTGCAGAATGGATGGTGATGATGAATTGAATTTCAAATTGTAATACTCAGGGAATTTATTTTCGAGCATTTGAGTAAACTCGTTGTAGCTTTGGGTAAGGTGAAAAGAGGTTTCTCTTAGGTATTTCTCTTCTTCTTCGGAAGGCTTTTGTGCTAACTTTTGTGTCACTAAGGCCATAGCAGATTTCAAGCCTTTCTCTTCCTCTAGTAATTCAGCAGGTATATTGGCAAATGATTTAGCATTGGCATCGGAAATGGCTTCCTGCAAAACGGCTGATTTGCTTTTCTCGGCAAAATAGAATGATTGTTCTCTAAACTTTGCTCTGTCTTTGAATGACACTTCGGCTAAGAGAGCCGCAATGCGAACCCCATCCGCATAGATTTCATTGGCGATGCTTCCCAAAGAAATTTTATCAGCTTCGTTGGTCGTTTGCTGCCGTAGTTTATCAATCAGGGTATCACAAACTTGTAGGGTTGCCAGACCAAGTGTGAGATCACTCACTTTGAGGGTCTTACGAAGGTACCGTGCTTCCAACGCCTGGGCCTTTGACATAAGTGAATACAAGAGGGTATTTCCATTGTAAAAATTCTTGCTGGAAGGATTTACCCTTTCATTTTCGGAATTAAAGTCGTTTACGTTGGCAATCAGCGAAAGCTGATAATCCCGTAAGGCTTCATCAAATTTATCCTGCGACTTATGAACATTCCCAAGTAAGGTATACATATAGGCAACATCCGGATGTTTGTTCCCTTCTGATTCCTGGTACATCGATAGAGACTTTTTGTAATACTCGAGCGCAGCCGTAACATTTCCCATTTTTGAGTAGGTTTCGCCTAAGTAGCGCAAGACAAACGCTTTGCTTGGGTGCGGCTGCGGGTAGTTTTTCTCCCAAATCTTCAGGGCTGTTTCGAAATAGTTCACCGCATCTCCATAGAGTTCCAATGATAAGTAAACCACCCCCAGGTTTGTATTGGCGATTGCAAATTTGGGGTGTTCTTTCCCATGCAATTTCTCATAGATCATCGTGGCCTTTTCGTAATTATCTAACGCCTTATCTAAATCTATAAGACTATAAACAAGGCCCAGGTCATTATAAGAGGCGGCAATCAATTCGTGAATTTCGGGGAGATTGTCTTTCCGTAAGGATAAGGCCATGAGCTGTTGTTCCTCAGCTTGAACATATTTTCCGGTATTCAAAAATGCAGTCCCCAAGTAGGTGAGTGCCTGCGCAGTTTCTAAACTATTTCCGCCTTGCTGCAAGGAAGTAGCTGCCGAAGTAAGCGTTTCAATAGCCAGGTCATTTCGACCCTGATTCAGATAAAGATATCCAAGATTGGTTTGAGTGATCTGAGCTAACATGCCTGGACTTTTGATAGTCTGGATTTTGATTGGCAACTCTTTCAAGAGCGTTTCGGCTTCTTCAAATTTTCCTAAATGAATAAGGGCTTCTACTTTTTTGTTTAGCTGAAGAATTTCCGTGACCGCATCGGATGCTCTTGTTTGGTCAACTAGCTTAATTACTTCTTCGTAGCGCGATTCAGATAAAAGACTATCCAACAGTTTTACATGGCTGCGATTTTGCCCAAACGCTGAACCCGTAATTACAAAAAGGATGAATACGCAAGAGACTCTTATCATGGTTAGAACCGATAATAATAGCTTATGGACGAAACGAGTTCGCGGGTAAGTCCATCAGGATTTTTATCTCGTTGAACTATTTTGTGGCCTACCAGAAGTTTTACTCCCGATTGAACATTGAAATTATATCCTGCGGTAACAATTCCTGAAAGCGCAAGACCCTTGGCCCCTTCGGGTTTTACCTGCTCGCCTGCAAGAGTTATCTTATCATTTGTTATTCGGTAGATGGGTAGCAATCCTGCTGAAAAGTTAAGTCGGGAGAATCGAAAGTTTCTTTCTACCCGCAGCATGACATCGATACCCCGCTTTAGTTGATTTGACTGGCTGTAAGTTTTAATATAATCCTGATCCGGGTAATCCGGAAAATCGGTCCAGTCAAATGAGTTATTGTTTATATGAATCATGGGTATTTGAATGCCAGTAGCCAATAACCATTTGCGGTTAATGAGGGAGAGGCCGGTTATAAAATCGTAGGTACCTAAACTTGTCTGATAATACATGGGTAGGGGCTCACCCGGAAATTTATTAGACGTTTTGTCGGATTGATTGGTTGGTAACTTTCCGCCCACTGAAAAATTGAGATCAAACCGTTCAGAACTAAACAATGAACGCGTGTAACAAAGCGATAGATCACTAATACCCTCTGTTTCCCCCAGGTTTCCGCTGCGTACAAGCAGGTAAGGTATTTTCACCTGAAAAGAGGAGCGGGCTGTGATTCCAAAATTGAGGTCAGCCGTTGCAACATAAATCACCGGAGTAGTGGTTGTGGTTCCCCGGTAGAAACTTATTTCCATGGACCTAAGTTTAAGTTGCATTTTCTTGTTGAAAGGCTGATCGGGCTTCATGGCACCCATGGTGCAAAATCCTGCATCGCTACAGCCCTGCGACCAACCAATAAGACTGATTGCGGTCAAGTTTAGAAACACGAAAAGTTTTTTCAGCATCCTTGCTAAGGTATGAATGCTCTCGTTCAATATCAAAGTAAAAGTTAGGGTAAAATAAAAAAGCCCGAAGTAATTTACTTCGGGCCTCATGTTAGGGTTAGATCGGGTTACATACCCAACGATTGGTTTTCGATCGAAGCCAATTCAATAATTTTTTCGTATTCAGCCGGGTTAAGATCATTAAAGAAGTAGTGAACCGGGTTGGCATGAATACCATTTACAAATACCTCATAGTGTAAATGCGGGGCCGTGGATAATCCTGTATCGCCAACGTAGCCAATCAGATCGCCACGCTTTACTTTTTGTCCTTGCCGCACCGCAAAGCCATGCATGTGAGCATACCGGGTGCGGTATCCAAAGCCATGATCAATTTCAAGCATCTTTCCATAGCCGCTGAAACTTACGTCCAGTTTATCAATCACGCCATCAGCTGTTGCATAAATGGGCGTGCCTATAGCCGCTGCAAAGTCAATGCCCGTATGCATTTTCTTTACTTTGTAAATAGGGTGAATGCGCAATCCAAACCCGGAGGCGAGTGCGATAAGTTGTTTGTTAGCGACTGGCTGAATAGCCGGAATCGCGGCAAATAATTTCTCTTTGCTTTCGGCCAGGTCGACCACATCATCCTGTGATTTGGATTCGATGTAAATTTTTCTTCGAAGATTGTCGACACTTTCATTCAGCTTTACAATAATGTCTTCATGGATAATATTTTTATCCCTGATGTCTTCGTATCGATCTGTACCGCCCACACCAGCTTCGCGAATGCTTTTGTCAATAGGTTCAGCACCTAATACTACGCGATAGATGTTGTCATCGCGGTATTCCATATTAGAGAGTTGTTTGTGAAGCCGTTCCACTTCCGCCTCGAGATTCTCATAATAGAATTCAAGTTCCTTTACTTCATTTTTAAGGATTAACTCTTTTGGAGATTCAAAGTAGGAGCTGTATAAAATTAACAATCCAACGGCCATGGCAACTGTAAGCGACAATATGCCGAGTGTATTCAGAACAATATCACCGGTAGAGGTTTTAATACGCTCATACTTGCAGGTCTCGGTGTCGTAATAATATTTGATTCTAGCCATAATTCAATTTTATTCTCTACTCAGGCAGGTCTGAAAATCTTGATTATTTCAGGTCTGCACTCGATAAAAGGGCCATTCAAGAGGTCTATACAATAGGGAATGGCGGGAAACACAGCATCTAAACACTGACGGATTGCTTTTGGTTTCCCAGGCAAATTTACGATTAATGTTTGATTTCGAATACCGGCAGTTTGACGCGATAGGATGGCTGTTGGTACATATTTCAGGCTTTCCATTCGCATGCGTTCACCAAAGCCAGGCATCATTTTATTGCAAACCGCCTCGGTGGCTTCCGGGGTTACATCGCGGTCGGCAGGTCCGGTGCCGCCACAGGTTATAATCAGGCAACACTTTTTTAAGTCGGCCATTTCAATGAGTGTTTTTTCAATCAGGTCCTGTTCATCAGGAACAATGGCATATTCTTTTTCCCACTCGCTAATAATATATTCATTCAGGGTGCTAACGATGGCCTTTCCTGGCAAGTCTTCATAAATGCCCTGACTTGCCCGGTCTGACACATTGATAATTCCGATTCGAATTTTAGTGATAGGCATACTCACTTTAAGATGCTGGCGAAGACTGATTTATTTTTACTCTCAAATCTTTTGCTCTTCCTTTTTTAAAAACCTGCCGGCCTTTATTTACTCCTTTTCTTAATTCCCTTTGGGCTTCAATGGGTAACGCAATTATATCGGCACAGGCCTGCGAGCAACAGCCGGAATATTTGGTGGTGCATTCTTCACACTGAATAAACAGCAGGTGACAACCATCATTCTTGCAATTGGTATGAGTATCGCAGGCTTTGCCGCATTGATGACACTCACTGATAACATCTTCAGAAATTCGTTCGCCAAGACGTTCGTCAAACACAAAATTTTTACCAATGAATTTGTTTTCAAGCCCCTGTTGCTTCACCTGACGGGCATATTCGATGATGCCTCCGTTGAGTTGAAAAACATTTTTAAAACCTATATGCTTAAACCAGGCACTCGCTTTTTCACACCGAATGCCACCGGTGCAGTACATAAGCAGGTTCTTATCTTTTTTGGTATCCAGTAATTCTTTTACAACCTGTAACTCTTCTCTAAATGTATCAACATCCGGGCAAATCGCATTTTTAAAATGACCGACTTCACTTTCATAGTGATTGCGCATATCAACGATAATCGTATCGGGATTATCTGCGAGTGTATTGAACTCGTTAGCGTTTACATGCACACCACAGTTCGAAGCATCAAAGGTGCTATCGTTTAATCCGTCAGCCACAATTTTGCTGCGCACCAGAATCTTAAGTTTGAAAAATGATTTTCCGTTATCATCTACGGCTACGTTCAACCGGATGCCATTTAGAAAAGAAATACTGTATAGTTCGGATCTGAAATCAGAAAAGAGCTCTGTGGGAATACTTATCTGTGCATTAATGCCTTCGTGGGCAACATAAATCCTGCCCCAAATCTGCATTTGCGAAAACCTCTTATACAGGTCGTTGCGAAACGATGTGGGGTCGGCTATCTGATGATATTTATAAAAGGAGATGGTAGTGCGGGCTTGAACACTGTTATGAAGCCGTTCTTTAAGTTCTTTCCCGTTAATTCGATTAAATAGGGCCATTCTGCACAATTTAGAACGGGCAAAGATAACGATAATTCAGATCAGATTCAATCTAACTGTTTCAAGTCCAATCAGTTGGTCGATGGCTTAAGCTCTCCTTTAAGAAGTTTATTATAATCTTCACAGGCAAGGGTTCCTTTAAGATGGCAATACCCGCACGTTTTATACGTGTCACCAAAATAACTCTTTCTAATAATCACGGTCGATCCATTGCATACCGGGCAAATTACTTTTCCGGTTGGACCACAATCAATATCAAAATCCTTTGCAAAAACCTGAAGTGCTTGTTGGGATTCTACTTGTTTTTCTTTCAATACTTCAGCTTCTGCTTTTTTCTTGATTTCAATTGCTTCCTCAGAAAACTGCCCCCCCGTTCCCTTTAATTGAATGTATTTATTTAGCCAGTCAGTACTTTGTTTGTACTTGCCTAAATAGTAAGAGGTTTTCCCAAGATAAAAGGTAAGGTCAGAAGGAACGCTCTTGACAGTCTTTAGTACAGCAAGAATCTTTTTCTCAGCAGCTGCGTATTCTTCAACATCAATAAGTTGAGCGATAGAATCTATTTGCCGGTCAATTGCCCGCTGCTTATCTGCTTGCCGCTGGATTTCTAACTCCCTTAGTTTTTCCTGCTCGTTTACTTGCGCCCAGGTCGTTAAAGAAAAGAGAAGAAACACCACAGAGATCACCCACCTTTTATTCACACACTAAAAAATTAATCGTTGATAAAATCTTTCTTGGACAATTGTAACCACTCCAGCGTTGCATTGCAAAAAATATCTTCTTTCACCGAATCCGGCAACTTCATCTCTTCTATAAATTTTCCTATCTCCAAATCACCCAGCGGAAAGGGATAATCTGATCCCAAAACGATTCGCTTACTGCCCTGGAGCTTTAATACATACTCCAACATCAAGGGGTCATGCGTTACGCTATCAACCCAGAATTTACCCAGATAATTTCTTGGATTCACATTGTTATCAATTGCCACCAGGTCGGGCCGGCATTCAAATCCATGTTCAATGCGACCAATGGTTGGTAAAAAAGAACCTCCTGCATGAGCAAACATAACCCGTAGTTTTGGAAGTCTTTCAAAAATCCCGCCAAAAATCATAGAGCACATGGCCCTTGAAGTCTCCGCTGGCATGCCTACCAGCCAGGGCAGCCAATAGCGTTGCATTTGTTTTTCACCCATCATATTCCACGGGTGTACCATGACGGCCAGGTTCAGTTTTTCGCAAGCCTGAAATATAGGGAAGAAGCGCTCTTCATTCAGGTTGTCGTCATTGATGTTGGAGCCAATCTGAATTCCCTTTAGTCCGATTTTCTTAATACGTTCCAATTCTTTTACAGATAGTTCTGTGTCTTGCATGGGGACGGTGCCAAGGCCTATGTATTGTTTTGGATACTTATCAACCAGCTTGGCAATGTGATCGTTTAGGAATTTTGATAAGTCGAGGCAGTCGTGCGGTTGTGCCCAATACGAAAACATAACGGGTATGGTGCACACTACCTGTACCTGGGTATGAAACTGGTTGTATTCCTCTATTCTTATTTCCGGGTCCCAGCAGTTGTCTTTTATCTCGCGGAAGAACTGATTGCCGCGCATCATTTTGGCATAGCCCTTTCTGTGGTGCTGCAGGTAGATGAAATCGCCATAGCCAAACTTATCGCTCCAGTTGGGCATTTTTTTGGGGAGGATGTGAGTATGGGCGTCAATCTTCAACATGGGCAATGACTAATCCGGCAAAGGTAGAAATTTAAGATTAGTTTGTTGCGAGAAAGCAGAAGCTTACTTGAATTGATATCTAAAGAGTTAGCACAAACCTTAATAGTCTGTTGAAATTAATAATCAATGTAATAGGAATATGCCCCAACGGTGCAAAAAGCCCTCCCGTTTTTAATAAAAGAATATCCATTACTTGGTGTATAGATCCTTTTAATAATTGCTGATGTTTCCAAGCTTCTAATTAATAGACCATTGCCAGTGTTCTCTGCATAATAGCCATTGGTCTCATCAAACCCACGCAATTCGCTGAGATATAAATTAGTCGATGAACCTTCAACAAATTCAAGATCGGGAAAGGAGTACTTACCTTTACTGAGATTATCAAATACATAAATAAAATTGCCATCACTATTAAAGACTGCAATTTGTCCTGAAATGTTTTCATAAGATTCGATCTCACCGATTTCTGAAACTTTAAATACGTAAATCCCAGACCCGGTACCAAGAATATATCCAGGAGTTTTTGATTTACTAAAGGCATTTAACCAGTGTTGAATCGACCCGTAATTTTGTATCGCTGAAGTAGATTTATTATACAAACTTAAATGGCCTAATGAGGAACCATTCAAGGATGCTATGAGAAAGTTAGATTCAAAATTCAAGAGAGATAGAATTGGATTGGGAATCGTATATGAATTCTTAAGAACAAAATTTTCAGTTGATATTTCCTGGATTTTTGTTTCATTGGTTAAGAAAATAGTTTTCCCATCAGAATCCAAACTTGCGTAAGCATATTCATTAAATTCAACATTAACACTATCAAGAATTCCAAGTTTGTCCTTAATTAAATACGGGGAGCGCAAATAATAAAAAGTTCCTGATAGTGGATCATGTAAGACCTTTTGAGGAGCCAGAATTTTAGTTCCAATATAAACGGGTGTGCTGAATGAGGTATTATATAGCGAATAGATGGATATAGTATTTAATGTCAATACAATACTTTGCCCCAAAGTAAGCTCATCCACATATGCCACTGTATCAATCAAGTTGGTTGAAGAGAAAATAATGTTGCCGTATTTTCCAATTAATTGATAACCGACTGAGTTGGCATATAACTGCGGCTTGTTCCAGGTAATTTTAAATTTTCCACCCACTGTCTCATACTTACTAATTTTTGAAGATCTGGCAATGAATCTTTGTCCGGCACCAGTGGCGGTTTCTTTCAGGTTGTTTTCAGAAATTAGTTCGTAAAAAATTTCTGAACCCAAGAAATACCTGTCTTCATAGCTAGTATCGTTTACATTCAACAAAACTATTTCCTCTTTAGGTATTGAACTTTCAGTTGGATAGTAAGTCTTTCTTAATTTTAAAGTAGTTAAATTATCATGCGGATATTTTTCCCACGATAGTTGAATGGAACCGTTAATTTCCTTTATCGAAGATAAATTGATCGGACTAATTTTTGATAAATCGTAATACAAGATTTTCTTCATGGAAAAAACAACCAATTCTCTTTGACTCAGATCTGCCATACTTCCTGTCCCCGTTGTTGAAAGCACAACAAATTCAAAAGGAACATAGCCATTCTCATTTAATTGAAATGCGTAAGGAGAAAGCACAAAACTTCCAGTTTGTGAGTAGCCAATATACTGGACTTTGTCTCCTATAATTAAATAGATAGCCAAATAGGGTGCTCCAATGATTTCAAGTGAATAGTTAATAGTTCTATAGTTGGTTACATTCAAGGTGTCTGGCATGCCAAATAAATTTATTTCAATCTCCTTATTTGAATCAGGTGAGACCTCAACAAAATTTTCTTCTTCAAATTGAAAAACACAACTTGTTGTGAGCATTCCTCCAATAAGAAGAATTAAAATATATCTCATTTTTTAAAATTAATCTTGTATCCTATGTTAACACCTACCCGATAACCACTCCATTGAAGTTGAACTGGGTCACTATTTTCAAGTGTGAGAACTTCGTTTGTCGAACTGTTCTTCAGTTCGGATGAGGCAACCTGTAATGCATACCCGCCATAGATTTCTGTATAGAAACTGTTAAAGAAAAAGTACGAAAGACTAATTTCAGGAGTTATCAATAAGTCGAAACTTTGATATTCTTTTGACTCATTTTTAACCTCATCCGATATATATATCTGTACCATATTGGAGTTCTTGAGTTTGGAGAATCCGCCACCAATAAGTGCTCCCCCTGAAATAATAAAGTTAGTTTTAGCGATTAAATTGTTTTTATAACTTAATAACAATGCGGTGCAAGTTGCCAATTTATCAATTTGAATTATACCAGAATAATCAGC
>ERZ795061.3301-NODE-3301-length-14179-cov-5.214245_pt1 | contig 14179 bp, 13 predicted proteins | sample MGYA00375145_ERZ795061 | MGnify/ENA primary metagenome ERZ795061 (study PRJEB30190, sample SAMN05720144) | anaerobic digester metagenome | isolation source: active sludge of municipal wastewater-treating anaerobic digesters | place: USA | collected 2014-12-22 ... | reverse complement strand
GCCACGCTGAAAATTCATCCTCCCGTCAACCGGGCGTCACAATTGCCGTCTACCGTGCGTCCGTGAAGGGAGAACAGCCAGCTTCGATCCGCCATCGAGTGGTCTCTTCTCTTCCGCAACGAATGGGTTCGGCCGTCGGCCGGATGCCATTCATCCTGATGGCCCATAACCATTCGACGAACACGCACAGGAGAATCCGTCATGCCAACGCGCACCAGACTTTCGCTTGCCATCGCTCTGGCCCTCGCCAGCCAGTATGCCGCAGCCGCTTCCACCCAATTCGACAACTTCACGCCGCTGGCTGCCTCCAGCCCGGCCAACCCCACCGGCTCACCGCTGGAGACCACCACTCCGCTGACCCTCTCCAGCCCAAAATTCAAACAACAGGTGATCGCCCAGCGCAACACCCAGACCGGCCTTGGCCAGTTCAACAGCGGCGCCTGGGACATGATCACCACCAATGAAACCGGCCCGGATGCCGGCCGCTACCTGTTCACCGTATTCGAAAGCGGCCAGTCGGGCGTGCAGCGCACCGACACCTGGAACAACAATGCCACCCAGACCCTCTGGCGCAGCCCGGCGGCCGGAGGCCATGTCGCTTTTGATGCCTCCTACTGGACACCCTGGGGTTCGTTCATCACCGCCGAGGAGAGCTGGACCACCGCGCCCGGCGGCGCCACCACCAACCCCTATGGCCGTCTTTATGAGATGACCAATCCGCTCAGCAGCAATATCACGCCGAACTTCGTGCACCGCAACGTGATTCCCCGCACTTCGCATGAAGGCATCCAGTTCGACCAGGCGAACCATATGTACTTCATCGATGAGCTGAATGGCGGCAATGTCTATCGCTACAGCTCAGCGGCGGGTGCCGGTTCCAGCTACTTCGATGCCGGCAAGACTTCGGTACTGCGCATCGGTGATGGCAACACCCCCAATGCCACCGGTGCGTTCAGCTGGGTCGACATCACCGATGCCAGCGGCAACGGCCTGGCCGGCACCCTGACCATCACCGACCCCAACGGTGTCGTTTCGCTCGACGCGCGCAACACCACCGACCTGGCTGCCTTCAAGGGCACCGACTATCAGCGTCCGGAAGATCTGCAGATCAAGCGGGCGGCCAACGGCGACGAGCTGCTGTTCATGACCACCACCACCACCAACGAAGTCTATACGGTCAACCTGACCTCGGGCATGGTCTCGGTCTTTGCCGATCGCAACACCATCAACCTGCATGACAATCTGGCGGTGGGCTCTCCTGACTTCACCAGTCCCGACAACCTGGCGATGGATGCCGCTGGCAACATCTACATCATCGAGGACCAACCCGGCGGCATGGCCGACATCTGGTTTGCCAAGGACACCAACCACGATGGCGACCTGAATGATGCAGGCGAAGGCTTGGCGCTCTGGGCGTCGATGAACACCAACGGCGCCGAACCGACCGGCCTCTACTTCGATCCGTTCAACCCGAACCGTGCCTGGCTCAACATCCAGCATCCGGCGAGCGGCAACGATGTGATGGTCGAGCTGACCGCGGTACCGCTGCCTGCCGCACTGCCGCTGTCGCTGTCGGCACTGGCAGCGCTCGGTCTGGTGGCACGTCGCCGCACGGCCTGATCGACTGACAGCCGGCAGCACTGCTGCCCTGGGACCCCCGCTCCATGGCGGGGGTCTTTTTTCTGAAAGCCCCTGCTCCCATTCCTCGACCTGCTGTGTTCAACTTGCCATGTCCTACCCTGTTGAACTCTTTGCACACCGGAGCAGAAGCCAAGATGAGTCAGCTCGAAATCGGCACGGTCATTCCCCCGTTCAGCGTCCAGTCCACAGCCGGAGAGATCACGCCACGGATGCTGCATGGCCGGCAGTGGGTGCTCTACTTCTATCCGAAGGATGCCACCCCCGGCTGCACCAGTGAGGGACAGGATTTCCGCGACCTCCATCCAGAGTTCCGCGCCTGCAACACCGAACTGTTCGGTGTCTCGCGCGATTCGCTCGCCAGCCATGAACGATTCCGGCAGAAGCAGGGGTTCCCGTTCGCGTTGATCAGCGACAGCGACGAAACCCTCTGCCGGCTGTTCGATGTGATTCAGGAAAAGAACATGTATGGCCGCAAGGTGCTCGGCATCGAACGCTCCACCTTCCTGATCGATGCCGAGGGTCGGCTGGCACGCATCTGGCGCAAGGTGAAGGTCAAGGGCCATGCCGCCGAGGTGCTCGCCGCCTGCGGCGGCCGATGAGCGCCTGCTGCGCCGGCCGGGTCAAGAGTGATATATTCGCGCGCGGCGTCCAGACGCTGAACAGAAGATAAAAACACCACACCAAGCACGCCAGGGCCGGCATCCACAACCGGCAGGTGCTCGACAAGGAGAACCATGATGTCAACCGAATCGGCCGAGTTGCGCGAATTCCGCGCCCAAGTCCACAACTGGCTCAAGAGCAACCGGCCACCCAAGCCGAGCTTTCCGCTGCCGCAATCCTTTACCGAGGTGGGCAACAACGACCAGTTCGAATACCTGCGCGACTGGCAGCAGAAGGTCTATGAGGCGGGCTACCTCGGCATGGCCTGGCCCAAGCAGTACGGCGGTGGCGGCATGCCACAGGCCTATCAGGACATCGTCACCGAAGAGATGTACCGGCTGCGCACGCCACTGATGGTCAATGCAGTGGGGCTGTCATGGGCCGGCCCGACCATTCTCAAGCATGGCACCGAGGCGCAGAAGAAGAAGTACATCCGGCCGATTCTGGAGGCCAGCGAAATCTGGTGTCAGGGTTTCTCCGAACCCGATCACGGCTCCGACCTCGGCAATGTGCAGACCCGTGCCGTGCGCGACGAGGCCAGCGGCGACTACATCATCAATGGCCGCAAGATCTGGACCACGCTGGGTGAGCAGGCCAAGCACATCATTCTGCTGGCGCGCACCAACCCCAATGCGCCGAACAAGTATGCCGGCCTCAGCTTCTTTCTGGCGCCGATGGATGTTCCCGGCGTCGAGGTGCTGCCGATCAAGAAGATCACCCATGAGTACGGCTTCAACGAGACCGTCTTCACCGACGTGCGCATCCCGGCCGAGAGCATGATGGGCAACGAGGGCGAGGGCTGGTTCATCGCCATGACGGTGCTGACCTTCGAGCGCGGCGTGACCGGCGGTCAGGCCGGCGGCAACATGATGGAGATCAAGAACGTGCATGACATCCATGCACTGGGCCGCGGGCTGTTCCGCGATGGCAAGCTGGCACTGCAAGACCCGTCGCTGCGGGCCGAGCTGATCGATCTCTACATCACCGAGCGGGCGCACAAGCTGAACAAGCTCCGTGAGGATTTCCCGGTACTGCAAACGCCAGAGCGGACCGGCGGGCTTGGCCTCGGCAACAAGCTGGTGATGTCGGAAGATCGCCACCAGATGGCGCAGTTCGCGGTGCGCATGCTGGGCAACCAGACGCTGCTCTACGCCGATGATCCCGATGTGACGGCCGATGGCCTGTGGCAGCATGCCCGGCTGGCCGCCTTCGCCGGTTCGATTGGCGGCGGCACCACCGAAGTGCAGCGCAACATCATCGCCGAGCGGGTGCTTCGCCTGCCCAAATCGCGCTGAGCGCGGCCACACTGCCACCCGTGCGTTGATACCTCATTGATAAAAAGGTCAAGGACATGAATCTTTCCGAAACAGAATTGAATTTCCAATGCAGCGAAGAGCTGGGGATGCTGACCGACGCCGCCACCAGCTACCTGCGCGAGAACTCCACCATCGCCGACGCCCGCCGTCTGGCCGAGACCGACAGCGGCTACTCTCCCGAGCAGTGGCAGACGCTGGCCGAAATGGGCTGGCTGGGGCTGGCCACGCCGGAAGAGTTCGGCGGCAGCGGCCTGGGCTATGTCGAGCTGACCAAGATCAGCGAGCTGATGGGCCGCTACCTCTTCTCCTCCCCGTTCCTGGCCACCACGCTGGCCAGCCAGGCGCTGATCGCCAGCCATGATGAAGACAAGAAGATGCAGTGGCTGCCGGAGCTCAGCAGTGGCAGCAGCATTGCCACGCTGGCACTGATGGAGCAGAACAACTCCTGGGAGCTGGGGGACATCACCTGCACCGCCGACAGCAGTGGCGATGGCTACCGCCTCGACGGCATCAAGCAGTTCGTCCTCGATGGCCAGAATGCTGACCTGATGCTGGTGACCGCACTGCTCAAGGGTCGACCGGCGCTGTTCCTGCTGACCCCTGATCTGGTGAAAAAGCTCGTTCAGCGTCCGGAACAGTTGACCCACCACGCCCGCCGCAGCAGCCGCTTCAGGTTCGGTGGCCTGCAACTGCCGAAATCGGCCCTGCTGGCCGAGGGGGACGAGGCCAGGCGGATTCTCGGCCATGTTCACTCGCTGGCCTGGCTGCTGCTGGCCGCCGACCATGCCGGCACCGCCAACGGCGCCATCGAGCTGACCGCCGAATACCTGCGGGTGCGCAAGCAGTTCGGCAAATACATCGGCACTTACCAGGCGCTCTCTCACCCGCTGGTCAACGCGGCGATGCTGACCGAAGACACCCTCTCGCTCGCCTACCATGGCGCTGCACTGTTCGATGGCACCCTGGGTGGGCAGTCGGAGATCTCCGCCCGCATGGCCAAGGTGCGCGGTGGCGAGGCCAGTACTCTGGCCGGCTCACGGGCGATCCAGTCGCATGGCGGCATGGGCTTCACCTGGGAGTGTCACGCCCACCTCTACTTCAAGCGTGGACAGTGGAACGAGTACAGCTTTGGCGATGGCGGCCACCAGAAGCGCCATCTTGCCGATCTGATCATCGGTGACCTGCCGCACTGATCTGGCCCTCCATGGCTGGGCCGGAGCGTTCCGGTTCAGCCATGGAGCCGATGTTCGAGCTTGGCAGCTCGATTGCTTCATGAAGAGAGGAATGACCGGGACTTTCAAGGGCAACCCGCATGAAACCGTCACCACGGCTGATTCCTCTGCATTCCGACTCTGGCACTGATCTTTCCCCTGACGAACAGGCCGCAGTCACGGTGGCCCTCGACGGCCAGTGCGACCAATCGGCGCTGCTGCCGATCCTCCACGCAGTGCAGGACGCGCTCGGTTATGTGCCCGCCGCCGCCATCCCGCTGATCGCCCACCAGCTCAACCTCTCCCGCGCCGAAGTGCATGGCGTGGTCAGCTTTTATCACTGGTTTCGCCAGCAGCCACCGGGCCGGCATGTGCTCCACCTCTGCCGCGCCGAGGCGTGTCAGGCGGTGGGCGGCCGCGCACTCGAAGCCCATGTCATGCGCACCCTCGCCGTCGAGTTCGGCCAGACCAGCGCCGACGGCGCAGTCACGCTGGAGCCGGTCTACTGCCTGGGCAACTGCGCGCTGGGCCCCTCACTGATGGTCGATGGCGCACTGCATGGCCGCGTGACGGCCAGCCGCTTCGATCGACTGCTGCGCCAGCTGCGCGACGACGCCGGCGAGGCCGCACCATGAGTGTCCGGCTCTATCTGCCCGGTGATGCCTCGGCACTCTCGGTCGGCGCCGAGCAGACCGCCCAGGCGCTCATCGCCGAGGCGCGACGACGTGGCAGCGAGATCGAACTGATCCGCAACGGCTCGCGTGGCCTGTTCTGGCTGGAGCCGCTGCTCGAGGTGGTCACGCCCGGCGGGCGGTTCGCCTATGGCCCGGTGACGGCCGAGGATGTCGCGGGACTGTTCGATGCCGGCCTGCTGCAGGGCGGCCACCATCCGCTGGCCTTGGGGCCGACCGAAGAGATTCCCTGGCTGAAGCGGCAGCGGCGGCTCACCTGTGCCCGCATCGGTCTGATCGATCCAGCCAGCCTCAGCGATTTTGTCTCCCATGGCGGTTACCGGGGTCTGCAACAGGCTTTTGCGATCGGCCCCGAAGAGACACTGAAAACCGTCGCCGACTCCGGTCTGCGCGGCCGTGGCGGCGCGGCCTTTGCCACCGGCCGCAAGTGGCGGACCGTGGCCGAAACGCCGGCCACCCAGAAATACATCGTCTGCAATGCCGACGAAGGCGACTCCGGCACCTTTGCCGACCGCCTGCTGCTGGAGGGTGATCCCTTCGCGCTGATCGAAGGCATGACCATCGCCGGTTTCGCCACTGGCGCAACCGAAGGCTACATCTATCTGCGCTGCGAATACCCGCACGCCGCCCGTGCGCTGCGCAAGGCGATCGCCACCGCGCGCAGCGAGGGCCATCTGGGCGAGAACATCCTCGGCAGCGGCCACCACTTCGACCTGCAACTGCGTCTCGGTGCCGGTGCCTACATCTGCGGCGAAGAGAGCGCACTGCTCGAGAGCCTGGAGGGACGCCGCGGTCAGGTGCGCTTTCGCCCGCCGCTGCCGGCAGTCAAGGGACTGTTTGGTGCACCCACCGTCGTCAACAACGTCATCACCCTCACCTCGGTGCCGACCATTCTTGCCGAGGGTGCCGACAGCTACCGCGCCCTCGGCAGCGGCCAGTCGCGTGGCACGCTGCCGATTCAACTGGGCGGCAACATTCGTCATGGGGGACTGATCGAACTGCCCTTCGGCGTGACCCTGAACGAGCTGCTCCACGACCATGGCGGCGGCAGCGCCAGTGGTCGGCCGATCCGCGCGGTGCAGGTGGGTGGCCCGTTGGGCGCCTACCATCCGGTCAGCCAGTTCGACACCGCCATCGACTACGAAGCCTTCGCGGCGATCGGCGGCATGCTCGGCCATGGCGGCATCGTGGTGTTCGATGACAGCGTCGACCTGGCCGAACAGGCGCGTCATGCCATGGCGTTCTGCGCCCATGAGTCCTGTGGCAAGTGCACGCCCTGCCGCATCGGTTCGACCCGTGGCGTCGAGGTGATCGACCGCCTGCGTGCCGGGCAGGAGCCGCTGGCGCAGCAGGCACTGCTGCGCGACCTCTGCCACACCCTGACCCACGCTTCGCTCTGTGGCCTCGGCAGCCTCACCCCCTATCCGGTGCTGAGTGCCCTCGACCACTTTCCCGAAGATTTCCAACCGCGACCGGTTGGCTCCACTGTGCAGTGAGGTCGCCATGCGTTCGATCGCCGAAACCGACCTGGGAACCCCCGCCAGCCCTTCGACCGAACAGATCAGCCTGACCATCGATGGCCAGCCGGTGACCGTTCCGGCCGGCAGCTCGGTGCTGCGCGCCGCCGCCAGCCTCGGCACGCAAATCCCCCGGCTCTGCGCCACCGATCAACTGGAGCCCTTCGGCTCGTGCCGGCTCTGTCTGGTGCAGATCGATGGCATGAAGGGCTATCCCGCCTCCTGCACCACCCAGGTGGCCGAAGGGATGCAGGTGACCAGCCAGAGTGCCGAACTGGCCCGACTGCGGCGCGGGGTGATGGAGCTCTACATCTCCGATCATCCGCTCGACTGCCTCACCTGCCCGGCCAACGGCCACTGCGAACTGCAACAGATGGCCGGTGCGGTGGGTCTGCGCGAGGTGCGCTATGGCCACGACGGCGCCAACCATCTCGCTCTGGCCAAGGATGAGAGCAACCCCTACTTCAGCTTTGATCCGGCCAAGTGCATCCTCTGTTCACGCTGCGTGCGTGCCTGCGATGAACAGCAGGGCACATTGGCACTGACCATCGACGGCCGCGGTTTCGACGCCCAGGTGGTGGCCAGTCAGAAGGCCACCTTTCTCGATTCGGAGTGCGTCTCCTGCGGTGCCTGTGTGCAGGCCTGCCCGACCGCGACCCTGAGCGAAAAATCGCTGATCGAGCTGGGACAGGCCGAACACAGCGTCGTCACCACCTGTGCCTACTGCGGCGTGGGCTGTTCGTTCCGTGCCGAGATGCGTGGCGAGACGGTGGTGCGCATGGTGCCGGACAGCCGGGGCGCCGCCAACCATGGCCACGCCTGCGTCAAGGGCCGCTTCGCCATCGGTTACGCCACCCACCCCGACCGCATCACCCGGCCGCTGCTGCGCGAGAAAATCAGCGACCCGTGGCGCGAAGTGAGCTGGGAAGAGGCGATTGCCGAGGCCGCCGCCCGCTTTCGTTCGATCCAGGCCCGCCATGGCCGCGATGCCATCGGCGGCATCACCTCGTCGCGCTGCAGCAATGAAGAGACCTATCTGGTGCAGAAGCTGGTGCGGGCCGGTTTCGGCAACAACAACGTCGACACCTGTGCCCGGGTCTGCCACGCGCCGACCGGTTACGGGCTCAAGCAGACACTGGGAGAATCGGCCGGCACCCAGAACTTCGATTCGGTGATGCAGGCCGACGTGATTCTGATCATCGGCGCCAACCCGACCGATGGCCATCCGGTCTTCGCCTCGCAACTGAAGCGGCGGCTGCGCCAGGGCGCCCGACTGATTGTGGCCGATCCGCGCCGGATCGATCTGGTGCGCTCGCCGCACATCGAGGCCGCCTGGCATCTGCAACTGCGCCCCGGCACCAATGTCGCGCTGATCAACGCACTGGCCCATGTCATCGTCACCGAATCACTGGTCGACGAGGCCTTTGTGCAACAGCGTTGTGACATGCAGTCATTCGAGCGCTGGCGCCGGTTCGTCGCCGACGATCGGCACTCGCCTGAAGCCACCGAATCGATCACCGGCGTGCCGGCTGCCAGCCTGCGCGCCGCTGCGCGGCTCTATGCCAGCGGTGGCAACAGCGCCATCTACTACGGGCTGGGGGTGACCGAGCACAGCCAGGGCTCGACGATGGTGATGGGCATTGCCAATCTGGCGATGGCCGCCGGACAGCTCGGCCGTGCCGGGGTCGGCGTCAACCCGCTGCGGGGACAGAACAACGTCCAGGGCGCCTGTGACATGGGCTCCTTTCCGCATGAGTTTCCGGGCTATCGCCATGTCTCCGATGCGCAGACACGCCAGGCATTCGAAAGTGCCTGGGGCGTGCCGCTGCAAGGCGAACCCGGATTGCGCCTGCCCAACATGTTCGAGGCGGCCATCGATGGCGAATTCTTCGGCCTCTACATCCAGGGCGAGGACATCGCCCAGTCGGAACCCGACAGCCAGCGTGTTGCCAATGCGTTGCGCGCGATGGAGTGCGTCGTGGTGCAGGATCTGTTTCTGAACCAGACCAGCCAGTTCGCCCACATCTTTCTGCCCGGTTCGTCGTTCCTCGAAAAGGAGGGCACCTTCACCAATGCCGAGCGGCGCATCTCGCGGGTGCGCCAGGTGATGCGGCCCAGGGCCGGCCATGCCGACTGGCAGATCACCCAGATGCTGTCGAATGCACTCGGCCATTCGATGCACTACGGCCATCCGTCCGAGATCATGGCCGAAATCGCCAGTCTGACCCCGAGTTTTTCCGGCGTCAGCTATGAAAAACTCGACCGTCTGGGCAGCATCCAGTGGCCCTGTGACGCCCGCCATCCCGATGGAACAGTGGTGATGCACAGCGAAACATTCACCCGTGGCCTCGGGCAGTTCATGGTCACCGAGTATGTGCCGACCGAGGAGCGGGTCAATGCCGAATATCCGCTGATTCTGACCACCGGCCGCATCCTGTCGCAGTACAACGTCGGCACCCAGACCCGCCGCACCGCCAACCTGCTCTGGCATGACCAGGATCTCGTCGAGATCCATCCGCACGATGCCGAAGAGCGCGGCATCGGCGCGAACGACTGGGTGCGGCTGCAGAGCCGCTCCGGCGCCACGCTGATGCGCGTTCAGATCACCGACCGGGTGCCACCCGGCGTGGTCTATACCACCTTTCACTTTCCCGAGTCGGGCGCCAACATCCTCACCACCGAGAACTCCGACTGGGCCACCAACTGTCCGGAATACAAGGTGACGGCCGTGCAGCTGACCCGCGTCAAGCCGCCAGCCCAGGCGGTGCCGCAGTGATGGAGAGCTCGACTCCACCCGCCGGCACCGCTGCGGTCACGGTGACCACCGTGCAGGATGGCCGGATCAGCCGTGCAGCCGATCTGCTCGCCACCGAGGTGCCGGTGGCGCTCCACTGCAATGGCTCTCCTTTCGTGGTGATGATGGCGACACCACACCAGCTCGACGACTTCGCCCACGGCTTTTCGGTCAGCGAAGGGTTGGTCGACTCGATCGACGAGATCACTGCCTGCGCAGTCCGTCCCATCGAACCCGGACGCCCGCTGGCCGGCTTCGAGATCGCCCTGCAAATTCCACCGGCACGCCATGCCGCGCTGCTGAAGCGGCAGCGCAACCTGCTCGGTCGCAGCAGTTGCGGGCTCTGCGGCACCGCCACCATCGAGGCCGCCATGCACTCACCGCGGCCAGTGACCAGCTTCATGACGCTGCCGACCGGTGCCATCGACCGGGCGCTTGCGGCGCTCGCGCATCATCAACCGCTGAACCAGCTGACCGGCGCGTTGCATGGCGCCGCCTGGTGCACGATCACCGGCGAAATCACTGCCCTGCACGAGGATGTCGGCCGCCACAATGCGCTCGACAAGCTGATTGGCCAGCGACTGCGCGCACGGGATGATTTCGCCGCCGGCTTCGCGCTGATCACCAGCCGTGCCAGCTATGAGATGGTGCAGAAATCTGCCAGCGTCGGAATTGCCGTTCTGGTCGCCGTCTCGGCACCCACCCTGGCAGCGGTTGAACTCGCCACAGCCTGCAACATCACGCTGGTCGGCTTTGCCCGTGGCAACCGCCATCTGATCTACAGCCATCCGCAGCGGTTGCTGGCCAGCGCGGACTCCGGGCGGGTGGCCGCACGATGAGTGGGCAGCAGCTGGTAGAGATGGCCAATGACATCGCCACCTTCTTTGCGGCCGAGCCCGATCCGGCCGTGGCCACACTGGGCATCGAGAGCCACCTGCGCAAGTTCTGGTCGCCACGGATGCGCACGAAGCTGATCGAACAGTGGCGGCGCGATGACAGCGCACTGACGCCATTGGCCGCAGCAGCGGTGGCACGGCTGGCGCGCAACATCTAATTTGAGCAGTTTTCTGACCGCAGCGTCTGATAAAATCAGCTTCGTTCAAAGTCCATTGAAACCGATCGCTGGCGTGAATCACGTCAAAGCCTTTTTTGAGCATTTTTCGAAGCAGCCAAGCGAAAGGAACGTCACTCACCACCCAAGGAGCTCAAATGAAAAAATTACTGCTCGGAACGCTGTTCAACCTGGCACTCATCGGCAGCCATGCCGCATATGCGAACGTCGTCGATTTTGATGATCTGGAGACCGCCACCTACGGCTCGAGAACCGTGATTTCGCCCTACCATGGATTCATCTGGGGAGAGATCAACAACCCCGCACTCATCGCCATCAACGATGCGCACTGGACAGGTACCGGTAATTACAACAACTCCCCTGGAGCACCTTCCGCACCCAACGGCGCTCTGAATGCCGGTATCGTCCAGGTCGTTCGCGCCAATGGCGGAAGCTTTGATTTCACCGGGGCCTATTTTGCACCCTTTACCAGCGGCAACGACATCGACTCCCAAGGCAGTACGGCACTCGAGCTGTTCGTCGAAGGTTACCGAAACGGCATCCTGACAGGCACCGTGTCGACCACGTTCACGACGGCCGGCTACCGCTGGCTGTCGGCCAACCTGAACGGTGTCACCTCACTGAAAATATATGGAACGAATCCAGCCATTCAGCCCTATCAGACCCGCTGGGCAATGGATGATTTCACCTACCAGGCTGCAGCGGTCGTTCCGTTGCCAGCGCCATTCTGGCTGATGGCAGCAAGCCTGGTTGGTCTAGTCGGTTTCGTGCGTACCCCTGCTGAACAGCGAGGATAATCCGAGCGATTCAACTCCGTTCAGCCGTCACCCTGCACATGCAGTTTGGCGCCGATGAAGTCGCGGTGTGAGACGTAGAGCAATTCGGCCACCTTGCGGATCAGATGCTCCTCGTAGCGGTCGAGGCGGTTGTCGGCCAGCGCAATGCGCCACATCGCCTCGATCAGTGCCACCCGCTGGGGGTAGCTGTAGTGATCACGAATCAGGTCGGTGAACTGGAACAGCGAGGTGGCCTCGCGCTGCGCCTGCTCCGCCAGTTCCAGCAAGGTCTCGACCTCCTCCGGTGCAAGCTGCTGATGTTGCTGCAGCAGCGTCAGCAGCGCTTCGCGCTCACGCGGATCGAAGGCATGGTCGGCACGCATCACCTCGACCAGCAGTGCCGCGGTGGCCAGCCGCAGCGCATGGCTGGCGTCACCCTGGTCCGCAGCGGGCTGACACATCCGCTCAAAGAACTCTCTGATCGCAAGCAGCATGGTGGTGCTCCGGTGGGTCGATTCAGGCGGCGTGCAGCAGCGCTACCGCCTCATGCAGCAGCCGGACGTCGTGCCGTCGCCGTGGCCCCTGTTCGCTCAGATGGCGGCGGAAGTGGCGCGCGCCGGGTTGGCCCTGAAACAGGCCCAGCAGATGGCGGGTCATCGCATGCAGCGGCACCCCCAGCGTCAACTGCTGTTCGATATAGGGATGCAGCCGCTGCAGAATCTCCAGACGACTGGCCGGCTCGCCGGCCTGTTGGTAGATCCGCTGCTCGGCCTCCAGCAGGATGGCCGGATTGTGGTAGGCCTCGCGACCGATCATGCAGCCATCGACGAAGGCGAGCTGCTCGCTCACCTGATCGAGCGTTTTCAACCCTCCATTCAGGATGATCTCGAGCTGGGGAAAGTGCTGCTTGAGCCGATGGACCCGCGGGTAGTCGAGTGGCGGAATCTCGCGGTTCTCCTTTGGACTCAGCCCCTTCAGCCAGGCCTTGCGGGCATGGACGGTGATGCTGCCGACCCCGGTGCGGGCGATGGTCTCGACAAAGCGGCACAGCAGCTCGAAGGAGTCAGCCTCATCGACGCCGATGCGGATCTTGGCGGTGACCGGAACCTGCACCGCTTCGGCCATCGCCCGCAGGCACTCCTCGACCAGTGTCGGCTCCTTCATCAGACAGGCGCCGAACCGGCCCGCCTGCACCCGGTCGCTGGGGCAGCCGAGGTTGAGGTTGATCTCATCATGGCCCCACTGCTCGCCGATGCGCGCTGCTGCTGCCAGCTCCCGCGGATCACTGCCACCCAGCTGCAACGCCAGCGGATGTTCGGCGGCATCATGGTCGAGAAACCGGGCGGGGTCGCCATGGCAGAGCGCCGCACTGGTGATCATCTCGGTGTAGAGCAGCAGCCGTGGCGAGAACAGCCGCAGAAAGAAGCGGGCATGGCGGTCGGTGCAACCCATCATCGGCGCGATGCTGAGGCGACGATCGAGCCTCACGGGCAGAACAGCAGTGGTCAAGGGCAATTTCCGGGTTGAACAGAGGGCATGATTATAGCTGCATGACATCGCCACGGTGGTGAAACAGGTCGGCTCCGCACTGGTTTCTTGAAATCAACCATTTGTTTTGAATGGTATTTTGGCAGCGACAGAGGTGACAAGGGCAAGTCGTGCATGGTATTGATAGCCACGGCGCGCTCTGCGTGCAGTCAGGATTTTCGTTCATTCACCTCAGGAGCAACTCCAATGACACTCAAAGCGGGCGATTCCATTCCTGCGGCCACCCTCGCCACCATGACCGAGGCCGGCCCCAAGCCACTCACCACCGATGAGATCTTCAAGGGCAAGAAGGTGGTGCTGTTCGCGGTGCCGGGCGCCTTCACCCCGCTCTGCAGCGGTCAGCACCTGCCCGGCTATGTCAAACTCGCCAAGGAGATCAAGGCCAAGGGGGTCGACACCATTGCCTGCGTCTCGGTCAACGATGTCTTCGTGATGGGTGCCTGGGGCAAGTCACAGGGTGCCGACGAGATTCTGCTGCTGGCCGATGGCAATGCTGCTTTCACCAAGGCAATGGGGCTGGAGCTCGACGGCACACCGATGAACCTCGGCATCCGCTCGCAGCGCTATGCGATGATCGTCGACGATGGCGTGATCAAGACGTTGCAGGTCGAGGAGGGGCGCAACTTCGCCGTCAGCAACGCAGAGTCGATGCTGGCACTGCTGTAACCCGGCCCCCGATGGCGGGCCCTGCCCGCCATCAGCCTGACCCACGCGCATGTTCCCGCTCTACGATGAAAACCCTTCGGTCCGGCTGCCGCTGACCACGATTGCACTGATCATCGGCAATGGCCTGGTCTGGCTGCTGTTGCAGCAACTCGGCAGCAGCGAGGGGCTGGCGCGCTCGATCTGCCAGCATGGCCTGATTGCGGGTGAGCTGCTGCAACGGGTGCCGCCCGGTAGCAGCTTTGCGCTCGATGCGCAGTTCCGCTGCGTGCTCGATGGTTCCGGCGGC
>ERZ795061.3297-NODE-3297-length-14187-cov-14.851967_pt1 | contig 14187 bp, 13 predicted proteins | sample MGYA00375145_ERZ795061 | MGnify/ENA primary metagenome ERZ795061 (study PRJEB30190, sample SAMN05720144) | anaerobic digester metagenome | isolation source: active sludge of municipal wastewater-treating anaerobic digesters | place: USA | collected 2014-12-22 ... | reverse complement strand
GCCGGTCGGTTGCGCTGGTGGTCTTGCTCACCAGCCCCCTCCCCACCAGCGCCTGTGCGGCGCGGCTGGCCTGCGCCTTGTTCAGGTTGGCCCTGGCAGCCAGGTCGTTGACCGACAGCGCGCGGTCAGGTTCGGGCCCACCCAATGCGGCAAGGCAACGCGCTTCGCCCACCGCCAGACCAAACTCCCCGGCGTAAGCGTCGCTGCTGCTGCGATCTGTCAGCTTGTTGACGAGGTGCAGCCGGTAGGTCAGGAATTGGTCCAGCGCAGGCAGGCTCCGGGTCTTCATGGTTGGGCAGGCCCGCACTGTTGCAGCGAATTGGCGATCAGCGGCAACACGTCGTCAGCCTGCTCGAACCGGCTCAGCAACGACAGGCATACCATGCCGAGGAACAGTGGTGCCTGAGCTTCGCCGACTTCGGCCAGCGCCGTGCACAGGGCTGAATAGGCCCGGTCGAGATCAGCATCGGTCATGGTGTCACTCCTGTTGTCTGAAGGGTTTTGAGCAACGGTCCAGGGTCAAGGTCGCGCCAGCGCCCCATCACGTAACCGTCGGGCCGGATCAGCACCAGCCCCTGACTCGTCACATCGGGCAAGCCGTAACGCTGCCAGGCCTGGCCATACAAGTCGATCTCGGGGTTGATGTGAATCACTTCAATTTGCTGACTGATCAGTGTCTGCCCTATGGAGGGTTGGTCACCCCCGTTGAATACCAGCGCAACAAATCCCCTACCCCAGTGGCTGGTCAGATGCCAATTCCCTTGCGGTCCCCGCAGCAGGGCTTCCGGGGCTGGTGCGCCCGGCGCTGCCTGCGCCTGAGTCCATTCGCCCATTTGCGGTCCGTTCAACGGCGAATTTACATACGTGATGGGCGTGGACTGGCGCGGATTGATCAGCGAGCGCACGTTGTCGTCGCTGAGCGCCAGTTTCAGCGTAGCCTCGCGCATCAGGCGAAAAGCAAAATTCGGTGGTGCCATGAACTCGGTACTCTTGGCGCCATAGGCAATGTTTTCGTGCGCAGCATGCACACGTTCGATTGAATACGAATCCAGCAGACTGTCGGGTGATTGGCCCTTGATCACGCGCGCCAGCTTCCACGCCAGATTTCCAGCGTCGTCCAGCCCGGAATTCAATCCGCGCACGCCAAAAATCGGCACCAGATGCGCAGCGTCCCCCGCAAAGAGCACGTGGCCTTCGCGGTAGCGCGCCAGCGACAGACATTTGGCGTTGTAGATCGAAATCCACAATGGCTCCCACGGTTCGTTCTCACCAATCATGGCCAGGTGGCTTTGCACGCGCGGCAATACGTTCTCCGGCTTGACGGCTTCCACCGGATCTTCGTCATCCCGAATCTGGTAATCAATGCGCCACACGTCGTCGGGCTGGCGGTGCATGAGGATCGTGGAACCGGGGTTGCTGGGCGGATCAAACCAGGCCAGGCGTTCCACCGCACGCCGGGTTTTCTGGCGGATATCGACGATGACGTACTTGCCGTCGTATTGCGTTCCCTGAAGTTGAAGACCCAGCTGTTCCCGTACGGTACTGCGCCCGCCGTCACACGCCACCAGCCACGCTGCGCGCACCGTGTGGGTGCCATCAGACGTTTCCAGAACCACTTCGGTGCCGTCTGGCCTGGAGCGAACCGTTTTAACGCGACTGCTCCAGAGGATGTCAATATCCGTGCCTGCGGCCCGCGCTGCCTGGTGTGCGTACTCCTCGACGAGGTATTGCTGAATGTTGACCATGGGTGCGAAGCGCTGCGTTGGCTCGCTCGGCATTTCGAAATGCAGCACCTCGGTGTCTCGATAGAAACTGCGACCACCAACCCACGACAAGCCTTTTTCCACCAACGGACGGTCTGCGCCGACCCAGCCCAAAATCTCCTGAGAGCGCCTGGACATGCAGATAGCGCGGCTACCGGTGCAATAGCCATCATCCGCCTCCACCACCAGACATTGAACTCCCTGATGCGCCAGCAACGCTGCAAGTGTCAGTCCCACAGGTCCGCCACCCGCAATCAGGACTGAACAGCGTTGTGGCACGTGTTGTGCATTGACTGACATGACCATGTGGACCTTTCTGATGAGGGAGGTGTAACAGGGCCGACAAAATGTGACCTCAATTGGTTGCGCATGCAACTATAAAGATATTTTCCAGCCTGCGCAATCGGCCGCCCTGCACGCCGGGACACGGACGACGACAGTAGAAACGCTAGGTTTTGGGAGAAATTAAATGGCTAGAATGATTTTTTTGCTTCAAGGAAAACAGATGAAAAAAGTGATTTTGGCAATTGCCATGACATCCTTGTCCGTTGCCGCCATGGCACAGGCCAAAGAACTGAAAGTGGCCATTGACCCCACTTATGAGCCATTCACATTCAAGACTCCCGATGGCAAACCCACCGGCTTTGACGTGGACATTGCCAACGCCGTATGTGAGCAAGTCAAACGCAAGTGCGTATTTGTTGAACAGGTGTGGGACAGCATGATCCCCGGTTTGCAAGCCAAAAAGTATGACGTGATCATCAGTTCCATGTCCATCACGGAAGATCGCCTGAAAGTGGTTGACTTCACCGACAAGTACTACAACACGCCCAGCAAGATCGTCGTCAAGAACGACATCAAGTTCACCGACCTGGCCTCGCTCAAAGGCAAGAAGATTGGTGTCCTCAAAGGCAGCACCCAGGAAAAATATGCCAACGCCGAGCTGAAAAAAGCCGGTGTGGTGGTGACGCCCTATGAAGCACAAGACCAGGTCTATCTGGATATCAAGGCTGGCCGTCTTGACGGTACCGTGGCTGACGTGCTGGAAGTGCAAGGCGGCTTCTTGAGCAAGCCCGAAGGCAAGGACTACGGCCTGGTCGGGCCCGAACTGTACATTCCAAAATACTTCGGAACAGGCGCTGGTTTTGCCATTCGTAAAGGCGACGCGGCTCTGAAGGGCGAATTGAACGGTGCCATCAAGGCCATTCGCGCCAACGGCACTTACAAGAAGATCAACGACAAGTACTTCAAGATCGACGTTTACGGCAAGTAAACATCACCAATCTGCCGATGTGGCTGGGGTGTCCATCACTGCGACACTCTGCCCATCGGTTGTTTTTTTAGCTCTATTCCCGTTGGCTCTCTTTCCGGCTTTCCACCTGGATATCTTTTGAGCGCTTACTACTCGTCCATCCTCTACGGCGCCCTGCTTACAGTTGCCGTGTCGCTGGCGGCTCTGGTGGTCGCCACAATCCTGGGGCTGATCGGTGCCGCCGCCAAACTCTCTGGCAAACCGCCATTGGTCGGTCTGGCTACCGTTTACACCACCATCATCCGCGGCATTCCTGATCTGGTGTTGATGCTGCTGGTCTTTTATGGCGGCAGCATCGGCCTGAACAATTTGCTGGAGATGCTAGGTAGCGATGTCACGCCCGACATCAACCCGTTTACCGCTGGCGTGCTGACACTGGGCTTTATTTACGGCGCCTACATGACCGAGACGTTCCGCGGGGCCATTCTGGCCATTCCCCGAGGTCAGTTCGAGGCGGGGGCAGCCTTTGGCATGAATCCCCGGCAGGTTTTTTTGCGCATTACCGCTCCCCAGATGGTGCGGTATGCGTTACCCGGGTTTACCAACAACTGGCTGGTGCTGATCAAGGCCACCGCACTGGTCAGCCTGATTGGGCTGCAGGAGATGACCTACCTGTCCAAACAGGCGAGCGCGGCCACCCGATCCCCGTTTGCTTTTTTCCTGTTTACCGCCGGGCTGTTCCTGATTTACACGTGGGTTTCACTGGTGGTGCTGCGCAAACTCAACGCACGCTACAGCCTGGGTACCAAGCGGAGTGAGCTCTAGATGAACTGGGAAGTCATTTTCCGTCCCGAAAGCCTGTCGATGTATGGAGAAGGGATCGTCACCACACTGGTGCTCCTGTTCTCTTCACTGGCTCTGGGCGGCATCTTCGCACTGGTGTTCGCGTTGATGCTCACCGGGCGCAGCGTTTTGTTGCAGCGTATGGTTGGCGCCTATACCTTTGTGATTCGTGGCACCCCCCTGCTACTGCAGGTTTATCTGATCTATTACGGACTGGGACAACTCGAATGGATCCAGGCGCGCTGGGACGACGTCTGGCCCTGGACGCATTTCAAGGACCCGTTCTTTTGTGCCCTGCTCGCTTTCAGCCTGAATACCGCTGGCTACACCGCCGAAATGCTGGCGGGCTCCATCCGGGAAACCAACGCCGGTGAAATTGAGGCGGCGCAGGCCTTTGGCATGAGCCGCTTTCAGGTCATGCGGCGGGTTGTACTTCCCAGCGCCATGCGCCGCACGTTGCCCGCCTACAGCAACGAAGTTGTCATGATGCTGCAAAGCACCAGCCTGGCCAGCGCCGTGCCCGCCATGCTGGACGTGACAGCCGCCGCCAGCAGAATCTATTCAGACTTCTATTTGCCGTTTGAGGCGTACCTGGCTGCGGCGGCCATCTATCTGCTGGCCACGTTCTGCCTGATCGGTGTCTTCAAACTGGCGGAACGCCATTTCCTGGCTCATCTGGCACCACGCAAAAACTGATTGCCATGCAACGCATTGACTACGCCCTCCTGTCTCAAAGTCTGGGCAGCCAGAAAACCCTGACCAGCCTGCATTTCGGCACGCCCGGCGCCCGGCCCAAAGCCTACATTCAGGCCAGCCTGCACGCTGAAGAATTGCCCGGCATGCTGGCGGCCCACCACCTGCGAGCACTGCTGGAGCGTGCGCAGCGGGAGGGCCAGATTCAGGGTGAAATCATTCTGGTGCCGGTCGCCAACCCCATCGGTCTGGCGCAGCGGCTGGATCACAAACCCATGGGGCGATTTGAGCTGGGCACTTCGGAGAACTTCAACCGGCACTACCCTGATTTATGTGCGGTCGTATTACCCGTGGTACGTGACAAGCTCGGGCAGGACCCGCTGGAGAACGTGCAAATAATCCGTGAAACTGTGCGTTCATTTGTCGAGCAATGGGTACCCGCTACCGAACTGCAAAGCCTGCGCAAACGTCTTGTCAGCCTGTCGTTCGACGCCGACATCGTGCTGGACCTGCATTGCGATTGCGAAGCCGCCCTGCACCTCTACACCGAAAACCCCTGCTGGCCCCAGCTGGAGCCACTTGCCCGCCTGCTCGGAGCTGAAGCCGTTCTGCTGGCCAAGAATTCAGGTGGCCTGTCATTTGATGAATGTCTGTCAGGTCTTTGGTGGCAGCTCGCTGAAAAAGTGGCTGAATTGCGGCCGGAGCGGCCCATTCCACAGGCCTGCGCCACCACCACGGTCGAACTGCGTGGCGAAGCCGATGTCAGCCATGAATGGGGACGTGCTGATGCGCAGGCCATTTTTGGCTACCTTCAGCACGCAGGCCTGGTAGCGGGAATGGCGCCCGCCCTTCCGTCGCCAAAGTGCGAGGCCACCCCGCTGGCAGGTTCGCAAACCGTCAAGTCACCGGTCCCGGGGATGGTGGTGTTCGCAGCAAAGCCAGGCGATCGCCTGAATGTGGGTGACCTGGTGGCTGAAGTCATTGACCCCATTGCCAACACCACCTACAGCGCACGTGCAGAAGTCGCAGGCGTGATGTATGCCCGGTTGCGTGACCGCTACGTCATCGCCAACGACGATCTCGCCAATATCGCCGGCAGCAAACCCTTCCGGACCGGCTACCTGCTGAGCGCCTAGAACACCCATTTTTCCGAGAAGCTGCCCATCATGACCACCGCACCACTGAAGCTCCAGGCTATCGACATTCACAAGAGGTTCGGCCAGAACGAAGTTCTCAAGGGTGTTTCACTGGAGGCTCGGGCTGGCGACGTGATCAGCATCATTGGCAGCTCGGGTTCGGGCAAAAGTACATTCCTGCGCTGCATCAACCTGCTTGAAAAACCCAATCAGGGCCGGATTATTGTGGCTGGAGAAGAGTTGAAGCTGGCCCCCGGCAAAAATGCTGAGCTCAACGCGGTCGATGTGAAACAGCTGCAGCGCATGCGCACCAAGCTGGCTATGGTGTTCCAGCACTTCAACCTCTGGGCCCATATGACGGTGCTGCAAAACATCATCGAATCGCCCGTTCACGTACTGGGTATCAGCCGTGACGAAGCCGTCGCACGGGCTCGCAAATACCTGGCTCTGGTTGATTTACCCAATATGGAAGACCGTTACCCGGCCCATATGAGTGGCGGCCAGCAGCAACGCGTCGCCATTGCCCGGTCGCTGGCCATGGAGCCGGAGGTCATGCTGTTTGACGAACCGACCAGTGCGCTGGATCCTGAACTGGTGTCAGAAGTCTTGCGCGTGATGCAAAAACTGGCGTCGGAGGGCCGAACCATGGTCGTGGTGACCCATGAAATGGGTTTTGCCCGGGAAGTGGCCAACCACCTGATTTTTCTACACCAGGGAAAAATCGAAGAACAGGGCATCCCGGCGCAGGTGCTGAGCCAGCCCAAAAGCGAACGTTTGGCCCAATTTCTGTCGGGTAGCCTGAAATAGACTGAATCCGGGAATAAGTCCTTTTCTGGGCAAACCGCCCTCAGTTAGACTGTGGAGATTCAGTCTCCGCCCACCCAAAACGCCCTCACAACTCCGACATGATGAAGTCGCAATTCGCCTTGAATTCGGAATCCGAGTCCGAAGACGACTTCTCGTCGCTGTTTGACTTGTTGCCAATCGGGGCCTACCGGACTACGCCTGACGGAAGGCAACTGCGGGCGAACGCTGCGCTGGTGCGCATGAATGGCTATGGGTCCGAGCCCGCCATGCTGGACGGGGTTCGCGACATTGCCAAGGAGTGGTACGTGCTGCCCCATCGGCGCTACGAATTCATGGCGTTGATGTCGTCCAAGGGGCGAGTCATCGATTTTGTTTCCGAGGTCTATCGCCACAAGACCCGCGAGCGGATCTGGGTGCGTGAACATGCCCACGCCGTCTATGACGGCAAGGGCGAGATTCTGTTTTACGAAGGTACCGTTGAGGACATTACCCAGCGTCGCCAGATCCAGGAACGCCTGCGGGAGAGCGAACAGCGTTTTCGCAGCCTGACCGAGCTTTCGGCCGACTGGTATTGGGAGCAGGACGCGGATTTCCGATTTTCCCGTTATGAAGGCAGTGTTGAAAAGTCGGGGCTGCCTAGTGAATTTGCGGCGGGGAGAACCCGTTGGGAAATGGGTTCGCTCAACCTGACTGAGGCCGACTGGGAGGTGCATCGTGCCCTGTTGTATGCCTACCAGCCCTTTCAGGATTTTGAGATCCAGCGCCACCACCCCATCATTGGCAATTACTGGTTCTCGGTCAGCGGGCAACCCATTTTCGACAGTGAGGGGGAATTTGCGGGTTATCGCGGCGTTGGGCGCAACATCACGGCACGCAAGAAGGCCGTTGAAACTGCCCTGATGAACCAGGTACTGCTCAATACCCTGATTCAGACCATCCCCGACCGGGTCTGGCTGAAATGCACTAAAGGCATTTACTTGGCCTGCAATTCGGCTTTTGAAACCTATATGGGATTGCCGGCATCGGACATCATCGGCAAGACAGACGCCGAACTGGTCAGCGAAGAACTGGCCGAGCGTTTTACCCGTTCAGACCGTGCTGCCATGGAGGTGCTACGTCCCGTTTCATTCGAAGAGGAGTGCATCTCAAGTCCAGGTGGCATTGTCGGCACCTTTGAAATCCTGAAGACCGCGATGCGGGACGCCTCGGGCAACGTGACCGGCGTACTGGGCATGGGGCGCAACATCACTGAGCGCAAACGCGCCGAAGAGCGCCTGCGTGACACCACCGAGCAGCTGGAGCTAGCCATTATTGGCACCGAGCTGGGGTTGTGGCATCACGACCTGGAGCTAGACAGCACAAAACGCATGGACACTCGTGCCTGTGCCATGTTGGGCTATACCGTTGAAGAATACGAGCAGACACGGGTCTGGCCGGATTTGGTTCACCCCGACGATCTGGTGCATGTGCTGGCCGAATACCAGCGGCATCTGGATGGCGTTTCGCCGAGCTACAACGTGGAGTACCGCGCACAGCACAAAAAAGGCCACTGGGTCTGGCTCAATTGTCGTGGACGGGTGATCCAGACAAATGAAGCGGGTAAACCCACCCGGCTGGCTGGCACATTGATGGATATCACCGAACGCAAAAAATCGGAAGACACCATCCGGCAAATGGCCTTTCAGGACGTGCTGACTGGTTTACCCAACCGGCGCTTGCTCATGGATCGTCTGCAACGCGCGGTAGAGGCCAACGTTCGCAACAAACAGCATGGCGCCTTGCTCTTTCTGGATCTGGACCACTTCAAGAAGCTCAATGACTCACTCGGTCATGACGTGGGCGACCTGCTGCTGCAACAGGTCGCCGAACGCCTGAAAAACAGCGTGCGTGGTGTGGATACGGTGGCCCGGCTCGGTGGCGACGAATTCGTGGTACTGATTGAAGATCTGCATGTCAACGCAACCGAAGCGCGCTTGCAGGCGCAGATCGTGGGGGAGAAAATTCTGGCCGCGCTGAATGAACCTTATCAACTGGGCGAACACGCGTTCCTGAGTACGCCCAGCATTGGTGCCACGATTTTCAATGACACGATTCGCTCACCCAGTGAAGTGCTCAAACAAGCCGACGTGGCCATGTATGAAGCCAAGGAAAATGGACGCAACACCCTGACCTTTGCGGTGGACCGATAGGTCATTGCCGCCGGGCCGCCCCAAGGCAAAACGCCCTCCTTCGGAGGGCAGCGAAGCGCGGGGGCAGGTTATCTGCGCAGGATCATCTGCCCGCGAATCTCGCCGGTTGGGTGCACTGTGGTGTGAATATTCGCATACCACTTGCCAGCCAGCAAATCTGCGGCCTGCGCCGCAGTGAGGGTGGCACTGCCTTCCATCGGGCTCGTCATGGGATTGCGCCAGGCCAGCGCCACGCCGGCGTTGACGCCAACAGCGGCAGGCCCGTGAAAGTGCCCCGCCGTGGCAACGCCAGTCAGGCCTTGATAAGAGACTTTCCAGCGAAACAGGCGGGTATTGGTGTCGAGAACAGCATCCACCCGACCCGTACCGTTGGTGGCGACCAGCGGAACTTCGTTGATACCCGTCATCGTCGTGCTGAACGCTGCCAGATGGGCGTCCTTGTCGATGAGGGCGCAACCGGAAACTGCCCAGATGGCAGTCAGACAAAGCAGAATTTTTACAACATGCTGGCGACGTGTGTTCATCATGATCCCCCTTGGCGTCGTGGCGGTGAACCACTGGAAAAGCGGGTTCACCATGGCCGTATTTTGCTTGAAGGCAAAAAACGATAAAAATCATGTGCCAAATTGGCACTTGGTCCTCACGGAACATGCGTGAGTAGCTATGTTATTTATAGCATACTGCCCATCGACCGGCCCGCTTAGAATGAAACCGTGAATGTATCCCCAACCTCCCGCCCGCCGTCCGTATTGGCCTTTGACGTCTTCGGCACAGTCGTGGACTGGCACGGTGGCATCGCGCGAGAAGTTCTGGCACTGCGTCCGGAGGTGAGCGGTGGCAAATTTGCCATGGCCTGGCGTGCGGGTTACCAGCCCGCCATGCGCCGGGTGATGTCGGGCGAGTTGGGCTGGACACTGATTGACGACCTGCATCGCCTCATTCTGGACGGCATTCTGGATCAGTTTGGCCTGTCCCACCTGACTGAGGCGCAAAAGCGGCATCTGAACAAGGCCTGGCACCGGCTGGACCCCTGGCCGGATGTGGTGGCGGGCCTGACGCGCCTCAAAACACGCTTCACCATTTGCACGCTGTCCAATGGCAACATCGGCCTGCTCACCAACATGGCCAAGCGCGGCGCACTGCCGTGGGATTGCATTCTGTCCGCCGAGGTGTTTCGCGCCTACAAGCCCGACCCGGCCACCTATCTGGGCGTGGCCAGGGTGTTTGATCTGCCAGCGTCTGACGTGATGCTGGTCGCAGCGCACCAGGACGATCTGGCTGCGGCGCGCGGCTGCGGACTGCAGACGGCTTACATCGAGCGACCTTACGAGTTCGGTCAGTCCCAGCCCAAAGACGTGTCACCCGACCCCGCCAATACCTGGCACGCCAGAGATTTTTTGGCGCTGGCTGATCAGCTGGGATGCTGATTTGAGTCGCCCCGCATTGCACCCCATCAGCCACCCACGTATGCTCTGACCCATGTACGCGAAGTTTTTTGGCCTCAAGCAGGACCCCTTTTCGATAGCGCCCAACCCGCAATACCTCTTCATGAGCGAGCGGCACCGGGAGGCTTTGGCGCACCTGTTGTATGGACTGCGTGGCGGCGGCGGCTTTGTGTTGCTCACCGGTGAGATCGGTGCGGGCAAGACCACCGTGTGCCGCTGCTTTCTGGAGCAGCTCCCGAAACGCTGTAACGTCGCCTACATCTTCAACCCCAAGCTCACGGTACCCGAGCTGCTGAAGTCGATCTGTGAAGAGTTCCGCATTCCGTATGCGCATCAGGGGTCTGAGGCGGCCACGGTCAAGGATTTCATCGACCCGCTGAACGAGTTCCTGCTGCGCACCCACGCGGTCGGGCAGAACAACGTGCTCATCATCGACGAAGCGCAAAACCTCTCCGCCGACGTGCTGGAGCAGCTGCGTCTGCTGACCAATCTGGAAACGAATGAGCGCAAGCTGTTGCAGATCATCCTGATCGGCCAGCCGGAACTGCGCACCATGCTGGCACGGCCCGATCTGGAGCAACTCGCGCAACGCGTCATTGCCCGCTTTCACCTGGGCGCGTTGTCCGAAAACGAGACCACACAGTACATCGCACACCGGCTGTCGGTAGCAGGCATGGTGACAGCGCTGCCTTTTACGTCCAAGGCCATCCACCGCATTCACCAGCTGTCTCGCGGCGTGCCGCGCCGCATCAATCTGCTGTGCGGCCGCGCGCTGCTGGGCGCCTATTCCAGTGGCACCACGACGATTGACACCGCCATTGTCGAGAAAGCGGCGACCGAGGTGTTTGACAAAGGCGAGTTTGCGACACCGAGGCGGTGGGCAGGTTTCACCACGCCGTTTTCGGCCCTGTTTTCGCGCAAGAAGACACCCGTTAAACCGACCCCGCAGCGCGCACGCAAACCGCGCGAACCACGCGTGAAGACGGGGGAATAACGGCATGTCCTATATTCTCGATGCCCTGAAGAAAGCCGACTCGGAACGCGAGCGCGGTGCCATTCCCGGCATTCACGCGCAGCAGGTTCCCTACATGGCAGTCACGGCCAAACCGGCGGGCAACCTCAAGCTGGTGTTGTGGCTGATCGTGGGCCTGCTGACGGTGATTTTGGGTGCACTGGCGTGGCGCATGACCTCCACCGGTGACGCACGGCCCGTTCAGGTGGCCGCGGCACCGCCATCCTTGCCGCCGCCCGCACCTGCAGCAGACAGCGGGAAACCTGCTGTCGTCGCTTCGTCTGTGCCGCAAACGCCTCCCCCCACCACGGAAGCTGCACCAGCGAAGCCGGAGCCTGCCAATGCGTCTTCGGCTGCAGTCAAAACTGCTGCAAAAGACAAAGCAGCCATGTCAAAACCCACGACGGTCAGGACAGAGACCAGACCGGTTGCCAAAGCAGCAGCCCCAAAAGCTGGTGTCACCGCCGCAAGTGCCGAGACACGCGTGTATGCCCTGGCAGAGTTGCCGGACGATGTTCAGCGCGACCTGCCCAAGCTGACCATCAGCGGTGGCACCTACTCATCCAACCCGGCGCAGCGCCTGCTGATTGTGAACAACCAGGTGTTTCTGGAAGGCGGTCAGCCCGCGCCTGGCGTAACGGTGGAGCAGATACGGCAAAACGCTGCTGTGCTCAGCTTCAAGGGTTACCGCTACCGCGTGGCTTACTGAAATCAGGCCTGCAGCAGTTGCATGGACTGCCGGGGTTGGGTTCGGGTTTCCGCGCGATGGGTCAACACTAACGGTTCACTCTCTCGCTGCGCTTGCGGAGCCGCCATGCGGGCATCCGCCTGGTTCAGGATAAATATGGCGGCAGCCTCCACCAGTTCCTGAGCCTGGGTTGACAGGCTCGTAGCCGCGGCCGCCATTTGTTCTACCAGCGCGGCATTTTGTTGGGTCACGTCATCCATCTGGGCGATGGAAACCCCGACGCGGGCTACGTCCTGGCTCTGCTCGTTGCTGGCAGCACTGATCTCACCCATCAACTCCGTCACGCGGCGAATGGAGTCCACCACCTCGGTCATGGTGGAGCCAGCCTGATCGACCAGCGCAGTACCCTGGGCAACCCGCTGCACGCTGGCTCCTACCAGGTTCTTGATTTCCTTGGCGGCTTCGGCCGAGCGACCAGCCAGGCTGCGCACTTCAGACGCCACCACGGCAAATCCTCGGCCCTGCTCGCCGGCCCGAGCAGCTTCCACCGCAGCGTTCAAAGCCAAGATATTGGTCTGAAAAGCGATGCTGTCGATGACGCCAATGATGTCGGTGATCTTTTTCGAGCTGTCATTGATGCCTTTCATCGTGTCCACCACCTGGGCCACCACTTCACCGCCTTTGGCGGCCACAGCCGACGCACTCAATGCGAGCTGGCTGGCCTGACGGGCACCCTCGGCGTTTTGTTTGACCGTCTCGTTGAGTTGCTGCATGGAAGCCGCTGTTTGTTGCAGAGCCGACGCCTGCTGCTCGGTGCGTGATGACAGATTGTTGTTGCCCTGATCAATCTCGCTGCTGGCCACTGCAATACCGTCAGCACGTGAGCGCACCTCTTTCACCATGCGGGCAATACTGTCGCGCATGTCGCGAATGCCGGCCAGCAGGCTTTGGGAGTCACCCTCCTTCAGCGCGATATCCATGTAGAGCTTGCCTTCGGCAATTTCTGTCGTCAGGGACGTGGCGTAGGTCGGCTCGCCACCCAGTTGTTTGAGCAGACCGCGTGTGATGATCAACGATAAAACCAGACCAATCAATACCGCACCACCCAACAAGCCAAACGTCCAGAGCCGGGCGCTGGCATACACAGCTGCGGCATGTTCCGCAGCATCTTTACCGCCGGCAAAATTAAGTTCCGTGAGCTTGTCCAGAGCCACAATGGCATCATCTGACAGCGATTTGGCAGCGCCTTCACCGATATCTTTGGCGTCGTCCGACTTGTTTGCGCGTCCCAGGGCCACGACCTTTTTGTTCACCACCAGATATTCAGACCATGCTTTCGAGAACTTCTCGAACAGCTGTTTACCCGCCTCACCTTCAATCATTTTTTCGTAGTCGCTGCCATTCTGGGTAACCACAGCCAGCGCCGCATTCATTTTTTCTTCGTATTCTTCCATGTAGCCAACGTCTGCGGCCCGGGTGTGCTTGATTTCCAGATCGCGGAATTCAAGCATGGCGCTACGCATCGTCGTGGTATGTCCCACACTGGGCATCCACTTGAGCGCCAGATCACTGGAGACCTGGTTAACCTGAGCAAGCTTGATGATGGAAAAACCACCCAGCATCAGCGTGAGCGACAGAACGATCGAAAACGCCAGCGTCAGCTTGGTGCCGATCCTGACATTCTCCAGCCCGCTATTGAGTCCGGGATACAACTTCATGATGATTTGCTTTCAGTCAAACGGGGCTGATTACTGCATTCAAAAAAAACAGGGCGATTTCCGGGATACATCCAGAATCGCCCCGCCGGGTTACCAATAAGACAGCTTATTTCTTGTGGCCGATGTAGCTGACGCCAATGACTTTGCCGCCCTTGTCCTTGATCGGGTTGTAGCAGGCGTCAAAAGCCGTACCCAGCACATCCACCGGGCCACAGAACTGCTCACCCTTGTTCATGGCTTCATAGGCTTTGGCCTTGGCCAGAGCGGTACCCACGCCACGCTTGCCTTCAGGGGTCAACACATTGGTGCTGACGCGGATGTAGTCGTCACCGTGTTTGACAAATACCGTTGCGGTGGCGCCGTGTGCCTTTTTGATTTCATCAACCACATCAAAGTTGTTGTTGATCTTGCGCGTGCCGAAATAAATGGCGGGAACCGTCAATTCACCCGCTTTGTCAGTGCCTTCCAGCTTGGGTTCACCGATTTTTGCCAGGCGTGCGTCCAGCGCGGCGATCGTGGCCTTGGGATCTTCGGCAAAGGCAGAGCCTGCTGTGAAGGCAAGTACGGCGGCCAGGGCGGTCAGGGTCTTTTTCATGGATAACTCCAGTTTGTCGATAAAGAAAATGGATGGTGGGGCACTT
>ERZ795061.3294-NODE-3294-length-14191-cov-9.397001_pt1 | contig 14191 bp, 13 predicted proteins | sample MGYA00375145_ERZ795061 | MGnify/ENA primary metagenome ERZ795061 (study PRJEB30190, sample SAMN05720144) | anaerobic digester metagenome | isolation source: active sludge of municipal wastewater-treating anaerobic digesters | place: USA | collected 2014-12-22 ... | reverse complement strand
GACATTGTATTTGTCTATGCCAACGACTTATGGATTGTAAGCAAAGATGGTGGCGATGCCCGAAGACTTACCAGCAACGAAGGCGCAGAGAGTAATCCACATTTCTCGCCAGATGGAAAACTCATTGCATTCACGGGTCAGTATGATGGTAACACTGATGTGTATTTAATTCCAACGGAAGGCGGACAGCCCACACGGTTAACCTGGCATCCTGGAGCAGATCAGGTTACCGGCTGGACACCCGATGGAGAATCCATTTTGTTTGCAACTAGTCGCGAAGGGGTGTTACCTACCCTCGAATCGAAAATTTATAAGATCAATAAGAAGGGTGGTGTGGAGGAAGCGGTCGCTATTCCACGTGCCGTAGCCGGAGAAATTTCGGAAGATGGAAAATCAATCGCTTACCAGCAAATTGGTTTCTGGGATCCTGAATGGCGCAACTACCGCGGTGGACAAGCAAAGCCAATCTGGATTGTAGATCTGAAAAACTATTCTCTCAAGATGACACCCCAAACGGATAATGAACGTCATACCGATCCGGTGTGGTTAAACAATGTGGTTTACTTTTTATCCGAGCGTGATTATGCCAACAACATCTGGTCGTACAATCCTGCCAACAGCGAATTAAAACAACTCACCTTTCATACCGACTTCGATGCAAAAAGTTTAGATGCCGGTGGAGGTCAAATCGTATATGAGCAAGGTGGGTATTTACATTTGCTCAATCCGGCTAACGGTACCACAAAAAAATTACCGATTAATGTACGGGGCGATTTTCATTGGTCGCGGGCACGCTGGCAAGAGATAAAGCCAACGTCATTACAAAATGCTTCACTATCGCCTACCGGCCAGCGGGCATTGTTTGAATACCGAGGAGAAATTTTCACCGTGCCTAAAGAAAAAGGTGATTGGAGAAACATTACCAAATCTTCCGGTGCGGCCGATCGCTATCCTGTATGGTCGCCTGATGGAAAACGAATTGCCTGGTTCAGTGATGCCAGTGGTGAATATCAATTGATGATCACCGATCAGGAAGGACTGGAAAAACCTAAAGCTATAACCATCCCTAATCCTACCTTCTTCTTTCAACCGGCATGGTCGCCCGATAGCAAGTACATTGCCTTCACGGATACAGATTACAATTTATGGTTTACCGATGTGAACACCGGGGCCACTAAAAAAGCAGACACCGAGCGCTATGCACATCCAAACCGGTCACTCAATCCCGTTTGGTCTCCCGACAGCAAATGGATTGCCTATGCACGGTTGATTGATAGTCATTATAAAGTAATCAAAGCACACAATGTAGAGACCGGGCAAAATTTGCAACTCACCGATGGCATGGCCGATGCAATCTCACCCGTATGGGATGCCACCGGAAAATATTTATACTTCCTCGCCAGCACCAACTATGGTTTGAATACTGGCTGGTTGGACATGAGTTCATACGACAGACCTGTTACACGCGCATTGTATCTCATTGTGTTGAGCAAAGATGAGGTATCCCCGCTCCTGCCACGCAGTGATGAAGAAAAAGAAAAACCAAAGGAAGATAAGAAAGAGGGAACTCCCGTTGTAAAAATCGATATGGATGGAATCGCTCAGCGCATTCTGGCGGTGGATGTCCCCCTACGAAATTATTCCGAGCTGATCAGCGGCCCTGAAGGGTATTTATTCTATACCGAGAGCGTTGCCAATCAACAAGGCGAAACGTTGCATCGTTACAACTTTAAAGATCGCAAGACAGAAGTCTTTCTTTCTCCGGTCAATGATGCTACGGTTTCCAACGACCGCAAATCAATACTTTATCGCAGCAATGCTACATGGGGTATCCTCGGAACCAGCGATTCCAACAAAAAAATTGGGGATGGGAAACTGGAGACACTGGCCTCCATGAAAGTAAAAATCGAACCGCGTGAAGAATGGAAACAAATTTTCCGCGAGGGCTGGCGCTATCAGCGCGATTTTCTATATGTAAACAACACCCATGGCGCACCATGGAATGATGTTTATAAATGGTATAGCCCATGGGTAGAACATGTACAACATCGCACCGATCTGAATTACATCGTAGATATTCTGGGGGGCGAAGTTGCGGTAGGTCACAGTTATACCAGTGGTGGTGATTTTCCTGCTATTGAAAATGTGCCGGTAGGTTTGTTAGGTGCCGATTATGAAATCGATAAAGGAAATTATCGGTTCAAAAAAATCTTTACCGGTGAAAGCTGGAACCCTGAACTGAAAGCACCATTACGCGAGCCCGGCATTGGCGTAAAAGAAGGTGATTATTTACTTGAAGTAAATGGCGTGGCCATTTCTTCATCAGAAAATTTTTACAAATATTTTGAAGCTACTGCCAACCGTCAAACCAAATTGCGCGTGAACAGTAAACCGGGTCTTGAAGGTTCGCGTTTGGTAACAGTTGTGCCGGTGGAAAGTGAAAATCAATTGCGCATGATGAACTGGGTAGAAGGCAATCGTAAAAAAGTAGATGAACTATCGGGTGGAAAAATTGCCTACATCTATGTGCCCAATACAGGTCAACCTGGCTATACTTCTTTTAACCGTTACTACTTTGCACAGCAAGATAAGAAAGGGGCTGTGATTGACGAGCGTAACAATGGTGGTGGCTCGGCAGCCGATTACATGGTAGACATCATGGCTCGCAATCTTCACGGCTACTTTAACAGTAAGGTTGGTGATCATCGTCCGTTCCTTACACCCAATGCCGGTATCTTTGGTCCAAAGGTAATGTTGATCAACGAGCGTGCAGGTTCGGGTGGTGATTTACTTCCTTACCTGTTCAATAAAATGAAGATTGGTCCGCTGATAGGTACAAAAACCTGGGGCGGACTTGTAGGCACGTGGGACACACCCCCGTTTGTTGATGGCGGAAGAATGGTTGCGCCCCGCGGTGGTTTCTATGATGTGAATGGGCAGTGGGCGGTGGAAGGTGTTGGTATCTCACCCGACATTGCTGTAGAACAAAATCCGGCAGATGTGATCAAAGGCAGAGATCCACAACTGGAGCGTGCCGTGCAAGAGGCGTTGACATTATTGAAAACTCAAAGTGTTGAACTAAAACCAGAACCGGCTCCACCAGTAAAATATAAAAGACCCGTGAAGAAGTAGTAGAAAGCGTTAAAGCTTAAAGTCAACCTCCATCAAGGTTTCGGTTGATAAATGAAAAGCAACTCTGAGAGAGTTGCTTTTTTTGATCTCCATTGGGGTTGCTTTTTTTGAGTGCCGGATTTGAAGTAACTTTAACAGAGCTCAGCATATTATAGCCGGATTCAACCAACTCCATGATGAAAAATTTACTGTTGTTTATTGCGATTGCTGTTGTTTTTGCAAACTGTCAGAAACCTGACACAAAAAACACGGAAAATCAAATTGTAATTGGAACGATCGATAGTCTTCATTCAACCATCCTGAATGAAACCCGAAAAATCTGGGTTTACGTTCCGCCCCATACTTCTGAAAAAACGAAATACCCGGTCTTGTATTTATTAGATGGCGATGGCCACTTCGATTCTGTTACCGGCATGATTAAACAGCTTAGTACAATAAATGGAAACACGCTCACCCCTGAAATGATTGTCGTGGGTATCCCCAACACGGATCGCACACGCGATTTAACCCCCACCCATGTGAATATAGTGTTTGGTGACAGCACATTTTCGAAGACTTCCGGGGGTGGCAATAAATTTTTCGATTTTATTGAACAGGAATTGTTTCCCTTTATTGAAAAAAAATATCCTTCCACCAGCTATAAAACTTTTGTAGGTCATTCGCTGGGCGGACTGATGGTGATTGACGCATTGGTTAAGCGACCTCAGTTATTTACCAACTATATAGCCATTGACCCCAGCCTGTGGTGGGATAATCAACTATTATTGAAACAGGCTGACTCAGTGCTGTCAAAAAATAAATATGATGGAAAATCATTGTTCGTAGCCGTAGCCAATACCATGGACGAAGGCATGGATGTAAAAAATGTAACTAAAGACACTACAGAGGTCACCTTACACATCCGATCTATTTTACAATTCGCGACCGCTACGGATACCAAAAAAGACAACGGTCTTCATTTTGGATGGAAATATTATAGTGACGATGATCATGGCAGTGTACCGCTGATTGCTGAGTATGATGCCCTGCGCTTTCTGTTTCCCTGGTATAAACTTAAAGGCCTGGCTAAATTCTTTAATCCGACATCCAAAGCCACACCTGAAGATTTAATTGCAATGATCACTTCTCATTACGAAAATGTATCTACCCATTTTGGGTATACAGTGCTACCGCCCGAAGAATTTATTAATTCCATCGGCTATGCATTTTTATCAACCAAACCTGATCATGCTCATTCCCTGTTTGAGTTGAATATCAAAAACTATCCGGCCAGCGGCAATGTGTATGATTCCATGGGGGATTCTTACCTGGCAAAGGCCGATACCCTCAAAGCCATTGAACTATTTACAAAAGCTATCGAAGTTGGTAGTCCCGCCACCAAAGAGAAATTAGAAAAATTAAAAGCGGGAAAACGACCTGGTGTTTGAGTGTCAGTCAAAGGCTGGTAAGAGCCTCAGCCTTTGTATAGCCATCCCTCCGTTGATGTTGGACGCCTGACCACATCAACTATGAATTGTCATCCCGGTCAAGTTAACTGAATCGTAAACACAACAATACTCTTCAATACGCGAACCGGGATCCCCTTGAAGTGAAATGAGAGCGTGCCTATGAAAAACCTTACTGCGAACGATCGGGATACCGGTTCGGATTTGAATTAACTCAATTATTGAAAAAAATCACCCGACCGGACAACTTCGTTGCAGAGTGTGTCTAACTATCCTATGAAAGTGTAACTCCTACTTCGCAGCTACCTGAAAGGCACGTGTACCGTTTTTTTCTACTTCCCGAAGGGTGCGCATTTGTTTCATTTCCTCAAGCATTTGCTGCAAGGTAGCGTCCTGCTCTGCGCGGAGGTGTTCCTTGATTTCAGCATACGTCTTTAGGCCGTTGGGTTCTTTCCTGAAATTGGTAATGAAGTTAAGGATGTCAATCTTTTTCATAGAAAAGAAAAATCAATTTAATTGGATAGCACCTGTAACGAAAAATATTCCTTTCGGGATGCGCGCTACTGTTCAATGCGCGAAATAATTTTTACATCCCTTTAATCGACTGCAATGCTGCCTCTGCCGCATACTTCACATCATTGTTGCGGGAAATCGACAGTACCCGCTGTATCGATTTCTCTGCAATCGCAGCATCTTTGCCGATTTTTCCCAGCAAGGTGATTAATTGAAATTGAAGCCCTCCGTCCTGGTCTGTAGTCTTATCGAGCCTTGCCATGAGCGGCTTTACCGCGGGCTTCCCGATTTTTGCCAGTGCTTCCTTTGCAACTTCGGTGTCGTTCCCATAATGCGGAAGAACACTGATCATATAATCAATCGCTTTAATATCCGCTGTTTTACAATGGCCTAATACCTCAATATCCAGTGTTTGAATTTCGTTCATGGTGCCACGGTCTTCCAGGCTGCGTTTATTCAGCAACGCGATCAGTGTAGATTCAATCTTTTTGGGCGGAGTTTCCATCAGCACAAGCAACTTCATTATCCGAAGTTGTTCCTTCAGGTTGTTGCCTTTTAAAATCTCGTCCGCCTCTTCAAGCGTTGGAATTACCCCCGGTATGCGAATGTTATACCTGACACAAAAATTAATGCGATCATCTTTTTGGCTTGGGTAAGGTGTCGCCAACGCATAGGTTGAGAACCTGTCATGACAACGTTGGGTAAGAACCCGCAAGTCAGCCTCCGGAAATTCCTTTCGGATTATTTCGTTTTGACTTTCATTGTAGGTTAGGTTGTAATTCCATGCAAAGTCGTAGAGCTGTTCATGTGCTTTAGGATACTCATTCGCATTTACAAACGTGGCAAGCCAACCTATCAATTCAGTCTTTCGCGCGGGTCGGGTTTCTTCTTTATACATCGATGACAGTTCACTGAATAACGTGACCTTCAGTTTATCGTCCAGCACCAGGCGCGCTGAATACGTTTCATATACATGTTGTCGCAAGGGTTGGTTGCTCTTCAATCCTTCCATCATCTCGACAAAAGCAATTTCAAATGTTACAGGCCTTGGCAGTCCCAGTTTGTTTTCGGAAGCCACTTTGAAGTAGGAGGCAACGCGGGCCTTTTGTTCCTCTTCACCATTCGTTGATTTTGCAATCAGGTAGTTGATGTAACTTGAAATAGAATAATTACCAACCCGCGTAAGTGCCGCAAAGGAAGATTTCCATTCGTTCTCATCGGTATGCACATCACTGGTCAGGTACCGGACAATCTCATAAGCGCGCTCATCGCCTGCCGGGTATCGGATCGTATCCAGTGTGCGCAGCAGAAATGTTTTATAGTCAGCCGGGTCAAGTTTGAATCGCGTGAACGAATACATTACATCATAATGAAGTTTCCCACATTGATTGTCGAAGGAAGTAGCCACAGCCGCTGTGACCACCCCATTGATTTTTTCCGGTGACGATAAATCATTCAACCTTGGACGAAATTCTGCTACGCGCTCCTTGCAGATCTCTTCCGCAGACTTTGATTTGGAAATCACGTTTCCGTTCACGGAGTTGTTGATGGTGATCTGCACCGGTGTATTGTTATTATTAGTTGTGTTGGATAGCGTGTTCGTTGTTGCAGCGGGCAAAAATAAGGCTGATAGATTTTTATTCATTTTGATCCGGCCCACGTAGCTCATTGTAATCTCACCGCTCGATACATCTATTATGCGTGCACTTACTTCAATGTACGATTTCAATTTGGTGTAGGTGCCGGAGAGCAACGCATCAATGGGTGCAAGCTGACCAATCTTCAAAGCCGCTGCCGGCTTCATCAAATCCGTCAGAATAAATTCATGTTCTTTTAAAATCGCATCCATGCGGGTGCGCTCAAAAAGTTTCAGTTTATCAGGGTGGCCGGAAATAGAACCAATGATGGTTTCTGTCAGGTATTCACCAAAGGCTTTGGATTGTTCTGCCGAAGAGGCCGTGGCAGTAAACGGAACTACAGCAAGACTCTGTGGCACACGGGCTGAAGGGGCGGCCACAATTTTTTGTGATAGCTCAGTGGTGACAGCCGTATAGCTCTTAGGCTTTTGTGCATGCAGCGAGATGGGCAGCACGATCAGTAAAACCAGGATGATCCGGAATTTTGATATTGTCAACATATTATCAAAAATACTTATTCGGATTTAATAATGGGATCGGATTTTAATAGCAATTTGTACTCGCAATCCCCTCCGGCAGTGTCCCACCCCGGGACGCTTTGCAACGTGCGATAAAGCCTAAACACTCCACTCGGGTTCCTTTTTTAAAATTGTATATTTGAATAAACAATCATTATGGTTGAGTTCCTTCAAAGCAAAATGCCCTCAGTAATTAAGTTACTAAAAAAGCATAAGGTGACCCGTGCCTATGCATTCGGCTCTGTCGTAAAAGGAGATTTTAAATCCGATAGCGACATTGATCTATTAATCGCTTTTGACGAAACCCTCGACCCGATCGAATATGGACAGCACTACTTTGATTTGGCAGAGCAATTGGAGGAATTGCTTCAGCGTCCAGTTGACCTTGTTACCGAGGCCTCTCTTAAAAATCCTTATTTCATCAAAAATTTAAACGAAACAAAAGTTCCTCTTTATGAGTGATAGCATTAAAAAGTCACTCACCGACATTTTGATGTGTATCGATGGCATTCATTTTCATTTACAAGGCCAGTCTGATTTTATTCGTTATAAAAAATCCAATACTGCAAAGCGCGCTGTAGAACGTGAATTAACTATTATCGGGGAAGCTGTTAACCGGATAATGAAAGAAGATAAATCATTTCCTTTAAGCAGGGCAAAAGAGATTATTGCATTCAGAAATCGTGTAATCCATTCTTACGATGCAGTGGATGATAATCTGGTTTGGAAAATCCTGGGCAGAGATCTTCCTATTCTTCATGAAGAAGTTATTCGGTTTCTCAAATAACCCAACCTGTAGTGTCTCTTAAAAAGTAAATTTGACTATGAAAACCCTCCTCCAATTCCTATTCATCGCTTCAGCATTACAGGCTACGGCCCAATCAGCAGACGAATACACTCGCTACGAACTGCTCGATCCGTCCTCTAACAGTTTTCGCATTTTATACGAAGTATCCGCCAGCACACCAGGCGCTACCTACTATCACAACACCCTCCGCAAAGGAAGCGAACACAAAGTGGATCGTGTTATCGATTTAGCATCGGAAAAACCATTGACGTGGACGATTGTCAATGGCCAAGCTGCCAAGAAAAATGGACTGGCCGGGGCCGACAAAGAAACCGATTACCTTCAAATAGTCCTTGCACACCCCGTAGCTAAAAATGCTGAGTATCGTTTGTTGATTGATAAGACTTATGCCGATGCTAAAAGCTATTATGCGGAAGGAGATAAAATTATTTTTCAACGTCCGCTCGGTATCAAACGAAATTCAATTGTATTGCCGAAAGGCTATGAGTTGATTGCATGCAACTATCCGTCACAGGTTATGATGGAAGCCGATGGTCGTATAAAAATCAGTTTTGTCAATCGCGGGCCAGAAGTAGTGCCATTGCGCGTTGTAAGCAGAAAACTTTTAAAGCCAGTCGTAGTTCCGGCTGCGGTGAAGCCAGAAAGCATTCCACCCGGTCAGGGCCGCGATAAATCAAAAGTGCGGATGGGATTTTCATTTCCCGAGCGCGCGTACCAAACCCGTGAGATCGTATATTTTTTACAACAACCCGAAACCAACTCGTTCCGATTGTATCACGATTATACCGAAAGTCGTGAAGGCGTTAATAAATATGTAAACGTAGTACGTGCCGGCAGCAAAGCATCTAATCCTTCTGCGTTCAGCCTCGATACCGGCAACCCATTGAAAGTAGAAACGCTCGTGGGTCAGGCCATCAAAGACAAAGGAATTGATATTGGTGATGATTACTCGCCCACCGCAGAAGCGATTGTGATCTGGTTTGATCCGGTAACGAAAGGAACCACCACCCGCATCCGGATAGAAGAAACCTACACCGATCCCAATCGGTATGTGAATGTAAATGATGAATTAATCTGGGATCGTTCCTTTGGTCGCGTGCACAATACAATTACGTTACCTGAAGGCTGGTGGTTAACCGCCAATGCTATTCCAGCTACTGTGTTTTTAAATGAAGATGGGTTAGTGAGTTTATATTATCTGAATGATGGACCCGATGAGATTGATGTGTTTGTGAAGGCGATGCGGAAGTGAGATTCTTATCAATGTAAACACTCATTTAATTTAACGGGTGCCGCATGGAGTGCATTGGTCTTGATATAGAGGTAGTAGGCATTATTAAAGTTAATTCTAAGTGTAAGCATTTCATAGTTCCTTCCCATTCACTTCAAAGCAAAATCAGCACGCACCTACTACAGCGTTGTCATGCCGGGCAAGCTGCCAGAGTTTTTGAAATAGAAGGTGTTGCAAAAGCGCGACCCGGCATCCCCAACAAGGGAGCACAAACTTACTACGAAGTGCAATTACACAATCAGTACAGGTTCATCATTTCCTAGTCAATTCATTCCGTTGTTGTCGGGGATCCCGGATCGCGTATTGCAGGGTAGTTCGTGTTTACGATTAGGTTAACTTGTCCGGGATGACTGCGTTGAAGGGTGCAAACCCTAAGCATTCCACTCCCACAGTTAGTCTCCACACAGACCGGGCAATTCTGGTTTCATTTTTGCAAAGATGAAAATATACTTATCTTCAACATCAGGCTAAACCCAAACACCACCCCTCTCCATGAAAGCACTTAAAACTATTTTCATACTGTTATTTGCAACGATCTTCAGCATATCAGCAACAGCGCAAAACTGGGCTGCCCTCGATGCCGTAGTCTACAACAACAAAGCCGACAAATACTTTTTCTTCTTCGGTAAATACTTTGTCATTAAAGAACGCGGCCAATACATTGACGGCCTGCCCTTGCTCATCACCGATGAATGGGAGAACTTCCCCAAATCGTGGGGCGGTGGAAACCTGGATGCTGTGTGCTACAGTGCCGACAACGACAAATACTATTTTTTCAAAGGCGATGAAGTGGCCGAAACCACCGTTACCAAAATAAACGGGTTGGGTGCGCCTATAAAATTCCCTACACAAAAACTGAGCAAGCCGGTAAAAATCTCGAACGAAAAAGGATTCCCCGGCATCCCATGGACGAGCATCGATGCCGCTACCTACAACAGCGAGACAAAGACTTACTATTTTTTTAAAGGCGATGAGTTCGTATCTAAAAAACGGGGCGAGCCCGTAGACCAACGCATTAAAAAAATAAATGAGCCCGGTGGCTTTGTCAACCTCGCTGCCGAGCGTCCCATCAAGGCTGTCGACTACAGTGGCGATAACAAAGCTTATTATTTCTATTGGGATGAATACTACATGACCAAAGTGCAGGGCGAAGACATCAAGCCCGGCACTCAACCCCGCCCCTATGCAGGCGATGGACAAAAAGGATTTGAATGGGCCGAGCGCAGCAACAACAACTTTGTAGGTCTGGCCAATGAAGCCGGCTATGTTGCCAACTTTAAAGTATCATGGAGAGCCGGTGGCAAAACTGATAGCTGGACAAAGAAAGGCGTTGCACTCACCTACGAAAAACGCCTCGCCCTTCCCAAAGATGCAACCGACATCACCATTAGCGCGTGGGTGTACGATGCTCTCGAAGACGACAAAAACGGACCTCGCATCTTCAGCGACAACATGAACATACCCCCCAACAAATGGTATAAAGTATATGGCACCGTGTTTGAGCCAAAACATAAAGTCGATAAAAAATCAACCAACATTGTGGGCAGCGTGTCCACCTTCTTTACCAAAGACATTGGCAATGCCGTGAATGATGCCGGAAAGTTTTTTGAAGACAATTTCGAAGAGGCCCAGTACCAAACCGTAAAGCTGTTGGCTCAGGCCGACCTCAAAACGAAAAAGAAAGTGATTGATGATTTCAGTACCGCGGCTTCCAAAGTAATTACCGACCAGGCATTCATCATGGGTCTGCTGCGCGTGGCCAAAGCCAAAGATCCTAAAGTAGCCCAAGATGTAATGATACAACTCGTTAACCGCCCCGAGTGGAACGAAGTAAAGAAAGCACTTGAATTTAAATCAATGAGTGTGGGCTTTACAACGGGTGCCTCTACAGTTATAGGTATGGAAGGCAGTTATGGGTATGGCATTGCCATGGCTGCACCCAACAAAGTAAAAGGGTATGCCGGTCTCGATGGAAGCCTTGGCATACAGGATGGTCTCGGCATTGGTTGCCAGTTTGGTATCTGGAAAAGTCCGCCTGATAAATTAAGCGGCAACTCAGTAGCTGTTAATGTTGAAGCCGGTGCGGGTGTAGGTGTATCGGTTTCTATTGTATATGATGTAACCCTCGATGCTAACAATGCACCTCAGTTTTCATTCTCGGGTATTGTAGTTACTCCAGGCATTGGCGCAGGCGTGGGCGCTTCGCTGGGCACAGGCTATTCGTGGGTGTTTTAAAAGCTGAAAGCTTTAAAGTCTGAAAGTTTAAAGCAAATTCAATCCAAGCTTTAGACTTAAGCTTCCTTCCCAGCAGCGTCTCCCACCCCGGGGACGCTGCGCAATGTGAAAGACAAAAGTTATAATTGGTACGGTGGTTCGTAAAAAAGCAAGTGTACAGACTACCTTAAACGTTTCATCTTCAGCGAGGTTTTTTCTTTGGATTTTGTCTTACATCAAAGAAGGTCAGGATAATAATTCTTTCGTCTTTGATGCGATAAAAGATTTTAGTCTGTTTGGTAAGTTGGAACCCGCGGATTTTTTTATCTATCGCTTCAACGGTTCCTATTTCAGGAAAGTCTTCTAATAAATCCAGAAAGTCAGCCGTCTTTTGTTCAAAGGCTTCCGCTACCCGTTCTCCCCATTCATTGGTGATGTAGTCTTTAATTAAGCGATAGTTTTTAACAGCTCTCTGGGAAAGCGAGATTCTCATTTAGTGCGTTTAAAAACTTTTTCCCGATCGATTAGATTACTCTCGTCTTCCGATTCGTCATAAGCCAATAAAAGCTCCTCCTTTTGTTCTGGTGTTAATGAATTCCAGAGTTGGCCTGGCTTATTAGTCTCTCGTACTTTTAGAAAATCGTAAATTGTTTTTAGTAGTTGTTCGTTTTGAATGCCGTCAACTATTTTATGAATATTTGATTTTAATTCAATCGCCTCCATATGCTCGTAATTTAATGTACTAAGTTACGCCTTTTGTTTGAAAAACTGCGCGCTTCCACTTCCCCGCTTGTTTAGTAAAACCCTTTCGATCTATTTGCTCTTGGTCGGTGTTATTACCGACCGCCACTTCCCGGTATGCGGCTATTCATAAATGCTCCGCATAATGCGTGAGAAACCCGGGTATGTTTTCATTGAGTTCATAAAACCGATACGAAGAGTAATAATATTCTTCAGGCGCTTCACAAAGTTCAACCTTTGCCCGTGGTCGGTGTTATCACCGACCACCACTTCCCGGTATGCGGCTATTCATAAATGTTCCGCATAATGCGTGAGAAACCCGGGTATGTTTTCATTGAGTTCATAAAACCGATACGAAGAATATAAATACTGTTCAGGCACTTCACAAAGTTCAGCCTTTACAGGATTGTAATGCATATAATCAATTTTCTGGCTGGCTACCTTCTGGTTGTGCATCGTAGCCTTGTAAGCCCTCCGTTCCCAGAAATGATAGTCCCTATCTTTTTGTGTGCTCAGGTAAGTTTCCAGTTCTTTCGGATTTTGCTCAATTAGTCTGAACTTGATTTGCTGCGCAGTATACTTTAAAAACATTTGCTGTATATTTTTTTCTACCCATGTGTTCTGCCTGCACCACATCAGATGAATGTGATTAGGCATGATCACATAACCGTAAAGCCAGATTCGTTTATCCTCTACCAGGAACTTTAAACTATTCATGATAATATCTTTATGTTCGTCAGGTTGCAGCAAGGGTTGCCATTTTAAACATGTGGCCGTGAAAAATTCAACACCGTTTTGCATATAATGAAGATAAGAGAAAAATGTAAAATGTAAGGCGGTCGGTGATAACACCGACCTCAGGCAAACACCGAACTCAGGCAAGACTGAAATCATTTCCGGCAGCCTCTCCTACCTCATGCAAAACCGTGGAGTTTACCACATCAACAAATTTTCGTAAGTTGTATTCACCAAACCCCACACCCCATGACCTCCACCGCCATAAAACCAACCACCATGTTCTGGATAATCACCGTGCTTGCACTCCTTTGGAACATTATGGGCGTTGTCGCTTACATCATGCAGGTTACCATGACCCCCGAAGCCATCGCAGCATTGCCTGAAAACCAACGGGCCATGTATACCGATGTGCCCGCCTGGGCAACGAGCGCGTTTGCACTCTCCACGTGGGGTGCACTGCTCGCCAACGTATTGTTATTGATGCGCAAGAAGCTGGCCGGACCTTTATTTGTGGCTTCTTTTTTTGCCATCCTGGTTACTATGTATCATTCACTGTTCATGACAAACATGAGCGGAGCTACCGGTGCCATCTTGCCCATTTGCATTATTGTGATTGGCGCATTCATGATTTTCTTCACCCGCAGTGCGGCAGCCAAAGGCTGGCTATCCTAACCATTGGGCAATTCATTTTTGCCTTTACATAACCGGTCGGTAAACTCGCCCGCGATCATAATCAAACTCTGGCGCGACCCGCACGTGTCAGCCCACTGGCTGAATCCCGTGGAACGTAGCACAGTGCATTTCATAGCGTAACTCGCATTTCACTTCAACGGGATACCGGCTCTCGTGCCTCGGCCGGTATGACACTTCATAGAAGGCTCCGCTCCCCAATTATCAAATCTTCAAATCAACACATCTTCAAATTAATCCTTTACACCACCGGCAACAAAGCGTGACAAAACCCACCCACCGCTATCACCCATTTCTTTAGCTTTGCCACCCTGTGAAAAACTCCCTGCAAAAAATATTTTTCATCACCGCATTCGCGGGCCTCGCCACCCTCGCGGCAGCGCAAAATAAACCCGGGGCGGAAGTACACATCAAAAAAGCCAAAGGCGAAATAAAACTCGATGGGATTCTCGATGAACCCGACT
>ERZ795061.3292-NODE-3292-length-14194-cov-5.386024_pt1 | contig 14194 bp, 10 predicted proteins | sample MGYA00375145_ERZ795061 | MGnify/ENA primary metagenome ERZ795061 (study PRJEB30190, sample SAMN05720144) | anaerobic digester metagenome | isolation source: active sludge of municipal wastewater-treating anaerobic digesters | place: USA | collected 2014-12-22 ... | reverse complement strand
CTTCGTCCTCAACGCGGGCCGCATGGGTGACGCGGCCCTCTACGCGGCGTTCTTCCGCTACCTCGGCGTCCTCGGGCTGGGGGTCCTGGCCTACACGGCCTTCTTCGCCTTTCTCGGCACGGCCCTCAAGCGGGCCATCATCCCGGGCCTGGCCTTCGGTTTCGGCTGGGAGACGGCCATCCAGTACTTCCCCGGCTCGACGCAGAGGTTCTCCGTCGTCCATTACCTGAAATCGCTCTTGCCCTACCGCCCGGGAAGCGGCGGGGGGAGGGGTGTCGCCCTGCTCCTGTTCCGCCTCGAGCCGACCTCGCCGGCCCTCGCCGTCCTGGCCCTGCTGGCCATCACGGCCGTGTTCCTGGCCCTGGCCTGCGCCGTCTTCCGGGCCAAGGAATACGTGTCCGGCGACTAGCCCGAACCATTCCTGTTTCGGTCCGTGAACGGTTCGGGCCGGGCCGGGACCCGGTTACTCGATCTTGTCGGCCGGCCGGTCCTTCCCGATCTTGACGAAATCGCCGGCCTTCGCCTTGGCCGCCTCGCCGAGCTTGTCGATGACGGACTGGGGGAGATTGACTGCCAGGCGCGTGAAGCCCTCGCCGGAGGTGATCTCGACGCCGTCGAGGGCCTCGCCCACAACCGGCTCCTGGGCGGCGAACATGGCCCCGAGGCTCTTGAGCCCGTTCAGGGTCGAGGCCAGGGTGGCGTTCTGGGCCTTGGTCCCGCCGTGGGCCTGGATGTCGGCCACGAAGGCGTTCAAGCGGTAGTCGAAGGCCAGGGTCAGGGCCTGGACGCCCTCGAGGACCTTGAGCTGGGGGTTCGAGGCGATGCCTTTCTGGAGGAGGTCCCGGGGAACGGCGAAGGCCCCCCAGGCGATGGCCGCTTTATCGACCTTCTTGAGGGCGGCCGAGAGCGCCGGATCTTTGGCGATCGAGTCCGCTCTCTTCTGATGGACGTCGATGATGCCCTTGACGCCCTTCTCGCTGCCGAGGACGATGTGGCCCGCGTCGAGGAAGGCGGCCTGGAGCCCCGGCTTGACGCCCTTGCCGTCGAGCCGGGAGTAGACGGCCACCCCGTTGTAGAGCTCTTCCCGGGCCTCGGGGGCCTTGTCCTTGATCAGGCCCTGGAGCTTGTCCCGGTCGTACCTCAGGCTGACGACGATCCCTCCCTCCGCCTCGCCGCCTCCGGCGCCGGGGCTGAACCCGATGCCGAGATAGGAGATGTCCTTCACCGGGTCGATGCCGCTCATCTTGACGAATTCGTCGAGCTTCTCCTTGGCCTTGGGGTCTTGGAGCGTCTTCGCTGCGGCTTCGGTCGCCAAGGCCCGGTGGACGTCGACGGCCAGGACGCCCAGCGAGCCCTTGGGCAGGAGCTTGATCAGGTCCTCTCCGGCCGAGGCGCCCGGCGTGACGCCCGAGCACGAGAAGCAAGCGGCGAGCAGGAAGGCCAAGCCTATAACGGCGCCGATCCTCTTTTTCATGGTTCCGACCTCCGGGGATGATTTCTCTGATTCATACGAAAATCCGTGTCGAGAGGTTCCTCGTGCGGACTATAACACCTTCGCCCCGGTCGAGGCAACGGAGCGCCGAAACGGCCGCGGAAACGGCCGGATCCTCCCCGGGCCGGCCGTTCTGAGGTATAATCGCGGGGAACAGGGCCTGGGCGCCGGCCCGCCGGAGAGAAAGGAGAGAGACATGCGTCGCTTCGTCCCGGGACTTCCCGCCGTCCTCATCGCCCTGGCCCTGTTTGCGCCGGCTGCGGCCCGCGGCCAGGCCCCGGCCGTCCTGAGCCTAGAGGAACAGGCCCGCGTCTGCGACGGCTGGCTCCGGGAACGCCTGACGGTCCTCCTGCCCGAGCTGATGCGGCGGGAGCGGATCGACATGTGGCTGGTCGTCTGCGAGGAGTACAACGAGGACCCGGTCTATCTCTCGCTCGTCCCCTTCGCCAGCCTCTCGGCCCGGCGGTTGACCATGCTGGTCATGTTCGACCGGGGAGGGGAGAAGGGCGTGGAGAGGTTCTCGGTCAACCGCTACGGACTCGGCGACCTCTTCCCGACGGTCTGGAAGGCCGGCGAGGAGGACCAGTGGCGGACCCTGGCTGAGGCGGTCAGGGCGCGCGACCCGAAGCGGATCGGCATCGACGAGTCCGACGTCTTCGCCTTCGGCGACGGCCTGAGCGCGTCCAAGAAGGCCCGGCTCGTCCAGGCCCTCGGCCCGGAGTACGCGAAAAGGCTGGTCAGCGCGGAGCGCCTGGCCGTCGGCTGGCTCGAACGGCGGCTTCCCGCCGAGATCGAGGCCTACCATCACATCTGCGCCGTCGCCCACGCCGTCATCGCCGAGGCCTTCTCCAACGCCGTCATCACGCCGGGCCTGACGACGACGTCCGACGTCGAGTGGTGGTTCTGGGAGAAGTTCCGCGCCCTCGGCCAGACGACATGGTTCGCCCCCAGCGTCGAGGTCCAGCGCCCGGCTTCGAGCCCTTACAAGGACAGCCCGGTCATCCACCGGGGCGACCTCCTCCACTGCGACGTCGGCATCAACTATCTCCGGCTCAACACCGACACGCAGCAGCACGCCTATGTCCTGAGGCCCGGCGAGACCGACGCGCCGGCCGGCCTCAAGGCCGCCCTGGCCCAGGGGAACCGGCTCCAAGACATCCTCCTCGGCGAGATGAAGGAGGGGCTGACGGGGAACCAGGTCCTGGCCGCGGCCCTCAAGCGGGCCAAGGACGAGGGCCTGAGGCCGAGCATCTACACCCACCCGCTCGGCGTCCACGGGCACGCCGCCGGGCCGACGATCGGGCTCTGGGACCGGCAGGGCGGGGTGCCCGGCGCGGGCGACTATCCCCTTCATCCCGACACCGTCTTCTCGATCGAGCTCAACGTCCAGGCCTCCGTCCCCGAGTGGAACGGCCAGGACGTCCGGATCGCCCTGGAGCAGGACGCCGCTTTCACCAGGTCGGGGACGGTCTTCCTGGACCGGCGCCAGACCGAGCTCGTCCTGGTCAGATAGGGGCACAAGGACCCGGAAAGACGGAGCCGGCATGACGGACGAGACGCGAGAGCCCGGGCCCACGCCGTTCCAGAGGATCCTCCGCGGCCGGCGGAGCATCCGCCGCTTCCTGCCGACGCCGGTCGAACCGGAGAAGCTCCGGGCCTGCCTCGAAGCGGCCCGGAGCGCCCCCTCGGCCCACAACGTCCAGCCCTGCCGCGTCCTCGTCGTCGACCAGCCGGCCCTCAAGGAGCGCTTGGCCGCGGCGGCCTTCTCCGGCCTCTTCTCGGGTTCGAAGTTCGCCGCCCAGGCGCCGGTCATCCTGGCCCTGCTGGCGAGGCCCGGCCGGGCCGTCGTCCGCCTCGGCTCGCTGATCCAGGGCGTGCCCTACTACCTCATCGACATGGGCATCGCCGGCGAGCACATCGTCCTCCAGGCCGAGGAGCTGGGCCTGGCCACCTGCTGGATGGGCTGGTTCAATTACCGCCGGGCCCGCAAGGCCCTGGGGATCCCGCCGCGGCTCAAGCTGGTGGCCCTGATGCCGCTGGGCTACGCCGCGTCGCGGCCGAAGCGCGAGCCGCCGCGGCGCCCCTTCGAGGAAGTCGTCGGGTTCAACGAGGCGCCACGCGGGTGAGAGGATCGAGGATGTCCCTGTTCCTGGCTGCCGCCCTGTCGGTCTACGCCCTGATCAATGTCTACATCGGCCGCCGCGGCGCCCAGGCCTTGGCCTCGGTTCCCGCGGCCCGCCGGGTCTTCCTCGTCCTTTTCATCGGCTTGGCCCTGGCCTTTCCGCTGGGCCGCTTCCTTGGGAGCGTCGCCCGCGGCCGGGCGTCCACGGTCCTGGCCGGCATCGGGAACTATCAACTGGCCGTCATGCTCTTCGGCCTCGTCGCCGTCCTGGCCGTCGACCTCGTCCGGCTGGTCAACGCCTTCGTCCCCTTCCTGCCGAAGGGCTGGTTCGCGGCCCCCGGGGCCGGGCCCGCCGTCTTCGCGGTCGCGGCCGGGGCGGTCGTCCTGACCATCGTCGCCGGCGCCGTCAACGCGACCCGATTGGCCACGGCCGACCTCGAGCTGACGGTGCCGAGGAAAACGGGCCCCGCGGGGCGCTTGACCGTCGTCGCGGCCTCCGACCTCCATCTCGGCGCGGTCGTCGGCCCGGAACGGCTGGCCAAGGTCGTCGAGCGCGCCAACGCCCTCGGGCCCGACGTCGTCCTGTTCGCCGGCGACATCGTGGATGAATCGGTGACGCCGGAGATCGAGGCCAGGCTCGCCGCGCTCATGCGCCGGCTCCGGCCGCCCCTCGGCGTCTTCGCCGTCCCCGGCAACCACGAGTTCTACAGCGGCCTCGAGACGAACCTGGCCTGCCTCCGCGCCTGCGGCGTCACGGTCCTCGAGGACCGGGCCGTTCGAGTCGGCGATTCCTTCATCCTGGTCGGGCGCCGCGACCCGAGCTCGCTCGGGTCCCGTGAGCAGCGCCTGTCGATCGAGAGCATCCTGGCCGCGAGCGGCTTGCCCGCGGACCTGCCGGTCGTCGTCCTCGACCATCAGCCCGTCCGCCTCGAGGAGGCCGAGCGGGCCGGCGCGGCCCTCCAGATCTCCGGGCACACCCATGACGGGCAGATCTTCCCCGTCGGCCTCATCAACAGCCGCATCTACGAGCTCAACCGGGGCTATCTCCGCAAGGGTGACACCCACTACTACGTGACCAGCGGGGCCGGGACCTGGGGCCCGCCCATCCGCGTCGGGAGCCGGGCCGAGGTCGTCCGCATCCGCCTGACGTTCGAATAGGCCGCCGGAGGGCCGATCGTCGCGCGAGGAGGGGAACATGGCATCGAGAACGCGAGTCCTGGCCGCCCTCGCGGCCGCCATCCTTGTCGTCCCCCGGATGACGCCCCTGGGGGCGGCCCCGCGGACCCCGCCGGGACCGCCGCCCCTGGCCGGCTCGATTGGCGCCTTCGGCATCACCGCCGGCGACCTCGTCCTCCGCCGTCGCGCCCAGCCCTTGACGCCGCTGGACAAGGCCGGCCGGAAGTTCGCCCTCATCGGCTTCGAGGGCGGCGGGTTCGAGGCCTGGGCCTACCCGCTCAAGCTCTTTCGCGACCTCCGCTTCTCGTTCCTCCTCGGCGCGAGCACCACGCCGATCGAGGGCCGGGACATCGTCCGTTTCGTCGCGGCCGACCCGGCAGTGACCACCCTGACCTTCACCTACCAGTCCTTCGCCGTCAAGGCCCACCTCGTCGCGCCGGTCGACGATCCGGGCGCGGCCATCCTGCTGGAGGTCGACTCGACCGAGCCTCTGACCGTCGTTTGCAGCTTCCTCCCGGTCCTCCAGCCCATGTGGCCGGCCGGGCTCGGCGGCCAGTACGCCTCTTGGGACGACGGGCTCAAGGCCTATCTCATCTCGGAGCCGACCCGCAAGAACCACGGCTATCTCGGATCGCCGGCGGCCCGGGGCATTTCCTACACGCCGGCCCACATGCTCTCCGACGTCCCGAACCAGTTCGCGATCGAGATCGCCGACCCGTCGGCGGTCGCCGGGCGCTTCATCCCCATCGTCATGGCCGGCGGCAAGGGCGCCCGCGAGGACGTGAAGAGAGCCTACCAAGCCATCGCCGCCGATCCGGCCTCGCTGTACCGGAAAGCGGTCGGGCACTTCTCGGACCTGCGCCGCGCGACGCTCACGGTCCGGACGCCCGACCCGGAGCTCGACCTGGCCTTCGAGTGGGCCAAGATCGCCCTTGACGGCCTCATCGTCGACAACCCCGACCTCGGCCGCGGCCTGGTCGCCGGGCTGGGCCCCTCGGGCCTGGGCGGGCGTCCCGGCTTCGGCTGGTTCTTCGGCACGGACGCCTACCTCAACTCGTTGAGCTTCAACGGCTTCGGGAACTTCTCCGCCTCCCGCGACGGGCTGGCCTTCACCCGGAAATGGCAGCGGAAGGACGGCAAGATGGCCCACGAGCTCAGCCAGGCGGCCGGCTACATCCGCTGGTGGGAGGACTATCCTTACGGCTACATCCATGGCGACACCTCGCCTTATTACGTCGTCGCCGTCGAGGACTATGTCCGCCGGACCGGCGACCTCGACTTCCTCCGCGAGAGCTGGCCGTCGGTCCTCGGGGCCTACGGGTGGTCGGCCGGGACGGACGGCGACGGCGACGGGCTCATGGACAACGCCAAGGCCGGCCTGGGCGCCCTCGAATTCGGCGCCCTGACCGGCATCCGGACGGACGTCTACGTCGGGGCCGTCTGGGTCAAGGCCAACCAGGCCCTGCGGACGCTGGCCCTGGCGATGGGGGACAAGGCGACGGCCAAAAAGGCCGAGGCGGCCGCCGCCCGGGCGGGGGCGGCTTGGAACGGGCAGTTCTGGGACGCCGCCAACGGCCGGTACGCCTACGCCATCGACAAGGACGGCAACCGCGTCCCCGAGCTCACCCCTTGGAGCGCCGTCGGCCTGGCCTGGGGCCTGGGCGAACGCGAGCGCGGCGTCGAGACCCTGGCCCGGATGAACCGCTCCGACCTGACCACGGACTGGGGCGTCCGGATGCTCTCCGACGCAAGCCCGTTCTACGAGCCGCTCAACTACAACTACGGCGCCTGCTGGCCGTTCCTCTCCGGCTGGGTCGCGGCGGCCCTCTTCGAGCACGGTTTCCTGCCCCAGGCGCTGCATGTCCTCACGGCCAACGCCCGGCACACCTTCGACAACGCCCTGGGCACGGTCATGGAGCTTCACTCCGGCCATCAGAACACCTGGCCGCAGGAAGGGGTGCCGCACCAGGGGTTCTCCTCGACGGGCGTCGCCCTGCCGTTCGTCCGGGGGCTCCTCGGCCTCGACGGGAGCGCCCTCGACCGGACGGCCTCGTTCCGTCCGGGCTTCCCGGCGGCGTGGCCGGCCGTGTCCGTGGCCGGCTGGAGGCTCGGAGACGCCGCGCTGGACCTGGAGTACCGCCGGGAAAAAGACCGCCTCGTCCTCAACGTCCGGTCGAAGCGGGCCGACGGGTTCCGGTTCCTCTTCGCCCCCGCCCTCGGTCTCGGGGCCGGGGCCGTCGCCGCCCGCGTGAACGGCCGGCCGGTCGATGTCGCGCTGGATGACCGGCCCTCGGCCCAGTCCCTGCGGCCGCGGCTGGAGCTGGCCCTGTCCGGCGACGATACGGTCGAGCTTCGCTTCACGCCCGGCCCCGAGCCCGTCCTCCCGGGAACACCGTCGATGACGGGGAGCGTGAGCGCCGGCCTGCGGCTCGTCCGCTCCCGCCTCTCCGGCCGCGACCTCGTCCTGAGCCTCGAAGGCCGGGCCGGAGAGAGCTACGCGCTCGAGGTCCTCAACGGGGAGCGCCTCGAGACGGTCGAGGGGGCCTCGTTCGACGGCCGCTCTCTGTCCGTGCGCTTTGCGGGTTCGGGCCGCGGCTACGCCGGAGCCGAGGTCTCTCTGCGGTTGAAATGAAAGGCCCGGGGAAGAGGGCGCCGCCCTCTCTCCCCGGGTCGGCTTCGTCGGGGGGGATTACTTCTTGACCGGAGGCGCGCCCGCTTTGGACGCGTCGTAGCGGCGGACGACCTCCGAGGTGATGTCGATCGCCGGGCTGGAGGTGACGACGCCGCTCGCGAGCATGTCGAGGACGAGGTCGTAGCCCTGTTCCTTGGCCAGCGCCTCGATGACGGCCACCATCTCGAGACGGATCTTGTTGATCAGGTTGTTGGCGTACTGGTTGCCGTCGCGCGCCTGGTCCTCTTCGTAGCGCTTCCTCTCGGTCGTCTTCTTCTCGATGTCGGACTGGATGGCGGCCAGGGCCTCGTTGGTCATGGTCAGACGGCCCGTGGTCAGCTTGTTCTCGAGAAGGCGGATGGCGTCGTCCTGTTTCTGGAGCTCCGCCTTGATCTTGTTCTCCCGCTCCTGCATCTGGGTCAGGACCTTCTTGCCTTCGGCCGAGGTCTCGAAGGCCTGCTGGGAGTTGATGATGGCGACCTTGCTCTGGGCGTGCCCCGCGGCCGTCATGGCCAGGATGAACAAGATGCCGAGGGGGGGGATGACGCGTTGTCTTTTCATGAAGCCTCCTGTCGGTCCACGATCCTATAACTCATTCCCTGTCGGAATGGATGCGACATTCTACCATGTTCCGCCGGCTTTTTTAAGCGTTTCGTCGATCCGGGCCAGGGCCTGAAGGAGGTAGGCCCGATCGGAACCGAAGCCGAAGCGGAGGAAGCCTTCGGTTTCGAAATGGTCCCCGGGGACGACGAGGACGCTCTGTTCGCGGACCAGGCGCTCGGCCAGCTCGACCGAGGGGACGTCGAGCCCGTACCGGGCGAAGACGATGGCCCCGGCCTTGGGCGGGTGGAAAGAGAACAGGTCCCCGTGGGCCCGCAGCCACCCTTCGAGGACGGGGAGGTTGGCCTCGAGGATCCGCCGCGTCCGTTCCAGGAGGCGCTCCCGCTTCCCGGGCGAAAGGGCCAGCGCGGCCAGCCGGTCGCTCAGGGCCGACGGGGAGATGGTCGTGTAGTCGTGGTACGGCCAGGTCCTCTTGACGGCCTCTTCCGGGCCGACGACCCAGCCGATCCGCAGGCCGGGCAGGCCGTAGGCCTTGGACAGGCCGCCGACGGCGAGGACCCTCTCGTAACGGCCCCAGAAGCTCGGCGTCCGCACGCCGGAAAGCTCGGCGCCTTGGTAGACCTCGTCGGCCAGGATCCAGGCCCCGGCCTTGGCCGCGAGGCCGACGATGCCCCTCATGGCCTCGTCGGAGAGGACCGCGCCCGTCGGATTGTTGGGATTGGTCAGGACGATGAGCTTGGTCTTGGGCGTGACGAGGCGGCTCATCTCGTCGAGATCGGGCTGCCAGCCCAGGCTCTCCCTCAGGCGGAAGGGCTTGACGTCGGCCCCGAAGGCCCGGAGCAGGCCGGCCATCTGCATGTAGTTCGGCAGCTCGAACAGGACCTCGTCGCCCGGCTCGACGAGGCTCCAGGCGAGCAGGAAGTTGGCCTCCGACGAGCCGGCCGTGACCAGGACCTGCTCGAGCGAGGCCCCGGGATAGCGGCGGGAGATCTCCCGCCGCAGCGGGACCGTGCCGTTGGTCTGGGTGTAGCCCAGCTCGAGCTCCGCCAGGGAGGCGAGCTCGTCGGGCGCCAGGAGCCAGTTGAGGTCGAGGGGACGGACGCCGCTCTCGGACAGGTTGTAGTCGACGACGTTCTCCCACGTCGACTGCATCCGCTCCATCTTGAAGACGTCGATCTTCATGCCCAACTCCTCGCGGGGGATCTCAGATCTCGACCCCGAAGACGCCCTTGAGGGCGAATCCGAAGGCGATGGACAGGACGAGGTAGGCGGCCAGCCAGTGGACGGAGAGGCCGAAGGCGGCGAGCCGGCGCGCCGGATAGATGACCTCGATCGACCGGACGGGCGCCCCGTCCGGGAGCGGCGGCTCGCCGGGATAGAGGACCCGGTCCGGGAAGGACCCGCGCGAGGCCCGGGCCGAAACCTTGCTCAGCTCCGGCCCGCCGACGGCGAGGGACTTCTCGGCCGTCCGGTCGCCGGCCCGGAGGGTCAGGCGTCCCCGCCCCGCGGCCAGGGCCTTGATCCTCCAGACGACCTCGCGCTCGTCGGCGATGCGCACCGGCGGGGCGGAGACCTCGGCGAACGGCGGCGTTTCGAGCCGGAGGTCGAGGGCCGCGGGGTCGGCGGCCCCGGCCAGCTTGGCCTTGACCAGCGTTTCCCGGCCGGGCTCGAGCGGCGCCCGGTCGAACCAGAGGCCGAGCCGGGCCAGGATGAGGACGAGAGGGACGATCATCACGGCCAGGGGCTTGAGGTTGGCGGCGAGGTAGGCGAGATTGGCCTTGAGGATGCCCGCTTGGGCGCCCCAACTGGCCCGCATGTTGTCCTTGTACAGGCGCATCTCGAGCAGGTGGGCCTTGATGCGGTCCTTGGCCCGGCGGATGGCCGCCTGGTCCGATGTCAGCTTGTAGGCCTCGAGCATCAGCAGGGACGTCAGGAGCGACGCGGCCGTCAATCCGAACCAGGGCGGGAGGCCCTGGAACGGCCACAGGACCGTGTCGACGATCCGGCCGAAGACGAGGTTGACGACGGGCATGGGGCTCAACCGATGTAACCCAGCCCCTTGAGCTTCTTCTTGATCTCTTCTTCGGAGTCGGCCTCCTCGATCTTGGCCACCTCCTTCTCCAGGCAGTGGGTGACGAACTCCTCGACCGAGGAGTAGCCGGACATCTCGGCGTATTTCTTGATCTTTTCGTAGAGGGCCTTGTCGATCTTGACCTTCGCGTCGGCCATGCGTGTCTCCTTTCGCGGGCTATCCGAGAACGTTCGTCCCGGTCATTTCCCGGGGCTTCTCGACGCCGAAGACGCCGAGGACCGAGGCGGTCAGGTCCTGGAGGACCGGGGCCTCGGCCGTGAACTCGCGGTTGGCGAAGGCGATGCCCGGGAGGACGTCCGGGGCGGACATGTGGTCGCCGCTCCACTTCTGGGTGTTGTCCTCCAGGACCTCGCGGGGGAAGCCGCCGAGGGGCGACTGCCACGAGATCCGGTAGCCGCGGTTGAATCCCAGGACGATGTCCGGGGCCTGGCCGACGTTGGCGCCGTGATAGACATCCCGGCTGACGAAGGCCTTGAGGATGGGCCGCTCGCCCGTCTTCGGGTCGGTCAGGGCCTCGAGCTTCCCGGCGATCTCGCGGACGAGGTTGTCCTTGTCCGGCCCGGGCTTGACGATGCCGTCGCGCTCGCGCCCGGCCTCGTTGACGTAGAGGCTGTTCAACCCCACCCCGTAGGCCCGCGACTTCGTCCAGTCGGTGTTGTCGAAGAGCTGGGACTCGGCCTGCTTCCAGGGCCTTAGCAGCCGGTGGTAGCCATTCTGGAGGAGCCAGGTGTTGAGGTTGAAGCCGCGCCGGAAGCTCGCGAAGCCGTGGTCGGACAGGACCAGGACGACGGTGTCCTTGCCGGCCCGGCCCAGGGCCAGGCCGAGGGCCCGGTCCATCTCGCCGTAGGTCCTCTCGATGACGCCGCCGAAATGGCGGGCCAGATCCTCCCGGTAGGCCGGGTGGCCGGGGTCCGTCAGGCGCCAGAACATGTGCTGGCGCTGGTCGGCGTTGGAGAAATAGAAGAAGAGCAAACCCTCGTCGAAACGGCCGAGCTCGTACTCGAGCATGGCCAGGCTCTCCTGGTAGACCATATTGTCGAGCTCGAGGAACTCGGCTTCGTCGAGGACGCCGTTCTCCAGGGCGCTCGTGTCGGCCGGCAGTCCCTTGGTGAAATAGGGCCCGAAGCGCTTCTCCAGCTCCCGAGCGTAGGATTCCGGCGTCGACAGGGGCAGGGCCGGCTTGGCCGGGTCGATATGGACTGGCGAGACGTAGAGCTTGAACCGGGGCCGGACCTCCTTGAGGTAGAAGAGGCACATGCCGTGAACGCTCTGGGTGGGGATGAGATCGAAACGGACCCGGACCCAGCCGCTCCACTCCCTCTCCTTGAGCACGAACTCCCGGCCCTGGATGCGGACCTTGGCCACGGCGTTCTCGGGGTCGAGGAACACCTGGAAGGGGATGGTCGTCTCCGGGGCGTCGGTCCGGAACGAGTTCGTCGGACCCGGCAGCTCCGCTTCGACCCGGTTGCCGACGACGTAGACGTCGTGGACCCGGCCCCCTCCGCCGGCTTCCTGGATCAGGGTCGGCGGGGTGTTCGTGTAGTAGTTGAAGATGCCGTAGGACCCCTTGACGTCGGGCGTGTTCATCCCGGCGAGAGTCCGCTGCTTCGTCTCGGCCGGGGGGTAATTCGTCGGCATCTTGAAGACGGTCGACGGCACCCCGGCGTCCTCGAGGACCTGCCAGAACGTCTTGCCCCTGCGCAAGCTCCGGACGTGCCCGCTGGAGAGGGGGATGACGGTCTTCCCGATCCGGACGGTCTTCGAGGCCCCCGTCGTCTCGGTCGAGGAGAAGACGGGGAAGTAGTCCTTCGGGTCGCGGTGGATGAAGTCGAAGATGGCGTGCCCGCCGGGGTCCATGCCGGTGATGAAGTTCGACCAGGCCACCGGCGTCTGCGGCGGCAGGCTCGTCCCGAGGGGCCGGAAGTCGCCGCCTTGGGCCAGGAGCCGGGAGAAGGCGGGCAAGCGGCCCTCGTCCATCCAGCGCCGGGTCAGGACGGGGTCCAGGCCGTCGAGGCCCAAGACGATCATCTTCTTCGCCGTCCGGGCCCGGCCATAGACCTTGGGAACGAACCGGGCCGCGCCGCCGAGCCCCGCGGCGGCCGAGGCGGCGGCCCCGGCCTTGAGGAATTCCCGCCGGCTCAGGGCGGCGGGCTTTTTCGTCTCGCTCATGAGGCCTTCTTGTCCTTGCCCCCCGCCGGCTTGTCGCCGCCGATGAGGGAGCGGCCGTCCATGTGCCCCGGCGGCGCGATGCCGAAGAGCTCCAGGGCCGTCGGGGCGATGTCCATGATGGAGGGCTTGTCCGTGTTGATCTTCAAGCTCGAGAAGAGGACGCCCGGGACGAGGGCCGGGTCGATGCAGTGGTCCCCGCTCCAGGCCTTGGTGTTGTCCTCGACGACGACGGCGTCGACGATGCCGGTGACGCCGTCCCAGGAGGCCCGGTAGCCCTCGCTGTAGCCGATGATGAGGTCGGGCGCGTTGTCCTTGTAGGGGCCGGCGTAGACCGAGTCGCGGTCGTAGACGCGGGTGATCACGGCCGGGCCGTTCGGGCCGTCCTTGAGGGCCGCGAGCTTGCGCCCGAGCTCGGTTTTCAAGGCGGCCGCCTCGGCGCCGGCCCCGACCGTCCCCTGGGCCTCGCGGCCCTTGAGGTTGAGGTAGACGCCGCCGAGACCGAGGGCGTACGCCTTCGTCCTCGTCCAGTCGACGTCCTTGAACCACTCGCCGCTCTCGGCCTGACCCTCGCGGAGGCTCAGGTAGCCGTTCCGGTGGAGCCATGAATTGAGGTTGACGCCGCGGCGGAACGATTTGAAGCCGTGGTCGGACATGACGAAAAGCGCGCCCCTCTCGCCCAGCTCCGCGGCCACCCGGCCGACGAGGCCGTCCATCCTCTTGTAGAGCTCCTCGACGACCGCGGCGCTCATCCGGGCCGGGGCGGCCTCGAGGGCGGGGTGGGCCTTGTCGAGGTAGCGGAAGAACATGTGCTGGACGCTGTCGGTCGTCTCGAAGACGATGGCCACGAGGCCGCGCGGCGTCTTGGCCAGGGCGTTTCGGAGCATGGCCTCCCACTCGGCGTGGTTGGCGTAGGTGAGCTCGAGGAAGGCGGCCTCGTCGAGGGCCCCCTCGTTGAGGGCCCACGTGTCGTTGGCCTCGCCCAGGGTGATGAACCGGCCCAGGAGCTTGGAGAGGTAGGCCGAATAGACGAAGGGGTGGGCGATCGGCAGGGCCGGCTTCTCCGGGTCGATGTTGAGGGGCGTCATGTACATCTCGAACTTGGGCTCGAGCGAGGCGATGCGGAACTTGGCGATGGCCCGGACCCTCATCCCCAGGCCGGCCTTGAAGACGATGGGGACCCAGGGGCTGAAGGTCTTGGCCTCGAGGAAGAACCCCTTCGCCCGCCCGATCGCCAGCCAGGCGCCGCCCCGGGCCTTGTCGATCGTGACCGTGAGCGGGAGGCGGATCTCCTCGGGCGACCTCAGCATGGCGTTCTCGGGCCCCGAGATCTCGGTCCGGATGACCTCCCCCTCGCGCCGGACCGGGACGGCGACGCCGCCCTCGCGCATGCGGAGCCTGCCCGCGTCCTCGGTGAAGAAGGCGAAGGTGCCCTGGCTGCCCTTGAGGTCGGGCGCGCACATCCCGGAGAGGAGGTGGCCCTTGAACTTCTCGGGCGGGTAGGTGAGGGGCACCCGGAGGACCGTGCTGAAGACGCCCTTCTCGCCGAGGATCTTCCAGAAGGGGACGCTCCGGCGCAGGCCCTCGACCGCGGGCTTCGAGAGGGGGACGAGGTAGCGGCCGAGGCGGAGCGCCCGTTTCGGCTTCCCGACCCTGGCCGACGACAGCGCCGGAAGGTAGGTCCGGGGGTCGCGGCTGAGGAAATCGAAGATGTTGTGCTTCGATGGCTCGGACCCGGTCATGAAGGAGGACCAGGCGACGGGCGAGATGGCCGGGGTCGTCGTCCTCAGCCGGGCGTAGGAGCCCTCCTTCCTCAGCCGGGCCAGGTTCGGCAGCTTGCCTTCGGCCATGAACTTCTCGGCCAGCGTGGGCTCCAGGCCGTCGAGGCCGAGGATGACCAGCCGGTCGACCGCG
>ERZ795061.3279-NODE-3279-length-14230-cov-4.578907_pt1 | contig 14230 bp, 11 predicted proteins | sample MGYA00375145_ERZ795061 | MGnify/ENA primary metagenome ERZ795061 (study PRJEB30190, sample SAMN05720144) | anaerobic digester metagenome | isolation source: active sludge of municipal wastewater-treating anaerobic digesters | place: USA | collected 2014-12-22 ... | reverse complement strand
CTCCTTGCCGACCTGTCAGCGTTGCAACACCTACACCCTGAGTAGCAATCCTTTTTTCTGCCTACCTTTTGGTATTAAAATAAATTCAAAAAAATGGTTCTAAAAAATGTATTTATCACTGGTGGCACTGGACTTATTGGAAAAAACGTCATAAAAATCCTAAAAAAAAGAGGTTATTCAATCCAAGTTTTATCACGAGAAAAACATCAAGATAATTTCCAAATAAAATATATTCAGGGTAATTTAAACAACACCTCTCTTTTGAAAGAATCTCTTCAACATTGTCAGTATCTAATCCACTTAGCCGCCGAGCTTCGTGGCAGCAATTATAATGATTATTTTTTGACAAATGTTTTAGGTACAAAAAATATTCTCAACTCTGTCAATCCCAAATCGATTAAAAAAATTGTCTGTGTTTCAACTGTTTCGATTTTCAAAGATTGTGGCACTACCATCAGAAATGAGACCTGGGGGAAGAATAAAAATTCAGATGATCCTTATGTAAAAACAAAACTGGCAGCCTACCAGCTTTGTCAAAAATACAAAAAAAATCTACCAATTGTTGTTGTTTTCCCTTCAATCGTGATAGATAAAAATACAAATATTAATCATCCAAAAGGATTTCCTGGACTTGTTTGGAAAATATTTGGAGCAATTCCTGGTGGACTTTTAAGTAAGATTGGAAATCAAAATAGACTTACAAATTATGTTTCTGCAAGAGATGTCGCCGCAGGAATTGTATTAGCCATGGAAAATGCAAAAAGTGGCGAAGAATATCTACTCACCGGTAAAAATGTTACTGTAAATAAATATGTTAAGGATATGGAAAGGATCTATCACAAAAAAAGCTTACCAATTCATATCCCAATTATTCTAATAAAATTATTAGCTAAATTACCTATAAAGTGGCCAAAAGTCATTTATGAAATATCTAATAATGGAATGAAGAATCTCTATTTTAGTCACAAAAAAGCAACCGATGAACTAAATTACAAAATTAGTAAAACATATGTTTAGCAAAGATCCACTTCTAACCCTAAACTCTTCAACCCATAGCCCCCATCAAATTATTCCCCTCGAAATTAAAGCACACAAAACCGTTCTCGATTTAGGTTGTAACACAGGCATGTTGGGCAAGGTACTCTTTAAAAGAAATATTTTAGATGGAGTCGACATAAACTCAAAAGCTCTCTTAAGGGCAAAACCATATTATCGCCACCTATATCAAATAGATCTCTCAAATGCCGACAATTTAAACATTAAGGGAAAATACGATTATATTGTCTTATCAGACATCCTTGAGCATTTACCCCGTCCCGACACACTTTTAAAAAAAATTAGAAGACTGCTAAATAAAAATGGAGTCATAATTTGTTCATTGCCAAATATTGCCAGATTAGAAATTCGACTCCAATTATTATTTGGTAAATTTGATTATACAAAATCAGGAATTCTCAATAGCGACCATTTAAGATTTTTTACCCGCAAAAGCGCCCAAGAGCTACTAAATGATTCCGGTTTTCAAGTCATCAAAATTATTCCCACCGGGTTTGCTCATCGTCTAAATATCCTTTCGAGCCTTACTGCTTTTCAATTTGTCTATCTGGCAATAAAGAACCATGAATAATAAACCAGCAGTCTCCTTTATTATTGTTAACTACAATGGTGAAAAATTTTTGCCAAAATTAATTAACAGTATCCAAAATCAATCTTCAAAATCATTTGAAATACTCCTAGTAGACAATGGCTCAAGTGATAACTCAGTTAAGATGCTTTGTTCCAAATATCCCTTAGTAAAAATTATTAAATCCTCAAATATTGGTTACGGCAGAGGCTGCAATCTTGGAGCAAAGCATTCCCAAGGTGAATATCTAGTTTTTTTAAATCCGGATATCTATCTTGATAAAAATTACTTAAAAAATATTCTCCAAGTTTATCAGCAAAAAACACTTCAATATTCCGAAACGATCGGTTGTCTTAATTGTAAGATTTCAGATTACACCCCTAATCTCATTAGTGACAGTATCACTGAGGGTAGTATTATTGATATTTTTGGTAATCCCCGCCAGCCATCACCGACTAAAAGCAACGATGACTCATTTCATGTCATGGGAACTGGCCTATTTATCAAGAAAAAAATCTTCAATAATATTGGTCGCTTTAATCCAAATTTTTTTCTCTATGGTGAAGAGGTTGATCTCTGCTGGCGGCTAAAAACACAGGGTTATCGAAATATCTTTACCAACGATACAGTTATCTATCACTATGGCGGCGCTTCATTTGGCAACAACCGTCCCTATCAAGTTGCCCTAATGGTCTATGGCGCCTTTCTCGGGGCTTTTACAAATTATCAAAGCATCACCTTACTTTTATTATTCCCTCTCTATTTTTTCTATATTATCTTGCTCTCCGTTGCTCTATGCATCAAAAATAGATTAAATTTAAATTATTCTTTTGAGCTTATAAAACAATTCCGGATATTCTTTAGAAACCTTAAAAAGGTTATAAAATTCCGCAACTTTGTCCAAAACAATAGAACAAAGAGCGACTTAAAATTGTTCCGCGATATTTCCTTTATCCCGACTGTATTTACCAGAATCAGCCAATAAGCTCAAAGCCACCAATACAAACCCCTATCAGAAAACCTACACTTTGAGCACATTGAAAATTGGTTGATTTTATTATCTTTGTGCAATTTTCTAATATTATTTAAATTTTCAGAGTAAAAAGCGTCCAGAATTTTATCCTTCATAATATTACCTCCCACCATTTTTCCCTCATAATCCACGCAGCACAAGGGGACATCTCCATTTGATTGAACCACAATTTGTTCAAACAAGAGGCGGCAAGGGTATTTTGGCGAAGCTGATTCCTCAATTCCATTTTTCACTGATCCTGCCCAGTTGTGCACCCAATTAAAATTAATTTCATCAACTTTTTTACCCCACTTTTTCAAAATAGTTTTTACACTTTTTTTGTTTGAAGGACTCAGCGCCACCGTCAAAGATATTTTCAACTTACTTTTTACTTTATTTCGATATTTAATAAGTTTTTTCAAATTATCAATCGTCCTCTTATAATCCAGCTTCATAATTTTTCTGTAGTCTCTTGGATTACTAGCATTTAAACTAATTGAAATATTATCCAGAGGACTTGACACAATTTTTTTTATAATACTTTCATCAGCTAGGGCAAAATTCGAGGGAAAAAATACAGTCACCTCCGGAAAATTATTTTTTAGAATTGCAATTTTTTTAAACAATTCTCTATCTACCAATGGTTCTCCGGTCCCAGTTAAATTAAAAAATTGTGGTCGAATATTTTCTTCTTTAATTCGCTCGACAATCTTATTAAATATTTCCATAGTCATAATAGATTTCTTTCTTTTCATAAAACTATTGGGGCAAAAAACACAGGCCGCATTGCAAAAGCTTGATACCTCAATCGCAAATATATAAGTTCTATTTTTTTTAATATTACTCGTCTTCTTTAAAAACAAATCATAAGTTTTTTTTCTAAAAATAGAAGTTCTAGCTACTAAATTCAACCCACTAATTAATATCTTTGAAGATTCAAAAATATTTCTAATCTTCAGCAAGGGTTCTCTAAACATACTTAAGATTTCCCAGCTCCTACTTCTAATAATTTTTGGTATGCATTTCTAGCCATCTGATAATCTGGATATACTGATAAGATTTGTTTAAATATACTTTTTGCCTCTTCAATCTTTCCCAATTCTGCGGTAACTAACCCATAAACAAACATTGCTTGAGGGTCACCTGGTTGAATTTCCACCGCCTTAGCCGCATGAGCCAAAGCCAAGTCAAGTTTTTTCTCATTCAAATCAATTTGAGTCAAACTCAAATATGTTTGATACAACCCCGGCGAAAACCTCAAAGCTGTATCATAAGATTCCCTAGCTAAATCGAGACGACCAACTTTAAAAAAAATATTGGCCCTATTATGATAGGCATCAGCATAATTTGGTTTGACAATCGTTGATTGAGAAAAACCCTTGACCGCATTTTCATAATCTTGAAGTTTATCGTAATCATCACCAATATTGTTCCAAGCATTATGACTGTTTGGTGATACCTGACAAGTATTAACCCATAAATCATGGTTTGTTCCCCAATCTTTATTTCTTGTCACCACCCGAATTCCAAAATAGCTTAAAATAATAAAAAGCATACCCAAAACTACAATTTTAAATTTCTCCCAATGATCAGAGAATAACAACCCCAAAAACCAGCAAAAACCAAGTGAGCCTAAAAACATATATCTCTCGGCGACGAGCCAACTAACCTTAATCGGAGTCATTGACGGTGCCGCCGCCAAAAAAATAAAACTCAAAGCAAAAAAATATCTCTTGTCTTTAAAATAAAAATAAACAACAAGCAAAAGATAAATAATCAACAGCATCCAATTAAGCCAAGAGGGGGTGACATACATGGTGTGATACAAAGTCAAATCAACTGGCAGCCACAACATCTGCAAATACTTTGATATCGCAATCGGATACTGAAAAAAAGGATTATATAAAATACTTTCACTCTGGTTAACTCCTGAATTTACAACATTAATTCTATTATTTATATAAGGCCAAGCCACTACCACCAGCACTACCAAGGCTATTAATGCCGGCATTATCAATGTAGCTAGCCTATCTCGAACTCTATGCCAACCTAAATAAAATACATAGAGAAACATCAATAAAAATACAGCAAAAGGTCTCGGCTTATCTGTCAAAAAGCCCAAAATAAAAAATAAGCCACTAAAAATTAAGTACTTATACTTTCCACTATCAATATAGTAAATAAAATTAATTAATGACAAACAAATATATATTCCCAAAATTATATAAATTCTTCCCGAAATCCAGGTCACCGCCTCTACATGAATCGGATGAAAAACAAAAAGTAGCGTCGTTAACTTAGCCACTAAATCATTATTTGTTACCAGTTTAACCATTGCAAAAGCAATAAACACAAATATCAAATACAACAAAATCGAGACCATGTGATAGGGGACTGGACTACTATTGCCAAAAATTTTGTAAATTAAAAAAGTTGTAAAGGCCTGAGAATTTCCAAAACCTGCTTTCTCCAAAAACATATAACTCAAATCTCCCACTCTTGCTTCCTGGGTAATTGAGGCATAGTCATCGGACACAAAATCAGCCTTAATAGCATTGGCGTAAAGCAAAACTACCAATAGTGACGCTACCAACAAAAATATCCGATTCTTTTTTATAATTTCCCAGAATTTTGGTAATGCTTCATGCTTAGCTATCCCAGAATCTAGTATCTCGTTTCTAGTTTCTTGTCTTCTAATCTTTTTCAGTCTCTTTTGGGACATATCACCATTTTAGCAAAATAATTTGCTAGTTTTTGGGCACTATGGCGTAATCTCCAATTAACTTCATCAATAGTTGCCACATCTCTTACATCACATTTACACTTAGAATTGGGTAAATATTCAATTAAGCTTGAGTTTTCCATTTCATAATATTTTAAAACCCTACTTAACTTCTTATCTTCTAAACTACTCATGTCTGCCATCAACACCAAATCAAAGTCGCACTTTAAATATTTTTTAAATAAAGTCAAATAATCATTTTGATTTTTAATTTTTCCTTCATTTCCTGATGCCATTATATTTACAATCAACATCTTTTTTGCCTGACTTTTGACAAAAGCCTCACTCATCCCTTCTGCCAAAAAATTTGTTAATAAAGATCCCTGGACACTTCCCGGACAAACAATAATTAGTTCTGATTCTGTGAGAGCCCGAACTGCCACTGGATTAGCATTTATCTTTGGTTCCAACCATAATTTTTGCACCCAATCTTTTGACATTCGGAGTTCATCCAAATATCTTTCTCCCTTGTACCTCTTTCCACTTACACATTCAAAACAAATCTCTGCTGGTGACAAAGATACTGGGATAACTTCTCCGGAAATATCTGCCAAAGTTAATTTTTTAAAAAGCTCGCTCACATTCGACAAACCATTTACTTTTTCCGACATAAATTGGAAAAAAGTATTACCAAAATTTCTAGCTCGGCCATCCCGATAGCGCAACATTTCTTCCCATACCCGCTTTTGCTCCCCATCATTCCAAAGAGAGATAAGTGAACGCCAATAATCCGAATTAGCCAAAATTTGACCTCTCTCATCGGTTCTGAGCCTTCCGGTATCTCCACCACTGTCAAAAGTCGATACCACCGACTTGATATCTCTAAATCCAACCATCACCAAAGCCTCATTTATTATTGGCATTCCCGTTCCTCCCCCAATCGTACAGATTCTAGTTTTCTTATCCATTTTTTATCATTATATACTATTCAACTACTCAACTTTTAAACTATTGGACTAATTTACTGTTAAAATATCTCATGCTAGCCATCGTAAAAGAAATTAAAGATGTCATCAAGTGGCGGGAGCTCCTCTGGCAAATGACCAGTCGGGAAATAAAGGCTCGCTACAAGCAATCAATTCTTGGCTATTTTTGGGTAATTCTAAATCCACTCGCTCAAATGCTGGTCATGTCCTTCGCCTTTTCTCTAATTCTTCGTATTCCCACCAATGCCGCCGGCAACATACCCTATTCCATTTTTCTCTTTGTCGCTCTTTTACCTTGGAACCTATTCGCAAATTCTCTTTCTTCTGCCTGTGGTTCTCTCGTCTCCTCATCATCCCTTATAACCAAGGTTTATTTCCCAAGAAGTATTTTGGTACTTTCCACTATTATCGCCAAAATTGTTGATTTTCTTTTCGCCAATATTGTTCTGATTTTTTACATGGTCATTTATCAAATTCCAATAAATTTCAACCTTCTTTGGATTATCCCCATCTTTTTTATCCAGCAAATTTTCACCCTAGGTCTCTCTCTCTTTTTTGCCGCAGCCAATCTAATCTATCGTGATATTCAATATCTTCTTAGTCTTGGACTTTTGCTCTGGATGTATCTTACCCCTATTATTTATCCCGCCGACTTAGTTCCCTCACAATACAAAATTATCTTTCAACTAAATCCCATGGCTGTCATTGTCAATGCCTATCGCCAAACGATACTTGGCGGGGGGGTTCCCAACTATACCAGTTTCATCATTGCTTTCTTGCTATCACTTATAGTTTTAATTCTAGGATTATCATATTTCAAATCTCGCGAAAAACTCTTCGCTGACAATATCTAACATGAACGATACCGTCATCAAATTCAAAAATGTAACCAAAAAGTTTTCTCTACTTTCCCAAAAGACATTTAAAGAATTTATCCCCGCTCTTATAAAAGGGGAAGAAACAAAAAAAGGTTTTACTGCTCTAGATGATATTTCATTTGAAATACAGAAAGGGGAGACAATAGGTATCATCGGTCCTAACGGCTCTGGTAAATCCACCATCCTCAAGCTTATTGCCGGGGTAATGTCTCCCACCACCGGAACAGTCACCACCCAGGGCAAAATCTCTCCTCTTATTGAACTTGGTGCTGGTATGCACCCCGAGCTTACCGGCCGGGAAAATATTTATCTCAATGGTGCTATTCTCGGCTTAAAACGAAAGGATATCGACAAAAATATCGAAAATATTATAGATTTTTCAGAAATTAGAGAATTTATTAATCAACCAGTTAAGCATTATTCCTCTGGCATGTACATGCGTCTGGCCTTTTCAATCGCCATCCATGTCGAACCCGAAATTTTGTTAGTCGACGAAATCCTTGCCGTCGGCGATACCGACTTTCAAGCTAAATGCTTCAAAAAAATGGAAGAATTTAAAGCCGCTGAAAATGTCACCACTGTTTTTGTCTCCCACAGCCTTGGTCAAGTCGAATCTTTTTGCACCCGTGTTATTTATCTCAACCACCATCAAATCCTTTTCGACGGAGATCCATCAAAGGCAATTCAAATATATTTAGCCGATACAGAAAATAAATGAGTCTTTATAAAAAACTTGTCCCCGAAATCCTCCGTACTCAAATTCGAAATCCTCAATATATTCTAGACGATATTATATTTCTAATTCGTTATTATCGCCATAAAGTATTATCGAAACAATTCCCAAAAGTTCTTAAAAAATCCATATGCTATATCATTCCCACCACAAGCATTACTGGCGGTGTTGCAGTTGTTTGCGAACATCTCAACCGACTCCAGAAATTAGGCTATAAATGTTTAATTGCATCTTACGACAACAAGACCGACCTTTCCTGGTTTCCCGGGCAATCGATCAAAGTAATACCCCTAAAAAATAATCAGAAAACCATCGAGCAGTATCACACGGTTATTGCTACTGGCTGGATTACAGCCTATGAATTAATTTTATTAAACGTTAAAAGAAAAATATATTTTGTTCAATCCGACGAAACCCGTTTCTACCCTCGAGGCAGTTATTTAAAAAAGAGAGTCGAGAGAACCTACAATTTTCACTTTGAATATATGACTGAAGCTCGATGGATTAGGGATTGGCTCAAAAAAAAATATGGACATGAGGCAACATATATTCCTAATGGAATAAACACAGAAATTTTTTATCCTGATATCCCGCTAGAATCAAAACCAAGAAATAAAAAACGAATTTTACTAGAAGGTGCCATAAATCTACCTTTCAAAGGTATGGCAGAAGCCTTTGAAGTCGTTAATGATTTAGACTGTGAAGTTTGGTGCGTCTCCTACGATGGTAAACCAAAACCTGAATGGCACTGTGATCGTTTTTTTGAAAAAGTTCCGATGGATATGATGCGTCACATCTATTCATCTTGCGACATATTATTAAAACTATCCCGTGTCGAAGGCTTTTTTGGCCCACCCTTAGAAATGATGGCCTGTGGCGGCGTCCCCGTAGTCGCCAAAGTCACAGGTTATGATGAATATATAGTTAATAAACAAAATGCAATAGTAACTCAACCTAACAATGTTAATCAAACGAGAAAATACATAACTAAACTTGTATCTAATAATATTTTATATAATAAATTAAAGCAAAACGGGAAAAAAACTGTCGCAAAATATAATTGGCCAAAATCTATAAATATATTAGTTTCCAAATTAAATGAAAAATAGAAATAATTTTAAAGTTCATACAAACTGTTTTTGGTGCAAAAACAATTCTCTAATTTCAGTTACGAAAAGGATAGATGATATTAAGGTTCTTCAATGCCCCAAATGTAAATTATTAATGGTCGAGTCAATCCCAAAAAAAATATCAAATATTTACAAAAGTGATTATTATTTTAGTGAACCAGGAAAAAGTAAATACGAATATGAAAATTATGGAGACTATATTGAAAACAATACTTTTGGAAAATACGGTTTAATTAAAAAGTATACGAACGACAAATATAATACTATATTAGATCTTGGCTGTGGTTTAGGCGGAATATTGGATTTAGCAAAACAGGATGGTAAAAAAACTTTTGGGCTAGAAATTTCTAAATTTGCAGTTAACGTTTGTCAAAATAAAGGTCACAATGTTTCATATTCTAATTTAAGTTATTTACCATACAAAGATAAAACTATAGATGTTATCACTGCTTTTGACTTAATTGAGCATGTCACAAATCCGAAGGGGTTGCTTCAAGAAATTAAGAGAGTATTAAAACCAAGTGGGATTTTCATATATACAACTCTTTTTGTAGAAAATCCATTAACAGACATAGACTGGTTTCAAACCAGTCTTGAACATTTGATTTATTACAGTTCACAAGCATTTCAAAATTTTTTACAAGAAATTTTTCCAGACAATATGAACCTTGTTAACATTGACCAGAAAAACCAACTTATCTACGGTGGATCTGCGAAAACTATTAATGAGTTAAAAAATACTGATGATATCTTTGTCACAATTTTCAATAATTACATTAACAAACCTATTCAAAACATTAAATCTGAACGAACAAATTACATCTCTCAAATTGACAAACTTGTATTAGATAAAAATTACGAGGAGGCAAGTAAAAGAATTATTATAACGGATATAAACGATTATATTTTAATGCAATACAAATTAAAAATAGATAAAGAGATAATTAAGGATTTAAGCTTTCACTCAAAAGAATGGGAAAAAGCATCTAGATCCCAAGATATACTAATTAAAGAACGCGATAATTATATTAAAACGCTAGAAAATAACAATACTGTTAATAACAGTATTGTTTACCTAGACTCTGGAAATAAAAAGATAGCATTCCTTCTAGGCTCTCCCGACATATCTGGCGGTACTTACGTTATTTTTCAACATGCACTTGCCCTTCAAAAACAGGGTTATCATGTCACCATCGTCACTGAAAATAGTTTTGATAAATCTCGACTCTTTTGGTATTCAGAAGCAGCCAAACTTAAATTTATAAATCTTGAGAACGCTTCTCAAGAGATTTTTGACATATGCATTGCTACTTGGTGGAAAACAGTATTTTATTTACCAAAGATTAATTCAAGAAAATTTGCTTATTTTGTCCAATCAATCGAGTCAAAGTTTTGCCAAGACCAACAATCAGACTTAGCCAAAATGATCGAAACAACTTATGACTTACCCCTAAACTACATCACCGAAGCGCACTGGATTCAAAAGTATTTGAAAGACATACATAACCAAAAAGCCAAGTTAGTCCTAAATGGTATAGATAAAGATTTATTTAACATTAAAGGTAAAACTATCGACAATAGCCGACCACTCGGAGTCAGAGTCTTAATTGAAGGGGCATTGAATGTATTTTTTAAACAAACCGAAATTGCAGTTCAAGTAGCCAAAAAGGCAGGTGTCAAAGATATTTGGTTGTTAACTCCAACAACAACAGATCATTTTCCAGGTACAACAAAAACATTTTCCAACATACCCACAAATAAGGTTCCTGAAATAATGAGATCTTGTGACATAATTTTAAAACTCAGTAAAGTTGAGGGAATGTTTGGTCCACCATTAGAAATGATGCATTGTGGTGGCACTACAGTAACATTCAACGTTACTGGTTACGACGAATATATAAAAGACGGAGTAAATGGATTAGTTTACGAAATGGATGATTTTAAAGGTATTACTGATGGCCTATCTAAATTAATCAATGATCCAATATATTTAGCTAAACTAAAGAAACATGGGTTAAATACTGCCAAAAACTGGCCAGATTGGAACACGTCTGGTCAAAATTTTGTAAAAATAATAGAAAATATCACTGAAGATAAAAACATACAGCCAGTTGAATCGATCAAAAAGTTAATTAATCAAATAAATAATATTTTTACTTTTCATAGTAGGTACCCTATAACCATAATGTCGCAATTTAAAAAATTTGTCAAAACAATAGTTTTAAAAATTTTTCTTAAATAATGCTTTTCAACGAATCATTATTCAATTTTACTTTTCGGCAATTACTTCGTATTAAAATCGATCAAAAAAAAGGTATAGCTGGTGATCCCCAAATAATCAGACCTAACTTCAAAAAATATTTAAAGCTTTTCTTGGTTAATAAATATCCACAGGTTTTGAGATCAAAGATCGACAGAGATTTTAGGATATATAAAAATAAAATCACCCCGGACCAACTTTTAGAAATTAATATCGATTCGTATCACTCTTTTGCGTTTGACATATTCGGAACAATTATTTATCGACGAATACCACCAGAAACCATTAAAGATCTCGTAAGCAAATATATTGCTGGTTATTCAAATTTAAAAATAGATTATCTGAAAATTAGAAACCTTCGATTTCAGTCAGAACTAGAAATTGGACATAAATATTTAGAACAAGGACTTGACCCTGACAACAAATATTTAGACGTTGTAAAACTGTGGCTGGAGAAACTTCAAACTGAATTCCCAACCTCAAAGTTTCCCGATTATAAAGAAATAAAATCTTACGAGATCGAAAAAGAGAACCAAAGCCAATACACCCTCACACCAATTATAAACTTTCTAAAATATCTCAAACAAAAAAATAAAAGAATAATATTTATTTCCGACTTTTACTTCGATTCAAAAACAATATTTAAGCTTTTAAAACATCTAAAGATAGACACATATTTTAACGAAGGTTTTAGCTCCAGCGATTTCCTTTTAACAAAGAAATCTGGAAGATTATACGAAAAACTAATCCAATTAAACAAGTTAGACCCAAAGTCAACTCTTATGATTGGAGACAATCCACACAGCGATAATACTATGGCTAATAAATTCGGTATAAATAGCTATCTACTATATGATATCGAGCAAAGAATTCAAGATAAAAAAGTTGAAATTGCTGAAAATCTTCGAAAACAAAACAGCTTCTTTGAGTCGGCCACAATGTCTGAAGTCATCTCAGTGGAAATAAAAAAAATAGATGATTATGATTATAACCTTGGACTGATGCTGGCACCCTTATACATTACTTTTGTTGAAAAAATAATTGACTACTGCATCAAAAATGAAATTTATAATATTTATTTTTTATCTCGAGAGGGTAAAATTTTTCTTAATCTTTTTAACAAAATTAACGATGACCCAACTCTCAAAGGTAATTATCTAATGGCAAGCCGAAAATCAACCTATTTGATTTCAATAAAAGATATTAGTAGAAACGAAATTGACAGAATATGGAAACAATATAACAATCAGACCCCGCAACAATTGTTAAAAAATCTAAATTTGCCTATGAGCCTACTAAAAGTTTTTCGTCGTAATGGATTTATTGACGATGAAATAATTGATCAAAATTATAACTATAAAAAATTAAATATTATCCTAGATGACGAAGAATTCCAAGATAAATTTATCAAGTGTCAAAATATACAGAAAAAATATTTTCAACAATACTGTAAATCAATCAACCTAAACAATCAAAAGAAAATTGCTATTGTTGATATTGGGTGGAAAGGGTCAATACAAGATAATTTAGCCAGGATATTTCCAAATACCGAGATTCATGGATTATACCTTGGATATTACAAAGGTCACCAAGAAACAACTACGAACAACCATAAAATCGGAGTAATTGTTGATGCAAATACTAGCGACTGGTACAGCAAGCAATTATTTCAAAATGGACCACTCTTTGAAATGAGCACCACTCCAAACGAAGGTAGTTGTATTGGTTATGGTCCCAATGGGCCAGTAACAAAAAAATACGACTCTGAGATTAAAAACTATAAAAATTATTTCTCAAAAACTCAAAAAGCAATATACGATTACGCAGACATATACAAAAAATATCGAAATGTTATACAGATTGATCCACCAATCTCATCTTATTTACCATTAGACCAAGTAATTCGATTTATTATCTATCCCAACGCAACTGAAGCTAAATCATTTCTAAGGTATTCTCATGTGGAGAGCTTTGGTATCCAGGAGACAAGTAAATTCACTTATAAGTACAGATGGAAAAATGTATTATCAGACATTAATCCCATTGGAATTCTAAAAAGATTTAAACAAAATTTTTATAGTCAATTCTGGTTGCAAGGAATAATCAAGAGAACAAAAATTCCTTTCTTAAATTTTATCTTCTCTTTTTTTAAGCAATGATTAATAACAATGAATAAGCATTTAATAGGATTCTTGTCAGCATTTTTTATTTGTTTTTTTCTTTTCCAGGTAATTAATTCCAAGATCCAGATAATTTTACATACCACCAATAACGATATAACCATATATACTGATGGATCAAAAGCACCAATTACTTCCGATTCTCTTTTATCGAATAACTCCTTAGAAATTATAAATGCTGGGGAAAACCCCAAATCACATGACAGAGAAATCCATTTTACTGCTCCCAAAACGATTCACGGTGGTACTATTTATATTCCATCGTTATATAAAACAGTTGGAGATTGGAAAGTATTGGGTGATCTTAAAAACAACGGGAGGTGGTTTTCTACAAAAACTGGAAGCTCAATAAGCTACAGAGGGAACACGTCAGACCTGACTCTGCCAATACTCAAACACCCTAAAGCAGGTATTGCAAAAATAATCTGGAACGGGCGCGAAAGTACTGTTGATCTGTACAGCGATCATGAAGAGTGGGTTAGTATTAATCTTCCCAGCCAAGGACGAATTATTGCCAGTTCCATACCCATTACTACCAAATCTGTCGATATCAGACCAGATAATGAAAATTACGTCCAATATATTGAAGTTTCATATGGAAATAAAATACTCTACAAAGGGGAATATAAACAAGTACTAGACCTGTCCAGTAAACACATAAGCATTCTTTCATATCTACTTGTTAACATACTAATAGATCGGAAG
>ERZ795061.3272-NODE-3272-length-14245-cov-14.310571_pt1 | contig 14245 bp, 10 predicted proteins | sample MGYA00375145_ERZ795061 | MGnify/ENA primary metagenome ERZ795061 (study PRJEB30190, sample SAMN05720144) | anaerobic digester metagenome | isolation source: active sludge of municipal wastewater-treating anaerobic digesters | place: USA | collected 2014-12-22 ... | reverse complement strand
CCCACGTCAGACGCAACCAGTAAACGGCCCTGGGCCATGGCTTCAAGCGGTTTGAGTGGAGTAACCAGTTCTGTCAGGCGCATGGAATGGCGCGGATAAGCCAGCACATCCACCAAGTCGTAGTAACGCTGCACTTCAGCATGCGGAACGCGGCCGGTAAAGACTACCTTGTCTGCCACACCAAGGCGCTGCGCCTGAGCCTTGAGGGCCGCGTCTTGCGGGCCACCTCCGACCAGCAACACACGCACCTCAGGTCGCAGGTTCAAGATTCCAGGCAAGGCATCCAGCAGCAGGTCAAGTCCTTCGTAGGCATAAAACGAACCAATGAATCCGATCACACTGGCACCGTCCAACCCTAGCCGGGTCTTGAGCGCAACATCGGGCTGACCACCAGGCTCAAACGATTCGATGTCAACTGCGTTGGGAATAACGGTGACCTTGCTCGCGGGGATGCCACGGGCCACGATGTCGCTGCGCAGGCCTTCGCAAATCGTAAATACATGCTGGGCACGCTTGAGTGCCCAGGTTTCCAGCCAGCGGGTCAAGCCATAGCGAAGGCTGCCTTCAGATGTAGTGCCATGGTCCACCGCGGCGTCTTCCCAAAAGGCACGCACCTCATAAACCACGGGGATGCCCAAGCGCCTGCCTACGCGCAACGCAGGCAAGGCATTCAGCACCGGGGAATGGGCGTGGATGATATTGGGCCGCAGTTGCTCGGCCACCTGCAGCAGACGACGCTCCAGCTGACGAATGAGGGCAAGTTCGCCTACGCCAGGTAGGGGACTGGCAGGCACGGCCGGCGTTCGGTAAAAGTGCCAACCATCAACATCTTCCTCAAGCACGTCGCAGTTGATCTGCTTGGGGCTAGTGAGGTGAAATGTTTCCCAGCCCAGCTTGCGCTGCTCGCGCAGGATGGAAAGCGTGCGGAACGTGTAACCGCTATGCAGGGGAATGGAGTGATCAAGGACATGAAGAATGCGCATGCTCATGACGTCACTACAACCTGTTCGGCATCATAGCCGTCCACCACCTGTCGCAGAAAGGCCTCGAACATCAGGAGCGTCCACAACGGCGCACTGTAGTCGCGAGCGCCAGACTGGTGCGCCTCCACTAGATGTTGCAAATAGACGGTGTTGAACCAGCCGGTACTCGCCAGTCGTTCGCCCAGCACTGCCTCGCGCACACGCCGTTTCAATGGTCCACGGAACCATCGCGCCAGCGGTACAGAAAATCCCATCTTGGGTCGGTACAGCACATCTTCTGGCAGGTACGGCTCCATAGCCTTTTTGAATACATGCTTACCTTCCTGCCCCTGGATTTTGAGGCCAGATGGCAACGTGGCGAGCCACTCCACCAGTTCATGGTCCATCAAGGGCTCTCGCACTTCAAGGGAATGCGCCATGCTGGCCCGGTCGACCTTGGTATTGATATCTCCGACCAGGTAGGTCTTAAGGTCCAGGTACTGAATGAGCGCCAAGGGATCATCGGTACCAGCCAGGCTGGCGTGACGATTAAACACCTCTTGCGCGTTATACCCGGACAGCTCGGTTTTGAAACGCTGGCTGAACAGCTCGTCACGCATCGGATCTCGCAGGATGGACACCGTATGGAAGTACGCCTCGACCGAGCTTCGGGCCAGGCCCTCGAACGTGGTCTTGGCCCGAAACATGCGCGGCGCCCAGTCGGCCTTGGGGTAAATTTTGCCAAGAGCACCAAATAGCGGGCGACGCACTCCCATCGGTAGTACTGCGCGCATGCGCTCTTCCATCAGATGCATGCGATAGCGTCGATAGCCACCGAGGGATTCGTCACCGCCATCTCCCGACAGGGCCACTGTCACATGCTTGCGAGCCAACTGGCAAACGCGGTAGGTAGGGATAGCCGAGCTATCGGCGTACGGTTCGTCGTACAGACGGGCCAGGGTATCGATCAGGTCGAAGTCATCACTTTTGACGACTTCCAGACGGTGATTCGTGTGGTAACGGTCAGCCACCATTTGTGCAAATGCCGATTCATTGAAAGCCGGGTCATCGAAGCCTATGGAACAGGTGTTGACCGGTGTCGCGGACTGACCGGCCATCAGCGCGACTACGGCACTGCTATCGACGCCGCCCGACAGAAAAGCGCCCAAGGGTACCTCGGCAATCATGCGCAGTCGGACCGATTCCTTCAGACGCTCCACCAGTTCGGCCTGGGCGTCCACCTCGGAGATCGGGTTATCCAGGCTGAAACGCACGTCCCAATAGGCCACCGGCTGCGGGATCGGCTGGCCACGCCGGATCGTCAGGGTATGGGCTGGTGACAGTTTTTGCGCTTGCTTGAAGATGGTACGCGGCTCGGCCACGTAGCCCAGAGCGAAGTACTCTTCCACCGCGTAGGGGTCCATGTCACGACGCAAACCGCCATGAGCCAGGATGGACTTGAGTTCAGAACCAAACAACAGAATACCTTCGTCTAGCAAGGCGTAATACATCGGCTTGACGCCCAATCGGTCCCGCGCCATGAAGAAAGTTTGCTGATTGCGGTCCCACAAGGCAAAAGCAAACATCCCGCGAAAACGCTTGACGCAATCGGCACCCCAGGATTCCCAGGCGTGAACGATGACTTCGGTGTCACTCTTGGTGTGAAACACGTGGCCCAACGCCTGCAGTTCCGGGATGAGTTGTTGGTAGTTGTAGATTTCGCCATTGAAAACAACCACCACCGAGTTGTCTTCATTGAACAGCGGCTGCTGGCCGGTGGCGATGTCAATGATGGACAGACGCCGATGACCCAAGCCCACACCAGGTTCGATATGCAGGCTCCCTTCGTCTGGTCCACGATGCAGCTGCGAGTCGTTCATGCGCTGGAGCACGGCGCGACTGATTTCGCCGCTGCCACGGGTGTCAAAAATTCCGGTAATGCCGCACATGGTGTCAGATGGAGTTATTGAATGAATCCTACGCGGCGCAACTGCTGATCGTACACACGCTGGTAAGTGGAAACCATGGCCTGCATGCTGAACTTGTCCAGCACTCGCTGACGACCTGCTTCGCCCATGGTGCGTGCGCGCTCAGGTGTGGAAGCGAGTGCCACCAATTGCTGCGCCATAGCCAGTGGATTGGCCTTAGAGACAATGCAGCCGGTCTCGCCCTGCACTACCAAATCGGCGTTGCCGCCCACGTCGGTCGCGACCACTGGGAGGCCGCTTGCCATCGCCTCCAGAATGGTGTTGGAGATGCCCTCAGCCAATGAAGGCAAAGCAAAGGCGTGCAGGCCTCGCATGATGTCGCCCACGTCACTGCGCTCACCTGGCAGCCATGTCAGATGAGCCACGCCCGCAGCCACCAGCACGGCTTGAGCTTGCGCACGCAAAGGCCCGTCTCCCACCATGACCAGACGCAGGCGGGGTCGGAGCTCGGGAACCAGAGCGAGAACCTGTACAAAAGCATGCGCCAGCATCACCTGGTCCTTGACAGTTTGCATGCGGCCCACAGTGCCCACGAGCCAATGCTTGGCAGGATCGAACGGGCAACCGGCTATCGGCTGTGGCCCCGCAAACGACGGGGAAAATTGTGCCGCGTCGACCCCGTTATAGACTTGCGTTACGGCCTCTGGCCGGACATGCACTTTGTCCATCAGATAGCAGGCCAGATCACGCGACAAGGCCACGTAGTGATGAACGAAGGGTCGGTAAAGTCGCCTGACGCGCTGAAACGTGCGATTGCTTCCGTCCAGGTCTTCCACGTCCCGTCCATGCTCCCCGTGGATGCGAACTGGCACACCAGCTGCCCACGCAGGAACCTGCACTTCGAGTGCAGCGAGGTTGCGGCTGTGCACGATTGCGGGACGCAACCGGCGAAACAGTTTGAACAGCTCCGGATATTGCCAGACACCATGGCCGGGTGGCTTGTGTAAAGAGATGAACTCAACGTCGTGACGCTGTACGCGCTGTCGAAACTCAGTCACCTCGGTGAGCGCTAGCACAGCATGACGGTAGGCGTGGGCGGGCATGTGATTGATAAGGTTGACAACGCCATTTTCCAACCCCCCGGTGTCGAAGCGGTACATCACATGGAGCACGAGTGGGCGCGCGTCACCTTCCATACACAACCCCAAGGAATCTCATCCTCGTTACAAACGCCAGAGCTTGTACCCGGCCGCCTGAATCATCTTGGCGCCGAATGCAGCTTTGACGTCAATAAACGTGCCGCCTTTGACCAACTTTTTGCCGAAATCTTCCATGCTTAACACAGCGAACTCCTTGTGCGCGACAGCGGCCACAATGGCATCGGCACGCGGCAGGTCGGCCCAAGGCAACAGTCGGACGCCATATTCATGCATAGCCTCTTCGGACTCAGCCTGCGGGTCGGTCACGAACACCTCAACGCCATAGGTCTTGAGTTCGTTGATGATGTCGATAACCTTGGAGTTGCGCAGGTCACCACAGTTCTCTTTGAAAGTCAGACCAAGCACGTTCACCTTGGCGCCTTTGACATAGCTGCCACCTGCAATCATGTGCTTGATGGTTTGCTCCGCGATGAATTTACCCATGCCATCATTTATGCGACGCCCGGCCAAAATGACTTGGGGGTTGTAGCCCAGCATTTCGGCCTTGTGGGTCAGGTAGTACGGGTCTACACCAATGCAATGGCCGCCTACTAGGCCTGGCTTGAACTTGAGAAAATTCCACTTGGTACCAGCAGCTTCGAGCACTTCAGTGGTGTCGATTCCAAGTTTGTCGAAAATGATCGACAGTTCATTCATGAGGGCAATGTTCAGGTCACGCTGGGTGTTTTCAATCACCTTGGCGGCCTCTGCCGCCTTGATACTTGATGCGCGGTGGACACCGGGCAAGATGATGGTCTCATAAAGCTTGGCCACTTTGTCTAGTGTTTCGGGGGTGTCGCCAGAGACAATCTTGAGGATCTTGGTTAGAGTGTGATCTTTGTCACCAGGATTGATTCGCTCAGGTGAATAGCCCACAAAAAAATCCTGCTTCCACTTCAAGCCAGACTCCCTCTCCAACACGGGAATACATACTTCCTCAGTGGCACCCGGATAGACGGTAGATTCGTAGACAACAACAGTGCCTTTTTTCATATGGCGACCAACGCTGGTGCTGGAACCAATGAGCGGCCGGAAATCCGGAATATGGGCGTTATCCACAGGAGTTGGAACGGCCACTACGATGATATCTGCCTCGGCCAGCATTCTGGGATCAGCCGTGTAAATGGCATGAGGCGATGCCCGCATTTCATCATCCGACAGTTCCCGGGAGGGGTCAACGCCCTTCAGGCAGGATTCGACTTTATTGGCCGCAATATCAAAACCGATGGTACGAACATGTTTGCCAAACTCCACGACCAATGGCAAGCCCACATACCCCAGCCCAATCACTGCAACTACGCTCATCGCACTACCTCCAAAATTTCTCGTTCGTTATTTGCTTTTCCGAGCATCATGGAGCAGTCCATCAATTGCTGAAAAGTTGATTGACAAAAAGGACTCCAGCACGGTTTCAGCACCTGCGATCTGATCACCTTTGGGAGTGGAGACAACAATGACTGCAGAGTCGTCCCCACGACCCACCAAGCGATATATCGCACTATAGACTTTGGCAAGATAGTCATTGGTGGTCAAAATACCGTTTATCCAATATATTTGCCACACTACCAAGCGTTTAGCACTGGTTTGGTCCGCCATACCAGATCCTCGCAATTCTGCTGTGCGAACAGCGACAGGTTTCCCGGCAACCAAGAAAGTTTTGGTGCCCTGTGTGACAGGCGCCCAATGGACATCATTACTTAACACGAGAGCATTGTTGGAACTGACCAGTTTGCGGCTGTAATCCTGGCTGTAGTAATAACCAACATACAACTCGACTACCCGCCCTTGCCTGGAGTAAACGCGGTTGATTTCGGCAGACGTAGCCTGAAAGGCGGGCTTGAAGCCTGAGGTATTCGCAGTCCCGGCCTGCCAATCCGGCGCAAGCGTTTGCGGAGCAGAAAGTGCTACCGTACCATCAACTTCGCTCCTTTCAATGGCCCACAAGGCAATCTGCGGCAAGCCGGTCAAAACCGTGAAAACCAGGCTAACGACAGGAAATCGTGGGCCAGACCAAGGCCCGGTATTGATATAGCCACTCCTCACTTTGACCTCTGCCAACTTTTCAGATTCAGACCAGCGAGCGCCAATCATGAACATGAGCATGATCACGATGCCAAAAAATAGCCAGCCGTACACCAGGTGGTCTACTCCAGTTGCGAGCTTGTTTCCCGAGAGGTGCCCCAACATGACAATCAGGTATGCACGCAGCCAATTTGCCAGAACAGGAACCAAAAGGGACACGATCACGAACAGGACTCGGCGTCTGATAGATTGATAATTAAGATAGGCAAACAACGTACCTACGGTAAGCGAAGCAATCAAATACCGTACACCACTACACGCCTCTACCACCGACCAGTTGCCGGACGGAATAACAAACTGCAGACCTTCCCGGTAAACGGGAATGCCGCTCAGACGAAGGGCCAGCACCGTGAAGTCGGCCGTCCACGCCATGAGTTGAGGCAGAAGAAATTCGCCAATGGGCACCGCAAAAAATAAAAAGCCCAAAGGAAAGATAATCAACCTCGCTATGGTCATGCCCAGAACGGCTGGCACCGTCAAGACCAGTAGCGCCACCAGAGCCAGCTGAGTGACCGCATTGACCGCCACCAAATCCCCGAGTAGCCAGCCAAATGCAACAAAAAAAACGACCAGAAGGACCCACAAATTAGGCCTTGGCACTTGCGCAAGCAAACTGTTGCGCTGGCGCCAGATAAGCCACAGAGAAATGGGCGCCACCAGGAAGGCATGGGTGAATGTCTCGGACCGGGACCAGATGGTCACCATGGCGACGCCGGTATCGCGGTACAAAAACAATATCCAACCGATGAGCAGGGCGAGCGCCACCGACGCCTGTCGCCAGGCGGGCGTCAACAGACCGCCAGTTGGGGTTCGCTCCTCACAGGCTGCGGAATTCATGGGTTTTCTCGTGCAGGTGGAGGGCTTCTAGATACGGGTCGATACGACTCAGATGAGCTTCCCAGCTGTAACTGCTAACCACGCGCTTTCGCCCGCGTTGACCCATGGCAGACGCCCGGTCTGGGAACGTCAGCAAGGTATCAATTTCACGAACAAAATCTGCCGAGTCCAAGGCTGAAATCAGTTCTGAGCCAGGCTGTGCATCAATAGCTTGCACGCAGGACTGCGAGGCCACCACCGGGCGGGCCATTGCCATGGCCTCGAGAATCTTGTTTTGAATGCCACGGGCCACGCGCAGTGGGGCCACGACCAGCGCAGCATGTTGCAGGTAGGGTCGCACATCCGGCACGGTACCTGTAACGATAACAGTGTCTGACGCCAGTGCCAGGACGGACGGTGGCGGACTACGGCCGACAATGTAGAAGCGAACCTGTGGTCGAGTCAGTAGCAACTTCGGCAGGATTTCGTCTACGAACCAGGTAACGGCATCAATGTTGGGCCAATAGTCCATTGCGCCGGTGAAGACGAGTGGGAACTGGGGAGGATCTGACGCCCTGTCTGCGAAAGGAGAGGCTCGGCTTGAGTCGGGAGAGAAAAAATCGGCATCAACGCCGTTGCTCATGGTCTCAACCCGCTGAACACACTCGGGAGCCATGTTTTGAAACAACGCAGTTTCGTTGTCGGTGACAAAGAAGGATCGCTGGGCACGGGCCGCAATAGCACGCTCGCAGGCCAACAAGCGCTCACCCTCGCGGCGATAGAGCCAGGACATGGGCCATTTGTGGTTGGCCGCGTACTGAGTCCATTTGGCGGAGTCCACATCAACAAAGTCAACCAGCATAGGAGGTCTTTGTGCTGCTTGCACAGCATCAAGGTATTGCGCCATGACAGACGAAAAGATGACGGTGGCGTCAATGGCATTCTCGCGTAGTGTCTTATTGATCCACGCCTGCAAACCAGCATTCTGGTAGTACCGTAGGCCTAAGGCCTGACGGGTGAGCAACCCGCTGAGGCTGCGCAGCTTGGCGGAGCGAGGGTGCAAGCGCGCCACATGCAGGTCGGGGCAGATCTGGTGCACCGTGTCGATGTAGGCTTCGTCAGCCGGGTCATCAACAAAGGTGCCGAGAAAAACGCGGTGATGTTTGACCAGATGCTTGAGCAAATGGTAGGAACGAACCTTGTCGCCCTTGTTGGGCGGATAAGGTAGCCGGTGCACAAGATAAAGCAGGTTGCCCATGGATCCGCTCAGCCAAGATTGCGCACAACGAAGGGGCCGAGCCAGTTAGCCAAGCCAATGGGCATACGGCGCCAAATACTGATCATGAGTTTGTACTTGGCGTTGTTGGGATTGTTTTGTGGGATGGCATCACGCTTGTAAAGGCGGTACTCGTAGTAGAGCGGTGTCGGCTCAAAACCCCAGTTTTTCTTGAATGCGTATGGCCCCGTGCCCCGCTTGCTGCGCCCATAGTCAAACATTTTGAGGCCGCGGACGCAGGCACGGCGCATGAGTTCCCAATATTTGAAATCGTTGGCGGCGAGGTCACGGGCAGCCTCATCGTCACCCGCGTAATAGGGCATGACTTCATCACGAAAGTAGAAGCTTAAGACACTGCTTAAAGCGCGACCGTCAGGCGCCACGACCGTGAGCACCTCACAGTCGGTGCCGAACTCAGTTTGTAAGGCCTTGAAGTACTTCTTGGGCATGGCGGGGGTGCCGTGTCGGTGAACGTTATCGGCAAAGAGGGCGAAGAAGCGATCTACATTGCTGTCAATCTGACTGACGAGCCCGTTTTTGATACCTTTGCGCACCATAGCGCGCTGCTTGCGCGGGATCGCCAGCATATTGGCTTCTTCACCATCCAGTATCTCTTTGCGAAAGGTAACGTACAGATCTTGGGTTGGCCAGTCTGCGTGCCGGGGGTTAACGTTGCGCAATTCGAGGTGCGCAACGCCCAGGTGTCTCGCGATACGCTCGGCTTCCAGCTCCAAGGCATCAGCAGCTAAGGGGTTATCGGCAGCGACTCCGCCGTATACCGCAAACGGCAAGCCTGTGAGTGAATTGCCAAACAGCCAACTGTTCACGTGACCGAGTGGCAGCACCCCCTGAATGACGCCATCCTCCTCTGCATACAGAAAATATGTTTCATGATGAAAAACATCCCGAACAATGTTTTGCCATCCGGAACGGTGAAAGAAGGTCGCGCCAGGACACGAAAAAACAAACTTGTCCCAACGCTCTGTATTGACGGTATCCCCAAGCACCAGGCGTTTAACACTGATTATGGGACTCTCAGACAACGGCAGCATTTTTGGTTAGGTTGTCGAGAAATACGTGATCCATCCGACCCCATTTGAAATCTCGCAGCAACTGGTTCAGGCGGGCTTCCATGCGATCAATGTTGACGTAGTGCCGAAAGCGCGTTTTGCTGCCAATGCCATCAATACGGGGTTGGTCGGGGTCAATTTCCCAAGGGTGAAAATAAAAAATGCCTGCCTCGCGGTCGCCCGAGTTAACGCGGCCCAACATCCAGCGCGACAAGGCATAGGGCAACAGACGGAAGTATCCGCCACCACTGGAAGGGAAATTACGCCCCCAAGCACGAAGCGTAGTGACAGGGATTTCGGTGAGACCCGGACGCACTTCGTAGGCGAAACGTGGCGAGTCGGGCATGCCGTAATGGTCATGGCTGATGGGGTAGATGCTGGAACTGTAACGGTAGCCCGCTCGGGCAAGGCAGTCAAATGCCCACAGATTGCCAGTGCCAATGGAAAAACTGGGCGCACGGTAGCCGCGCACCTCAGTATCGGCCAAGTCTTCCAGAATAACTTTGGCCAGATTGACGTCGGCAAAGAAGGCATCCTCGGTCATGTCGCTAGCACGCTCATGGCCATAGCCATGGCTTGCAAGTTCATGCCCCTGAGCCACAATCTGACGTATCAATTGAGGATATCGCTCGGCAATCCAGCCGAGCGTGAAAAACGTGGCCTTCGTGCTGTGATTGGCCAGCATCTCAAGAATGACATTGATGTTGCGCTCAACGCGACATTCCCGGGTGTCCCACTCCGACCGGGCTATGTGGGGAGCAAACGCAGAAACCTGGAAGTAGTCCTCGACGTCAATGGTCAAGGCGTTGGTGATGGGAAAGGTCATACCAGTTGCCTTAATTAGCCGACGGCTTCAGAGCCATACCTGTTTCCCGCTGGATCAACCATTGGTAAAGATCTGACGCAATACGTTCTGCAGCATGCCCGTCCCAAAATTCAGGAACCCGGCCACGCTTGCCCCTGCCGTCCAGGATGTCCTGAACACCCTCCAAAATAGCATTGCGGTCGCGCCCCACTAAAATATTGGTCCCTTGCTCCACCGTAATGGGCCGCTCAGTATTTTCTCGCAGGGTGAGGCACGGTACACCCAGAGCCGTGCTTTCCTCCTGCAAACCACCCGAGTCAGTCAACACCACCGTGGCACCGGCCATGAGACCCAGCATTTCAAGATATCCCTGCGGAGGCAGCAATACCATGCGTGCCGGGTCGAGCATACGCATCAGGTCAAAACGCTCAATATTGCTGCGGGTACGGGGGTGCAAGGCGAATACCAATGGTAGCTTCCCGGCCACTTCGCACAAAACGCTCAACAGGGCGTGCAGTGTTTCGGGGTGATCAACATTGGATGGTCGGTGAAGAGTGACCACACCATAGCCTTGCGGATGATCCAGGATACTGGGGGAAACGTTGCAGGCTCGCAGTGTGTCTGCGGCGCTACGAGCACTGGAGCGACCAAAAACCACCGAATCAATCATGACGTTGCCCGCAAAGCAAACCCGGTCTGACGGAATGCCTTCGCGCATCAGGTTGTCTAAGGCTGTACGCTCAGTGGTGTATAGACGGTCCGAGATCTGATCGGTGAGGATTCGGTTGATTTCCTCAGGCATGGCCCGGTCGTAGCTACGCAGGCCAGCTTCGATATGAATCACCGGCACACCTTTCTTAACAGCTACCAGAGAGCACGCCAGCGTTGAGTTGACATCTCCAACCACCGCCACGCAGGAGGGTTTATGAGTATCCACGATGGGTTCAAACCGGCGCATCACTTCGGCTGTCTGAATAGCGTGCGTACCTGACCCAACCTCCAGATTGACGTCTGGTCTTGGCAAGCGCAAATCTTCAAACAGTCGGTCACTCATGTCCTTGTCGTAGTGCTGGCCGGTATGTACCAGCAACACAGGAATAGGTGGTGTATGTGCAGCCATGGCCCTCAGAATGGGGGCCATTTTCATGAAATTTGGGCGAGCGCCAACGACGCAAACAATAGGCCCCGGTGTATTCACTGATCGCGCTCCTGAGATGGTTTCGACACGGCCGAGACAAGTTTCTGGAGAGCACCCAGGATTTCAAGTTCTATGCGCTCTACGCGGAGAACGCTTCGCTCAAGACGGCGTAAACGACCGTCATATTGTTCAAATCCCAAGCCTTCGACCTGACGGGAAATTTCATTGGCCAACGCCGGCGTAACGCGAAACTTGCTGAGATCAATGTCAACGGTTCCCGTATTTGTCAGGTGCTGGATATTCGAATCATCCCACCCAGATTGATGGCCCGCCTCCTTACTGGAAGGAACAGCAGATTCGTCGTGAATTTCCTTGACTACTTCGTCGACCTCTTCCGTGCCAAAAGCGTCTTTGTTGCCCAAGTAACCAAGGAGCAGCAGTCGGTCGCATATCAAATTTACTCGCCGTGGAATCCCGCCAGATGCTTTGAAAATCTCTTCTAGCGCCGGAGAGTCGAAGCTTGGGCGACCCGTCGAACCAGCACATTTCAGGCGGTGCTCGATGTAACCACGCGTCTCGTCCTGATCCAGCGGGCCAATATGACAGGTTGCCGTTACCCGCTGCCTGAGTTGCTGCATGTTAGGGCTTTGCAAAATGGCGCGAAACTCGGGCTGGCCCACTAAAAAAGTCTGCAGGAGCGCCTGCTGACCAAACTGGAAGTTCGACAGCATTCGCAGTTCTTCGACGGCCCGCGGCGTCAGATTTTGAGCCTCATCGACGATCAGTAAGCAACGTTTGCCCTGGCTTGTCTGGCTCACAAGAAATGCTTCCAGGGCCATCAATACTTCAGCCTTGGATACGTCTTTTACTTTGACGCCAAATGCGGCCCCCACCAAGCGAAGGGTATCGTCAGCATCGAGTTGCGTGGTGACAAGATTCCCCGCGACTACTTTATGCGGGTCCAGGCTGGCAATGAGCCCTCTGACAATGGTAGTCTTACCAGCCCCAATCTCGCCGGTAATAACAATGAATCCTTCATTTCGCTGCAACCCATACTCAAGGTAGGCTTTTGCACGCCGATGCTGTTTGCTGCTGAAATAGAAACTGGGGTCAGGGTTAAGTTGAAATGGCTTGCTGCTTAACCCGTAATATGCTTCATACATGAGTTAAAACCGCGCAGTCAAGTTGGCTGTAACTGCGGTTTCCGAGTACGCACTCCCAATGCCGCCAGATACCGTCCGACGCAGGCCAACCGAAGCTGAAGATTGTTTGCCTACTCTGGCCACGACATTGATCAATATCGTGCGTAATGTTGTATCTTGCGAATTCAGCGAGCCAAGGGTGTGCTGTTGAGACAAAAACGCTCCCAATGAGTAATCTGGCGACAGCCGATGGGCGTAGTTCACACTGAACCCTCTTTGGCGAACAATTTGGGAGGTTGTGAAGTCATCAAATGCCGTCGATAGCGTATCGAGGCGACTGGTCTTGCTACGCGAGGCGAAAAACGTAATCGTGTCCCGCACTCCCAGTAACGCAAAGGACAAGTCTTGACGGCGCTGAAGTGACAAAGCCGAAGTCAGAAAGCTGCCGGCAACATTTGCGTTTGGACTGATGCCATTGGCCTGTAAATAAGCATTGACTAACTGCGCACGCAATATGAGATCAGGCTGGATAGTTGCAAACTGAGCAAACAAGAGATCGTAAACAGACCCAAGACTTCCAAACCCCTCCTGATTCGGCGTTGCTGTAACGTCCTTGGTATCCGAGTAATTCCATGCCGTGCGGGCCGTCCGATGTTCAAGGCTGACACTGTGCGCATTGCCGAATGATCGGCGATCACCAAACGCTGATACCCTGGTTGCCTCGGTAGGAGACCAGATAATTCCTAAACCGCTTGTGCTGTAGTTTTCCTTGCTGAAGGTGGTGTAGTTGTTAGCCTCCCGCCCCAGGTTAACGAAAACGTCAACTTGCGAGCTTATAGAGTAGGACAGTCCTAGATTGATACGGTCCGCTTCCGTTGACCGACCAACGCTGTAGTCGACACGCTGTCGCGTCAAATCAGCTGACCACCCCAGATTCCTAAATGCGGTGCCTCCTTTAGCCTTGAAACTGCCGTCATCGGTCGTCACATCAGAAACAAGCGCCGCGTCACTTGAGGTTTTCGCTCGTCCGTACCGAGCCTCATAGCTGACCGTGTCACCCAAACGGCCGCGAATGTACGGGGCGAGCGAGTAACTCGAAACCTCCGACTGGTTGGAGTTTAAGGACACATTGTTAACAGCCTGTGAGCCAAAAGCGGAGACAGCCTGCCGTGAAATGGCGCCGCCGAAATCGACAAATGCCCAGTTCTCCACTGCTTCAAATGTGCCGAACGAATTCAATGAATTCTGCGACGAACGCGGTGATGATGTTTGGGCGTAAAAAACTTCGACCAGCGAATAGTCGAAGTAAGCTTTCAGCCGCGCGCTATCCACACTGATTTGGACGCCCGGGCTGATTTCGGTAATCTGCTCAGATTGCTGCCCAGTACTCGTCAAGCCGACATTGTTTGTAAACGTCTCGGATATCGATACCCGGGGTGTGATCGTCCAGGCGCGTCTTGGCGCCGAGTCAGCATTCGCCTCCTGGCCAAATACTTCGCTTGACGCAGAGAACAAACAGGCCGATGAAAGAGCAATCACGATGTGACTTTTCCGGGTTTGCATGGCACTCAACCTATAAATGGCAAAAAGTTGACATGGCCATCAAACCTGTTGCAGCTCTTGCTCTGCCTCATACCCGTAGCCATAGCCATAGCCATAGCCATAGCCCTCCTTTGAATCAGTCCGGGCCTGATTCAAGAGCAACAACTTGACCGGGCATGTCTCGATAGTAGAAATGGCCTGCAAAACATCAGATTGCAAGGTTTTTCCGGCATGTACGACTACAACAACTTGCCCCATATGTGAGGCGAGTACTCGCGACTCAGT
>ERZ795061.3271-NODE-3271-length-14251-cov-5.968653_pt1 | contig 14251 bp, 12 predicted proteins | sample MGYA00375145_ERZ795061 | MGnify/ENA primary metagenome ERZ795061 (study PRJEB30190, sample SAMN05720144) | anaerobic digester metagenome | isolation source: active sludge of municipal wastewater-treating anaerobic digesters | place: USA | collected 2014-12-22 ... | reverse complement strand
AGGCAGAACTTCGGTATTTGAAAAAATACCTATATTAAAAAATACTCGCTTTAATTCTTAAACGTTTTCTCACGTACATGTAAGCGGTAATATTTAAAAAGACAAGGCCGAGCGAACTACCGATTGCTGCACCGGTGATTCCATAATATTGAATCAGAATTGAATTCAGTACAAACTGTATAAAAATTGCAATTGCATAAAAAGAAAAAAACATTCTGTGGTGACCTGTCATTGTAAGTAAGCCGCCAACCATTCCTGTTCCGGCATTGATCAGTTGTCCGATGAGCAGGATCAAAAGTGGCATGTATGCATCAGCATAAGGTTTACCAAAAAAACCAAGAATCATTTTTCCAAATACTGCCATAGCAATGATCACCGGAAGTGAAATACTAAGGATCTGAAAACTCGCTGTTCTGATCAGTTTCTGTAATTTAATGAATTGCTTTGATTCATAAAGTGCTGAGATCTTTGGCATGATCACATAATCAGCTACAGACAATCCTAATGAAGCAAGAGTTGCAAGTTTAGCAGCTACTGAATAAATTCCGGCTTTTGTATTTCCTAAAAAATAACTGACCATTAAAATGTCTGACTGCTTAAGCAACAGATCCATTAATGTTGTCATGAATAAAACTGATGAAACAGAGATCCACAACTTTTTTTTATAAGTTACTTCAGTTGTTTCAACAACCTCTTTCATTACTCGCCCCGCCTTCCTGTTTATAAAAATGCAAATAGATGCTGTAATACCCAGATTAATAAGCATGGCTGCATCAACAGGAAGTTTATTATAAGAACTAAAATAGTACCAGCAAGCAACCCCCATTAACACCGGAAACAGAAAATATGCCGGAAGCAAAGAAAGTTTGATCATTCTCAGTGACCGCAATACCGCACTCGCCTGGGTTGTGAATGCCATGAATGGCAACAGCAAGACAGCCCAGAATAATCCCTCGCTGAATCCGATGTGAAACTTTTTAGACTTTGCCAATAAAAAAATAAAGATCGCAAGACTGCAAATAATTGCAAGTATCATGATCATCCGGTAAGAGAATTTCACAAAACCATTGGCTAAAGAAGCATCCCCTTTACTCAAAGCTGAAGGCAGAAAACGAAGTATGGAAGAGTCGAAACCAAACATACTTACAACCAACAATAAGTTAAGTGCTGTTATGATTACTGTGTAGTCTCCATAATTCTTTGGACCCATTAATCTCGCAAGTACAATTTGCAAAACAAAGATGAGTCCCAATCCGAGCAATCTGAAAATAAGAGCGTGCAAAACCGGTTTATCCAGTTTGCCTGTCTTCTTATATTCTTCAATTAGTTGTCCGGCTTGCATTCGGTATTACTGATATAAATTATTACTTTTTAAATTGTACTCCACAAAAATCCAAAACATTTTTCCCATGTGGAATAGCAACAGAAGAAAATTCTTTATGCGCAACAAGAAAAACAAGTATATCTGCTTCGTCAACCGCTCTTAAAGTATCAGTAATTTCCAACTCTGCATGTTTACGCAAATTAGGTTCAACTGCCATAACATGACTACCGGCTTTTTCCAATTCGTGATAGATCTCAAGTGCCGGTGATTCTCTCAGATCATCAATATCTGCCTTATAGGAAAGACCCATACAAGCAACTTTCGGTTGTCTGCCCGTAGATTTCAAAAACTTCTTTATTGCAATTTGAATTTTTTCTACAACCCAATCTTTTTTATAATTATTTATCAGTCGGGCTTGCTTAATGATTTTTGCTTCCTTTGGAAACTCCGATACAATGAACCAAGGGTCAACTGCGATGCAATGTCCACCAACTCCGGGTCCGGGTTTAAGGATCCGTACACGAGGATGTTTACAGGCAAGATCGATCAATTCATTTACATTTATCTTTGCCTTATCACAGATCATCGAAAGTTCATTGGCAAAAGCAATATTCACATCACGAAAAGCATTTTCAACCAACTTACACATTTCAGCAGTACGTGAATTAGTTTTGTGCAAATTTCCTTTCACAAACTTACCATAAAAATTTACTGCAGCTTCAGTCGAAGGGTCATCAATTCCACCAATCACTCTGTCATTTTGCTGAAGTTCATAGATCACACTACCCGGCAAAACTCTTTCCGGACAATATGCAATCCAGATCTTGTCTTTCAATTCCGGTCGTTCCTTAAAGATAAGTTTCGACATTTTTTCCGTTGTTCCAACAGGACTGGTAGATTCAATTATAAAAAGATTTCCCGGCTTAAGTTGCGGTATTACCATTTTAGTTGCTTTCTCTACAAATGAAAGATCCGGTTTATGATCTTTTCTGAAAGGAGTAGGAACTGCAATAAGAAAAACATCCGAAGCTTTAACTGTTGTTGAAGCGGTTAAATATTTTTTAAGAACAGCAAAATGTACTAATCCATCGAGATCAGGTTCAACAATGTGAATCTTGCCTTTGTTGATAGTATCAACAACAGACTTATTTACATCAACGCCATGAACTGATATTCCTTTACTTGCTATGAGCGCTGCTGTTGGCAAACCGATATAGCCTAAACCCATAATTGTTACTTGCATGTGCGATGAATTACTGATTATTTAACAACTTATTTATTATGTCTGCGATCTGTTTACAAGATGTACCATCTCCATAAGGATTCACAGCTTTTGCCATCCGATCGTAAGCGATTTTATCATCAAGTAAAATTTACATTTCAGATACAATCAGATCAATGTTTGTTCCTACTAACTTGGCAGTTCCCGCTGTAACACCTTCCATTCTTTCAGTCACATCACGCATAACCAATACAGGTTTTCCCAATGAAGGAGCTTCTTCCTGGAGTCCACCGGAATCTGTCAACACTACTGTTGATCGTTCAATCATTTGTATGAATTGCGGATAATCGAGTGGTTCTATAAGGTGAACATTATTTTTATTTGCCAACATTCTCTGTACAGGTTCCTGCACATTTGGATTCAGATGAACAGGGTATAGAAATTCCACATCAGGATACTTTGAAGCAAGCAGACTAATTGCTGAACAGATATTTTCAAATGGTTTTCCAAAACTTTCACGTCTATGTCCTGTTATTAAGATCATGCGATTTCCATTGGTTAAAAATGGAAATTCCAGTTTCATTTTTGATTTCCGTACTTGTTCCAATCCCAGAAATAGTGCATCGATCACTGTATTACCCACATTGTAAATATTATCTGAAATATTTTCTTTGTTCAAGTGGCTGACCGCTTGCGAAGTGGGCGTAAAATGAAAGTCTGCCAGATGGCCCGCAAGTGTTCTGTTCATTTCTTCCGGAAATGGTGAGTACTTATCGTGACTACGCAAACCGGCTTCGATGTGTGCAACTTTTATTTTTTTGTAGTAGGCCGCAAGTGCACCAACGAATGCAGTGGTAGTATCTCCCTGAACAAATACGCAATCAGGATTAGCAGACGATAGTACAGGTTCCAATTTTATCAATGCATTTGCAGTAACATCAAACAATGTTTGATTGGGCATCATGATATCAAGATCGTAATCGGGAGTGATCTCAAAAAATGAAAGCACCTGATCCAGCATTTGTCTGTGCTGAGCTGTAACACAAACCAGTGTTTTAAATTCATTACGGCTTTTAAATTCCCTGATCAGCGGTGCAAGTTTTATTGCTTCCGGACGTGTTCCAAAAATAAATAGCAATGTGGATTTTTTCACTTTGATCTTGATATCGGCTAATAGCCATAAAGCCCATTGTGTATAGGCTTAAGATATTTATACTGATTGCAGGCTTAGGGGTTGCAATTTTAAATGATTTGCCTGCGCTTTTTTAACAACAGAAAAAGAACAGGTAACTGCGTCAATATTAACGAAATAACCAATAATGAATATAGTACAAATGTTGGATTTTCATACCGGAAAAACCATGCTGACAAAATAAATATTGTATTGACAAGATAAAGCAGAACACAAACTTGATGGGGTTTAAATCCCAGTTCAAGCAACCGATGATGAATATGATTTCTATCTGCAACAAATGGAGATTGCTTTTTAAAAATTCTTATCGTAAAAACACGCAATGTATCGATCATCGGAATAACAAGAATAGCAAATACTACAACCGGTGCTGTCTGATAAGTGAACCACGAATCAATTTTCACAGAACGTGATAATTCAATAAACCGGAATGCAAAAATGGAAAGCATAAAACCAATTGTCATTGTGCCGGTATCACCTAAGAATATTCTGGCATTTCTGAAATTATATGGAAAGAAACCGATTAAAGCACCGCAAAGTGATAATGATAAAACCGACATGAGTGGGTCATTGTAAATATAAAAAAGCATGGCGAAAACAAGAGTTGCAATAATTCCAAGGCCAGATGCAAGTCCATCAATACCATCAATCAGGTTATAACTATTGACAACAAATAAAATTCCGAGTAGCGTAAGAAAAAAAGAAGCGTATTCATTTAATACATGAATTCCGAACAGACCATGAAGTGATTCCAACTTGATTTTACAAAATAAAATCAGAATGATAGCTGCAGTTAACTGCCCGGATAGTTTTTTTATAGGCGCTAAAGGAGCAATGTCATCCCGTAATCCAAAGAAGAAAATCAGAATGAGAGATGTGATGATAAACAGGTGTTGCTTCTCAAAATATGGTGCTGCTCCAAGAGTAAAAGAAAATATCATAGCTGCAAAAACAGCTACACCCCCAAGCAAAGGAGTTTTTCTAACATGCAGTTTTCTTTCGTTCGGCTCATCAAACAATTGCAGGCGGGCAGCTATCCGGATTATTGTTGGAATAGACCCAAATGCAATCACAAAAGCAGTTATGAAACAAATCAGAAAAAACATTTACAATTTTCTTTTTCAGAAATCAAAATAGTAATTCTCCAGAGAGGTACGAATACCAAAATAGTAGAATGTTGATTGATTTCTATATTGTGCATTATCAAAATTACGCATAATTATTCCTGCTTCAACTACAAAATTAGTCTTAGGATTAATGAGATAATTTACTCTTAAATCGACAGTTTTCAGATTAGATTCCAGTCCATCAAACATGTAATGCCCGTATTCTCCGTCGCGCATATCCCGCGTTTCATAGCTATCGAAAATATTATTCCCAAGGTTAACATCAGCAGTGTCCTGACCCATTTTAGCTATCTGAACTTTCACTTCAGCAAACAAATTTTTATACCTGTAGTTTATAAACGACACAGATTCCGCGAAATTTGCTCCCAATGGATGAGTGAGCGATTGATTGTAATGTGTATAGCTCTGCGCAGAAGTCCGGTGCTGATAAGTATATGGTCTTACCAGATTAAATTCAGTTTGAACATTGAGGTTTTTTACCCTGAAGAAATTGCTGCTTTTAATTCCAAGTTGAAAACCTTGCTTATTTCCCCACCAACCCTTTCCAGACCGAACTTCATCAAGCAATAATTCATCGAGCATCACCTGGCCATAAAGCGTATTAGACCTGTTTATTTTCCATTTTATATTTGAAGCCAAGAGGACATTATCCGGTGAGCCCAGAGAATTTTCTACAGGTCTGATAAATAATACAGGGTTTAAATATGCAAGTTCATATCCCCGCGAAGCAGAAGGAGCCCACATTACTGTTTCGAATATACTCACTGTAAGTTTATTTTTCTTTCCGATATTAAGATCAAGATTATGAGTAGTGCTGTACTTTTTCAAGTAACCAATATTCGGATCAGGCACACTCTGAAGATCTCTGTACACGGCATAAATAGCTGTATACCGGAATTTCCAGAATGTCATATTGATTCTGAGAAAAGGATAACTGTATGAATTATCCGACAACAATAATGAACGATATCCATCGCCAATAAAATTTTTATCATGTGCGAGTAAAAAATCAAAATGTTTATTGAGAATATAACCGATACCTCCGATAGACTGGCTGAAATCAAAAACTTTTTCAGGATTATATTTCACTATTCCCTGACCGGGAACAACATTTGTTGCACGGACAGATGAATCAATGTATGAAACATAACGGGCTTGGTTCTCGTGAAATCCTGTATAGAAATAAAATTTATCTTTTACATTTGCCTGTACAAGAACGCCACGGGTATTTACAAAATAGTTACTGATCGATTCCTTTTCTTTTCCGAACTGAAGATTAAAAACAGGATCTACAGAAAGAACAATATCATCTTCATTAACAAAAAGTAAATGCTCTTTCAACAATTTTCTTCCTACCCATGTCTTGGTAAATTTCCCTTCCCCTACAATTGGACTGAACACGGAATCTACAGGAACAATTTTTCGAACATCAGTATATAAATATGGTTTAACAGAAGAATGAAAACCTGTAGTATCAGAATTTATAAAAGACTCTATTCTGGTATTTACATCTCTGTTCATCGGGAACAATGACTCTTGTGCATAGGTAGACACTGCAAATACTTCTGCAATCAGCAATAATGAAAATTTATTCATGCTACGAAAATACAGCTTTGAGATGAATCCGGGATTGCCTGGTTGGTGAGTTATCAATAAATAACGGTTAAAATACTACAAGGAAACTACAGGCAAATTTTTCGTGTTAAGCGTCTCGAATGCTTGCTCAAGACTGATAAACTGAAAATCACTCAACAGTTTTTCCAGCTTCATTTCAGACGTTTTTAGTCCGGTATAGCTCATAAATCTCCGTTTGATCGACAGATTTCTGAGTTGTGGCTGATCAGGGTCAAAATCTCTGGGATGAAAATAAGTCATAACATAATCTGATTCCTTCATCCATTTCCTGATCAATGGATAAGGCAGCAACCGAAAATATCCTCCACCCGAAAATATGAGCTGCTTTTTCAGAAACGACTTTGTATTAATCGGGAACTCAACGATTTCATATCCGGGACCGGTCATCAGACAAGGTTTTTGGAAAGGAAAATTTGCAATACCACCATGGTTTCTTGCTGCGGGGAAAACCGAACTATCTATCTTGATTCCCGCATTTTCGAGTTCTTCAAATACATAACCATGTTCACGTGAAAGAGAAAAACCCGGCGCTCTGTATGCAACGACTTTTTTTCCGGTTAAACTTTCAAGAATAGACAAGCTTCTATTTAGATCTTCTTTGAACTCTGCCTTGTTATTCAAATAAAGTAGCTGATGGTTCATAGAATGGCAAGCAATTTCATGCTTCACTGAAATTTTGCGTACCAAAGCCGGATATTTTTCAGCAATCCAGCCGAGGCAAAAAAAAGTTGCAGTTAATTTTTTTTTCTCTAATAACTGAAGAATTCTCTCAGTGTTCGCTTCCACCCTGCTTTCAAAGTTCAACCACTGAGCAGGATATGCTGTATCCTTGAAATCAAGAATATGAAACCAATCTTCCAGGTCAAATGTTAGAATGTTCATCAAAAAATATCGTAGTCGCCAAAGGTAAGAAACCACTTTTTAAAATCAGTAATTGAACTTGAAATATTATTTGAATGAATCCGCAAAACAACATTCAGCTTTTTCAACATAAATAATTTCGGCACTTTAAAAAAACCGGCTGATTTCAGGCACTGCGCCTCCGGTGAATCTAAAGGAACAGATGAAATTATCAGGTCAAGTTTATTCTTCTGAAGCTGATCTATTAATTGCCCTATCTCCGTATTTCCTTTTAAAGTAAGCAGATCAACGATGATTCCACAATTTACACCGAAAATATTCTTTGATCTTAAAATTAAAACCGTTTCAATCGTACCATTCTTTTCAATTTTAAAGAGTTGATATTTTCTAATCGGTATATCGATATAGCGCCAACGCATGAATTCTGCTGAACGATCAGTAGTGTAAACATTGCGTTTTTTGAATTCACTCCAGAAAAAATTGTATTTGTGCAAATCAGAATTTAAATTCAGCAAAGACACTTTCGGGAGATCAATATTAAATTCATAAGTATATTCATCTCTTACTTTGCTGTTGAATAAAAACGAATACAGTGCTCTGAATGGATTAACCACTTTCAGCATTAAAGGCAATTCACCAATTCCTGAAAACTTAAGTTTATTGATAAATCCTGAAACGGAATTCTTATTTGGAAAACCAATTGTAAAATCAATATTAAGTTTTTTACATTCAGAATAAGTCAGCTCAGCCAACTTTGTGAAGTACCCTTTGCCACGATGAGCGGGATGGGTAATTGTATTCAAAGAAAGAGAAGCATTTATTATTTCATTTTCGATAGCATATTTCCTTGGCACAACCACGTACTGAGAAACAATTTTACTCTCTTCATTTGCTAAAAATACAAGCGCCTTTCCATCAGGATTGGAATTATATTCCCAATTTAAATATTTTACATTAATAATTTCACCCTTATCATATGTAGATCTGGCTAGTTCTGCAAGTTCATTAATTTGCGAAAGATCGCTCCTGATAAATCTCATTTTTTGTTTTCTAAAATTAGAGACTTAAATAAAGCTTCGTACTGCAAAGAAATTTTTTCCCAGGAATAAAATGTTAAAACTCTATCATATGACAATTCTCTAAATTGCATTCCCGAATTACCGGACTCTTCCAATCCATTCAACAATTTCAGCAATTGATTTTCATCAGCAAAATAATTTTGCTCATTTCCGGCCACTTCACGGTTGAAAACATTGTCGTGGCAGATACATATACATTTTGCAGCCATTGCTTCTAACAATGCCGGATTTGTTCCCCCAACACTATGTCCATGAATGTAAGCAAAAGAGTTCTTCCTCAAACTGTCCAGTTTATCTTTCTGATAAATACCACCTGTAAATACAATCCGTTCATCATTAACAATTGAAATTTTCTTTGCAAAAGGATTGTCATCCGTACTACCTACTATTACCAATCGCTTTTCACCTTTATATTTTGAAAAGGCCTTTAATATCAATTCAAGATTGTTTTCCGGAACCAATCTTGCAACAACAAGAAAATAGGCATCCTTTGATAGGCCATACTTTAACAAAACAGAATCATCAAAGCTCAAGGGCACTTCCGCTCCATAAGCAATAGATGATATTTTATTCTCTGAGATCCCGAATCGATTTTTCCAGTATTTCCTGATTTCATTTGAATCAGCAACAATATGTTTACTGAAAAGTGTTGCTGTATACTGGAGAAGATACACCAGCCATCGTTGCAAAAAAGTATATTTCCCTCTACGATGTTCAACACCATCCACATTAGTAATGCAAATAATTTTACTTCTGAATTTAGGATAAAATACTGATCCGCCAACACCACAGACAAGAACAATATCGTTTGAATCACTTACAAGTTCCAAAGATTGCTTGTAATATTTCAATGGATTCTTGCTTTTCATAAAATCCGAATGGATAATTTTTACCGGAAAATCAAAACCGGAAGCGGCATTTTCCTTTTCATTTACAACAGTTATTTCATGTCTGACAGAAAGAGATTTAGCCAAATGAAAAGCAAATGTTTCAAATCCCCCATAATTTGCAGGAATACCTTTTGAACCTATTATTGCAATTTTCATCGGCAAATGATTTTATTGAATAATTTCGATATTAACTCCCAATTGTGATTTTTCTTTATTAATGCTAAGCCATTTTCTTTAAGAAACTGCAATCTGGCCGGATCAGAAAGTAATTGATTTAATTTTTCACTTAATTCGCTATGGTCACCACATTTAAAAAATTCAATAGCATTAAAATCCTTTACAAAATCTTTGTTAGGAATCAGATCACTTGCTAAAACAGGTAATTGATAACTAAGAGCCATGATCAATACTCCGCTCTGATAAATTTTTCTGTAAGGAAGAACGATCACATCTGCTGCTTTAAAATACAGGTCTCGTCTTTCATTCGAAATATATCTGATATCAGCTACCAATTTTCCTTCAGCTGTTAATTTATCTGTCCAGGTCGAATAATCAGAAACAGAATTCATTCTCATCCTTCCTGCGACGATCAGCTCGGCATCCACATCCTGCATTGCTTTCAACAATACATCAAGACCTTTTGTAGGCTTTATCATTCCAAAAAAAAGTATGATTGGCGCGTCAGTTTTTAACTCCAGTTTATTTCTCGCTTCATTCTTTGAAATATCAGATGGAAGATCCAGATAATCGCCATGAGGAATAATATCTACTTTTCCTGCTGTCATTTCATATTTCCCTGTAAGCTCATCACCGGAATATTGGTTATGAACAACAATATGCTCTGCCATAGTCATCAGTTCTCTCATTTGGGATTCATCATCCCTTTCAGAAATCAGACTTTCAACATCATGTACTATAAAAATCAATCTGACATTTATAGAATTTAGTTTTCTTGAAAACCAAATAAGCAAATCTGACGGTTTAAACAAATGCAAAATTACAAAGTCCGGCCTATCTACTTTCACTTTTTTAAATGCGCTATAAAAAGAATATAATATTCCCGGAAGAAACAATGGCGAATTTGAAAAATTAAAAGGAAATTTTTTTACAGAATATTCTGATTGATAATTGCTATAAACAATTGTTTTTGTTCCCAGCTTATTCAAATTTGCAGCTAAAGAATCGTTGTAATGATCCAGTCCTGCTTTTCTACCAACAGGATCAATTATACAAACGGTGTGTTTTTGGGATGATTCTAATTTCTGACTCATATAATTACATCCAGGAAGACAAATCACGTGCAATTAGTTTCTGCAATTTCAACAGGTCATCCTTATAAAAAGTTTTGAGACGTTTTCTTGTGCTTTCATTCATTAAAGGATTTTTTTCATTTTTTGAATTAAGCCTCATGAATTGTTCTTTTATTGTTGTTTTCACAGACTCAGGAATTCTGCTCAGAAATTTAAATTTAGTTTTACTTTCTATAGTCAGTAGCCGATTCAACAGTGTAGATTTTGGCATGAAAGAAGAGTTTTGCTCAGTTCTTTTAACGAACTCAAATTCGCTATCAACACCAAGGAATTTGCAAATATCAGCAAGAGTTTCCTTTGTATTGTTTTTAAGATCTTCGAACAATAATATTTTCACATTTTTAAAATTCTCTATATACGCCTTTACCTGCTCATAATAATTTCCTCTGTCAATATAAAAATAGTCAAAACTATAATTTTGTTTCATGCGTTCTGATTCAGCTGCAATTGCTTCTTCAAACGACAACTCTTCCCTTCCATCCCGGACGCGCCATAGATATTGCGAATAAGCTCTATCGACAGGATCTCTCAATACAATAATCACCTTTATACTTTCCGGGTCGTCGTGAAATCTTTTTATATTCCGAATAGTTTTCTCATGCAAATACAAATAAGGCGTAGAAATATCACCTGTGATCTGGGACTGCTGTACCTTCTTATACAGTTTTGAGTAATCATCAATGTCTGTCAATGCAAAAGCAAATTTTCCATTTTTGTAATCAATTTTTTCACCTGCAAAAGTAAAGAAACACGGTTCCTTTACAATAGGCAAAAATATTTCCGGATGCTGAATAAGATAAGAGTTAAGTGACGTTGTACCGGCCCGTGCTGTTCCGGCAACAATAAATTGCGGGTTTCTCATGCATTGATTGGTTTTATCGTTTCACTTTCCATCCGGTTTTCATCATAAAAGTACCTGAAATAATATAGCAGACAGACCAGAAACATTATACTACTTGAATCCCTGATATTCACTGCTGAGAAGAACATACAAAGAAAGAAAAAGAGCAACATGTATTCACAAGTCTTATAAAATACATGATTTGATTTCACTTCGCGCGACATAGTAAGAGAAAAATAATAAGGGAGATAAATCAGGATAGTGCCCAAAATTCCAAACACAAAGACGTTTCCTAATATTCCAATGTCGACAGGATAAAAATATCCAAGGATATCATGCCAGCCACCATTCCACTGATTAGAAATAAATCCATTTCCAAGAATTGGATTTTTCTTGATGTATTCCAATGCGGTATTAAATTCCATGAACCGCACTGCAGAAGATGCTTCATCGGGAGATTCGCCCTGGAACACATTGAACACATTCTGATACAAGACCTGATACTTATCGAATAGTGAAGTATATCCCAAAGTAAAAAGAATTGTTATGAAAATTAAACCTATTCCTCCATACAAAAGGGTATTCTTAAGTTTTTCTTTCAATGAGAAGTTTCTTATAAAATAAATCAGGATGGTAATGGCCAACACAACCAATGTCGTTCTTGACTGAAGGAAATAGATCAGATAGAATAGGATCAGCAGAGCAATTATTATAAACCTGTTTTTCTGTTCATGTGAAACTTTGAAAAGAGAATAGAACAGCAACATGATCACCAATGCAAATTGAAATCTATACCGATATCCGCGAATCGGAGAATAAGCAACGAATTCAGCATCATTGAATTTAACCGGATTCACAAATAAGAAAAAGAAATAGAAGACAAATAATAATGCGAGCGAAATAAACAAAAATGATCTTTCAACTTGTCTGATCGTAATCATTCCTTTGTTCAACAATGAAACTATTAATATCCCGCTTATGGAAAGTAATACGGATCGCTGTGCCATGATCCCATAATAATAAGGCTGACCGAAAACCTCATGACCTTTGAATGCTGCAAGGAAATTAACAAGAATAAACATCCACATTAAGACATCAAGTTTGCTGATTCTGCTGTTTTTAAAATTCAGAAACAAACTGAATAAATAGTACGTGGTTAGTAGTATTATTGCTAAAGTCGAAAGAGTCTGATGTAAGGTTTCAAGCGGCAAAGTTGCAAAGATCCTGAACGTGGAAGTATAGACCAGGAAGAGCAAGGTATACGCCAGAAGCGGATGTAATTGAGCGGGTCTATTATTTTCAGTGAACATGTATAATTCTGATGTTACGAAAATACGAAAGATGCTCAACTGTTTCGCCAATAATTTCACTCAATTCAATTGGCTTTTCAACCCCTATTTACTGAAAGGATTGAAGAATGTAAAGAATCCAAACTGCTTTTTGACTGAAAGCACCGACAAAAAATTCCAGGCAAAAATTCCCATGAACTGTGCAATACAAGTTCCCATTATTCCATATTTTGGAACGAGAATAATACATGCCAATACATTTACTATTGCTGAGAATACAGCAATATTTCTTAGAATATGCTGTCTCCCCGTCATATTAAGGATCTGAGAAGGCAATCCGGTAAACGCAACAATGAACTGTCCGGCCAACAGGACATACAGAGCAGTTTCGTTACCCGGAAATTCCTTTCCAAAAATAGACAGGATCCATTCCGGGAAAAAGAAGAGTAAAATAAATGCCGGAATCGAAGTTATAAAGATCAGACGTGAAACTTCCTTTGCATGAGATTTTAAAGAATCCAGTTTCCCTAATGCAAATGCTTCGGCAAAACGTGGCATTGCAAGACTGTTAATGGCAAGAATGGTAATATTAGTAAATACAGAGATCCGGATAAGCGCATTATATACCCCGACATCTGCCTCTGAATTGTAAGCAGCAAGAATCAATGTTCCCGCCCATGACATGATCAGTTGCATTAATGTTGTGAAAAACATTGATGAAGAAGTTCGCATCAATGTGATGACAGGAAAAACTTTCTTCGAAGTTTCCTTGAAAAACCTGCTGTAGTAAAACCACATCAGCAAACTAAGAATGCCGGTCATGGCAATACTTAAGAACTGAATATATGTAGGAATCTCACGTGCTGTATTGATGAAAGAAAATATAAGCAATAAACACATTGCAAGCAGTGACACCGAAACCGTTTGAAAAAAAGTATATGCTCTGATTTTTTTTAACCCACGAATGCATTCCGAATTAACCAGGATCAGAACAAGTGGTAAAGTTAACCATGCATTCACTTTAAGAAGCTCAACCAGGTACGGCTTATGTAAAATGCTTTCTGCAAAGTATCCGGACATAAAATAAAGTATCAGTGAAATCAAAAAAGATACAGGCAAAATTACTTTCAACGCTGAAACATACACAGATTTGATTGATACATAGTCATTCTTGCCTGCAAATTCGGCGACATACTTCATGAGTGCGACATCAAGACCTAATTTACCGAATACAGATGCAAAACTTAAAATTGCAATGCAAATAGAAACTAGTCCGAGAGCATCGGCACCAAAAAAACGAGATGTAAGTAGTGTTACAAAAAAACCCGTAGACACACCGATCATCCTTACCATTAATGCAAGAAAACTTGTACGAATCAGTTCGTTGTAATCCTTATCATGCTTGAAACGAGACAAGGCATTTTTAAAATTATCGAGCAATGAACCAATCATTCACCAGTGAAGGTTTGTTATATTTCATT
>ERZ795061.3265-NODE-3265-length-14287-cov-9.487634_pt1 | contig 14287 bp, 20 predicted proteins | sample MGYA00375145_ERZ795061 | MGnify/ENA primary metagenome ERZ795061 (study PRJEB30190, sample SAMN05720144) | anaerobic digester metagenome | isolation source: active sludge of municipal wastewater-treating anaerobic digesters | place: USA | collected 2014-12-22 ... | reverse complement strand
GCACAAAAAACCATTCGACATAGAACGGGTATCTATTAAAATATTTTTTGCCTTATTATGCCGAATTGCTCCCCGGGTAGGATTCGAACCTACAACCTTATCCTTAACAGGGATCCGCTCTACCGTTGAGCTACCGGGGAATGTATGAAACTGTAAACAAATTATTTTGTTATTGAGTTAATTAAATAATTAATAACTCATAACTTAATAACCGTTAATTACTGATAAATAGTTAATAGTTATTAGTTACTAACTCAATAGATTATACAAAAAAACAAGATAAATTCAAGAAACGAGTCGTATTTTCATACATAAAAATATGATATACTAGCAAAATAGCCACATTATTTATGGAAAAAATTAAATTTCAACAAACACCAGAAGATGAAGGGGAGGAAAAAATAGAAGCCATTGAAGATTTAAGACGACCAGTTGAAAGGATAATGAGTCAAATAATAGAAAGTGTTGAAGGAGGACAGTATTCTGTGATAATTGGGGAAGATTGTTCAGGAAGAATCCCAACTCTTATTTTTTCGAGAATAATTAATAAGATATATGATGGTAGGAATATAAATCATCCAAGTGTATATTTTATTGCTGGATCAAAAGGTTTTTCCTCCAATCCAAATGACTTTGAACCCAAAGTTAAAGCTATATCGGATTTTGTGGAAAAAATAAAAGTAAAGATGAAAAAGGGGTCAAAAATTTTAATTGTAACAGACACGATTAGCACCGGATCCAGTCTTGCACCACTGATCGATGCTTTAAAACGTTTTGATGTAGACTATGAAATAGCTACCATCACACTCAGAGAACTAGATGAGGATGATAAAAGATTAATTGATGGAAAAATTTTTAATGGAGGAAGGGTGTTTACCCCACAGATTTATAAAAAAAATAATCTTTCGGGTGTATACAAGGTACCAACAGATCTCCATTCAAATGTTTTAATGAGTATCGAATCCTCAAGAGATTCGGTAAATAGAGCTCGTCAGGATGTAGTAACTTTAGCTGATGAAATTTCTAAAAAGTTTGTCCCTCCAAAAAAGCAAAAAAATAACCAATAACTCATAACTTAATAACTACCCCTCATTTTCAGACTTGACAAATCTTTTGAAGTATGCTAGTATACCCCTGTGCACGCTGAGGTTGTGCTCGACAAGCGGACAGCGTGCCCCCAGCACGTCGTAAAGGCCGACGGTTAGCCAGGGGCATAACTTGTCCACGAGTCAACGAACCTCGTGCGGTTCGCAAAGGAGGCCATAGGTCTCCGAAGGGTCTGAGTGCATGACATGCACCCGACCCAACCCAAAGAAGAGGGTTCGGCCTTTAGATAGAATGTCCGGTAATGGAACTGAATGCACGTTCCCGAGGACAATCATCTCTTGGCCACCTCACTTAGACAAACGAGCTAGCCTCGCTAACTCGACAGCACCTTGTTCCTGCCCCACCAGGCACCACCGTAGTAAAGTTTTTTCCGAAGTAAAGTTTTTTCTCAAGCCCTGGTGGGGCCCTTTTTTTATATTAATTGGAAAGGGTCTGAAATTTGGTATAGGATGATGAATAAGACTTTCTAATAAAATTTTAAATTAATCAATGGAACCCCTTGCATCAAAAATTCGTCCCCAAACCCTCAAAGATTTTGTTGGTCAAGAGCATTTGGTTGGCAAAGATAGACCCATCAGAGTCGCTATAGAAAAGAAACATCTTTTTTCATTTATACTTTGGGGTCCTCCAGGATGTGGTAAAACAACTCTCGCTAAAATTTACGCCAAAAATTTGGATGCAGTTTTGTATGAACTCTCGGCCGTCTCGGCTGGGAAAGACGATATTAAGCAAGTTATTAATGAAGGCACTTTTGGAAAATCCAAAGTTTTATTTTTGGATGAAATTCACAGATTTAATAAAGCTCAACAGGATTTTCTTTTGCCTTATGTGGAAAGGGGAGTAATTACGCTCATTGGAGCAACAACCGAAAATCCCAGCTTTGAAGTTATACCGGCCTTGCTTTCAAGATGTCGGGTTTTTGTTTTAAATGAATTATCTGATACGGAAATAAAAAAAATTATTAAGCGATCGGGGTATGAAGTAGATAAAGAATCTCAAGATTGGTTGGTTGGAATGGCTAATGGAGATGCCAGACAGGCGATTGCCATGTTGGAAAACACGATTAATCTTTATAAAAAGATAAATATTGAAAATTTAAAAAATACCCTTCAATCAAAATTTTTACGTTACGATAAAAAAGGAGAAGAACACTATAATTTGATAAGCGCTTTTATAAAAAGCATGAGAGCTTCCAATCCGGATGCGGCTCTTTATTATCTGGCACGAATGGTTCAAGCAGGGGAGGATCCGAAATTTATTGCCAGAAGAATGGTAATTTTTGCCAGTGAAGATATTGGGATGGCAATGCCTACAGCTTTAGTTGTGGCTAACGATGTTTTTAAAGCGGTTGAAACAATCGGATTTCCCGAGTGCGGAATCAATTTGGCTCATGGTGTTGTTTACCTTTCTTTGTGCAAAAAAGACAGGAGCGCTTACGAGGCTTATGTGAGTGCTATGACTGATGCGGAAAAGTTGGGTAATTTGCCGGTGCCTCTTAATTTAAGAAATGCTCCGACCAAACTTATGAAAAATTTGGGTTATGGCAAGGGTTATGAAAAATATTCCAAAGAAGACCTTCTTCCGGAAAAATTAAAAGGTAAAAAATACTTCTTTCCAAAAAAATCTCAATGATTTTTAGTTGAAAATTTCATTTCAAAAATATAAAATGAATGTATGAAATCATTTGAACAATCACCTAAATTTACATCCAAGCAAGAACTTAATTATAACGATTACGAAACCAGAAAAAGAATAATAGAGCTTTTTAATCTTGGAATAAGTATTCAAAAAGGGGAACTTATTATCGCACCAACAGCTGAAAAAATCGCCGGCGATTTCTTGGAGATTATAAAAAGAATGAATGATTCGGAAATAAAAGAATTAACCGGCAGTTTGAAGATTGATTTTGACAAATTTGAATTTCTAAAAGAAGTTGCCAGAAATATTTCCGGAGAATCCTTAGAAAGTGAAAAAGCCGCTTAATTTATGTTTGAATACACTCCAATCAAGACTTTTTCAACCGATGGTCGAGCTTCAATCGACCAGATTTATAAATCTTGGGAAGAGATAGCAAATGATCCGGATTGGATAACCGAAGTTGTTTATACTCAAAGAGAAATACCAACAATTAACAAACCATCAGCGCTTCCTATTGTTTCTTTTAGAACCAAAAAATCAGGACCGGCATTTTGGATAATTAGCGGTATTCATGGCGAAGAACCGGCTGGACCGAACGCTTTGATTCGCAACATCCCGATAATAAAAGAATTGGCAAAAAATATTCCAGTGGTTTTATTTCCCCTGGCTAATCCGGCCGGTTATACCACGAACTGGCGTTATTTTAATGAATACAGAGAATGGACTAAAGGTTTTGATATAAGTGATTGTGATTATATGCTTCCTAACAAGGAAGACAATCAAAAACCGCGCGCTTTAGCTCCGGTATCGGATGAATCTTACGCTCTAACTCAATCTTTTTTAAGATATTCAAAAGAATATCCGCCTCTTGTAATAATTGATCATCATGAAGATGAAATATTTGATAAGCGTTATATATATTCGCAAGGCAGACGTCATATTGATGATCCCATCGCCAGGTATATAATAAAACTATTGGAAAATTCCCCAATTCCTCTTTTGGAAGAAGGGGAAACAAGATTTGGGGAGACGGTGTGTGGTGGCATTGTTGAACCGTCTTTAGATGGATCAATAGAGGAATTTTTCACCAGTAAAATAATTTTTATTGACGGCAAAAAATCTCCAGGCATAGGTTGTGAAACTGCAATAACGATTGAAACTCCTGTTTTGGAATTTCACTTAGAAAAAAGAATTGAGGTTCACGAATTAGTCATAAAAAATTATCAAAAAATTCTTTCATTGCGTTTGGATAAAAATTTATACAAATAAATATGGCAAAACTCCTTAAAGTAAAACCTTATGAACAAATGGACAATATGGATTCTTGCGGTCCTACCTGCCTAAGAATCATTTTGGAATATTGGGGAATAAAAGTTTCGGAGATGGAGCTTATTAAACGTTGCAAAACTATCCCTGGATTTGGGTCAAAGACAAAAGATATTGTTAAAGCCGCTGAGTATTATGGAATGAAGGGTTTTTATAAAAACTTTTCGTCATTTTCTGAAATTAAAAAATGGCTGGACAAAAAAATACCCGTCATTGTTGACTGGTTTTCCGGCGGACCCGAGAAAGAAAGCGCAAAATATGCTCCCGACGGTCATTATTCTGTCGTTGTTGGTTTGGATAAAAATAAGATATATTTGGCAGAAACCGAAACCGGAAAGATATATTCTTTAAAAAGAAGCGCTTTTTTAAGAGTCTGGTTTGATTTTGAAGGAGAGTGGGTAACGACTTGGAAAAATATGATGGTTCGTCAGATAATCGTCATCTATCCTAAAAAATTGCCAAAAAGGAAATAATCGGTTATATTCCAAAACAGTTCATTGGGCATAAATATCGTTTAAACCAGACAAAAAAGGAGACAACGTGCCAGGACTCTTTCTCTTGTTGGCTCTTTCCCTGACTTCTCAGACTTCTCAACCAAAACAACAACTCTCAATTCAATACGATTACACTATAATCGTCAGTTTTTCCGAAGCTTGTTTGAGATTGTATGATTGGAAATTTGATGAAGTGGCATCATATCCGGTTGCCTTACCTCGTTACAAAGTAAAATTGCCAATTAGCGGGGAAGTAACTCAGGTAATACTTAATCCTTATTGGTATCCTCCAAAAAGCATCAAGGATTACTACAAGAAATATAAGAAGATTGATCTTCCCGATGTGGCTGGACCCGGAAGTCCGTTTAATTTCATGGGTGATGCTAAAGTGATTATGAGATTTGAGGGCAGGGGAATAACCTCCCTTTCAAGAATTCATGGCACTAAAGATGAAAAATCAATTGGTAAACGGGCAAGTTTCGGATGTATCCGTCTTTTAAATGATGATGTAAAAAAATTAGCCGCTCTGATTGAGGATAAAAAAGTTCGTGTTCTTTATAGCGACTGACGACTCATTGAGTCGTTTTTTAATAAAAAAACAGAGCGCAACGCGCTCTTTGTTCTAATTTGAGATCTCTTACGAATTATTGATCTCAATCCGCCGCCTCGCCCTTGATGGAGGGATAATTGACACAATATAGATGCAAACATTCTCACCTCCAATCAAGACCCGTGCAGTTTCTCCTGCCTGCATACCAAGCAAAGCTTTACCAATTTCAGACTTAGAAGAAATTCTTTGAGCCGATTCATCGAGAATACAATCTGTCATCAGAAATTCTCCTCGAACATATCCTTCAAGAATTACACCAGTTCCCAATCGAACCACTTCGCTTTGTTCAAGTGGATCAAAAACTTCGCAATGGTTGAAAATATCAGCAAGTTGCTTCAATCTGAAATCCGCAATTTGAGCCGTATTGGTCATCGGTCGACACTCGCTCATACTGTCATCGCCGGGAATTTCATAAGCATCAACGCACTCCCGACAAACCCTCTTATGGCTTTCTGTATATTTTCCAATCAACCTCACCAACTCTTCAAATTCTTCCGGAGTCAAATGATATACAACTTCATTCTCGTCTTCATTTATGACAATAACGACGGTTTGCCTTAGCATTGTGTTCCTCCTCCTTTGTGGGGTTTACATCGTGTACCGATTATTATGCTACATAATATAAGCTAATATGTCAATATTTTAATATTTGTTTAATGAGCTTGCATTTGTTGTTAGTATATGTTATAAACTAATCAGCTCTCAGGAACCCCTATCCGGCAAACGTGCCTGCACGAAGCAGGAAGCCCGGATATCGGTGAGAGCGTGTGCAATTCGTGGGTTCGGGACAAGTTGTTCTCGAATCAGTCTACGCCGTGGGGTTCCAACACGGGAAAAGCGGGGTTCTAACTCCGCAGCCAATCTCTTAGGTACCCTGAGTCTACGGGGAAACGGGATGGCAAGCCCAAATCCTGGGTCCTGAGGACCCTATCGCCTCACGAGTTTGGGTGGCGAGAAAACAATGACCCAAGCTCACGGGAGCGGTCTCCGGACCGCTCCTTTTTCTTATTCTTATAATGTATTTACTTTTAATATTTTTTATGTATAATATTTTAAGCGATAAATCTGTCTTCAACAACGAAAGGAGAGAGCCTTGTTAGAACAATTGCCCATTCAAATTAGGATCGGTGCGATTATATTAATTGTCTTAGGAATTATTGTTGTTGTGGATTTTTGCATCAATGTAATCAAGAAATTGGTGGCAAAGATCAAACATTTGATTGAACATCACGATCCCTGCAATGTTGATTGAAGCAGTAACTGGAGTAATCTCCAGTTTTTTTGTTTAAAAAATCGGCCTTTATGGGGTCCGAGTTTGTTATTCCGTTGGAAGTTCCGGAAGGGAATATAATTGATAGGTCTTGTCGACGTCAACAATAAAGAGTCTACCATAAGTTCTTGTTTGTTCAATTGTTGGCCAATCACTACCATTTCTTTTGGCACCGATCGGGAACAAAAATCCAGAATCCGGATCATTTTCTTGGTTACCAAGCCAAATCGGCAACACAACGCAATTTCCTGGAGGATTTACTGGAACAAATTCAACTTCATCACACAAAGAGCTTTCCAAATAGACTGCATTGAAGGCATCATTTTGTGAATTTTTGATTTCATCTTCAATAACTTCATCCAAAAAATCTTCAGCTTCTTTGACATATCCAAATGGCGCATCTATTTCCGCTCTGATTTCCACAGTAATTAAATCACAAGCTGGATTTGTCCGATTTGACTCCAAGGCTTTGATGAAAATTCTTATAGCAACATCAGGATTATCTTTCGGATAGAAAAGAAATCCTTGCTTATTAAGCCTTTGTCTTAATGATAGAGCGGATAATATCTGCAAAGGAATTGAAAGCCCACCAAATTGAACTATTCGTTTTCGTTCGTGAAGAGTCATTTTTTCTCCTCCATCCTCTAACTTGTGCTGTTTATAGACTACAATATTTGAACAAAAAGTCAATATTAAAGCATAATAAAAGTATGTTTTGATTTATCAAGATGTTATAATTCCTATTAACTCAATAAAAAATAATATAAATATGAACAAAACAAACAACAATAAATCGGATTTTTCAGAAGGAATTCTTAAGGGCAGGATGGCAGAGACTTTAGTTGAGGAATTATTTAAGAAGTCTGGCAACACAGTTTATCGTTTTGGATATGAGGCGGTTTTACAAAACTTAGTCCAACTGGAAAGGAAATTTGATCGAGATAGCGAAGTGGGTCAGAGAATCAGGGCAATACCGGATTTTATTGTTATAAATAAGGATGGAGAACCGTCTTTTGTGGAGGTCAAATTCAGATGGAACGGAGAATTGACCAAAGATGATTTTAGTCGAATAGAAAAAATAGAGAAATTTTGGAACTCTCCCATATTAATGGTGAATTGCAAAGAAAAACCATATTTCAAAATCGCAATGCCCCCATATTTTGATTCCGATAAAAAATTAATAACCAAGCCCCTGATTGAATTTGATGATTGGAAAATTGATCCAACTACTTACAAGGAAGCTGAAAATTTAGTTGAAAAGTATTTGGCTCCCACAATGAAAGTTACCGGAGATATTGTTTTTGGATCTTTTTGATAAGGCCAAAAATTTTTAAGGAATAGATTTTTATTTTAAATAAGTATATAAATATACTCTATGTTGACTATTGCCATCGGAACAACTTCAAAGCAAAAATTGGACTATCTTCAGGAAATTCTCAAAGAATTCAAAATAGAAGCCAATCTTATTCCTTGTGAGGTAAAGAGTTTAGTTTCCAATCAACCACTTACATCAGAGGAAACTAAATTGGGTTCAATAAATAGAGCCCGTCATGCTTTTGAATTAATTAAAGAAACCGGAGAATCGGTTGATTTTAGCATTGGGATAGAGGTGGGTTATGAAAAAAATAACGATGATAAATATGAAATCTTTTGTTGGACATCTGTCGTTGATGGTAGAAACAATGTAATTTCGGGAAGATCAAGTAATTTCCTTATGCCATCATTTTTTCAGGATATTTTGAAAAACAATGATTATGTGGGAGATTATTTGGAGGATTATATGGAGACTCATGATGAAACGGTTGAAAAATTGGTTGCCCAAGCTATTAAGGGAAGAAAACCTTTTATTATGGACGCCACCAGAAAGGCTTTGATCTACCATTTTCTCAAACACGAGTTTTAATTTTATGGCACAAACCGCTTCTTCGGCTCAAAAAGTTCTTCGTCAATCAATAATAAAATCCAAATCAAAGGATTTAGCCAGATTTTTTAAAACCAAAAAAGGAGAATACGGAGAAGGGGATAAATTTTTAGGAGTGATGGTGCCGGATATAAGAAAAACAGCCGTTCAATTTAAACATCTTCCACTTAAAGAGATTCAAAAATTACTAAAAAGCCAATGGCATGAGGAAAGATTGTTGGGTTTGATAATTTTGACTCTTAAGTATCCCGATTCTAATTTAAAAGAGAAGAATGATATTTTTAATTTTTACCTTTCCAATACTCTATATATAAACAATTGGGATCTTGTTGATTTGAGCGCCCATAAAATTATTGGTCAATATCTTTATGAATATAAAAAAGACAGAGACATACTCAAAAAACTAGCCCATTCAAAAAATATTTGGGAAAGACGAATAGCTATAATTTCAACATTCTATTTTATATACAAAGGCGAATGCAATGATTCTTTAAAAATTGCTGAAATTCTGATTTTCGACACTCACGATCTCATTCATAAAGCTGTCGGATGGATGCTTAGAGAGGTTGGTAAGAGGTGCAACCAAGAAAAAGAAGAAGAATTTCTCAAAAAATACTACAAAAAAATGCCTCGCACAATGTTGCGTTATGCGATAGAAAAGTTTTCAAGTAAAAAAAGAAAGGGGTATCTGTCAGGCAGAATATAATAATATGGTATAATCAAAGCAATTATTATTAAATAAAATACTTATGAAAAAAGGATACGTGGATAATATAGAAAAATTAACTCTGGAGAATGATAACTTTCGCAAAGTTCTTTATACTGGAGCGCATTGCCAGCTTGTTTTAATGAGTTTAAAGCCGTCTGAAGATATAGGTCTGGAAGTTCACGATACCGTAGATCAGTTTTTTAGAATTGAAAAAGGAAGCGGTAAGGTTATTATTGACGGCGTTGAACACGAAATCAGTGACGGATCGGCAATTATTATTCCAGCCGGAACACAACATAATTTAATTAACACATCAACCACTGAGTTTCTTAGGCTTTACACGGTATATTCTCCGGCCAATCATAAAGACGGCACGATTCATATAACTAAAGCCGATGCAGAGGCTAATGAAGAGCATTTTGACGGTGTTGCGAGTGAGTAATAGATAGTAATTTTAAAGTAGACGGGAGTCCGTAACAAATTAATAGTTAAGGGTTAGTATGTTATTAATAACCAGTAACCCAATAACCAATAACTTAATAACCAATAACGCATTTAGTATTTTAGTTATATGAAAGTAATTCTATTAAAAGAAGTTCCTAAAGTCGGACGAATGGGGGAAATTGTTGAGGTGTCCGAAGGGTATGCAAAGAACCTTCTTTTTAGAAGGGGATTGGCTCAGTTGGTAACCCCTCAAATCCAGGCGCAGTATGATGCCAGGAAAAACAAGGAAATTAAGTTGAGCGAAGAAAAAAAACAAGAATCAGCTAAAATAGCCAAATTAATTTCGGGACAAATACTTCAATTTGAAGTTAAAATAGGAAAAGACGGAGGAGTCTTCACTTCGGTTCATGGTGACGATGTCAAAAATAAAATAATTGATTTTATTAAAGAAAATGGTTTTCACGCCATATCTATTGATGATATTCAAACAAATCTGAAACCCGTTAAAGAATTGGGAATTAAAAATATTGAATTAAAAATAGGAAGGGGAAATAACGCGCACAATACAAAAATTCAAATTGAAATCATCGGAAAATAAAAAATAAAGGGACTCATAATTGAGTCCTTTTTACAAAAGAGACCTATCCGACTGACCCTGTTTTTCATCAAGCAGAGCCAATTCAAAATCCATTTCAAACCATCCCAAATCTTGACCGCAATCATCTCGATACCCACAATATGGGCATCCTGACAATGGGTTTAAGAATGTTTTGCGCTTACAAATTGGACAAATGACTTCATAATCCAACCTAACTTGACTTGCCACATCTAGACATTCATCAATATCCAATCTTGAACTATCCAATTCCAAAATCCAATCCAATTCCATCTCATCGGCAAACTCGCCGACCGGATTATACCCGCAAGAATCGCACTCTTGTGGATTCTTGTCGGATGCCCCACACACGGGACAGTGTCTCATTTTCGCCTCCCTTTGCTGATAATACAATAATACTTTTGTTAGTCATTGTCAATATCAAGATAATGTATAAAAAAACCGCATATGCGGTTATTGTTTTTTTGTCATACTTATTGACAAAAAGTTGCTGTAAATTGGTTTCTATGTCGTCTATCTTTATTCCAAATAAATCCGTGAATTTCAGGATTGAACCCAAGGTCCTTCGTTTCTCTTGTTGACGCTCTCCAACCAGATCGGAAAATATTTTCCTGAATGAGGTAAGTTCCTCTAATTTTCTTAGATACGTAACGATATATACCATTATCATCTATAGTAACCGTGGTTTGGTATGTGATGTCGGCAAGAATATACCTTCTTCCATCGGGAGAAATATACATCGCTCGTATTTTTGCCACACTTATTGTTGGTTGAAGGGAATTATATTGAAGTTTAATTGGTCTTGTCCAAAAATTTGTATTAAATTCATGAGTGCAAAAATCAATCAACACAACTTCAGAAACTTTTTCCAATCTCAGATACAACTTACTCGGATCAATTACAATTTCACTTCCATCGGAAATAGAAAGGAATATATTTTCCGGAACAACTTTTAGCGTCCTAGGCATTTTCAAGCTCCCTTTTGCTGAAATTACAATATATTTTTACTATTACCAAGTCAATAGGGAAGGGTATAAAAAACAACAAAAAACAAGCTCATTTACTGCTTGTTTTGTTCTTCTAAACACCCCTAAAATCGCTTAAAATTGGCCTTTAGACAGCCTTTATACTTATTTTGGTGGCATACTTAATATGACCGTCAAACTTAATCTTTTTGACTCTTTTAAATGACACGACTCCGGCTTTGGCGGCATATAAAGTGTCGTCTGCAGCTCTTTTTACATTATCACCGGGCAAGTATTGAGTGCCTCTTTGTCTAATTAAAATCTCGCCAGCTTTTACTTTTTGATCTTGCTGACGTTTTACTCCTAACCTTTTAGCTTTTGAATCTCGACCCAGTTTAGTTGAGCCGAGCTGTTTAGTATGTGCCATAAATTAAATATAACGATCAAAAACCGAATATCAAAATATATTGATAATTCAAACAAAAATCTCCAATTGGAGAACGAGATTATTATAGCGCACTGATTCTCATTGTGTCAATAATGGCGTATAATAAAGCAATTATATTACGTTATAGGCTATTGAGTTATTAATAATATACAAAATGCGTTAGTAGTTATTAGTTATTAATAACATACTAACCCTTAACTATTAACTTGTTGTGCGCTATTTATTTTATCATGTTCCCATTCATATCTAACATAAAGCATTTTTTTATAAAGAATAAACGAGATATTTTGCTTATTATAATTGCTTTCTGCATCGTCGCTTTAAGCTTTGCTCTCGGGTATATTTCCGGAAGAGATTACACCGATATACCCATAATAATTCAGAAGAATTCCTGTTCTTAATTTATTGACAAAAACAGTCATAAAAAATTAAAATGGAATCATCACTGGGGGGTGGTTTATGACCGAAGAAAAAAAGTCTCCAATAAAAGAAGGGGATACGGTTCTTCTTCCATCGGGACAAACCGGAATAGTTATTTATGTCGGGATGGTTGGTTCTGTTGGGGTTGGATTTGTAAAAATTTTTGAAGTAATTTCGTTGTCTGGTAGAACGACATATTACGAAGATGAAATCAACCAATTTGAAAGAATTGATTCTATGGACCGTGATTAAATTCTCACGCATTGACGTGAGTTTTTTTATTGACAAAAATAAATTTTTAAGTAGAATATGACCAGTACTGGAGGTGGCTTATGTCAACAAATACAACCAAGTTTTCTATAGGAGATTTGGTGAGGCTTCCTTCTGGAGATGTTGGAATTGTTACTGATTGGGATCTTGTTTTAATGTGTCACGCTGTGAAAATCAAAGTTTTTCCATTAGTTGGATTTTTTGCTAAACTGTTTCTAATCGTAACATTTCAATGGAAGACGGAGTTTGTTGGAAAGGAAGTTAGTAAGCTCACCAAAATTGCGCATTAGCGCGATTTTTTTATTCTAAAAAAGAAAAGTTAAAATAATTAAATACGTTATTAATTATTGGGTTAATAAGTTATTAATAACATAATAACATTTAATTATTAACACTCTTTTGTTCTTTATTATTCCAAATATCCCGCCTGTTTCAACCAGTATTCATTTTCCCACTCCCATAATTTTTTAGCTCCCAAAAAGGCCTTGTAATCATTGCGCCAATAGGGGAATTCCTTAAGTTCTATTTCGCCTCTAAGATCTGACCATTCGTGTTCGCATTTCTCAGCCATTGTTCGAGCGCTCCTATTCTTGGGATCCCAGGGTAATCTGATTTTATCCCTGCCTCCTTTGGGTCTGAGTGTTGCCCCGCATTTTAAACATCCTTTGTTTTGATCTATTCGCAATATCCATCTTGTTTGCAGGGTGGGGTAGTCTTGTTCCAAGGCGGCCATATAAGCTGAGGTTTGGAGGTTATAATCCCGATAAATAGACTGAGAAGTTTTAATATCCAAAACTCCGAATTTACCATCAATCAAAGCCATTGAATCAATTGTTCCAGCATAACGTTCTTGATGATGGGCGACTCTTTTTTCCACAAATTCAGGATCAACTTGAATATTGGTTGTTTCTACAAATCTGTTAAAAGCTTCAACTGCCGGCCTGACTGTTGGATCAATATCAGGATTTTTTTTCATCATTATTGCCTCAATAGTTTCATGAATAAGAGTGCCTTCTGAGGCGGATATTTTTTTAACCTCTTCACCTTCGGCAAAACTTGAAAGCTCCGCATAAAAACGATAAAGAGCCGGTTTGGCCTTTATCTCTACAATTTTGGTCACTCTTGGATACCAAGAACCATCTATGTCATATCCGGCAAGCGATTTAAATTCTTCAACAGATTTATAATCCATAATAAGTTTATAGATTGTATCAGAACTTGGTTTAAAAAACTATTTCTGGACAAAGAGATTATTTTGTGTCAGTGTTCAAACAGCTACATTGAGACAGGGGAGGGGAAGATGTTCAACAATCCTTTCTTCAGGGATAGAGTTTTTTTAATTTGTAATTCTCTTAGTGAAAAACAATTACTTGAATTAAAAGAAGATATTATAAAAGCAGATAACGCCGGAAAGGGACCAATATATTTGGGTATTGATAGTAATGGAGGGAATATTTTTCCGGCGCTGCATCTTATTGATGCCATTGGTTTTTTGGACAATCCGATAGTCGGGATTGTTATCGGACGATGTATGTCCGCCGCATTCACCCTTCTTCAAAAACTTAATTTGCGTCTTGCTACTCCAAGAAGCTCATTTTTGATTCATTCACCAAGAATGACGGTTGAAATTTTTGCTATGCATTCTGATAGAGAAATTAATATGATTTTAAGGGAGGCAACCTCCAGTCTTCGGATGTGTCAAAGACAGACATTGGAGATAATCAGCGCCAGAACAGGGATTAGCATCAAGCAATTGGAAAGGATGATAAGGGCTGGTGATCGTTATGAAAGGCAATATTCAGTTCAAGAAGCTTTGGAACTAGGTTTTGTGGATTCAATCGTTGAAAATGAAGAACAAATTATGGAAATAACTAAAACCAAATTCAGTTCGGTTTTTCAATCATAAAAACTCCTTACAAATTAAGGAGCTTTATTTTTAAGGGGAGTGTTCTTTTTGGGCCTGTTTACTAATGTATATCTGTCGCACAATATACATTTTGCGACATGTTATATATCAATAAACAAGCGATTAAGCGGATATGCTGTAAT
>ERZ795061.3254-NODE-3254-length-14323-cov-6.156084_pt1 | contig 14323 bp, 14 predicted proteins | sample MGYA00375145_ERZ795061 | MGnify/ENA primary metagenome ERZ795061 (study PRJEB30190, sample SAMN05720144) | anaerobic digester metagenome | isolation source: active sludge of municipal wastewater-treating anaerobic digesters | place: USA | collected 2014-12-22 ... | reverse complement strand
AGTGAAAAGTGAAAAGTGAAAAGTGAAAAGTGAAAAGTGAAAAGTGAAAAAAAAATAAAAAGAAAAAAGAAAAAAGAAAAAAAATATTAAATGGGTTGGCTTTCTGATAATATAACGAAATTTTTAAAGGGTTTAAAGGGTTTAAGGTGTGATGGTACACTTTAAACGCTTTAAACCCCTTAAACAACTGAAACCCCTTTAAGCTTAAACTCTACTCCAAAATCTGAGTAAACACTTTTTCATCAAGATTGGCAGTATCACCAAGATATAGCCAACGGATAGACTTTGTATATTTTTTAAAGGCTGCATTAATATCCTCAAGTTTCAACTTCTGTACTTCATCTAAAACCTTTGTAGCAGTTTTCCAGGTACTCAGATTTTCATTGTCACCAATCGTTACAGCTAATGCACTGTTAGTTTCCAGATTCATATAGTACTTGGTAAGGTATTGCTCCTTTTTATCAGTCAACTCTTTCGCATCAAATCCATTTTTACGGATCTTCTTAACTTCATCTGTCATCACCTGAACTGATTGTCCGGGATCAGTAGTTGAAACATACATTGCGCTGTATGGATTTTTTTGTCCGGCAACATATGAATAAGGTGCATACGATAAATTTCTTTTTGTACGGATCTCTAGAAATAAACGATCGCTGAGAATCTGGATCGCAATTTTCATTGCCATATAGTCTGCAGAACCAGGAGCAGGGCAATCCATGATCCCTTTAATATAATTTGTCGCAAGTTTTCTGTCTTCTTTAAAAAGGGAAGAAGAAGAAAAATCAGGTCGTTTATCTGTTGAGGCAACTGCAGGAGCTGATCCCATAGGAATTCCTTTCAGCATACTCACCTTTGCTTTGATATCCTCTTCGCTAAGGTTTCCTACAACTACTACAAACAATTTATTTTTCGCAACCAATGAGCTGTAATATTTCTTCAGATCGTTAACAGTTAATTTCGTCAATGAAGCTTCAGTACCTGCAACCATTTTATTATAGTTCGTTCCCTTATATACTTCAACATTGATCAGATCATCAATATGCGAATCCGGATCACTTTCAGCTTGTTTGAGGTTGTTAATAGCCTCTTCTTTTTTATTGTTAAAAGTATTATCGTCAAAGGCAGGATGCATGACCATATCAGCAAAGATGTCCCATGACTGATCCCATTTACTCTTAAGACAATTCATTGTAACTGTACTATTGTCCTGTCCGCTCCCGGCATTCACAGTTGTTCCCATTGCTTCGAGAGTAGAGTGAAATTTATCCCGAGGATATTTCTCAGAACCTGATTGAGCAAGTACTCCCATTGTCAGTGATTCTATTCCTTCCTGCTCTTTAGAATAATTTGTAGTACCGCCCTTGACATAAAGTGCAATACTGATGATGTCCTTTGTTGAAGGCTTATAGATCACTTTAATTCCATCCACCATCATTTCCTTAACGCCCATATCCTGTTTTTTAACAGGACGTTTTTTAATTTCATTTTGTGCAGATAACTGAATCGCTACTGCAACAAAAAGAAGAGTGATTATATAGTTTAATTTTTTCATTTTAATTTCCTGTTTCTTAAGAATAAATTATTTCTGATCAAAAATTGTTTCATCTACATTCAAAGCAGTCTTCATTTCCGGGCTGATTAATAATCCCCATGCTGAAGGTTGCCCTTTGATATATTTTCTGACATAATCTTTAATATCCTGACGGGTAACTTTTTTCAGATTTGAAACATAATTAGTGTAATAATCAACACTCGCTGAAGACCACCAATATGTAATTGTATGTATGTATTCAGATGTTTTTTCTTTTCCAAAACCTTCACCTATCTCTAATTGGCTCTTAGCAGTTTCCAATTGCTCATCTGTAAAGTAATCATCAGTATCCCACATAGCCATATGATCCTGAAGTACCTTTACTGCTTCTTTTATCTTAGCAGGATTAGGAACAACGATTATCTGTATCGGGCCGGTATATTTGCAAGTCTGATAACCGACATTTAATTGAAATGCTAGTCCGCCTTCAACAAGTGCTTTCTGCAATTTAGAATTTGTCTGACTAAGTATAAATGAAAATACATCTGCAGCATAAGTTGATTTAATATCATTTCTTGTATCGGGTCCGTGCATACCGGCAGCAATGAAAGGAGCTTTGGCATTTTCATTTACGACAATAAAGTTGTTTTGTCCCACCATTGGATACATTTCCGGTATTGGCCAGCGTTTGAAAATATCAGTTGTGGTAGGTTTCCAGCTCCCGAAGATAGATTCTGCCATTGCGAAAACTTCATCGTGGTTTACATCACCGGCAATACATAGCAGTGAATTATTCGGATGATAAAATTTATTCTGAATCACTTTCATCTTTTCAGGAGTAGCTGTCTGAATGATAAAGTGGTCGCCGATAGGATTTTTTCTACAGAAGTGATCACCCCACATTTTGTAACCAAGTTCCTGCACTAAAAAGAATACCGGATTCGATTCATTTCTCTGGAATTCACCATCAACTACAACATTTTCCTTTTTCATTTCTTCCTGACTGAACAGCGGATAACGAATTGCCGAGTTGATAAATTCAAGTCCCGGTTTCAGGTTATAATTTCCCAGAGTAACGTAATAATTCACACGCTCATTAGAAGTTGTTCCATTGAATACGACTCCAAGTTCTTTTACTCGTCCCAGAAATTGTTCCTGCGAAGGATAATCTTTATTTGCCTTGAAGAACATATGTTCATACAAATGCGAAAGACCATTGTACTCCGGCGGTTCTGTATAACTTCCGTTACGGACACAAATTTCAATTGTAGCTAAAGGGACAGAAGCATCCTCAATAACCAGTACTTCCAGGCCATTATTTAATTTCTTTGAAAAGAAATTGGAAGGAAGTGTAGATTCTGCTGCTGATAATTGAAAGGCACTTCCAATTAACAATGCAGCAAGTAATGAGCGGATAGGTCGTTTCATAAACAGGCTGATTTTTTATCGAAAGCAAGTTATATTTTGTTTATGAATGGCACGTCATCTTAACAAACTTTAAGAATATCAGTTACGATAAAAAGGCTTGAAAATTTGATGAAAATTTGAGTTTAATGGAACAACTTACTGAAGATTGTATGTATAGCCTACCCCAAAAACCACATCATTTAAAGTTTCCTCCAGATTTTGCTGGTACATAAAAAAAGCATTCAACTGATGAATCAGGTTGAATTCATAATCAAATCCACATTCATACCTGAATCGATTGATGTTATAACCTTCTGAATTAGGAACTCTGATCTGAAAATACATTTCAGTGGCGACATAAGGGGTATACCTTTCTCCTACATCAAACTTAATGACCGCTTTTGTCCGCGAAACATATTCAGGAATTTTTCCTGTTTCGCTTGAATATACGTCTTTTATTTGTGACTGTATTCGTTCACGGAGATTAACTGTGACTTTGCTGAATTTGAATTTATACTTCAGATCAACATACCCACGATGCCGGCTTGAAAAATATTTTAGTTCATTTTTCGCAATGAATCTGTAGTTAATTGAAGCACTGAAGTCCTTCGAAAACTTATATTCAAATCCGGCTTCACCTAACCATGAATCATTTGTGAGCAAATTTCTATTTTGCCTTTCCTGAAAAGCAATTTCAACAGATGATCTGGTAGTAAACTTATGTTTTAATGCAACCGATGTCCAGAAACTCAGGTCATGGTCGAGTGAATTAGCAGTGAAACTAAAACCAATAAAACATACCAGTAAATAAAACGGGAGTTTGCGATTCATAGTAATATTGAAATCAGAATTCGTAGGTATACTTCTTTACATCCAGAAGCTTGTCTTTCGGATCCATCGTTTTCTTTTCTACCTTCAATCCTCTTTTGTCATAAATAATAAAAGCCTTACGGATCAATTCTCCCTTAACATTAAAAGTTAGTTCTATTGTCCGGTCACCATTTGCATTATAAGTGTACATCTCTCTTTCTACGAGTTTGCCATTTCCATCATAGCGATTTTCTTCTGTCTTAACTCCATCAGAATTATAGGTCGACACTCTCCGTTTTTTTAAGACAGACTTCTCATCAAATATTTTCTCTTCGATAAGGTCACCTTTCTTATTAAAAACATAGGCTTCATGCGATTTAACTTTTCCCTCCTTATCATACTCTATTTTCTCTGTGACTTCACCATTCGGCGCATATCTTTCAAAAACTTCCGGGATAATCGTCTGACCATCCGGTTTCATTACCGTTGTAACAACCTTGATCGCTTTGATCTTATTCTTGATAACATCCTTTTTGCTCTGAGCATTCACAAAGGTGCTCATCAGTGATAACAGGATCAACAAAATAATTTTCATCATTGATTATTTTTAAGGATATAAATTACCGGAGAGGTTGTTTCATCACCATTACTTCCAATTTCGACATCAACAAACGATGGAACATCGCGACTCTCAGGATTTAGATTTCCATTAAATGCTCCGGTAGAATCATCTGAATAGGCAAAAAGTCTGTATTTGCCTTTTTGAAGAAATTCAAATTTAAAACTCCCATCGAAGCTGGATTTATAGTCGTCATCATAAGCGCTGCTTTCAGCACCATAAATAATATAGACATCTTCATCGCTTGCCGGAACAGTATCTACAACTGTCTGGAATGAAGCATCAAATTGTATCTGATAAACTTTCCCTGAGATCCGTGAAGTTCCTCCTTCTCCTGCTTCTTTTTCACAGGAAGAAAATGCAACAGACACCAGTGCAATAAGCACGGGAATCATTAAATTAATTTTTATCATATTTTTTCTTGAAGTAATTAATCAAATTTATCCGGAGAAATTTTGATCAATGTTGCCGGTCCTGTTTTACCTTCATTCGACAAATAGATCATTCCTTCAGAATCCATAGTTATCCCTTCAGTTTTTGCAAACAATGTTGGGTCAAGCGGAAGGAGCTTAGCAGGACTTCCATTTGAATCTGAAATCAAAACGTATTTATTTCGTGCATCCGTCAGATAGATCTTTCCTGAAACCGGATGAACAAAAATTTCAGAAGGTATCAAAGCTTCTTTTTTGGTAACAACTGAATTGAAGATCTGATCATTTAATTTAATTGAATACACCGGATTTCCGGAAAACTGCTTTGTCACCAGATCGAAAGCATAAATATTTTTTACTGTCCTGTTTGCTGAATCAAACAAACGTGGCGCGATCAGCAATCTGTTATTCTTTTGATCAAAACACAAGCCTTCAAAATTCTGAAAGCCCTGGGGCAATTTCAGGAAATGAACTGTGATCTTCCGAGTAGTTTCAAAATTCCTGATACAAGTTAATTGTCCGTCACTTCTTAAAACATAAATATCGTCGCCTACAATAGATATCCCTTCGAAGTCGCCCGGACCGCCAAACTGAATTGAGTCAACGATCATCTTCTTTGCCAGATCATAAAAGAATACAGTTCCGATTTCATCCTGGACACATGCAACGACATTATTTTCATGCATTGCAATTCCACTGACTTCTCTCAAAACAGGAGGCAGATCCCATTTTGTAATAATACTGGACAGCCCACCTCCATACGATGATTTTACAATTGATTTCTTTTCCCTTACGAACACCTTCCTGGATTCAATCGTTCCGGAATCATCAATCCAAAGATGCACCCTGTCTTTTACAGACGATGCAATCAATTTATATTGGACATGTTCATTTGACCAAAGTAAAAAAGCCTGAGTGATCTTGAATTTAGAATACTCTTTATTGAAAGACTTCACTACTGCATCAGGGATTTCCGATATCAATACTTCCTTGTCCTCAGAAAGAACTATTCCTGATGGTGAAAATAGGACTTCCACTTCTCTTCCATTAATTGTGAATTCTGCTTCATAATTTTCTTTTTCCTGTTCCCATTGAACAAGAGAAGCAGCAGGATAAAGTTCTTTCAGTTTTGAAGAAACAATAGAAGGAGGTTCAATTGACAAAACATTTCCTGCTATAATGCTAAAAGCACCAAAACATAAAATAGAAATTAAAGAGATCTTGAATATTGATTTCATTCGCAGTTTTTTTGACACAACATGGATGTTGTTGATTATTGACTGCAAAACTACCCTTCAAATTTGAAGCAAATTTGAAGCTATTTTTTCAATGTAAATCTGTGAAAGCCAGCATCGTACGAATATTCAATTTTCAGGTCAAAAGCATTTGCGATCTTTTTTACCAAAGACAGACCAATACCTTGAGAAACAGAAGAATTTCCTGCATAAAAGAATCTTCTGAAAATCATTTCAGGATCAAATGAAAAAGGAATACCGGAATTTAATATTGAAAGTTCCCGATCAGAAGAAACAATTTTCACTTCGCCATCTGCTTCAGTATAACGTAATACATTAGACAAGAGATTTCTGATCAATATTTCTGCCAGATAGGGATGAATAGTGCAAATGAAATCTGAATCAGAGTTGATACTAATTTTAAGGTTTTTCAATTCAAGCTCCTCATGCATTGATTCGGCTAATAACTTTGTAGTCAAGAATAGATTTACTTTCTCTGTTGTAACAAATTCATGGTTCTCAATTTTTGTAAGAAGCAAAAGCGATTGGACCAATTTCGATAATCGGTGAGTAGTTTCATAGGAAGAAACAATCAATTCAGCGTCGGCTTCTTTCAATTCACTACTTTGCATCAGTAATTCAAGTTTGTTTTTGATAATGGCAAGAGGAGTCTGAATTTCATGTGACGCATTCTGATTGAATTCTTTTATATTTTTATAATCAGAAATGATCCTATTACTTAATTCCATCAATTCCGAATTCAATTGATTGAATTCAGTCGTATTGCTTTCTGAAAAGCGTAAAGGAACTAATGCATTGAGAGAATATTTCCGGAGCTCTGCAAGTGTTTTATAAAATGGATTGAAGATCCGTTTTAAAATAACATAATTCAGGATGACAGATATAAAAATGAAAGCGAGATAAGCGTAGAACATGGCCAAAGCAATTTGTTCCGCAAGATCTTCAACATCTATTAAAGACTTTCGCAATGTGACAGCATAGATCTTATCATCCTTGCTTACACTAAACCGCCATTGTCTGAAATGTTGCTCTCCTTCAAATTCATGGAACATACTCGTATCCTTTCTTTCGGTTTTGAAAACTGAAGGGGCCGGTGTTGATTCAATGAAAAAATTTACACCATTGTATTTTACATTGAGGGAATCAGAATTTGCAAGAATACGTTCAAGGTCTCTTTTCTCATCGCGTAATTGTTCATCAAGTTCTTCATAAACTTCATCTTTGAAAACAAAATAGAAAAATAGTCCTCCGAATGAAAATACGAAGAGCGAAATTACAAGGTAGTATACAGATACACGATTTAATAATTTCATGAGCATACTATTTTATACCCCAGACCATAAACAGTTTTTACCGGATCAACTCCACCGGCATCGGTGATCTTTCTTCGAAGGTTTTTTATATGCGTATAAATAAATCCAAACGAATCAGCCTGATCGATACTATCACCCCATAGGTGTTCCGCTATTGCTTCCTTTGTAAATACCTTTTCTTTTCCGGAAATCAAATAGATCAGGATTTCATATTCTTTTTGAGTCAGGATAATTTCCTCTTCGTTGACGAATAATTTTTTACTCGCAATATCCACTCGCAAAGATCCGCAATTTATAAGATCTGAACCTTTGAAATACTTTCTTCGGATCAATGCTTTTAATCGGGCATTTAATTCAGAAAGATGAAATGGTTTAGTGAGATAATCGTCCGATCCCTTTGCCAGGCCTAATACTCTGTCATCGATGGAATTTTTAGCAGAAACGATGATAATACCCGTTTCCGTATTTATCATTTTTATCTCGTCAATCAAAAGCAAACCGCTTTTATCAGGAAGTGTGATATCAATTACAATACAATCATATTGATAAGTAGAAATCAGTTGACTTGCTGTTTCGTAATCAGGAGCAATTTCACAGACAAATCCTTCCAAAGACAAGTAATTTTTCATTGAACTCAATAATTCGAGTTCATCTTCAACGATGAGGATTTTCATAATGAATAAAAATAAGAATAAAGAATATCCGACAAATTTAACTATTCGGCATGTAACTCACTAAAAAAATCACCACTGTACGATAAATATCAAACTCTGTAATTTAAGTTGAAAATTATAACTTAAATCAAGTGCTCGCAGAACAAATTATTAGCAAGCCTCCACAGGTCTTTGACACACATCTATTTTAATCAAAGATAAAGCAGCTATTGTGCGTGGAGTCCACGCGCTGCGCGAAATCATTTGAAAAGTTGAATCAGGGATGTAACCAATAATCGAAGATTTCAAATGATTTGGTGCGCGTGGTGGCCTTTTTTTGTTTCTTTTTTTGGCCAAACAAAAAAAGAAAAATTGAAAGTAACGGTTTGAATTCGGGAAATTACATTCAAATGAAAATATTTATATCGGACAGAATTAAAAAAATTTCATTTATCATTCTTTTGCTGTTCTTTTTTCCTGAAATAAGAACGCAGAAAGATGCTGTGTTTTAATCCTTCGAGATCTTCATCCAGCTTTTTGGAAGCGGATTCAATATTACTCAAGGCTTTCCGCAAGTCCTTTGTCATTAATGAATCTGCCAGCAAACTATTCATTACACCTTTACCATTATTGATCTGATCTGTTATAAGAGTGACATCGTTTGTTATCTGAGAAAATTTTTCACTTCCATTCTTTATATTTAAAATTGCCTGCCGCAGATCATTTGACAGAACTGAATCATTAAGCATGACACCAAAGACACCTTTTCCCGAATTGGCATCTTTCGTAATATCCGAAAGCTGACCTGAGGTTTCGACTAAATTCCGGCTGACATATTGAATATTCCGCAAAGTTTTTTCAACATCACCTGCAAGCATTGTATCCATTAATATTGTATACAATGTACCGCGGCTTCTGTTTACGTTGTCAGTAATTTCTTTCAGGTTTTTAGTAATCGTAGAAATATTATTATTTGTGTTATCCAGAGTTCGCAGCATCTCCTCTGTATTTACAATTTTGATAGAACGGATCACACTTAGATTTTCGACCAATGGTACATCAGAACTTCCCGGAGCAATACTGACAAGTTTATTTCCCATCAAGCCATCGGTACCAATAGATGCAATTGAATTTGCACGGATATACTTTTTAAAGTTATCATCGATCAGCATATCCACTTTAATTGTTGAATCATTTGCGAACTCTATTTTATCGACTGTTCCTACATCAATTCCTGAATACCTCACATTATTTCCTACAGCAAGGCCGTTGACATCAGAAAACTCACAAGAAAGTATGAATGTCTTACCGAACATACTCTTGCTTTTTCCGATGGAATATAATCCAAAAATAAGCAATGCCGCTCCTGCAATTACGAAAACTCCAAGTCGGATGTTTCTATAGATCTCTTTGTTCATAGCTATTCAAAAAAAGGATGGGTTTGAGGATCATTGAAATTTTTCACTTCTTCAAATGTTCCCTGTTTATAATTTACACCATTTACAATTACTGAAAGCCGGTTTGCTGTCAGACGAGCACAGTGCATATCATGCGAAATAATTATTGCAGAAGTATTGTATTTTTTTTGCACATTCAACATAAGGTTTATAATCTCGCCGGAAGTGATCGGATCCAACCCTGTAGTTGGTTCATCATACAACATGATCTCAGGATGGAGGATCAATGATCTGGCAAGGCCGATACGTTTTCTCATTCCTCCTGAAAGTTCTGATGGCATCAGGTCAATTGCATTTGCCAGGCCAACATCGTTAAGTGTTTCTTTCACTAAGCTTAGAACTTCATCCTTTGACTTATGCTTTCCATGTCTTCTGAGTGCGAATTCAAGATTCTCTCTGACAGTCATACTATCATAGAGTGCGCTACTCTGGAAAACGAATCCTATTCTTGCGCGTAATTCATCCAACTCATGTTGTGTAAGACTTGAGATCTCCTTATTGAATACTTTAACAGACCCTGCATCATACGGAAGGAGGCCAATTATACATTTTATAAGAACAGATTTTCCACATCCGGATTTTCCTAAAACAGCTACACTTTCACCACGTTTGACAGTGAGATTGTAATCAGTGAGTACATGATTATTTCCAAATGATTTATAGAGTCCGGAAACTTCGATCACCGGTTCACCATATCCTTCGGAGGTTTTATTAGATATCTGTTTTGCTTGTTCCATTATAAAAATCCGAAGAATTCTGTTATTTGTACAGCAACAAGGTCAATAAGGAATACCAGTAAAGAAGCAATGACAACTGATGAATTCGCTGATCTTCCAACACCTTCAGTTCCTTTATTTGAGTTATAGCCCTTATAACAACCGATAAGTCCAATTGCAAATCCGAAAAAGAAAGATTTTACAAATGCAGGAATAATATCGCTGAATGCCAGACTGTCAAAAACCTGTTTAAAAAAGAAAGTGAGGCTTACAGAACCCCGAATATTAATGGCCAGATAAGAGCCATACAATGCAACAGCATCTCCGATAATAATCAGAATTGGTATCGTTAATGTTGTACTCAATATTCGAGTAACAACAATATACTTAAAAGGATTTGTACCACTAACTTCCATTGCATCGATCTGCTCAGTGACTTTCATTGAACCAAGTTCTGCACCGATACCGGAACCAATTTTTCCAGCACAAATTAACGCTATCACAACGGGACCAATCTCTCTGATGATACTAATACCTACCATTGAAGGAAGCCATGCTTCAGCTCCGAACTCAACAAGAGTGGGTCTGGATTGAAGAGTGAGTACCAAACCGATAATAAATGAAGTTATAGCGACAAGTGATAAAGACCGATAACCGATTTCAAAAGATTGTCTGAATAATTCTTTTGATTCAAAAGGTGCTCTGAATGCTTGCTTAAAAAACTTGCCTGCAAATCTTGAAATAGCCCCGGCTTCACTAAGAAAATCGACCATGCTTTTTGGCAAGCGATCGAAGATAGTAACCTTAGGGGGTTGCGGTTTGTATTTTGGCTGAATGACATTCATCATACAAACATAATCGTATTTTTAATATGTTGAATATGAAATGAATCAACAGGAAATATGACGTTTATCAGATTAAAAAGTGAATGAAAGTAGATTTTTTCAGCCACCGTAAAATTCATATGCTTTTTTTGAAAGTTCTTCACGATGATCAGGATGGGCAATTGAAATAAGTGCTTTTGCTCTTTGTGCCAGATTTTTCCCATACAGATCTACAATTCCGAATTCTGTAGCAACAAAATGAACATGCGCTCTGGTTGTAACAACTCCTGCTCCCTGCTTAAGAAAAGGTACTATTTTAGATTCCCCTTTGGAGGTAACAGATGAAATTGCGATGATTGGTTTTCCGCCTTCACTTAAAGAAGCACCTCTGATAAAATCCATCTGTCCACCCACTCCACTTATAATTCTGTTACCGATAGAATCTGAACAAACTTGTCCACTCAGATCGATCTCAACTGCACTATTGATTGCCGTCATTTTATCATTCTTACGGATCACAGACGTATCATTTACATATGATACGTCAAGCATAGCAACCATCGGATTATCATTTATAAAGTCATACAATTTACGTGTACCCATTGCAAAGGCACTTACAATTTTACCGGTATGTTTCTTTTTCATCCGGCCATTGATAACACCCTTTTCTACCAAAGGCAGAATACCATCAGAAAACATTTCAGTATGGATACCAAGATCTTTATGATTATTTAAACATTGAAGTACTGCATTAGGAATTCCTCCAATACCCATTTGCAAAGTTGCACCATCCTCAATTATTTCTGCAATATTTTTCCCAATTGCTAATTCAGTTTCACTAAGATGAGATTGTTTTAATTCATAAAGATCATGCTCGTGAAAAACGGCAGCCGCGATTTTACTTATATGTATTTGTCCGTCGCCATGTGAACGTGGCATCTTAGGATTGACCAGAGCAATAATTTTTAAAGCAACGTCCGTTGCTGCTTTAGCAATATCAACTGATACACCTAATGAGCAATAACCATGTTGATCAGGTGGAGAGACTTGAATGAGAGCAGTATCGAGAGGCATTACACCTTTACGGAACAAGGACGGAATTTCGCTGAGAAAAACGGGAACATACTGAACATTTGAACTGTTGACGAAGGGACGTAGGTTTGCACCAATGAAAAAACTGTTTGTATGAAACGAATTCCTGAATCCGGGATTCGAATAATTTGTTTCGCCTTCTGTATGGATATGAACAAATTCAATGCCCGATAAATTTCCGGTATTCAAAGCCAGAGTATCTATCAATAGATTTGGAGTTGCTGCGCCACCATGTACAAAAACTCTTTCATTGTTTTTGATTAAGCTGATAGCATCTTCAGCTGATTGATAATTGATCATAAATATATTCAGTCCAACAAATGAAATTAAAACTTAGAAATTATTTCGGCAAGATGTTGTTCGTTCACAACACCTGATTGCCTCCATTTAATTTCCCCTTTGACAAAGAGCAAAAGTGTAGGTACACTTTGTATTTGATATAAATTTGCAACAGCTGGATTTTTATCAATATCGACTTTCAGTATTCGTGCCGAATTTCCAACCTTCTTTGAGAGGTTCTGTAAAATCGGCTCCATCATTTTGCAGGGACCACACCACGTTGCAGAAAAATCTACAAGTGTCGGAACTTCTGAATTAATTATATCATTAAATTTTGACATGACTTAAGCTTTATGTATTTGAGACCACTTTAAAACTAATTGCTTTTCTTCTTCTGTTAAATTTTTCGGTACTACTACTTTCATCTTTACATATGCATCGCCCCGCACTTCCGGCTTATTATAAAAAGGCATTCCCAGTCCGTTCAGGCGAAAGATCTTCCCGCTGTCAGTTCCCGCAGGTATAGGAATTTTCACAGTTTTATTAAAAATTTTGATCTCACTTTTACCACCGAGTAATGCTGTAAATAAATCAAGCGATTCTTCAAAGTGGAGATCATTTCCTTTTACTTCATAGATTGGATGTTTACTAAGGTTAAATGTTATATGCAGATCGCCGGCTTCACCGCCATTTCTGCCGGGTGAACCTTTGCCTTTCATACGAAGAACCATTCCATCATAAATTCCCGGCTTCAGATTCATATTGATCTTTTGGCCATTCAGGACGATCTGTTTTGTGGCACCATTGTAAGCATCTTCAAGGGTTAAAGCCATTTCGGCTTGTTGATCCTGTCCATTCATCTTTCGGTTTGAAGTCTGACCGGGACCACGTCCATTACCTCCTTTACTCCCGAAAATCGACTCAAAAAAATCTGAGAAATCACCGGACCCGCCAAAGAAATCACCGCCTTGTCCTCTGCTTTGTCTTTGTTGTCCCTGACCTGACCATTTTCCCCAATCAAAATTTCCATCGCCACCGCCTTGTTGGTATGAATTCCAGTTTGCTCCCAGATCATCATACTTCTTACGTTTCTCAGGGTCACCCAGAACTTCATTGGCCTCATTTACTTCTTTGAACTTTTCTTCTGCCTTTTTATCACCGGAATTTTTGTCCGGATGATATTTCACCGCAAGTTTTCTGAAAGCCTTTTTTATTTCATCCTGAGATGCAGTCTTTGCAACGCCTAATACCTTATAATAATCTTTATAATCCATAATTTCAAAACACTTTCTAAGAGAATAAAGTTAATCATTTATTTTAAGGGATAGACTGATAATAATCCTTGTTTTTAGTGCTGCTAGTTCTGCGAAATCCTAGAAAAAAAAATTAAACCTGATTTTTTCTCCCGCAGATCCTGCACATCCCGCGGATTTTCCGCAGATTTATCCAAAACCTAAATCTTTTAAAAGAACTCATCTATTATTGAAAAAAGTGGCAATTAAAAAAACAAACTATTTTTTTTCAATTAAAAAAACTAAATGAATTTGGAATTGTTCACAAATCAAATCAGTAAATTCTCTAACGCTAAAAAATTAACCGATGAAAAAACAATTCCAAAACTTATTTGTTGCCATGCTTTTTACCATGGGAACAATTGACGCATTCAGCCAGGCTGAAATTCAAATCATTCATAATGCTGCGGATCCTGCAGCTGATACTGTCGATGTTTATGTAAACGGAACATTGACTCTTGACAATTTTGCTTTCAGAACTGCTACATCATTTCTGCCTGTTCCTTCAGGAACTTTACTTGATATCGGTGTTGCACCCGGAAACAGTATGAGCGTAAATGATACATTGAAAAATTTCCCTGTGACTTTGATGGCAGGGCAACGGTATGTAGCCGTTGCTAATGGTGTACTTGACCCAATGAAT
>ERZ795061.3251-NODE-3251-length-14331-cov-9.516601_pt1 | contig 14331 bp, 10 predicted proteins | sample MGYA00375145_ERZ795061 | MGnify/ENA primary metagenome ERZ795061 (study PRJEB30190, sample SAMN05720144) | anaerobic digester metagenome | isolation source: active sludge of municipal wastewater-treating anaerobic digesters | place: USA | collected 2014-12-22 ... | reverse complement strand
TAGCATCCGAAAGGTGATGGGCGCCAGCTCGGGCAGCCTTATCTACCTTTTGAGCCGCGGTTTTCTATCGCTGTTGTCGATATCAGCGCTTATTGCCCTGCCAATAACGTACTTCTTCTTCGAAAAGATTGTGCTAAGAAAATTCCCCTATCATACACCCGTGCAAATCACTGAACTGTTCGTTGGCTTGTTAGCTGTATTGATGATTGCATTCATTATGATCGGGTCGCAGACGATGAAGGCGGCAAGGAGTAATCCTGCAGAGGTACTGAAGAGCGAATAGGGTATTAATGATTTTCAGGTCGCTGAATGTTTCTAAGTTCACTATAAGCTCGTTTGATATTTGTAACCGCGTGGCTACAAAACGAATTACTCTCTCAATCTCGCCAAATCTGCTTCGGAGGCAATGAAACCAAAAGCAGAAAAGTATTTTCCGGCAACAACCCGTTGAAAGGTTTCCAGGGCACTGGTCGTGTCGCCATTGTATAGATACCAGTTGCCTACACCATAACCCTGAGTGGCAAGAGCCAGATCAACATCTTCGTTCGTGCTGCTCACATTTAGTACTGAATCAACCGGCAGCTTGCCTTTATACATATTCAGTCTTTTGAAGTAAGAGTCATTTTCGATGATGGTCATAGCAGGGGTGATCAGTTCCAGAAGTTTTGAAGCTTCTTCTTTCTTACCCATTCTGCGGTACGTCATGTAAAGCCAATCAACGGTGGCCGTAACCAGGTCATCGTTATCAGAAACCTTCATGCACTCCAGATAAGCTTTTTCGGCAGCCTCAAATTCTCCTTTCAGATAATGCGCTAATCCAAGATGATACCATACATTGAATTGCGTGGAGGAGAGTGGCTTGTTTAATTTATTTGGTTGACCATCGGGCTCTATTTCAATAGATGTGCCGCGCATGAGTTCGGCAGCTTTATTTAAGTCGGATATGGCAGCATCAAATTTTCGTTGAGAAATATAGCGATGCCCACGGTGACGATAGAGTCGGTATGACTGTGGATATTTGTCGATGCCTTCACTAAAAATGTTGATGGCTTCATTGTAGTGCGTGAGGTAAGCAGTTCTCCGGCCCAGCCAGATGTAATTTTCTTCAGAAGGATCGGCATCAAAATTCTTCTTAGCAATACTAAGATTACTGTCGAGTTTGGGATTGCGGTCGGCAGGTGCGTAATACTCAAGACCTAACAAGGAATATACTTCGGGTGCTTCCGCAGCAGCCTGTTCCGGATTATTAACCACACAGTGCGTCATCAAAAATGCAATGAAAAGCAGACCGTTTTTTTTCATGTGTAGAAGTTAATAAGTTGAAGGCTTCAAAATTATTTTTCGTGTCTTAGCGCCTTAGTGCCTTGGTGGCAAATCAATCAATACCTGGTTGCTTTAATACAAAGCCTGCTTTTGCTTTTTCCTGATCAACGATTTTCTTAGCATCGGCCAGAAGTTTCTTAGCATCGTACACAATGCCATCTTTTACTGTGTACTTAACACCGCCAACACGTTTCACTGTGTTATCGTCCATCAGTTTAATCGCACCCACACCATACAAAACTTGCAGATTTTCCAAAGGGTTTTGATCTACAATAGCGAAGTCGGCCAGTTTACCAATTTCTACAGTTCCAATTTCTTTATCCATACCCAGTGCCTGGGCTCCATACAAAGTAGCCGACCGTATTACTTCCAGCGGATGGAAGCCTGCTTCGCGCAACAATTCTAATTCGCGGATGTATCCAAATCCATAAAGCTGAAAAATGAATGCATTGTCCGATCCAGTCGTAACACGTCCGCCCCGGTTTTTATATTCATTGACAAAAGTCATCCACAATCTGAAGTTTTCGCGCCATGCAACTTCTTGTTCCGTTCCCCACGAAAACCAGAATGAACCGTGCGCAACACGACTGGGTTGATAAAATGCCCACAATTGAGGAAGCGTATAAGTCTCATGCCATTCTTGTCTACGAGCTTTGTGTAAGTCGCGGGCGGCTTCATAGGTATCAAATGTTGGGTCAAGTGTGAAATCCAGTGCAAGCAATGAATCCATCACAGCATTCCATTTATCAGTATAAGGTGCAGCGGCTTGTTTCCATAATCTGCCAGCTTCTTCAAAGCGATGCTGTTCATTAGCATAGTTATAGTTTAATGGATAGTTCTGTAAGGTTGAACTCGATAGCATAGCTTCCGGTAATCCATACCAGTGTTCCATAGTTGTAAGTCCGGCCTTCGCTGAATTCAAAACATTCCAACGGGCAACTCCTAACTGAGCATGATGGCATGCCGAGCGCAAGCCCAATCGTTTATTCTCACGAAGTGCGGCATCCATAATTTCTGGTGCTGCTCCAAAGAACTTAATGCCATCGGCACCTTTCATTTTATTTTCATTTACCCAGGCCCGTGCTTGCTCAGGTGTGCTTATAGCTGTTTTGCTACCAGAACCAAAGGTTACGTAGGCTTTGATTCGAGGCGCTGTGATCAGGTTTTTTTCACTCTTTGCTTTTTGATCCAGTACCCAATCCAACCCATTGCCTGAACCGGGCTCGCGGATCGTGGTTACACCGTGTGCCATCCATAATTTAAAAACATATTCTGCGATGGGCGCCTGGCCACCACCAATATGCCCATGCATATCCACAAAGCCCGGCATCAGATACATGCCTTCACAATTAAGTTCTTTGCCACCTGGTTCGAGCTTCGGTCTGTTCGAACTGCTTGCCATGCCTGGTGTAGGAAGGCCAAGGCTTACAATATTTACAATACGATTTTGTTTCACTACAATATCAACGGGACCTACGGGTGGTGCACCAGTTCCATCAATAAGCATCACTCCGCGAATAATTAATTGAATGTAAGGACCGTCACCTTCTTTGACTTCGGGGGCTTTTAATACTTGTGCAAACAGACCGGTGGAAACGAAAAGACTAAAAATCAGAAAGATCTTTTTCATGGGTTAAAGATTAGTTTCGGAAAGTAGCTATTTGAATGGGGAAATCTATATGTGTTGTGAAAATCGAAAGGATATAATGATAGAAGGTAAAGGAATCCCTGATTATCATTATGGTTTATAGGGTAGATGATCAAAAGGAATCTGAACACCATCGTGATTTTTAGAGGCTTATATACCAGGATTAAAGTTGTATCCGATATAAACGATTGCAATTGAAATTTCTTCAAAATGCCTGATATTTTAATTGATAGGTCAAAATTAGCCCTATCGAAAACGATTTCATTAATATTTTGCATGGATTAGGTATTTAATAGACCTATTTAATCGAAATTTGATATAAATCTACCTCCCTAATCATGAGCAAGCCAAAAACCCGCTGGATTGTTATTTTCGCAATTCTCATTATTCTGCAGCTTCTTGTTTTATATAATTCCAGCAATCCAATCAGCGATCAGGCTGAAACGATTGATAAGGCCGACACTGCGTGGATGATTGTGGCCACAGCCTTTGTTCTTTTCATGACACCAGGCTTGTCATTCTTTTACGGAGGTATGGTGAGTTTCAAAAACGTAATCTCCACGATGCTCCAGAGTTTCATTGCGCTTGGAGTTATAAGTTTACTTTGGTACCTCGTTGGATTTAGTTTAGCCTTTGGCGATAGCATTGGTGGGTTCATCGGTAATCCAACAACCTATTTTGCTTTTAAGAATGTCGGCCTTAATCCACATCCATCATTAGCGCCTACATTTCCATTTCTGCTCTTTGCTCTGTTTCAGTTAAAGTTTGCCATCATTACACCGGCCCTTATTACCGGTAGTTTTGCTGAGCGTGTGAAGTTTACTTCCTATTTAATTTTCATGTGCCTTTTTTCATTACTGATTTATTGTCCTCTTGCACACTGGACCTGGCACCCCGATGGATTTTTGAGGAAGTGGGGTGTACTTGATTTTGCAGGCGGAACTGTCGTTCATATGTCGGCAGGTTTTGCCGCGCTGGCAGGTGCGTATATTTTAGGGAAGCGCGAAGACAAGCAACATCATCCAGCCAACATTCCTTTTATTATTCTTGGCACGGGTATGCTTTGGTTTGGTTGGTTCGGATTTAATGCCGGATCTGCATTGGCTGCGAACGGTTTGGCAGTGCAGGCTTTTGCTACCACCAACATGGCTTCCGCTTCAGCGATGATTACGTGGGTTATGTTTGATGCTTTAGTAGGAAGAAAAATTTCAGCCATGGGCGCTTGCATTGGTGCTGTTGTTGGGTTGGTAGCAATTACCCCGGCTGCAGGTTTCGTAAACCTGGGGCAAAGTGTTTTCATTGGCTTTGTGGCAGCACTTGTTAGCAACATGGCTGTTTACTACAAACAAAAGACGTCCTTAGATGATACACTGGATGTATTCCCTTGCCATGGGGTGGGTGGAATTGTTGGAATGATCATGACTGCCATCTTTGCCAAAGATGTTGGCTTGGTGTATGGTGAGTTTGAAACTTTTAAATATCATATCTACGCACTTTTCATTGTTGGTGTATTTACGTTTGGCGGATCTTATCTCATCTTTAAAATCACGGGCATGATTACCCGCATGCGTGTATCGCCTGAAGATGAGCGGCTTGGTCTGGATATAAGCCAGCATTCTGAAACAATGAGGACTTCTGGTAAGCTTGAAGTTTCAACCCCCTCTTAAGCCTTCTGTAGAAAAATAGCAGCTCTACAAGAAGAAAATTTTACTTTTACTTCAAATCTAACTGCTATGAAGAAAGTTATTTTTCTGGTTCTATTGTCATCAACTTTTGCCTGGGCGCAAAAGACAAAACAAGAGGTAATTAAATCCATCGATTCAGGATATGATTCCTACTCGGCAGTAGCAAACAAAATCTGGCAGTTTGCTGAAGTTGGTTTTCAAGAGACAAAGAGTTCAGCCTTATTGCAGGAAACATTATCACAAGCTGGTTTTAAAATTGAAGCCGGAATTGCGGGTATGCCAACCGCATTTATTGCATCGTATGGATCGGGAAAACCTGTTATTGGAATCTTAGGTGAGTTTGATGCTTTGCCCGGTGTATCGCAGGATGCAGTGCCTGAAGTAAAGAAAGTAGAAGGCAGGACGGCTGGGCATGCCTGTGGCCATCATCTTTTTGGAACAGCCTCTGCCGCAGCAGCCATTGCAGTTAAGGATTGGCTTATCGCCAATAAAAAAGCGGGCACGATTCGTTTTTATGGAACCCCTGCAGAAGAAGGTGGGTCAGGAAAAGTATATATGGTGCGCGAGGGATTATTTAAAGATGTAGATGTGGTTTTTCATTGGCATCCGGGTGCGCAAAACAATGCGAGTGCGGGCAGTTCACTCGCCAATAAAAATGGTAAGTTCCGTTTCTATGGTATTGCCGCGCATGCAGCCGCATCGCCTGAGCGCGGGCGTTCTGCACTGGATGGAGTTGAAGCAATGAACGACATGGTAAACATGATGCGTGAACATATTACCCAGGAGTCGCGGATTCATTATGTGATTACCCGAGGGGGTGAGGCACCCAACGTGGTTCCCGCTTTCGCGGAAGTGTACTATTATGTGCGTCATCCAAAACGTACTGAAGTAAAAGATATGTGGGAACGAATCACCCGGGCTGCCCAGGGTGCAGCGTTGGGTACAGATACAAAAGTAGAGTGGGAAATTACGGGTGGTGTCTATGACTTATTGCCTAATGAAACGTTGGCCAAACTTGTCGATACAAATCTGCGCACGGTAGGTGGATATACCTATACAGCGGAAGAGAAAGTGTTTGCTGAAAAAATTCAGAAAACATTTACTACGACACCCCCACCGCTATCATCAACAAGTTCAGTCAGTGAAGTTGATTTACTTTCGGGTGGCTCTACCGATGTTGGGGATGTAAGTTGGGTTGTGCCCACCGCAGGCTTAACTACTGCCACCTGGGTGCCTGGCACGGCAGCGCATAGCTGGCAGGCCGTAGCGGCAGGAGGTACATCCATTGGATATAAGGGCATGATGATGGCTGCTAAGACGTTAGCGTTAAGTATCATTGATGTTTACTCAAATCCAACACTGATTGATACGGCCTGGAAAGAATTTCGCAAACGTACGGGAGAGAATTTTAAATATGAAGCCTTGATTGGAGATCGACCTCCGGCACTGGATTACAGGAAGTAGTCTATTGGTTTAAAAACTTTCCAACTTCATTAAAGAACTTGTAAGGATTTTGCCAATAGTTGCGGCTGTAAACGCGTAAGAAAGGCCATCGTTTCAACTCGAGTAAATGGGGTGTGAGCGCATGATCTGCCTTCGTACTTAAACTCTGGTGATAAAAATTGTCATCTGTAAGCAGAGCACCAATCATGCGCGTTTCCTTTTGTGCCGTGAGATCGTAAAAAGGAAGTTTATTTTCTTTCAGTTCATAGTCGGGCCACTTTTGCACCGACCATTTCTTAATTTGTTCTTTCAGGGTTCGGATATTCTTTTTTTCCGTGTTGGCTTGTGTAAAAGGTTCGAATTCACCTTTGGATACATCCAATACAAATTGGAGATACTGTTTCAAAAGTTTAGGCCCCGCATTCAAAGTATCTTCAACCTGAAGTTGATCCGGCCAAAAACTAGTAACCACGATTATTTTTTCGCGGGCACGACTAACAGCTACATTTAAACGATTCTCACCTCCCGCTGTGTTCAAACTGCCAAATTGAGCCTTTACATTTCCATTTTTATCTGGCGCATAGCCTACCGAAAAAATAATAATATCACGTTCATCTCCCTGCACATTTTCAATATTCTTTACAAAAACAGTTGGCGGAATTTTCACGAGTGCATTCTCAAGCAGATCAAGAATCAAATATTGCTGAGGAGCATTGAAGGTGACTATACCAATTTCCTTATCCGGGAATTCATTGATCAGATTCTTAACCAGCGTGGTAACAAATTCTGCTTCGGGCAGATTAGTGTTATTTTCCCACTGCCCATCAATTTTTTCGTATCTCAAGCAAGGTTCTGAACTATTAATCACCTGCATATCGGGTAACAACTGTAGATTTCCTTTATAGAAATAATGATTTGAGAAATCAATTAACTCCAACGATTTGCTTCGATAGTGTCCTTGCAATTGAACACTCATTAAATAGCGGCTACTGAGTTCTAGTAACGAATCAAGTTCAGCATCAGGATGTGTCTCGCCTTCTTCCTGCCAGCGAGATTGATACAGGTCACCGGGCTTCAACTGCATGGCATCACCGGCAACGATCGCCTGCTTGCCGCGATAAAGGGACGGTATGCCTCGTTCGGCAAAACACTGAGAAGCTTCATCGAAAATAACCAGATCAAAAAGTTCTGTCATCGGAAAAATGGCCGATACTGATTCGGGGGAGGCAAGCCAACACGGCACGAGTTTGAAAACCTCTTCTTCAAATTCTGCGATAAGCTTTCGAACGGGCCAGATTTTTTTCTTCTTCGTTACCTGGTGTAAGAGATCCCGATACGTTACCCGATTATTAAGACGATTGAATTTGAGATCATCAATCACTTTTTCACGGGCACGCAATAGAATTATTTCTTCGCTATTCTCGTGCTTTTCTTTTAGTAAATCCCGAAGTTCGTTTTCAAGCAAGTTGATCTTTCCGGAGGACACCATCCGCAGTTCCGGATTTTTTGCTTCCAGGTGATCAATCCAGGCCAGGCTAAGACTATTTAAAAAAAGATTCTTTAAGGCATATTCGTCCCAGCTTTTTTCTTGTTCATACAGTTTGTTCAAAATGATGCGCTCATCCTGAGTAAGACTTTCGCTCAGCTTATCAAATTCACAGAGTCCATCAAAATCAGCTTTCAGATTTTCAGAAAGTCGCTGAGCAAAACCTGGTTGCTGAGTAATTGCATTGATTTGAGCTGTAGTCAGGTAGTTTAACCAGCGACTCCGATGGGATGGTAAAGGGGCCAGGAGATTAAACAGGGTGTCAATTTTTTGAATGAATTCAGTTAAAGAAAGTGTAGTTGGATTTATGATGTTTTTTATTCCTCGAATGGAGTTGAATTTCAATTTTGCCAGCAAGGCAAAATGCTGATCGGCAAACCACTGAATAAATTCTTTTTGATTCAAAGTCTCCGGTACATTGCGCAACCAGGCCTTCGCTTTTAATTTTGACAGATTATGCTCCAGATTAAGGCGGTTATCTAGTTTCCGCTCAAGCGTTTTAAATCCTTGTTTATTGCTTTCAAGATTATTTTGAACCAACGTACGCTTTATTAAAAATTTATCTTTCGAAAACAGTTCCCACCGCACCAATCCGAAAAGATTTTTTCGGGCTTTCATGCTGCGGTACAGTGCCTTTTGAAGAGTTCCTAATTGAAATGCTTGGGTGTGTATTTCAGGTCCGATGTCATCGAAACAACTCATCATGTTTTTTTCAACATTCGATAACCAGAGTGCGCTTGTTTCTTCCTCTTGCTCGGTCACCATGTTTTGAAAATAGAAGTAGGAATCCTCGTGGTCCAGTAGGGATTTTATTTCTTTCACCTGTGGCTCCATCTCAATCAGTGCTTCGTACTGTTCCCAATCAAACCGGGTACTAAAATGAGTAATCAGATATTCTGATAGTGAACCAAAGAAATCGGTAATCTCCTGTATCGTATTTTTTATGTGCGACTGATCCAATGATGTGAATGCACTAAATGACTTTCTATCTTTCCAGGGATAGTCAGTTCGCTGAAAATTTAGTGCGTAATGAGTATATCCATTCAATTTTCTTAGAAAGTCGGGGATCGTATCAAAACGAAAGTGCTGAAACTCCTGCTTAAGATTGATGGCTTCTTTTGATGGATCAGACTGCAGGTAAAGTTCTTTGATGGTTGTTCCGCACTCGGATTCGTCATAGAGAGCTCGTTTAAAGTTCTCGAGTTCTTCAGTGATCTGGTCAATACGATGACTGAGTTGCAAAAACTTTCGTTCAAGTTGAATTGCGTCCAAACTTATGTTTCTTGATTTGTACTCATCAACGCGTTCAATTTGCCGGGCTATTTTTTTAAATATTTCTTTCCGGTCATTTTTAAAATCATGCACCAGGGTCAGGTAATCACTTAGCTGGTGCGCTTTCATCCGTGCAAAGACTACATCCAACGCAGCCCTTTTCTGACAGACAACTAATATCCGTTTGCCGGAAGCCATAGCATCGCCAATCAGATTGCAAATGAGTTGCGACTTACCGGTTCCAGGAGGACCCTGCACAACCATCGAATGCCCAAGCTTGGCTGCCTTGAATGCGTTTTCTTGCCAGATGTCTTGTGGAAATACGGAATATACTTTTTCTTCTTTTATCTCATGCAGATAATTATTGTTATTGACTTTGAGTTGTTCGGCTGATCGTTCCTGAAAGAACTCTTCCAGATCATGAATGGTTTCTCCTTCCAGTAGGTGCACATAGTCAGGCACCAGGTAAGAACCAGCCTGAGGGAAGATTCCAAGTACCGCCTTAGGAAATAGCTTTAATTCACCATTCTTCAATCCTTCTTCAAATTCCTCCTTCTTAACATTAACGAATGTTGTAAGCTCATCGCGATAGTTATCCGGATTGAAATGGATCTCCAACTTGTTTTTCTCTAAAAGTTGATAGAGGGCAGTTTTAAAAGCGGTGCTTTCTCGATCAATTTCCTCAAACGTCTCTTCGAGCAATGCGTCACTAACTTTTACTTTGTTGTAAAAGGAATACGCCAGCAGAAAGGATTTATTAAAGGAGATGCCGGCTTCTTCGCGCGGTTCAATTGTCCATTGATTGTTATTAATTAGTAGCGAAACCGGAAAGAAAAGAAGTGGGCAGCGCACCAGGGTGCCATCCATAAATTTTCCTTGCACGATTGGCCAGCCAACATGCAGATCTTTGGAACCCCGCTCTTCAAAAATAAACTGATCAATACGCTGTAGCTTCTTTAACTTTTTACTTACCTCGTTGGCGGATTCCATGCGGGTATCCAAAACCGGGCAAATCATTTTCTGCTTTTCAGCAATTAATGCTTTTATAATTGAGAAGGAATTTTCTCCATTTAACTGACTCAGTTCCTGAATATCAATGAATTGATCGGCTGTAAGACGAGGTAAAAACAAAGAACGATTATTACCCGACAGATTGGTTAACCGCCTCAGGTAAGTAGTAAGTAGTTTTTTGGTCTGGTCCGGACTGGCCACGTTAAGGATTTAAAGTAAGGTAAGGTTTTATTTTGTTATAGAACGTTTCATCTATCAATGCAATTTTCTTAAGGTCTTCAACTGAATTAAAATTGCCGTGTTGGAAGCGATAGGTGGTAATGGCCTTCGCCAAAGAGTATTTAATATAGGGGTGAGTGGATAATTCTTTTTCTGTGACTGAATTGATATTGATTTTTTTGGGTTGATAATCTGAAGTGATATAAGCCTTTCGATTAAGTTCATTGATTACAGCCGTATCCAATCCATAGACTTCGCTCAACTGATTCATAGATATGAATCCACCTAATTGATTCTTGTATTTAATAATTCGCTGCGATAATTTACTTCCTATTCCATAAATGCTTATCAGTTGGGTTGTATCAGCCTGATTTATATCAAATTTCTCCTTTGGTAAGCTTACGGCCGTTTCATTTATCGCAGGTAATGCGGATTTTTTAGTTTCTCGTTCTTCCGGCAGATTAATAAAAGCAAACACACGTTTATAAAGCCCCGAATCCATACCATAGATTTTTAGTAGATCTGATTTAATCAGGAACCGGCCTTTTTTTGTGCGGTAATTGTGGATGCGGGTTGCCAGTTGGTTTGAAAATCCAAGACGGATCAAATCTTCTTTTGTAGATGTGTTGGGGTTAAATGTAAAAAGAGCATGATCGGCCTCTTTTAAGATGCTGTCCTTTTTCTCTTCCCATGTCCAGCGCGCTAACAAGCTATCCAATTCTTTCGATTCCTTAGAAAAATCTTGTTTTTGACTGGCCTTCCAAAGATGATAGGTGGGCATAATAAATACACTCAATAGCAGTAATGGAAGAAGTATTATAAAGCCCTGTGTTTCTCTTCGCGAGAGACCAAAAAAAGCCCTTACCCAAGCCTTTAAGCGATTCATCTTTAGAAATTTAATAAAAAAATTACAGTCAGCGGAAGGTTGATTGTATCGATTTTGCTATTTCATTTTGAATAGCATTCAGTGTGACTGCAAATTTTTGATTTACTTCCAATTCAATTCCTGTATAAGTCTCCTCTGAATAGAATTCTCTTACCCAGGTTGTGATTCCATCATCAGTGCCTTTGTAAGGCTCATTGTATTTTGTACTTAATAGAGGCAACTGTTTTTCCAGCTCTTGTTTAAGTCGATGACTATAATTTGACTCAGAATTTCGTTGCGGGTCAAATAAAATTCCTATGTCAACTGATCGCTCTATCCCATTCCACATCGGTGTAAATGAATGAATAGACAGGTGGAGGACAGGTTTTTTTTGCTTCTTCAATCAAGGTTTGAAGTTTACTACGATACGGCAAATAATGCTCTCTAATCAGTTTCTCTTTTTCACTATCTGGTAGTATTGAACTATATGAAGAAAATAATTCGGTACTATCAGATGATCGGTTGGCCTCGACCAGGAGTCGGGTGATATGACATCCTACCAATGGAGCATTTAACTTTACGGAAAGGAATTCAGCTAACTTCCAGGCTCCTAAATCCCAACCTCTATGTGTTTCCAGTACCTCAGGCTCGGCATTAAACAGGTAACGGAGATTTTCAGGCACCGCATTGCCCGCATGTTCACAGCTCAGAATGATGGAATGAAACATCAATTAAGGAATGAATAGTTTATTTTCTGCCAGACAAGAACTCAGCTTCTTGTATACTGATTCAATTTTTTCTGGTGCGGACGTGGATCCTAATTCCCGTAGAATGCGCTCCGATAAACACCCCTGTTCAAGTATCGTGTTAATGATTGTCTGATTTGCTTTTTGATATGCGTTTGTGCCTGGAATATTTTTGAGAATGCTTTTCCAGACCTCCTTCACGGAGACTGGTGAATCCAGACCAAACGCAGAAAGAAATGATTTATCTTCCACAGGAGAAGATAAACCGGTAATGGTTGTTTTATCAAAAAGCTGAGCTAACATGTGCGTATCCATTTTCATTTGGTCATCTAATGAAATTAGTTTTTCAGATACGAGGAGTTGAAGTGTTTCAACTACGAGGTTCACAATGGCCAGATCGGCAGCCGGGCATTCCTGAATATCCATGACCCGGATTTCAATTGAACCCCTGTCGAATCGGGCTATAGCCCCCCGTGAGTTTACCCAGACAGGATCAAGAATATTTTCGATGTCGTGGATGGCAATTTCTTTGGCAATGGGTTGATAGATCGTTTTGTGATATTCATCACGGGTATAAACTTCTTCAGGAATAATTTTACCCGTAATAACAGGTATTTTGGATTGATTCGTTTTGTAAAATCGCAATCGGGTATCCAGCATTCCGGAAGTTTTACCATCGAGGATAGGTGAGCTTGCACATAGACCCGGAAGCAATGGGAGTATCAATCGAATGGCTGCATGAAGCTTTGCAAACTCAGCATCCCCGTTAAACGGTAAATTCAGGTGAGTACTTTGAAGATTTGACCAACCATGCCCTTTGGAATTAAAAATTTTATCGTACAAGGCATACACTTCATTATTGTCATGTGGCCAAAGTTGAGAATCGGCATATGGATCCATAAACGGATGTGCAGCCGTAGGCAGCAACATCGCGTTCCATTCATTCAGAATTGAATTTATCTGGGTGACATTTCTGACAAATGCTTTTTCTAACATAGCCAAATCAGCTTCTGGCCGGGTAGATTTTATTTCAATAACATGCAGAACCAATTCATTCGACCACGTGATGATTCCGTTTTCGAAATCACTGCCAATACTACCTAACTCATGTTTTAAAAGATCATCGGCAATGGGCTTTACCTGTAAGGTTTCTTTATCTACAATCATGTACTCAAGCTCAATGCCGAAGCCTTCAAACAGATGGTAAGGTGATGAAATCATTTTTCGGATTTGATTTTGTTTAAAAAGACTTCCATGATAATTTCATAAAGCCGGTCTTTCAGAATTTTATCTTCAATGCCGGCATCTATGTTCGGATTGTCATTGATTTCGATCACGTAAAATTTTCCATCCACTTCTTTCATATCCACACCATACAGTCCCTTGCCAATCAGGGAGGTGGCTTTTAAAGCTACTTTCAATAAGCCCGAAGGCGCCTGATCAATTGGAATGCTTTCCACGTCACCATCCCGCGACTGTTCTTTGGCGTTCCAGTTTACAATTTGCCAGTGCTTGGTGGCCATAAAATATTTGCACACATAGATAACTTGTCCGTCAATGATGCCGACCCGCCAATCGAAGTGGGTAGGTAAAAACTCCTGTGCAATCAGCAGATCTGATTTTTCAAACATGCTTTCGCGGATTTTTTTGAATTCCTCCAGTGTTTCAATTTTAAATACTCCTTTTGAAAATGCTCCATCAGGTTGTTTTAAAATAAATGGGAACGCCATTTTTGTTTCAAGCTTATCGCAATTCTCTTCTGTTATTACAAATGATTTGGGTGTTAGTATTTTGTTTGAATTCAAAAGTTCGTGCAGGTATACTTTATTCGTGCACTTTAAAATAGAATCAGGGTCATCAATCACGACTAAGCCCAACGACTCAGCTTTTTTTGCGAAACGAAAGGTGTGATGATTGACATTGGTGGTTTCACGGATAAAGAGTGCATCGTATTGAATGATCTGATCAAAATCATTTTTCGTGATAAACTCTGTGTTAAATCCGGCTTCAATGGCAGCCCGATAGAATCGTTTTAGTGCCCGATCATCGGAAGGTGGATTTTTGTCATCCGGATTGACGAGAATGGCCAGGTCATACTTTTTTTTATCAGGACGAAAATCACGTTTGCGCAACAGGTAACGTTCAAGTGCTTCCACCAGTAGCGGCTTATCAACTTCAGGAACTTCGCTTAAGCTGATGGGCCGTATACTTTGCAATACCCACTTATTCTTTTTTGAGAAGATGGCGCGTAGGGAGGGGGCTTGCACCATTTGAAAGAGCTGTAATGCCAGTCGGTCGAGATGGTCAGATTGGGTTGATCCAAAATAGATGTTGAACTCCACCCGATCGTAAGGTTCATTCTTAAATGTATTTTGAATGAGTGCATCAAAGTCGAGAGAATCATCGCGCAGAATAGAAGGAAAGCGCAAATCCTGTATGGTGGAAACTTCGGGTAGCACTTTATGTCCACGGGCTTCAGCCAAGAGGGATACATAATATCCTTCGCTTTGATACTGATACGACTTGCACAGATTAAGGACCTTAAGATTTTTTGTTTCCTGGAAAGCAGGATC
>ERZ795061.3240-NODE-3240-length-14353-cov-7.459085_pt1 | contig 14353 bp, 10 predicted proteins | sample MGYA00375145_ERZ795061 | MGnify/ENA primary metagenome ERZ795061 (study PRJEB30190, sample SAMN05720144) | anaerobic digester metagenome | isolation source: active sludge of municipal wastewater-treating anaerobic digesters | place: USA | collected 2014-12-22 ... | reverse complement strand
TTTCCGAAGTTCGCCTGGATCAACCCCGAGCCGCAGGGCGTCTGGCAGTACCGACAGAGCATTTCCGTCATCCAGCAGCTGGTCAGCCAGCGCATGTACCCGCTGACGCTCAAGGGGCTGGAAGACGCGATGCGGTTGCTGAGCAAGTAGGTCCGCGTCGATCAGGCCGCCCGGCGCCGCGCCTGCATCTCGGCGCCGATGCGCGCCAGGCCTGTTGCGTCGAAGGCGGCTTGGGCCGCCGGGTAGACCAGGCGCTCTTCCGTGGCGATGTGGGCGTCGTAGGCGTCACTGAAGGCTTTGAGCAACGCCCGCGACGGCTCATCCAGCGGCGTCGGTGCCGGATCGTCGCGCCAGCCCAGCAGCACCCCGCGCGCCCGAGTCCAGCGCTCGGCCATGCGCACGTGGTCATCCCGTAGCGCGGCGATCGCTTCCCGCAGCGCGGCATCGGCGCTACCGGCCAGCACCGGAAACACGTGCAGTTCCTCGTCCTCATGGTGCAGCGGCGCGGCAATATCAAAGTAGCGCAGCACATCGGCCGCGGCCGATCGGGTCGAACGGTCATGCCCGCGCGTATCGAGGTATTCGATGAGCCGCCGGAGCAGGTCCAGCGAGCGCTGGACGCGTTCGTGGCAGGCCCGCAGCATCTCGAAGGGCTGCTCGAATCCGACGGCGGGTGCTTCAAAACCGGGCAGTGGCGCGGAAGGAGCCAATCGAACCTCTCCCAAAAAAACGGTCATTGTGCGCCGGCTGGTAAATTGCCCCTTTTCAGATCGGGCTCAAAACAATGGACATCACGCACTTTGACGACTTTCTCGCCGCCGCCCGCCAGCAAAACGAGCCGCAGCGCCTGCTGTTCACGTTCGCGGTGGCGGAGTTGCCGGGCGATGCCAACGCCGCGCAGAAGGCCGCGTTCGAGCGGGGCGAGGGTGGCGCGCTGGTGCCCGCCGTCTGTGTGGACAAGGCGCTCGACGAACTGAGCACATTCGCAGCGTTCGCGCAGGAAGCCGAGCAGTTCAGCCTGGACTGGGTCATCGTCTTTGCGGCGAGCCTGTCCGGGCGCAACGGCACGCCGCCCAGCGCGGCGGACGCCGACGAGCCGATCAAACGCATGGTGGCCATGATCAAGGCGGGCGACGTCCGGTCCCTGCTGCCCTTCAACCGGCAAGGAGAACCGGTGCAACTGGGCTGAGAGGCTAAGCCGGCCAACCTGCGTGCCGCGATGAACCGATCCCGGACCTTCTCCCGCCTCGGGTGGCTACCGCTTTCGCTGTTGGCCTGCGCCTTGCTGCAGGCACCGGCGACGGCGCAGACGGCGCCGGATGGGCAGGCGCTGACGCCGGAGCAGCGGCGCGCACAACGCCAGGCGCAGAGGCAGGCAACGACCAGGGCAGACAAAGGGCCGGCTTTCGCGGTGGAGATCCGGGCACCCAAAGACATCCAGGACGTGCTGACCCGTCGCCTCGAGTTGCCGCGTTTCGCCGAGCTGCCAGGCCTGGACGACAACGAACTGGCGCGCCTGTTGCCGGTGGCCCGGAAAAACGCCGAGGAGATTCTGGCCACACTGGGCTATTTCTCGCCCGTGGTCACCATCGAGCAGGCGCCGGCCGTCGCTGCGGAACCGCGAAGGGTGATCGTGAGCGTGGATCCCGGTCAACCGACCCAGGTGACCGAGGTGCGCATCGACTTCACCGGGCCGATCGCCACCGAAGAAGGCGCAAGGGCGCAGCGTGAAAAGATCGAGGCGCTCTGGACGTTGCGCCCTGGCATGCGCTTCACCCAGTCGGAATGGGACGCGGCCAAGCTGGCGGCGCTGCGCGAGCTCACCACCGTGCGCTATCCGGTGGGCAAGCTGGCCGACAGCCGGGCCGACATCGACCCCGAGACGCACAGTGCGCGCCTGAGCGTGACGCTGGATTCCGGGCCCGCCTTCAAGGTGGGCGACATGGTGATCAGCGGGCTGGACCGCCATTCCACTGAGCTGGTGACCCGGCTGGCGCAGCTGCCCCCTGGTGAAACCTACGACCAGACCCGCATGCTCGAGGCCCAGCAGCGTCTGAGCGACAGCGGCTACTTCGATTCGGTCTACCTGAGCCTGGACACCTCCGGCGGCCCAGAGGCCACGGTCATGCGCGTGAAGGTGCGCGAAGCCAAGCGGCAAAAGCTGATCCTGGGCCTGGGTGTCAATACCGACACCGGCCTGCGCTTTTCGATGGAGCACACCGAGCACCAGCTGCCGGTCATCGGCTGGCGGGCCGTCACCAAGCTGCTCTACGAACAGCCCAAGAAATCCCTCGGCACGGAGTGGACCGCGCCGCCTGACGCCAACCTCTGGCGCTGGCGCACCTCGGCGCAGGTGGCACGTGAGGAATCCGGCAGCTTCGAGGTCGACAGCCTGTTGCTGCGCGCCGGTCGCACGCGCGCGACGGAGTCCGTCGACCGCTCCTATTTCCTGCAATACGAACGCGCCCGCAACACCGGCACCAACCCGCCGCCGGACGCCAACGCGTTGAGCGCGAACTACGTCTGGACCCGCCGGGACTTTGACAGCCGGCTGTTTCCCACCAGCGGGCACGGCCTGTCTCTGGATGTGGGCGGTGGCGTGACGGTGGGCGACACCCGCTACCCCTTTGGCCGCCTGGTTGGCAAGTGGCTCGGCTACATCCCGCTGGGCCATCCTGGCGGACAGGCCGACCGGAACGTGGCGCGCGGCACCCGCATCGCGGCGCGGGCCGAACTGGGCGCCGTGCTGGCCAATGAAGCCGCAAACCTGCCCACCACGCAGCTGTTCCTGACAGGCGGCGACAACACGGTGCGCGGCTATGCCTACCGCAGCATCGGCGTCACGCTGCCGGACGGCCAGACCGCCGCCGGTCGCTACCTGGCCGTGGGCAGCCTGGAGCTGCAACGCCCGATCATCATCGATGGCCTGACGACGGCCTGGGACTTCGTCGCGTTTGTCGACGCCGGTGGTGTGGCCGACAAGCCCCAGCAACTGACCGCCAAGGTCGGTGTCGGCGCGGGCGCGCAGTGGAACAGCCCGATCGGTCCGTTGCAGATCGACCTGGCCTGGGGCGTGGCGACGCAAAAGCTGCGCCTGAACCTCAGCATGGGGGTGCTGTTCTGATGCGCCGGCTCATGCCTTTCGTGCTCGCCGTTGGCGCCTCCCTGCTGGTGCTGGCCGGCCTGGGGCTGTCGCTCTACCTGTGGTCAGGCACGGATCGATCCCTTGCCACGACCCTGGATCTGGCCGGCCGGATGCTGCCCGCCGACCAGTCGCTGGAGGCCGGCGAGGTGGACGGCAGCCTGCGCTCAGGCGGGCGCATCGGCTGGCTGCGCTGGCGCCAGGGTGCGCTCAGCGTGGAGGCCCGTGATGCCGAAGTGACCTGGTCGCTGGCCGGCTTGCTCGATGGCCAGCTGCGGCTGGACCGGCTCGCCATCACCCGCCTGCGGATCGAAGACAAGCGGGCGCCGACGCCGGCGACCCCGCTCCCCGAGCTGACGCTGCCAATCCGGGTCGAGGCCCCCTTTGAAGTCGCCACGCTGGAATGGATCGGCTCGCCGCCGCTGGTCGTGAATGGCTTGGCAGGTCGATACACCTTTGATAGCAAAATTCATCGGATTGACGCTGGGAAAGCGCGTATTTCTTCGGGAAACTACGGTTTTTCGGGTGAGCTTGAGGCTGCGGGCGCCATGGCCTTGGCCGTGCGGCTTCAGGGCGAGGTCGTGACCACCCCACCTGGCAGCCCGCGAACGGTCACGTTGGTGGCCAATGCACGGGCGCAAGGTGCGCTGGCCGGGATGGACGCCACCCTGGAGCTGTCCGCCGGGCTGGCGCCGCGGGACCTGGCCGCGCCGATCACCCGACGCCCGGCCACCCCAGGCAGCGCACGTGCCAGCACGCCGATGCAGGCCACGGTGACGGCCCGCATCCAGCCCTGGCAGCCTCAACCCGTTGCCGGCGCCCAAGGCGACTGGCAGGGGCTCGACCTGGCGGCCTTGTGGCCGCAGGCGCCCCGCACCCTGCTGCGAGGCCAGGCCACGGTCATGCCGCGGGCCGACGGCTGGCTGGCGCAGGCCGACCTGTCGAACGCCCTGCCCGGCCCCTGGGACCGCCAGCAACTGCCGCTGGACCAGCTGAAAGCCCGCGCCCGCTATGCGGGCGGCCAGTGGATCATCGAATCGCTTGACGCCGTGGCCGCCGGTGGACGCATCCTGGCCCAGGCGCAGTCCGTGCCCACCGCCTCGAATCCGCCGAAAGGCACCGAGGCCCCGGCGCTCGCCTGGGACGCCCGTGCCACGCTGCAGCGCGTGAATCCGGCCGCCGCCGACTCGCGGCTGGCTGCCGCTTCGCTGAACGGCCAGCTGACGGCCCGCATCGCCCGGCAGGCCTGGACCTTCGACGCGGACCTGACCGGGGCGCCGCTCCAAGGCGGCCCGCCCGGCGCCTCGGCGATCCGCCAGCGCCTGAAGGCCTTGCGTGCCCAGGGCCGCTGGGAGGGCGGCACCCTCACCCTGCCCGCCCTGCTGGTGCAGACCGATGACACCCAGCTCCAGGGCAGCCTGACCTTCCACCTCGAGCGCCGCAGCGGCGACGCCCGGCTGAACCTGAGCCTGCCCGGCGGCACGGTCACCCTGGCGGGCCAGATCAGCGAATCCCAGGGCGCTGGCGCGCTGGCCGCGCAGGTCACCGACGCAAGCCTGGCCGCACGCTGGCTGGCCAGTTGGCCGGGCATGCCCACGCAATGGGCGCAGGGCACCGTGCGGGGATCCGCCGCCCTGAACGCGACCTGGAAGGGGGGCTGGAAAGAGCAAGGACGCCAGCTCCAGGTGCAGGCCCAGCTGGCAGTGCCGCGCCTGGATCTCGGCGCGCCCGGCGCCGCACCGACGCAGGTCTGGCAGGTCTCCGACGGACAGTTCGATCTGACGGGAACGCTGGCGTCGCTGCGCCTGAACACCCGCGGTCGCGCGCAGGCCGGCACGCGGCGCCTCGAACTGGCAGCCGCCGCCCAGGCCGGGCACTTGGGCGACGGGGCCTGGCGCGCGCAGGTCGAGACGCTGCAGCTCAAGGCCCAGGACAGCCTGCAGCCCGGCACCTGGACCCTGCAGCTGGGCCAGCGCGTGGCCGTGGACTGGAAGGACACGCCCCTGTCTCGCGCGCTGCAGGTGTCGGCAGGCGATCTTCGGCTGACCGGGCCCCAGCCGGGCGAGGCCCGCATCGAGTGGCAGCCGGCCAGCTGGAGCCGGCGCGACGCAGCGCCCGCCGAGTGGCGTTCGCAGGGCCGTGTTCAGGGACTGCCCCTGGGCTGGATCGACCGGCTGGCCGGCCTGGCCCTGTCGGAGTACGACCTGGCCGAGGACATGGTGCTCGCCGGCCAATGGGATCTCGCGGTGGGAGCGGCGATGCGGCTTCGCGCATCTCTTGAGCGCACCCAGGGCGACTTCAAGATGCAACTCGACGACGGCGGCACCAGTGTGATCGATGCCGGCGTGCGCACCGCGCGCATCGACCTGACGGGCGACAACGGCGACCTGGACCTGCGGGCTGCGTGGGACAGCCAGCGTGCGGGCGAGGCGCAGGCCCGTTTCCGCAGCCGGCTGCAGCGCCAGAGCGATGGCTGGACCTGGCCCGCCGACGCCGCCGTCAGCGGCAGCCTGCGCGCGCAATTGCCCCGCCTGCGGGCCTGGTCGGCGCTGACACCGCCGGGCTGGCGCATCCGGGGCACGCTGCAGGCCGATGCGACATTGGCTGGCACCCGCGCGGCGCCGCAGTGGGGCGGAACGATTGCCGCCGACAATCTGGCGGCGCGCTCGATTGTGGACGGCATCGAGTTCAGCCAGGGCCGGATGCGTGCCACCCTGCAGGAGCAGCGCGTGGACATCACCGAGTTCAGCCTTCAGGGCGCCAGCGGCGCGCAAGGGTCCGGTGGACAGCTGAGCCTGAAGGGCTTCGCGCTCTGGCCTTCGGCCAAGGAAAACACAGCGGCCGGCGTGAAAGGCGTGCGCATGGAGCTCGAAGCGCAGGCCGACGCCTTGCGCGTGAGTGCCCGCGCCGACCGCCGCCTCACGGTCTCCGGCAAGCTCACGGCCAAGCTGGCCGATGCCCGCCTGGTGGTGCGCGGCGGGATCAAGGCCGACCAGGCGCTCATCATCCTGCCGGAAGAAACCGCCTCGGGCCTCGGCTCCGACGTGGTGGTCAACACCCGCAATGCCAAGGGCACCCTGGGGGCCACCGTCACGGCAGCGCCCCCCTCTGCGGCCCCCCCGTCTGATCCGGCCAGGCCCGGCGTGGAGCAGGATGTTGTCGTCACGCTGGACCTGGGACCCGACTTCCAGGTGCGCGGCTACGGGTTGAAAACACGCCTGGCGGGCAGCCTGACGGCCACCAGCAAAGCCCGGGGCGCACCGCAGCCGCGGCTGACCGGCGAAATCAGCACCGTGGGCGGCACGTACAAGGCCTATGGCCAGTGGCTCGACATTGACGAGGGCTTGTTGCGCTTTTCCGGAGCCTACGACAACCCCGCGCTGGACATCCTCGCCATCCGCCCCAACCTGACGCAGCGCGTCGGCGTGCAGATCACCGGCACGGCCCTGTCGCCGCGCGTGCGCCTGTATTCGGACCCGGTGCTGTCCGAAGCCGAGACCCTGTCCTGGTTGCTGCTGGGCCGCAGTGGCGCCAACGGCGGCGCCGAAGCGGCCATGTTGCAGCAGGCGGCGCTGGCCATTCTGGGTGGCAGCTCCAATGGTCTGTCCGGCCAGTTGACCGAGGCCCTCGGACTGGACGAACTGTCTGTGCGCGCGCCCGGCGAGAGCCCGGACGGCAACGCCACCGGCGCCACCGTCATGGTGGGCAAGCGCCTGGCGCGCAACTTCTACGTGGCTTACGAACAGAGCCTCAGTGGCGCGATGGGAACCTTCCAGATCTTCTACGAACTGACCAGCCGCCTGACCTTGCGCGCACAGATCGGCCAGCAGAGCGTGGTGGACCTGATCTACACCGTGCGCTTCGACAATGGCCGGGACGCCCTGACCCGGGAGCCGCCACCCCGCCAATTACAATCCAGCCCCAAGCCGCCGTAGTTCAATGGATAGAACGGGGACCTCCTAAGTCTCAGATACAGGTTCGATTCCTGTCGGTGGTACCAGCCGGGACCGCGCTTGCCTCGATGCTTGGTCCGACCTCTGCATGGCCGCGGTGGCTCGCCATGAGGCCTGCACCCATCCTTTCAGCATCTGAAACCCGGCTTTTCAGTGTTATCGGCGCCATCCCTGCATCAAATGGACGTACATCGCTATCAATATTGATGGTCTTGTCAAGCCCGCCCCGCCTCCAGTGCGTCATGCAATTCCACCAGCGCCTGGGTCAGGCGGTGGTTCGGGTCGAGGTAAATCATGGGCAGTGACAGCTCGTGCGACTCGCGGATGCGCACGGATGAGGGCAGGTAGGGCTCCAGCACCGGCAGTCCGTCGTCGATCAGTTCCTGCACCAGGCGCCGCGGCAGGTTGGCGCGGGGCTGGAACTGGTTGACCACGATGCCTTCGACCACCAGGTCGGCGTTGTGGTCGGCGCGGATTTCCTCCACGTTTTCCATCAGCGTGTAGAGCGCCTTGCGCGAGAACTCGTCGCAGTCGAACGGGATCAGGCAGCCGCTGGCACCCATCAGCGCCGAGCGTGTGTAGAAGTTCAGCGCCGGCGGGGTGTCGATGTAGATGCGGTCGTAGGTCTCGCCAAGTTTCTGCAGCGCCTCGCGCAGCTTGTACAGCTTGTGGCGCGACTCCAGCTTGCTCTGCAATTCGTCGAGCGCCGGGCTGGAGCGCATCAGGTCCAGGCCCTCGTGCGGGGTGCCCACGATGAATTCATCGGGTGCCACGTTGCGCAGGCTGAAGCTCAGGGTGTGCTCGAAAAAACCGGCCACGTTGGGCTGGTCTTCAGCGGCCCCTTCACCCAGCAGGTAACTGGTGGAGTTGCCCTGCTGGTCGAGGTCGATGACCAGGGTACGCAGACCCTGGCTGGCGCTGATGGCGGCCAGGTTGCAGGTGATGGTGGATTTTCCAACCCCACCTTTCTGGTTGAAGACGACGAGCGGCATGAGGCAATTCCTTGTACGGGGAGATGAAAAAGGGCGGATCAAAACCCCGATTGTGCCCAGCCCGCAGCGACCGACGGCTTCAATGGAGCAGCAAGCCGAGGCACCAGCCGGGCACGGCATGTTCGGCGGGGAAAGCGCCCCCCAAGGCGGGGCTTTACTTGCCGGTTTTCAGGCTGGCGCCGATGCTGCGAGGATCGCCCTCGATGGCGATCTGGGTGCAAACGGCCCGGCACAGGGTGACGACGTTGTCGTTGATGATGCGATAGAAAATCTGCACGCCTTCGCGCCGTTTGCCGAGCACGCCGGACTGGTACAAGGTGTGCAAGTGCTGCGACATGTTGGGCTGCGTGGTGTCGATCTCGCGCAGCAGTTCGCCCACGTTCTTCTCGCCATTGCACAGGCTGCTGATGATCCTCAGCCGCATGGGTGCCGACATCACACGAAACAGTTCAGCCGCCAGTTCGAACACCTCGTCGGACTCGGTGATGGGCGACGTATCCACGACAGCTTTGCTCTTTGCCATGCTTGCAGGGTTCCCGAACAGATTGGTTTTGTGATTGCGAATATACGCGTATTCGGGCGCCGCGCAACGACGACAGCGACACTTCAGCGCCGGCTGCCCGGTCGCAGGGTGCGGCTGAGCAGGATCACCGGGATCAGGCCCACCAACACCAGCGCCAGCGACGGCAAGGCGGCTTCACCCAGGCGCTCATCGCGCGCGAGCTGGTAGGCCACAACGGCCAGCGTGTCGCTGTTGAAAGGGCGCAGCACCAGGGTGGCGGGCAGCTCCTTCATCACATCCACGAACACCAGGAGCGCCGCGGCTGCGGTCGAGCGCCTGAGCAGCGGCCAGTGCACACGGCGCATCAGCCCGAATCCTGCCGTTCCCAGCATGCGGGCGGAGTCGTCGAAACTGGCCGGGATGCGCGCATACCCGCTCTGCACCGACTGCAGGGCCACCGCACAGAAGCGCACCAGATAGGCCCAGACCAGGCCGAACGCGGTCGCCGTCATGACATAGCCAATGCGCGTGTCCGGGGCCGCCGCCTGCAGCCAGCCCACGGGCAACAGCAGGCCCACGACGATCACCGCGCCCGGAATGGCATAGCCCAGACCCGCCAGTTGCACCACGGCGCGCGTGAACCGGCCCGATTCACGCCGCGCACTGAAAGCCAGCAACAGCGCCATGGCGACGGCCACCAAGGCAGTGACCAGACCGAGCCGCACGCTGTTGTAGGACCAGGCGACAAAGCCCGTCCAAGGCAATACCGACCAGTCGGCGGCCAGCGGGCGCAGCATGAAGATCACCGGCAGCACGAAACCCAGCAGCACCGGCACCGTGCAGACCACCCAGACCGCGGCGAGGCGAATCCCGGCCAGCGGCGCGGCTTGGGCCTCGACGGCGCCGGCGCGGGCGCCGCGCACGCTGGAAAAGCGCATGCGCTTTTGCGCCCGGTGCTCCAGGTTCAGCAGCACCATCACCACCACCAGCAGCACGGTGGCCAGCTGCGCAGCGGCGATCCGGTTGTCCATCGCCAGCCAGGCCTTGTAGATGCCGGCCGAGAAGGTCTGGATGCCGAAGTAGCTCGACACGCCAAAGTCCGCCAGGGTCTCCATCAGCGCCAGCGCTGCTCCGGCGGCGATCGCCGGACGCGCCAGCGGAAGCGCCACCTCGCGGATGCGCCGCGACATTGGCGCTCCGAGCAGACGCGCCGCCTCCATCAAATGGGTCGCACGTTCGCCCAGCGCCGTGCGGGCCAGCAGATACACATAGGGATAGAGCGAAAACGTGAACACCCAGGCCGCGCCGCCCAGACTGCGCACCTCCGGAAACACGCGCCCTTCCAGCCCGAACACGGCCCGCAAGCCAGTCTGCAGCGGGCCGCTGAACTGCAGGAAATCGGTGTAGGCATACGCCACCACGTACGCCGGCATGGCCAGCGGCAGCAGCAAGGCCCACTCGGCCACCCGCCGGCCCGGAAACTCGAACAGGGTCACTGCCGCCGCGCTGGCGCTTCCGATCACCACGGTCCCCAGCGCCACCATGAGGCACAGGCGCAGCGTGGTCCAGGCGTAGTCGGGCAGCACCGTGCTGCCCATCTGCTGCAGGATGTCCGCGGTGACGGCGTCCCACTGCAGCCATGAACCCATGACCGCAAGCACGGGCACGCACAGCATGACAAGGATCAGCAGCAGGAAGAATCTTTGAAGCCAGCGCAGCGGCATGAGACGAAGGGATCCACGACAGGGCAAATGAGAATTGTAATCATCTACAATGTTTTTCATGTTCCTGGAAGTTCGCCAACTCGATGTGCACTACCCCGGTCGGGCGCAGGCCGCAGTCCGCGGGGCGTCGCTCGGCTTGCGGGCCGGCGAGATTGGCGTGCTGATCGGCCCGTCCGGCTGCGGCAAGACCACCCTGCTGCGCGCCGTCGCCGGGCTGGAGCCGATCAGCGCCGGCGAGATCCGCCTCGGTGGCGAGGTGGTCAGCCGCGCGGGCAGCACGCTGGCCCCCGAATTGCGGCGCATCGGCATGGTGTTCCAGGACTACGCGCTGTTTCCGCATCTGGATGTGGGGCAGAACGTCGGCTTCGGCATCCACAGCCTGCCCCGCGCGCAACGCGCCACGCGCGTGGCCGAAGTGCTGGATCTGGTGGGGCTCTCCGGCGCCGAGCAGCGCTATCCGCATGAACTCTCCGGTGGCCAGCAGCAGCGCGTGGCGCTGGCCCGCGCGCTGGCGCCCCAGCCGCGCCTGCTGCTGCTGGACGAGCCGTTTTCCAACCTCGACGTGGACCTGCGCGAGCGCCTGGCGCACGAAGTGCGCGCCATCCTGAAGGCGGCGCAGGCCACGGCGCTGTTCGTGACCCATGACCAGCTCGAAGCCTTTGCGATCGGCGATGCCATCGGCGTGATGCACGAAGGGCAGTTGCACCAGTGGGACGACGCCTACACCCTCTATCACCGGCCCGCGACCCGGTTCGTCGCGAACTTCATCGGCCATGGCGTGTTCACCCCGGCCACCTTGCGCGAGGTGAACCAGCAGGTGATGGTCAAGACCGCCCTGGGTGAGTTGAGCGATGTGGCCGAATGCCCCCTGCCCTGCGCCTACGCCCAAGGCGAGTGCGACGTGCTGCTGCGCGCCGACGACATCGTCCACGACGACGAGGCGCCGGTGAAGGCGGAGATCATCCGCAAGGCGTTTCGCGGTTCTGAATTCCTCTACACGCTGCGTCTGGCCAGCGGCGAAACCGTGCTCGCCCATGTGCCGAGCCATCACAACCACACGGTCGGCGAATGGATCGGGATCCGCGCCGAGGTGGACCATGTCGTCACCTTCAACCGCGCCTGCCCGCCGGGCAAGGGCGGCATGTGCGAATTGCCCTGCGCCGCGGCCTGCAGCGAGCCGTGTGGCGATCCGGCCAGGGCCGACGGCGAGCATGCGGTCACGCTGGTTCGCGGCGCGGCCGCCCGCGCGCCTTCGACCGTGGGCGCCGCCGACTGAGCGGCACCGCAGCCGCCTGGCAGGCGTCAGCCAGGCCTTTTTTTTAGACATTTTCGGCATCTTCCCAGCGCAGGCGGGTCGAAGTTTGCTATCTATTTTATTGGCGCAGGGTGCCTGGACCGTGGCCCATGCACGCGCAGGACATCGATCGTCGCGTGCAAGTCGTGGGCCCAGGTCCGGCGGTCGCGGCCCTCGGCGCGTTGCGGTTCGCCATAGCTGACCAGCGCGGTGATGCCGGGCGCGCACAGCGTGCGCCAGAAAGAGCCCAACAGGCTCTCGTCGCCAACATACGACGGCGCCAGGCTGGTGTCGCCACTCAGGTCGTCCACAAAGCGCAGGCCTACCGGCACCACCGGCGCGTCGGCCGAGATCGCTGCTTGAATCAGGTTGGCGTGAAATGGCAGCAGGGTGATGCCGTCGCCCGTCGTGCCTTCCGGAAAGATGGCAACCACCTCCTCCCCACGCAAGGCTTCCGCCATGTGATGCACCACCCGCATGGCGTCGCGGCGCGAGGCGCGCTCGATGTAGAGCGTGCCCGAGGCGGTGGCCAGCGTGCCGATCAGCGGCCAATGGCGCACATCCGACTTGGAGACAAAGCGGCAATGGCGCGCTGCGTGCAGCACCAGGATGTCCAGCCAGGAGATATGGTTGGCCACCAGCAGCAAAGGACCTTTGGCCGGCGGCTCACCGCGAATGGTGAGCCCGATGCCGCAGACCGCCAGCATGCGCTGGGCCCAGGCCTGCACGGCCGCCTCACGATGGGTGGTTTGCAGGCGCGGGAAACGGACAAAAACCAGCCAGAAGCCGGCGCCGATGTGCAGCAACCCGCGCATCATCCGGCCGACGGCACGCAAACGGTTCATGCGGCAGGGCGCGCTTCAGTCGGCCGCCCCATGGGCGACATGTCCGGCGACCAGCGTGCAGCGCACGCGCCCCGGAACGGCATAACCTTCAAAAGGCGTATGCCGGCCCTGGCTGCGAAGCTGCGCCGGCTGCACCGCCCATTCGGCCCCGGCGTCGAAAACCACCACGTCGGCCGGGCCGCCGTTCACAAGCTGCCCCACGCCCGAATGGGCCGCGCCAAGGTGCTCGCCGAGCACCTGCGCCGGAGCGTGGGTCAGCACGTCAAGGGTGCGAAGCAGGCCGACGTCACTGTCCTGCCCCCACTTGAGGGCCAGGCTCAACAGCAACTCTAGCCCGGTGGCGCCGGGCTCGGCTTCGGCAAAGGGCAAGGTCTTGGCATCGGCAGCCACCGGTGTGTGATCGGACACCAGGGCATCGATCGTGCCGTCGGCCAGCGCGGCACGCAACGCATCGCGGTCGCGCTGATGGCGCAGCGGCGGGTTCAGGCGGGCGCGGCTGTCAAAGTAACCGATGTCGTTCTCGGTCAGGTGCAGCGAGTTGATGCTGACGTCGCAGGTCAGTTTCAGGCCCTCCTGGCGGGCCCGGCGCACCAGGTCCACCCCGGCTGCGCTGCTGAGGCGGCACAGATGCACCCGGGCGCCGGTCGACTTCATCAGCTCGAAGATGGTGTGCAGGGCAATGGTCTCGGCGGCCACCGGCACGCCGGCCAGGCCCATGCGCGTGGCGAGCGGTCCGCTGGCGGCCACGCCGCGCCCCAGGTACAACTCCTGGGGCCGTAGCCAGACGCTGTAGCCAAAGGTGCTGGCGTACTGCATGGCCCGTTGCAGCACCTGGGTGTTGCCCAGCGGCACGTCGGCCTGACTGAACCCCACGCAGCCGGCATCGGTCAGCTGCGCCATTTCGGTCAGCACCTCGCCTTGCAGTCCACGGGTCAGCGCGCCCAGCGGGAAAACACGCGACTGGTGCAGCCTTTCCGCGCGCATACGCAACATCTCCACCAGCCCGGGCTCGTCCAGCACCGGGTCGGTGTCGGGTGGACAGACCACGCTGGTCACACCACCGGCCACGGCCGCCGCCAGCTCGCTCTCCAGCATGCCTTCGTGCTCGTGGCCCGGCTCGCGCAGGCGCACCGCGAGGTCCACAAGGCCCGGGGCCACGACGCAGCCGGCGGCTGGGATCACCCGGTTGGGTGTGAAGTCGGCGGGCGCGGGCCCGATCGACAGGATGCGGCCCGCCGCGACCGCAACGTCTGCGATGGCGTCAAACCGGGACGCCGGATCGATGACGCGTCCGCCCTGGATCAGTATTTTCATGTTCGTTCCTTCACGGAATCACGGACTGCAAAGGACAGCAAGGGTTTCGCCCGGACCATGCTCACGCCTCGTTGCCGGCGACGATGCTCATGACCGCCATGCGCACCGCGATGCCGAACGTGACCTGCGGCAGGATCACGCTTTGCCGGCCGTCCACGACGGCCGAGTCGATCTCGACGCCGCGATTGATCGGGCCCGGATGCATCACGATGGCATCGGCTTTGGCCAGCTGCAGTTTCTCGGGCGTCAAGCCGAAATGCTTGAAGAACTCCTGGCTCGACGGCAGCAGCGCGCCGCTCATGCGCTCGTTCTGCAGACGCAGCATGATGACCACGTCGCAGCCGCGGATGCCCTCCTCCAGCGTGTGGCACACCCGCACGCCCATCGGCGCCATGTCGCCGGGCACCAGGGTCTTGGGCCCGACCACGCGAACCTCGGCGCAGCCCAGCGTCGTCAGCGCATGAATATCGGAGCGAGCGACACGCGAATGCAAAACGTCGCCCACGATGGCGACTGTCAGATTGGAAAAATCCTTCTTGTAATGCCGGATCGTGTACATGTCCAGCAGGCCTTGGGTGGGGTGCGCG
>ERZ795061.3239-NODE-3239-length-14355-cov-4.949231_pt1 | contig 14355 bp, 6 predicted proteins | sample MGYA00375145_ERZ795061 | MGnify/ENA primary metagenome ERZ795061 (study PRJEB30190, sample SAMN05720144) | anaerobic digester metagenome | isolation source: active sludge of municipal wastewater-treating anaerobic digesters | place: USA | collected 2014-12-22 ... | reverse complement strand
TACACGGAAGAGAACACTCTTTCCCTACACGACGCTCTTCCGATCTTGCTTCGTCCCAGGTAACCGTTCTTCTGCATCTCGTCAGGAATGCCTTTGCGGAACAGTCGAGCGGGGGTGAGGAACCCTTGAGGTGCAGTTCCGTCAGCAGGGAGGAAAGTCTCCGGAGACCCGGCAACGGCCTGGGGGGTGGCATCCCACTGATAGCCATCCGAGATCATCGTTGTCAGAAGGAGGTTGGCATCCCGCTGGACCATGCCTGCGTAAGTGCGGGTACCGGCAAGTGCATCGAATCGCTGAAGTGCCCGGAGGACAGCGGCCTGGTCCTGGTCCCGGAGGATGAACTCATTGCCTCGACGGTTGGCCAGGGTCACACTCTCGTCGAGAACAAGGTCGGCCCCCTGGGCCGAGGAACCGACGATGTTACCAGGCTGCATATGATGGAGTTTGTGCCGGACGTAGTTGTGTGCCCCCTCGGCAATCTGCTGGTTGGCGGGAACCGCCTGGTCGAACTCGTCCCTCTCGAAATCAGCGGTTAGCACCCAGTCGAGACCGGGCCACACGCCAGGGATCATCCAGGCCAGGATAACCGGAGTTTTGGTCCCACCCTTGTTGTTGGAGGATGCAGTGTGGGGAACCCACCCGACAATGCAGTAGTCACCGATGCACGGCATAGCCCCGAAAAAATGTCTGTTGCCAGCTCCGGGGAACGTCAGGGGGACAGGGACTCGGTCGAAAAGACCGGCAGTTCCGCCGAGGGTCCTCAGTGTAGCCTTGAACTCAACGTAATCGAGGTTGACGACCTTGGCGATCCCGAGACCATAATTGGCATCAGGGTCCTGGGCCTGCATCCTTGCCCGGACACCAGCCTGGGACAAGGCAATCGTGTGCTTTTCCAGTTGCTTCAACCCAGGGAGGGCGTTCATCAGTGTTCGGTCAGACATGGCCTACACCTACGGAGTAAAGGATTCCTCGACGTTGGACCCGGCCTGGCCCAGAGCCTCCACCGATGCCGCAAGATCGTTCCTGGACCGCTGAGTCTGCTTCTCAGCCTGATCGAAAGCCGCCCCCGTCTTGAAGCCCAAGACGGACTGGACGACGGCGGTCCCTTCGGTGTTCAGGGCTTGGCCCCGCAACGCCTGCTGGGTCATCGCCCACTGTTGGGCCGCCTGTTCAGCCGACCGCTGCAACCACGGGGTCACATTGTCCGCCGTGGTCCCACCTTCACCGGGCACGTCATCCGCAGGAGCCGCCACCTTGAGGAATCCAGTCATCCCTGCAGCTTCCAGGACGATGGAGGCCTCCGCCGCCTTGCAAGAGCAGACCCCGTTGTTGGCTACCACCTTCAGATCGGCCAGTGAGTAGGCAGCGTTGTTCACCGGTACCTTCTGGACCCCATCCCTTCCCGTGTTGGTCCACCAGTTCATGAATGATAGCTGGAGAGATGTTGGGTCGGCCTTGGACTTGGTCAGCAATCTAAGGTCGATCAGCTGCTGGTCGGTCATTCCAGCCCTAAGCTCCTGGATTACTCTCCGCTGGGTCTCGCTACTGATGGAGCCGTTTTTCCTGATCAGACCATCTACCAGCTGAACGATGGTATCCTGATCGAGCATGTGGAGCGGATCCTGTGTGTGCAGGGTGTCGAACACCCCGTCAGGGTCAATGCCAACGTCCCTACCGTAGCGGAACGACCCGATCACTTCGTACCCTCTGGAATCTGAGACCGGGAACACCGGACTCTGGATGGAACTAGAAGTAGCCTTATCCTGGACGTCGTAAGACACATCTGCGGGAGTGACTTTGTTCAGGACCATCGAGTAGAATTCATCCCAGATTTCTTTGATCTTCTGTGTCGCCTCGGGGGTGCCCATCTGGATAGTCTTGTTCTGCAACTGAATGTTCCAGGCAGCAGAGGCCCCCACGAACTGCGAGTAGATAGCTCCAGAGTAAGCCTGAGCCAGCTGTTCCCACACCCAGGTCGCCGGGGTTGCAGTGCTCCCGGCTCCGCGGAAAGAACTCTTGGTCCCGCCACTGAAATCGTACCCCTGAAGCCCTTGACTGGTATCGAACGAGTAGTCCCGGATGGTCAAGTAGGTTGGCGGGATCATCTGGGGGAAAGAGGAAGGAGCCAACTCTGTGAATCTCGGATCAGACTGAAGCTGTCCGACTGCTGCCTGGATTCGGTTGTTCAGGTCCTGGGTCCAGGGGTCGAATAGGGAACTGGGAGTGGATTCTGGAGTCCTCCTATTCAGACGGTCCAGAAGCTCAGCATAGAACACCCCTCGGGTCTTCGATGTTGATGTCTTGTTCGCGTTGCTCCTCTGAGTGGCCGAGTTGTTCTTGACAGGTACCCGCATCCGGTGGACTGCCCAGCTCAACTCGCGGATTTCGCTTGTGGGGACTACCTCCTCGGGGTTGTCCGGCTTATGTGTCAAGATCCTCAGGCCCCAGGTGGGGAACATATCCCCCAACATGGCCTCCGGTTTCGTTTTAGTCCCCGCTGGGATGGTAATCTGGTCCGAAGGCAAGAACCCCTGGATCGGCCTCTTCGTCCACTCGGGGAGTAAAAGAGGGTTCCGAGGCACGACCCCCTCCCCCCATCCATCAAACGAGGGATCCATCATCCCTTGCTGTTTCGGGTCCGGGTGAGACGCCGAGAAGTAGCGGTAAGACCCCGGCAGGGTGCCGTTGTTGATGATCGCTTTTTTGTCCGACAGAACGTCCAAGAGGTTGACCGTGGACGCTAGGTTCTTGACGTTCGGAGCCCCCGAGTTGAAACGAGCCGCTGACGCCCGTGCGTTCATAACATTCAGGAAGGCCTGGAGTTGGGGGTCGCCCTTGGTGTCAATGACAAAATTCTCTCCTCTCAGTCTGGCGGCAACTTCTTTCCTTCGGGCGTAAAGACCATCTACGGGGGTTCCGCCCGGAGCCTTCGCTTTCTCGGTAGCCTGCGGGCCTCCCCCCTCTTTGGGCTTCTTTCTGGGGGTCACCTTCTGGGGGGTGTAGGATCTGACGTATAGCAGTTGCTCCAGTTCCTTGCGACGTTTCACATCTTTGGGGTTAGTGGATCCAGATAGGCTCGCGGCCTCGGCTTCAGCCGAAATGATCTGCATGTTGAGATCATCCAGCTGTTTCTTCAGTCTGGCTCTCTCGTCACCTGACTTCTGAACGGCTTTCGACCACTTGTTGGCCACAGCTACGAAATCGAAGGATCCAGCAGGGGCAGGGCCCCCGTTCGTCGAGAAATAAAAGACAACCTTGATGTTCTCCCCTTCCTTGTAGGAGTACAGGCCTGTCTCATTCCCATCATTGTCGTACTCGGGGGTTAGAATCCCAAAATCCACTAGCGAGTTGAGTAGGGCCCTGGCCTTATCAGGAGTGTCGATCAGGTCGAAATCTGCCCCGAGGACGAAGAACGTCGGGTTGATGTGATCCGGATCTAGGGCCATGACCACGTTCGGAAACCCGGCAAGGGAAGGACGCCCCGCGTTGTCAAGGACCTCCAAGGGGCGCGGCGGACGGGTCAAGTCCCCAAGATTGATGGCCTCGATTCCCCTCTTATTCGGGTCACCTGGGGCATAGAACTTCGCCCTTTTCCCGGTCAACTGGAGGTTTGTGACACATCGCCCACCCATCGAGAAAGAATGACTCAGGTCATTAACGTAGTAGAAACAATCTAATGGCACAATGTAGACAGGATAACCCGGCCTCATCTCGGGCCGAATCGGGATCGACAAAGTGGCTGTGTGCATCACCATGTTCTGTAGGTCCATCTGGGCGATGGCCATGAAGAACACCATTCGTTTATCGGTGAGGTAGTGACACTCGAAGGTCGTCATGCGCCAGCCGAACTGGGCAACCAGGCGGTAGTCGATGTAGATTCCCTGGACCCCCCACTCGTTCTCGACTCCGTGCCCCTCGAGATTCTGGAACCAATTCCCCTTGGCAACGATCCAGGTGTACTGGGGCTCCTTCTCATCGACGTTGAGGGAGATGATGTCGATGTCCTCGATCCGGTACACTCGAGATGAGGAGGTATCCATGTTATAGAAGGGGGGCTTGAATACGAAGTCCCCGTCCACGTCCTGGTAGAACTCGAATCCCGTGACCCGACACACCTCCTGCGCAATATTCATCTTGGTCTCGTATGTGGACTCGAACAATTGAAACTGACCAATCTGGCCAAGTTTCGTGGTGAATGCAATCACCTCGGCCATGTTGAGGTCGAAGTCCCCGGTGCCCTTGGCGTTCGGATTGTCTGCATCTGATCCCAGCCTTCCGGCCACCAAAGCAGCCAAGGCTCGACGGCTACCCAGATTGGATCCTAGACTTTTCCCAAACACCTTGGCCGAAACGACCCCCTCTTCGGCCCCGAACCTCTTTTTGAGGGCGTTGGTGAGGTCGGCCGTCGAGATGTAGCGCCCAAGGAGGACAGCTTGGAACGAGTTGAACAACTCGCCCGTGGCTCCGTGCAGCCTGAGCTTCGTCTGGCTAACCTTGAACCTCCTCTCCCAGTACTTGACCATCGCGGAGTAGAGGCTGGTCCCTCCGAACTCAGCATCCGTGTTGACCATCTGAGACAATGCCCATGACACACCTGCACCAGCCCCCGCAATGTCCTCATAGAGGCGGTAGATGATGGCGTAGGGATGCAAGCCAGTGAAATTATGGCCCATCACCGAGATATGGTTCTTCGAGTTGGCCGCCCTGGCACCGAAAATCGAAGCATTGATACTGACAGGGAGGTACTGCCACAATTGGAGCATCGAGATGCAGGTGACGGTGAAGGTCTGTACCCCAGCATCGTACACCATGGATACGTTGGACACGACTCCGTGGAACACATGGTAATAGGGGTAGGCCAGAATGTTCTCGATGTCGTACCCTCCCAGGCCCTGATCCGTCAAAGTGGGGGATCCAAGTTGATTCCCGGTTCGGGATTGAACATCCGAGGTCCCATCAGCCCCCTGTTGATTGCTGGGGGACCCGCCTAGAGACGCTTGGGCTTTCTGTTTCACCACTTCAGGAGAGAAGGGTCTCTTGCGTCCGTAAAACTGAACCCTAGCGGGATCAAAACCCAGTTCACCATCGAGTGGCTTTAGTGTTTTGCGGAACATCGCATCTACTTGACCCGGAGCTTTGTAATTAGCCGGATCTTTCTGATGGAGGGCCGCCTGAGTGGCCGTATGGAAAAAAGCCAGGACACTCGATCCGCTATTGCCGGTTGTGGCTCGATCCGAAAGAACCGCTCCAGACCTATCAAGGACTTCTCCCAAGGCCGGCCCTATGGGAAGGTTCTTGGACGAGTAGGGTCGATCCCCGTTCTGGGGCCCTGTTGTTGGAGAGGACCCCGTGATGGCATCCCATACACTCCCATCTCTATTGATGGCCCGGTTGTAAATGGAGTGGAGGATATACTCCTGTTCTCTAGGGTCTCCGGACTCGTTGTGAGCGACAATTGCCCCGGCTAGTTGATCCGGAGGGACCCCGATCTGGGAAGCCCATGTATTCAGTTGATCCTGTGTCAGGTTGGCACTCGGAGGTGCCACTTCGAGATTACGCCCCTGAGGAACCGGCTGAAAGACAGCCTCGGTTTCGGTCAGCGCCTTGGCATTCCCTGCAGGTTGATCGAGGTTGGAGTAGAGGCCCTTTACAGGGAAATAGCCCCGCTTGTAAATGTGAACCTCGAGTCCGGGACGAATCAGGAGACGGGCATCCCGGGCGAATGATGCGTGATGATGGATCGGCACCGCGAGAGTGAAAGATGCGGATCCTCCGGTGGGATCAGTACCGGCCTCCACATCCACTTGGATAAGGAACTGCTGGATATCGATGCGAGTGTGGCACTTCTCGCACCCCGGCAGGGTGGTATCGCCGTTGATATACACGAGGGCATCCGGCGTATGCTGAACGACCTTCTTCCCGTTCAGTTTCCAGGTCCCCACGTAGGGGCGATTTTGAATGCCCATCTGTCACCCCAACCGAAATAGGGGCTGGCTACCAGGATCGCTTTGCTGGATCTCCCTGCTGGAACCGGTCCCGTCCATGTAGAACCCACCCGTGCCCAGTGGCTGGTCCGGGGTTGAAAGGGCCGTTGAACTCTTCTGATCGAACTGCCCTTTGGTGAACACGTCCCCGAGGTCGTCGGGGACCATCGTGAAAAACCCCTGCCCCCCAACGTCCTGGCCCAAACTGGTCACACCGTCCTTGCCGATGGTGTACACCCCCGGCCCGTCGTTGATTCGGACCCCTGCGTACCGAGGGTCACTCAGTGATGGGATGGGGGACGACATTGGGACCACTACATAGGTCGGGGCAGCAGTGTCGACTGCCCTGGACACCGTGAACTCCATGGCGAACTCGATGCCCCCGTTGGCCGAAACCTCCTCGAAGTTCCACGAGAAGGACTCCATGTGACCGTAGTAGATCCACCCGTCATAGGTGATCGATAGTGCCCCGACGTGATGGTGGGCGTTGGACTTGCCGACCGTATCGTGAAGGTACCCGTTGTGCTTGAAGAACCGGAAAGCATTCATCAAATTCTGCCAGGCTGCCGAGTCATTCTTACTGGCGAACTGGACGCCTCGCCCCCCAGAGATGAAGGCTCCACACCGGGCGCTGATGGACAGCTTCGGCTGTTCCTCGCCCCAAGTGTGGAAGATATAGCCGTAACGGTTGCGGTCCTGATAGGACTGAACCTTCGTCAGGGTCAGGGCCATCTGCCGGGGATTGATCAGCAGAACTAATGGGGGCGCGTTCAGCGCGGTGATCAGCTGCTTCGCAATGTCCATCGCAACGTTCTGGTCCGCGATGGCCGGGAGTCCAAGACTGCCGCCGCCCATCCCCGTCTTGGTCACGGTGTCCCCGTCTGCCCCTTTGTTAGTCGCGTCAGCGGGCGGATTAGGCCGGGTCTGGATCCCCATACGACCATTCGAGTTGAGCTTTGACCGGGCCACACTAGACCTGGCGTTGGCGTACAGGTCCATGACGCTGTTCGCATTGGCGAACGTGTTGATGTTGACGCTATTCGAGGCCTGATTGCTGAAGCCCCCATCCTGGCCAAAGACCAGGGGGATTTCCACCTGAATGATGAACGGTGACAGGGTGCGAAGGAGTGCGTTCGACCCGTCAACAGGATAGGCCTCGTTCGGGACGATCTCAATGGCGGTTCGTGGACCGATGGCCAGGTCCCGGTAGGCATCTGGCGGTGGTGGCCGTTGGACGGACATGGCCGCCAGCGCCGTCCTGTCTTGGGTGTATTTGAATGCCTGCGCCGAGGAACTGAACCTTCCTGGATTGGTCTGGTTAATCGCCATCTACTTGTTCCCCAGGGAAACGAACATTCCTGTATCAGTCGTCATGGTCGAACTCCGGAATCTCGAGGTGATATTAGCCATGGAGCTCCCATAGGGCGACGACCGGAAACGCTGGATCTCACGATCCACGGTAAACTTGGCCGTCAGCGTGAATTGGTAAGGTTTCTCAGCAGCTTCAGTTACCGAGAAGTCCGAGAACCAGCCGAAGTAGATGCCCCCGTCGAACGAGATCTTGATGATGCCCTGGAACACGATTTTGCCGTTGATATCATACACGGATCCGTTGTTGTGGAACAGAGCCAGGAGGTCGAGGTACTTATCGTAAGCGATGGTCTGTCGACGGGTGCCCCCAGTGTCGTAGGCCCCAGGTCCGCCCGTGACGTTGGACAAGCCCGTGTAGAGACGCATGAACCCGCCTGAGGTCATGTTGAAGTCGATGGACTTGACACCTTCGCCCCAGTGCTGCTCGACAAACCCTCCTCGGGTCTGGATTCGCTCGATGACGTTCTGGTGCGAGATGCTCATCGAGGTGGGGTTGACATGGAGGACCATTTTGAGGTAGTCAGGGAGGACTGAGGTCTCCCAATCTGGACCGATAATGTCAAAGATGACAGGCCGCTTCCCAGACCCGTTAAACTCGTCGTCCGGCGATATGAACGCTGACTGGAAAACCGGAATGCCCGATGCCACCTACCTTACCCCCTACACAACTCCCACTTCCATAGCATTGATCAGCCCCTGGAGGAGATCCCGGGGACCGGCCCCGATGAGGCTGATGTTGTTGACCGTCGTCCCCCTACTGAGAGCCTGGGATACAGGACCGCCTTTCTGAAAGGCTATAATGTCATCCCGGTTATCAATCCTCTGCACCCTGCCGCCAGATACAACGAGATCCTTAGCAGGCGGTGCTGTGAACCTTCCTCTCAGTAGTTCTTCGATGTCCGGAGGGAGGAAGCCTGTTTCAACCAATGATCTAGCAGTCTTGGGGGTGATATCCTCGACACTTCCAATAGTGCCCCCCAGACCCATCAACTGGGTAGCCATTGCAGCAGCACTCTCAACAGACAGGCCGCCACGTTGAAGGATCCCTGCTATTTCCATCACCTGGGCAGCCTTCTGCTCACTGACAATATCTCTAGCGAGCATTTTGGACACCGCAGGCCACAACTCGACTTTGTCCTCACGCCTTGTCTGTCTATGAAGTAGAAGTTCTCGGCGTTTTACCTCTTCCGCATTCCGTCGGGTTTCCCTGATATCATCAGGGTGAAGCGTTCCTTGCCCCGCCGATCTTCTAAGTTCCTCGACAGCCGCTTCCCCGGCTGCTTGAACCGCTGCTTCTTCCGGGGAAAAAGTCATCGTTTGGAGTATCTCTTCGGCGGTAGTGGCACCACGAAGGTCATCCTCGGCTTGAATTCCAAGAATCCTCTTCTTCTTGTCTTCTACTTCCTTTTCACGCTCATCCAATTCCCTTAATGCACTTTCTTTCTCGCGAATCCTTTCCCTTTGGGCAACCGCCTCTTCGGCCGTCTTTGGTTTCCCCCTTTTGATTTCTGTGAGTTCCCTGTCGACCCTGGCCCTCTCCGCCCGGATTTCAGATCTCTCCTTGTCCATGAGTCTCAGGGCCTTATCGCGTTCAGCCGCATGTTCAGGCGTCAATCTAGTCTTCACCCAAGGGAGCGACCAATAAATGTCTTGCACTACGTCATAGATCCCTGACAACAGTTTCTCCACCCCCTGCTCAAGAATCTTCGTGATTTCGGTAGTTTCTCGGGCGATATCTTTGGCAACCATTAAATCTTCGGAGACAGTGGCTTCTTTCTCTGTGGCAGTAGAACGAACAAGTTCATCAAACGTGTCACCAATCTGGTCAGCAGCACCCAAGTTCTCATCGGTATAACGTTTGCCAAATTTGTCTAAATATACATTCCATGCTTTACCAAATTCCCTGTTGAAAGACGCTGCTGCTTCCTCAGCCGCCTTAGTTCCAGGTCCGGCTTTCTGGATTTCTCTTTGAACCCGGAGGATAGATTCCTGTCGCCCGGCGAACTCCCTCAAAACGCGGGCCATCTGGCGGCGATCCTCTGCCTGCTCCCCAGACAAATGCTCTATAGCGATAACTTGTTCAGCGGCTTCATCCGAAATCTCGTCTAACCGTTTGCCGGTCACTGCAAATGCTGAATATGCTTTAGCCAATAGGGTTCCACCCGGCCCTAAATAAGCCCGTGCAGCGGCCCCCGCCCCAACTGTTCCCTTTTCTCCAACAGCGGCCCCTGCAATAGTGGTCAAGAATCGTCCAAGACCTGCGTTATAGCGTCCAAGGATGGCCCCCAATTCATTTCGTTGCCCTTGTGACATCTGATTCAGTTGTTGAACGAACGCCTCCGGGCCTAGCGCCTGGCCGCCCTTTGCTAGTCCGGCTTTCTCAAGGGCTTCCATGAATTTTTTGGACTCCGGGGAAGCAGTATCCATGAACTCTTGCAACATCCTTCCGAATTCTTTTGCCTGCATGCGGGCTTCGTCCGCCCCAAGGGCCGCCCCCCTGGATACATTTCGACCCCCACGTTTTACGGTCCCCATGAGTAAGGTTTTTCGGTAAGCCTCATCGAAAGACTCGCCTCGGAGCCCCTGGGCCAGTTTCCCAAAAAATTCGGCCCCGAGTTTCTCACCGAGGATTTTCCCGAGGGATGTCAACAAACCCGCGGCCTCCGCCAGACGAATATTGTAGAGGGACATGCCGGATGTGGCCTGGGTGATCATGGAAAAGAACCGTTTGACCCCGTAACCAGATTCGCGAGCCACAGACAGGAGGGAAGAAAACCTCTTTTCCACCCCTTGGAGGGTAAGGCCCAGTTCCTCCATATAATTTGCGAAGGTTGAGGCTACCTCTTTGCTGGACATGCCTAGTAGTTTGGAATATGTCATAGAAGCAGCCGTCGCATCCCGCAATCTTTCCTGTTCGTCTGCAACCCCGCTCAATTGTGCTTTCACTTCTTGAAGGGTCAGACCCGCTTCCGAGTAGGCCGCCAAGACCTCGAGGTGATCCTTGGCTGTGGTCCCCCAAATCCGATTGAAAGATAGTTGGCCTGCAAAGGCATTTCGGGTCTCATTCAGGACAGTGACAACATCTTTGAATCCTTCCTTAAGATCCCCACCGGTCATACCCATTTCTAACAGAGTCCGGTTGAACTCTTTCCCCATAGCATCCGCATCAACTAGAACCTTAACAACAGCGGCAATACCTGCTGCTATTCCTGCAATAGCTGTCAAGGCAGGACCCAATTTGCCTAGGAATCCGCTAATCCCCTCAAGGATCTTGCCTGTTGCTCCACCACGCCCCGCCGCCATGTCCTTGGCTTTCTCTGCAGCGGCCTGGTTCAACTGTGCGAGTTTACCGGTCAGCCCAAGAACACTTCCCCAATCCTTGCGACTGAGGGTGTCAAATACGTCCTCGACGCCCTCTCCGAGCGTCTTGACCCCTTGAGACATTTGGTCAGTGAGGCGCCACCCGGCTTTCTCATAGGCGTCACCGAGCCGCTCGGCCATCTCCTCTTCGGCTTTCTTGCGACGATCCCAGTGCTTCATCTCCCGGTCCCAGGTCTTCTCCATAGCCTTCTGTCGGGCCACAGCGACCTGGAACTCGGCTTGGATTCGGTTCCTTTCGACTTCGGTCAGCCCTTTTTGTTCCAATTCCCGGGCCTTCGCATCGGCATCTTTGCGGGCCTGGAGGAGCCCGGCCGCCATGGCTTTGAGATCCAGCTCGACCTTGGCGTAGCGTTTTGTTCCGAGTTTGACAGCCTGAGTGATGGCTTCAGAGAACTTGTCTTTGGTCTTCTCAGCGAGGCTCAGGAGGTCTCTTGATGCCCCGACGGTGTCGATATTGAGCTCCATGAGCCATTTGAGATCCCCTGAATAGTCAGCCATCGCCTAGTACTCCATCTCAGGAACTTTCAGTTCCTCTTGGGGCATCTCACCTTCCACCACCAGTTTCCCATCTGCGGTCGGACGAAGTCGGCCCGCATCGGGAGCCCTTACCAGGTATTTCCGATAGACAGAGTCCCGACGGTCGTCGTCAAACACACGGGCCACACCCTGAAGGCCACCGTCGCGTTCTCTAAGGATCTCGGCCAGTTGCTCGGGTGAGTAACCGATCAGGGGGGCGGGTTCACCTGACTCCTCTTCGTGGGCCTTCCGCAGGGCCTCGGCCCGTGCCGCCGCCTCAGCCTTCTCCTGCTCATACCTGGCAATGAGGGCTTCCTTATACTCCCGCACCACCTTGTCATGCCAATCCTCTTTGCCTGTGACCCAGTTGTACATCTCCTCTTCGAGTTCCTCGACGGTCTTGGCACGAGATACAAACTGATGTTGCCCCTCATGGGCTTTGCCTCTAGGGTCAAGAATCCCGACTTGCGAGTAGTAGAACTTGTCAAGGATGTCCTGTCGGCGGGCTTCCTCACTACTCCTGCGGCGACGATCGGCCTCGTCGATTTTCTTGACCCCCTTGGGGGCCTGAGCTGATGCGACCAGTTTGAAACCCTCCCAAAGGGACTCTTCCTCGTTCCGCCGGTCCTCCACCTCGTTGAAGGCTGCCCACATCTGCTGGACATGATTGAGTCCCAGGCTATCCGAACCAGGCACTCCGGCGTGGGAGTTGACGGGACCGTTTCGATAGGCCCGCCACTTGAACCGGGACACGGCCTCGAAACAGTAAGCCTCTACCGCACTAAGAGCCCTCGACTGCCGATGGTGCAGTCCCATGACGATGGAGAACAGGGTATCCCTAACGGCGGTCGGCAGCTTGGAGATCTTGTGGTAGATGAACGCCGCCGCTTGTGGGTCCCCCAGCAGGAGGTAGCCGTCGATCATCCAAATGGACGACGCAATGGTCCAGGCTTGCCACTGGGGGTCTCCGCCACGGCCGACACGATTCCTGAGGAGAAACAAATCCCCCGGACTGAGGGACCTGACCTGCAGAGAGACGCCGTTGACCTCAACCAGGTGAGATAGGAAACCCACTGAGATCAGCGAATCCACGTCGTCGTAGAACGGGGCACGCTGTTCGGCAGTTGTCTTCGGAAGGACCATGGCCCCTCATCACGGCATCTTCCTCTGATTGAACCTCGGGTTCCTACCGTCTTTGATCGGCTTGGGGGGTTCCGGCGGTGTTTCCGGACGCCGACTCAAGACTTCAGGCCCCCGGCCCATGGCCGCCACTTCATCCGGGATGTCCGAGAAGGGATCCAACTCCCTTGCCCTTTCCGCAGCCACCACCACTTCGGTCTCAGCGGCCCCGGCATGCGGCGGGCGACGGTGCCCGAACTGCTGACGAGCCAAGTCCAGCATAGAGACCGCTTCAGGAACCGGGGGCAACCCAGAGGCCCTACGACGGCGCAGCTCCATGAGACGGGCGTTCTCGGCATCGATGGCTTCGTCCATGCCGTCCCCGGACACGATAGAGTCCCTCACCCCAGGAACGTCCTCCACAGGGGCCGAGGCCTTGACCTGGGGCGTCGGAGGCTGAGGATGCTGATGTGGGATCGACGGGGTGGGCGGCGGTAGAGCCACGTCGGGCCGGATTGACGGCCTGGGGGCTACCGGGGCCCTCACGGGTGTCGGTGCCGGAGGTTCTGACACCGGGACTTCCTCAGGGGTCTCTGGGGCTTCCTCGGGGGGTTCTTCCGGGATCTGTGACTCGGGTTCCTCGTCGGTCTTAGCGATGGCCTTCACTTGATTGGATAGGACACTGAGTTCGACCGGCTTCTTCCTCCGCTCGATCTCAGCCTCGAGCTTCCTCACCCGGGCCTTGGCCTTCTCCAGCTCGGTATCGAGGTCGGAGGGCTCGTATTTGATGGCTTCCTCAGCCTTCTTCTCAACCGTGATCATCAGTTCGGAGAAGTTGCGAAATAGCTGGGTTCGCACCGGACCGGACCACTTCAGGACGACCTGACGCAGGGCCTGGTGAAGAGGGATTTTGACCTTGACCCCACTCTCGAGGGTATCGCCCGTCTCGACATACTTGATGTCTCGGAAACTGGTCTCCCCCACTGCCACGATGGAGTATGATAGGACCGCCACCTTGAACCTCTCGATGTACTCGATGGCGTCAGTGATGATCTCGGAGGGATCCTTACCCGTGGGGTCTTGGTTCGCACGGGCCGAGGTCCGTTGAACGTCGGCCTCCTCCTCGGGGGTCAAGGCCCTCAGGGTGATGTTGACGACCCCTTTCCCGGTATTGACCGGGACCGTCAACTCGTCCTTGCCGACCTGAGTTATGGGCGAGAATGCCTGTTCAAGAAAGTCAAGCGTCAGTTCCATCGTCCCCTCCAAACAACCCGGAGGGAACAGCGATTGCTTTGCAACAGCGCAAGAGATTCTGTTCGTCCGTCCACATCCCCATCCGTCTAACCACCCGTCTGGGGGCCCTCGACCAGCACGAATCTTGCGTCCGTTAGTCTCTTACGTCTGTCTTCCCGGCAATCGCCAGTTCCCGAACCACTTTACCGATCATCCCCCGGTATTCGCCGTGAACCTGGTGGTCCCACCCGTCCCGATGACGCCACCGGTGCTCGACACGTAGTTAGCCCCTTCACCCTTGGCGAATCGAATGGACCCCAGCTGTCCGATGGTCGGGTCATTGCCCGTCGCGAGGAACTCACCATACATGCTCGCGTAGTCATGCATGTCAGTGATTGTGATGTTGCCATTCTCCAGGATCTGACCGGCATCTTTCGAGAAGGATATTGACCATGTGTCAAACCAACAGGCCTCGCAGATGGTGATGATGGCCGAGTGCCCATGTTTGCTGCCGGGATTTCCAGCATTCGTGTAGGTGCCTGTGGCTTTGTCATTCGTCGTCTGCCCGTAAGTCACGGGGCGAACACCGCCGTTGAAGTCCCCGGGGTTGCCGCCGCCACCCACGTTTGCGTCCGCTAACCCGAGCAGGTCCCAGTCCGCCAGGGAGGAAAAGACCAACTGCATCTCGACATCGAATGGCCATCGGTGATGGGCCAGTGATCGAACGGGGCCATCCACACCGGATGCGTAG
>ERZ795061.3232-NODE-3232-length-14359-cov-5.179111_pt1 | contig 14359 bp, 9 predicted proteins | sample MGYA00375145_ERZ795061 | MGnify/ENA primary metagenome ERZ795061 (study PRJEB30190, sample SAMN05720144) | anaerobic digester metagenome | isolation source: active sludge of municipal wastewater-treating anaerobic digesters | place: USA | collected 2014-12-22 ... | reverse complement strand
GGACGATCGGTATCGTCTATGATGAGATTCATCCCCGAAAGTCGGATCACTTCATGCAGTTGATTCCTTCTCTCGTTAATACATCCGTACCTCGGCATGAAGGTCCTGATCTCTTTTCCCCTTTCCTGAACCCCCTGTGGAAGATACCTTCCGATCTTGGATAATCTGTTTTCGGCTAAATATGGTGTAATCTCCTGCGAAATAAATAATACTTTTTTACTTTCCATTTACCCTCCTGGATATGCTATTTCTTAACAAGTTGCAAAGATAATAATAAAAAATGACAATATAATCAATGCATTGCATATGCTTTCCAGCAATAATGCCCTAAAATTTTTCTTTAATGCCTGTGTAACATGTTCTTTAATTTCTTTTAGGTTTGCATAAAAATACTTGTTAAATTAAAAAAGACATAAATACGAATAAACTGATCTGAGTTTGAGAAAATCATTAATACAGGCCGCCAAGGTTATTGCATTTCTGGCCGCAGGCATCCTTCTTCTTTGGATTGCTTTCAGGACCGTCGATTTTGAGTCGCTCAGGGAGAGCCTTATAGGTGCCAGTTACGAATGGCTGATAGTGTCGGTTCTTTTCGGGCTCATTGCTTACCTGAGCAGAGCCCGCAGATGGGTTATACTCATCAATCCCCTGGGTCACAACCCGGGATTTTGGAACACATTCCATTCAATGATGACGGGCTACCTGGCAAACCTGGTTCTTCCAAGGATAGGAGAAATAACAAGATGCGTTACTCTTGGCAAAAAGGAAAACATACCTGTCGATCAGCTTATCGGTACGGTTGTACTTGAGCGGACCATCGACTTATTATCGATAATCGTGATCACGTTTGGCGTGTTTTTCACAAGCGGAAGTAAGATAAGGGAGTATCTGAATGAGGCAGTCATGAATCCCTTAAGGGAAAAGGTGATTTCCGCGTTTGGATCAGCCTCCGTACTCTGGGGTATTCTCATCTTTTTATCAGTTCTTTCGCTTTTCCTCCTTTTCAGGTATAAGAAGAAACTCCGCAAAACCAGGTTCTTTTCGAAGATCTTCAATATTGCCAGGGGGGTTGTCAACGGATTCCAGACTATCCTGAAGCTCAAAAGAGGCTGGGAATTCGTTTTTCACACCTTACTCATCTGGTTCAGTTATGCAATGATGACCTGGGTTGTCGTCTTCAGCCTCGAAAGCACTTCATATCTTTCCTTCGGCAACTCTCTCTTCATACTTGTCATAGGAAGCATTGCAATGTCGGCACCGGTGCAGGGAGGCATGGGCGCTTTCCATTATTTCGTCTCAAGAGGGATAGCCTTTGTCGAAGGAGTCAGCATTGAAGATGCCTCGGCCTATGCAATACTGACTCACGAATCGCAGCTTCTGCTGGGTTTACTTTTGGGAGGGCTGGCTTTCTGGATGCTTTCACGAAAAAAACCAAAAGAAATAAACAATGGCTAAACCGAAGACAGTATTCGTTTGCCGGAATTGCGGGGCGGAATCTCCCAAATGGATTGGGAAATGTCCTGCATGCAAGGAATGGAACAGCTACCATGAAGAGATTATTGCTCCTGCCTCATCGCCTGGAAAAACCTTTCTTGCCGGGAAAGAGAAAAAGAAGCCCGAGTTGCTGATCAATGTCAGGTCGGATGAGCAGAACAGGCAACTCACGGGCATCAGCGAACTTGACAGGCTGCTGGGAGGCGGAATGGTTCCGGGATCGCTTATACTGCTTGGAGGTGAACCCGGCGTTGGAAAATCGACTCTTGCCCTGCAGATTGCACTGGCCATGAATGACAGTAAGGTCCTTTACGTTTCGGGCGAAGAGAGCGAGGAACAGATAAGCCTCAGGGCCAAAAGGATAAAAAAGACCAATCCCGCCTGCTATATCTACAGCGAAACCGATCTGGAGAATATACTTGTACAGGCCGACAATCTGAAGCCGGAGCTGATAATTGTCGACTCGATCCAGACCATTCATACCGGGATACTCGACTCATCAGCCGGTACGGTATCGCAGATAAGGGAGTGTTCGGCAAGTCTTCTCAAGTATTCCAAGATGAGCGGCACACCGGTATTCCTTATAGGACACATCACCAAGGACGGCTCTCTTGCAGGTCCCAAGGTACTTGAACACATTGTGGATGTCGTTCTCTACTTTGAGGGTGACAACAATTACATTTACAGGCTGCTCAGGTCGGTGAAAAACAGGTTCGGCTCAACTTCGGAACTCGCCATATTCGAAATGGCCGGCGATGGCCTGAGGGAAGTGGCAAATCCCTCGGAAATGTTCATCAACCAGCATGACGATCAGCTGAGTGGCATTTCAATAGCCGTCACAATCGATGGCATCAGGCCCTTCCTCATCGAGACCCAGGCCCTTGTGAGCTCTGCAGTTTACGGAACGCCGCAGAGAAGCTCGACCGGCTTCGACCTGCGCAGGCTCAACATGCTGCTGGCAGTTCTTGAAAAAAGAGCCGGTTTCAGGCTGGGAGTCAAAGATGTTTTTCTGAATATCACAGGAGGCATAAAAGTGGATGATCCGGCTATCGACCTGGCGGTGATAAGCTCAGTCCTTTCATCGAACCTCGATATTGCTGTTGACAAGAAAATCTGCTGTTCGGGTGAGGTAGGACTTTCGGGTGAGATAAGACCTGTATCACGGATTGAACAAAGGATCAGGGAAGCTTCAAAAATGGGATTCAGACGTATCTACATCTCCCGTTTCCACAGGAATCTGTCGCTGAAAGAAATTGATATAGAAGTGAAGCGCGTAGGCAAGGTGGAAGAGCTTGTAAGGTCGCTTTTCAGCTGAAGCGGATCATTGCTGCTCCGACCGGCCGGTCAGGATCATGCACCGGACTTAAAAACAACTGATTATCAAATTATTAATATCTTTCTCTTATATAACCTCCCCTTCGTGAGCTTTCTCTCTTTGCCTTGTCACAGTCGAGTTCTATACTGAAATTTGCAGGGCATTCGAACTCATCCGACTGCATATCGGCAAAAAGAGGGTCAGCATACAGTTTCTTCAGGAAAAGAGCAAACACGGGAAGAGCCATGGCAGCACCCTGTCCTTCGCTGAGAGTCTCAAAATGGATTGCCTGGTCTTCCCAGCCGCTCCAGACTCCGGCCACCAGGTTGGGAGTGACACCCATGAACCACCCGTTGGCATTGTTCTGAGTAGTACCGGTTTTGCCCCCGATCTGATTCAGCAGAAGATATGGTTCTCTCCTGAGCCGGTTTCCCGATCCTATCTGCACCACTCCTTGAAGCAGGTCGAGCATCAGGTAAGCCTGTTCCTCGCTCAGCACCTCCTCTATCTGCTGCGAGAACCTTGAAATAACATTGCCATTCTTATCCTCGATCCGCGTAACGTACATCGGCCTCGTATAAACACCCCTGTTGGCGTAGGTTGAATAGGCGCCCACCATTTCCTCGAGTTTGATATCCGAGGTCCCCAGGAATATTGAAGGTACAGGATCGATAAAACTTCTGATACCCATTCTTCTCATAAGGTCCACGACGGCCGATGGTCTGAACATCTGCATGAGCCAGGCCGAGATATAGTTCTCCGACTGGGCCAGTCCCCATTTGAGGGTTACCATTTTGCCATGGTAGTCCCTGGGTCCTGAGCTTCTGGGGATCCATGGCACCGAGTCGCTGGGCAGATCGAACGACCGCGGGATATTCTCCACCTCATCGCAGGGAGTGTAACCGTTCTGCATCGCGACCGTGTAAAGGAAGGGCTTGATGGTGCTTCCCACCTGCTTCCTCTGCTGGGTAACCGCATCCCATTTGAAATACCTGAAGTCGGGTCCCCCGACATAGGCCTTTATATAGCCGGTATGAGGATCCTCGGCCAGGAAGGCGGAACGTACGAAATACTTGTAATAGCGAACGGAATCGTAGGGCGTCATGATGGTATCGATCTCCCCCCTCCATGAAAAAACCTTCATGGGAACTTTCGTGTTGAAGGCAAGCATTATGGAATCTTCGGGGACACCCCTTGCCCTCATCATAATATATCTGTCACTGTCCTTGACGGATCTCATTAACAGGTCTTCAACCTGTTTTTTGGTGATGTCGTTGGAATACGGAGGGTTCCTGAAACTCTTTGCCCGTTTTAGGAAGCCCGGCTGAACATCCTTCGAAAGGTGTTCTGCAACGGATTCTTCGGCATACTGCTGCATCCGTGAGTTAATGGTTGTGTAGATCTTCAGCCCGTCCTTGTAGATGTCGTAGAATGTACCGTCGGGTTTTTTGTTCTTGTTGCACCAGCCGTAAAGGGGGTTGTTGTTCCATTCCCACAGCGCCTCTTCGTATGAGGATTCCCTCTCATACCTGTTCCGGTCCGGTTCGGGCCTTCTCATAATATTCCTGAGATATTCCCTGAAGTATGTGGCAAGGCCTGTATTGTGATCTTCCAGATTAAAGTCAAGCTCTATCGGAAGCTGTTTAATGGAATCGGCTACCTGGGGGTGAAGGTATCCGTACTTGGCCATCTGGGAAATGACTATATTCCTTCTCGCGAGCATCCTTTCAGGGAATCTTCTTGGGTTGTATGCGCTTGAATTCTTGAGCATTCCGACAAGAACGGCAGCTTCTTCTATTTTCAGCGAGTCGGGGGTGGTGTTGAAATACACTCTTGCCGCCGATCTTATTCCTATTGCCTGATACAGGAAGTCATACTTATTAAGGTACATGGCAATGATCTCTTCCTTTGTGTAGCTGCGTTCGAGTTTCACGGCAGTCTGCCATTCCTTGAATTTGGATAAGCCGAGCCTTATCTTCCGGGTGAAGTTTGAAACCCTGGCAGTATCGCGGGGATACAGGTTTTTAGCAAGCTGTTGTGTTATGGTGCTGCCGCCTCCCGTATTCTGCCCCAGTAGGATGGTACGGATAATGGCTCTCCCGAGTCCCCTCACATCAATTCCCGAATGCCTGTAATACCTTATGTCCTCAGTGGCAATAAGTGCATTGACGACGTATGGAGAAAGATCCTTGTAATCGGTCCAGGTCCGGTTTTCGATGCTTATTTTTCCCAGAAGCACCCCGTCTTCGGCGTAGACCTCGGCGGCCAGGTTGTACTCGGGATTTTCAAGCTCGGTGAACGAAGGCATCGGACCAAGCTTCCCCCGGGATATCAGAACGAACAGGATAATAACTATAATGAACGGTACCGCGAAGATTGACCAAAACCATATCAGGTATTTCCTGTTTGTTGATTCACCTTTCATTAGCATCAATAGTTTGGCCAAAAATAGTAATTAATAAAGAATCTTAACCGTTTATTTTGAAGTTTGGACCCTAAATGATTTACTTTGTCCAGATTTTTGGAAGAGCTAAATCAGTCCTGCATGATCGAAAACCTAGTAATTGTTGAGTCGCCGGCAAAGGCAAAAACCATTGAAAAATACCTTGGGAAGGATTTTCGGGTCGTTTCAAGTTTCGGCCATATCAGGGATCTTAAGAAGAAGAATCTCGGTATCGACATTGAAAATGACTTTGCTCCCGAGTATGAGATACCTAAAGAAAAAACAAAAGTTGTAGCTGAACTCCGCAAGGCAGCAGCCCAATCTAAAAATATCTGGATTGCCTCCGACGAGGACCGTGAGGGAGAAGCCATAGCATGGCATCTTGCCAGTGTTTTGGACCTCGACCTGGAAACCACCAGGAGAATAGTGTTCCACGAGATTACAAAGGATGCCATCACCAATGCCATTCTGAATCCCCGCAAGGTTGACATGAATCTTGTTCATTCCCAGCAGGCGAGGCGTATCCTCGACAGGATAGTGGGATATGAGATTTCACCGGTTCTCTGGAAAAAGGTACAGCCCTCCCTCTCGGCCGGAAGGGTCCAGTCGGTAGCGGTAAGGCTTATTGTCGAAAGGGAAAGGGAAATAATCGCCTTCAAAAGTGAATCTTCATTCCGGGTGAATGGTATTTTCATGACCGAGAAAGACAAGAGTGACAGCAATCTTATCAGAGCTGAAGCAGCAAAGAAATTCCCCGATGAGAATGAAGCAGCGAAATTTCTTGAATTATGCGCGGCCTCTGAGTACAAGGTATCATCTGTAACCGTTAAGCCAGGGACCCGTTCCCCCGCTCCTCCCTTCACCACTTCGACACTGCAGCAGGAAGCCTACAGGAAGCTGGGCTTCTCGGTATCCCAAACCATGACAGTGGCACAGAAGCTATATGAAGCCGGAAAGATAACATACATGAGGACCGACTCCACGAACCTGTCAAAGCTTGCGCTGGCAAAATCGCGTGAAGTAATTGTTGCCGAATTCGGTGAGAAATATTCAAAAACCAGGCAGTTCAGGACGAAATCGAAGGGAGCCCAGGAGGCTCATGAAGCTATCAGGCCTGCATATCCCGATGTAGCCACAATATCCGGCAACCAGAACGAAAAGAGGCTCTATGAGCTTATCTGGAAAAGAACCATTGCCTCGCAGATGGCCGATGCCGAAGTTGAAAGAACAACCATCTCGATTGAAATGAACAACTCTCCGGTGTTGTTTTCCGCTACCGGTGAAGTTGTGAAGTTCGACGGTTTCCTTAAAGTCTACTCCGAATCGACCGACAGTGAACACGGTGAAGAAGAAAAAGCAATCATCCCGCCGGTAAAAGCCGGAATGCCTCTTTTCTACGAAACCATTACCGCCACACAGAGATACACTACGCCTCCTCCCCGCTACACGGAGGCAAGCCTTGTAAAGAAGCTGGAGGAACTGGGAATAGGAAGGCCTTCAACCTATGCACCCACCATCTCAACCATTCAGAAGAGGGGTTACGTGATGCGCCAGGACAGGCCCGGTATGAAACGGCAGATCAGGATTATCACCCTTTCAAAGGGAAAAGCCTCGGTATCAGTCAAAACAGAAATTGCAGGAAAAGAGAAGTCAAAGCTCTTTCCCCAGGATATCGGAATGATGGTGAACGATTATCTTGTTGAGAGTTTCCCCGAGATCGTCGATTACAATTTCACTGCCGAAGTGGAAGAGCAGTTTGACAGGATAGCTGAAGGCAAGCTTAAACTGACCGGGATGCTGGAGAAATTCTACAATAGCTTCCATAAAACCATTGAGAACGCCCTTGAAAAAAAGGTAAAGAAGAGCGGGGTGAGGTTCCTGGGAAACCATCCTGAGACGGGAGAGCCGGTATCAGTGAAAATGGGAAGGTTTGGTCCTGTGGCACAGATAGGTGATACTGAAAGCGATAAAAAGCCGCGTTTTGCAAGTCTTGCCAGGAACCAACTCCTTGAGACGATAACTCTTGAAGAAGCCCTGAACCTGTTCCGGCTTCCGCGCTCGCTGGGAATGCATGAAGGAGAAGAAATGGTGGTTGGAGTAGGAAAGTTCGGGCCCTATGTGAGGTACAACGGCAAGTTCTATTCACTGAAAAAAGGTCTTGATGATCCCTATACCATAACGGCCCAAAGGGCTGTTGAGCTTATCCGCGAAAAAGAAGAAAGCGACAGGAAGAAGATCATAAAGGATTTTGGAGACATTCAGATCCTTAATGGAAGGTACGGGCCTTACATCACTAAGGATAAGAAGAATTACAGGATTCCCAGGGGGGACGATGCTGAAAAGCTGACCAAAGAGGAATGTATGGCTATCATTGAAAAGACAGATAAAAACAAGGCTTAGCCGCGAACAAACCATGATCAACCTGAAAGACTATTTTGATCCTGTAAGCATTGAAAGGCACGGTCTGGAAACGCTTGCCGGAAATGCCGGTTTTCCGCACAACACGGTGATCCACACCGAGAACATGACAATAAGTGATTTCAGCAAGTTCAAGCTGGCCCTGATCGGTGTACCCGACGGTCGCAATTCTGCAGACCCCGGTTCATCCGAAGCTCCCGACACTATCAGGCAGCAGCTATACGGTCTTGCAAGGATACCGGGCAAAACGAAGATTGCTGACCTGGGAAACATGAAACCGGGGACTTCGTTTAATGATACTATTGCAGGTCTGACTGATATTCTCACGGCGCTGCTGAGCGAGAATGTCTTCCCTGTGATAATCGGAGGAAGCAGCGCCCTGGTTACGGCAATCGACAGGTCCTTCACTCAGCTCGGGATTGCTTACACCCTTCTTGCCGTCGATCCGCGCATCGATTACAGTAACAATCCCGATGTATTCGATTCGGTAAGTTATCTGAACAAGATCATGGGCAGCAGCAAAAGCAGCTTCAGACACTATATAAATATAGGTTACCAGACCTATCTTAACGATCAGCAGGTGCTGAACAGGTTTTCGAGGCGGCATTCGGAGATGGTAAGGATAGGGGATGTAAGGCAGGCGGTATATCTCATGGAACCTCTCTTCAGGGATTCCGATGCTGCCGTATTTGATATTTCGGCTGTAAGGCAGTCGGATGCACCCGGGACAGCGATGCCATCACCCAACGGATTCTACGGAGAGGAGATCTGTCTTCTCGCGAGATATGCAGGTATTTCCGATAATCTTAAGGTCTTCGGGCTCTTTGACGTGAATCCCGGTCTTGACAACAGGAACCAGACAAGCGGTCTGGCCGGCCAGATACTATGGTTTTTCCTTGAGGGCTTTTCGCAGAAGCAGTATGAGACACCGGCACTAAGCAACAGCAATACCGGAAGGTTTACCAGGTATCACCTGAAGCTGACCGATCTCGAGGAGGATCTGATCTTTGTAAAGAGCAATCTGACTGAAAGATGGTGGCTCGAACTAAAGGACGAAAACAACAGGAATATCTACATCTCCTGCTCACACGACGACTATCTGAAAGCCAACAGGAATGAGATCCCTGACAAATGGGTTCTTGCTTCGGGCAGATTAAAATCCTGATCGCTCAAATAATTTCATTTCTTTCACGTTTTCAGGAAGATTTGGAATATTCTTTGTGGATACACTTGATCAGGAATGTTAAATGTTTTGACCGCACCCAAACGGGTTTGCATACTTTTAATTTTTTTATGTTACTTTATAAGCTCAACTAATGAGCTTAATCCACTTACTATTATTAATAAGGTGAAAAAGTCAACCCTTCTGTTCCTGTTCATTCTGCTTGCCTTAACCCCCGGTAATGCGCAGCAGGATCCCATAACCAGCAACTATATGTTCCACACCCTGAGCTTCAATCCGGGTTATGCAGGTAGCTCCGGTATGATATGTGCAACGGCACTGAACCGCCAGCAATGGTTAGGCTTCGAAGGCGCTCCCTCTACAACGGTCTTCAACATAAGTGCTCCGGTGGCGCCTTTCGGTATAAGGAGCGGTATCGGACTGACGGTCCAAAACGATGCCCTTGGTTTTGACAAAGACATAAGTATAGCCCTATCCTATGCCTATATTGCCGATGTTGGAATGGGCAAGCTCGGTATAGGGATCAATGCCGGAATGTTCAATATGACTCTCGACCCGGAATGGTCGATTCCATCGGGGGATATCTTCACTCCGCCCTCCGGCGATCCAAATATTCCTGAAGGAAAAGAAAGTTCTGTAAATTTCGATGCCGGCCTGGGTGTTTATTATACTACTGATAAATATTACGCGGGAATTTCGGTGACTCACATAAACCAACCGGATGTAAAATTCACTAAGGGAGTTTCTTACATCAGCCGTCATTATTATGCAACAGCCGGATACATACTACAGCTCCCAAATCCCTCTCTGGAACTGCTGCCATCAGTCTTCGCGATCAGTGATGGAAAAACATTACAATTTTCTGCAACTTCTCTTATAAGATACAATAAAAAGGCATGGGGTGGCGTTTCTTACAGACCGGGCGATGCACTGGTGGGAATTGCTGGGATTGAATTGTTTAATGGTATCAGGTTCGGATACGCCTACGACTTCCCGATCTCGGATATCAGAAAAAACACACACGGATCGCACGAGTTTATGGTGAATTATTGTTTCAGTATCAGTACGGGCAGGAGCCCGATGAGATACAAAAGCATAAGGTTCTTATAAATTATAAAACAGTTATTTACAACAAAATTTATTAGAATAATGAAACCCACAGGTATCAGATACGCAAAAACGCATGGCTATAAATTTCTACCATGTGGGTTCCATCATACCATTAAATTCAAAATTATAATATGATGAAAAAGGTAATCCTTCCGGCTCTGATAATTATGGTATTGTTGGGCGGATGTAAGTCGTCGGATAATGGTGAGCTGACGGGAGTTCCGGGAAGAAAGAATTTCTTTGAACCTGAACCTCTCGAAATGGCATTCATCCCCGCAGGTAGTTTTACAATGGGCCCGAGCGATCAGGATGCGATTTTCGCGATGAACAGCATCTCAAAAACCGTTACCGTCGAGGCCTTCTGGATGGACCAGACAGAAATAACCAACAATAAGTATCGTCAGTTTGTTTATTATGTAAGGGATTCCATTCTCAGGACCAAGCTTGGAGAGGCTCAGGTACCCAACCGCGATTATTTTGTCGTTGACAGGGACGGTAATATGGTTGACCCGCCAGTAATCAACTGGTCTGAGAAGATCGACCCCAGGGAAGAGACCACGGCTGCCGTCCTGGAAGAGATGTACTATCCTCCCGAGGAAAGGTTTAACGGCAAGAAGCAGATTGACGTCAGAAAGCTGAACTACACCTATTTCTGGGTTGATTACCAGCAGGCGGCAAAAGCCAAATATGTCAATGACTATGCAAACAACACCTGGAAATATGTTGGACAGATTATCGACCGTAACGGAAATATAACCGAAGTAAAAAACCGTTCATCCTTTATCAGGCATGATACCATTAATATATATCCCGATACGCTTTGCTGGATCAGGGACTTCACCTATTCCTTCAACGATCCGCAGGCAGATCTTTACTTCTGGCACCCGTCATTTGACGATTATCCGGTTGTAGGCATATCATGGTCGCAGGCCAAGGCATTCAGCAGGTGGAGGACCGATTACATGAATACGGCTCTGAGGAAAAACGGTATTCCCGACGTGCAGGCCTACAGGTTACCGCTTGAAACAGAATGGGAATATGCTGCAAGGGGAGGCCTCGATCTCTCGATGTACCCCTGGGGCGGGCCCTACACCAGGAACTATGAGGGCTGTTTCCTTGCCAACTTCAAACCCCTCCGCGGGAACTATATAGACGACGGTACCGTGTATACCGCGAAAGTCGGATCCTATGAACCCAATGAGTTCGGACTGTTCGACATGTCGGGAAACGTTGCGGAATGGACTCTCGGTGCATACCATCCCTCTGCATACATTTTCGAGCACGACCTGAATCCCAACTACGAGTACAATGCGCGTCCTCAAGATCCGCCGGTACTCAAGCGTAAAGTTATAAGGGGCGGTTCCTGGAAGGACATCTCCTATTTTCTTCAGACCAGTTCAAGGGATTACGAATATCAGGATTCAACCAAATCCTATATCGGATTCCGCAATGTAAGATCTTACATAGGAGTAAATTAACAAGAGATCATACAACCAGGAGAAAAATTAATAAGAAATATTTATAACCTTTAAATAACCAGTTAAATGAGCCTAGCAGAAATAGTTCAGTCAAGCGGATACAAGAACTTCATGGCCAAACTGTATGGTATTGGCGCATCGGTTGTTATCATTGGTGCATTATTTAAAATACAGCACTGGAATGGTGCAGGTTTAATGCTGACTGTCGGTTTGTTCACAGAAGCATTAATCTTCTTCTTTTCAGCGTTCGAGCCGCTTCATGAGGAGGTCGACTGGACACTGGTTTATCCCGAGCTTGCCGGTATCAAGGAGGATGTGCCCTCTGCTCCCTCCAGGGCAGTATCAGGCGGGTATGCCGGACCGGTCGGCGGAAGCGTTGGCGGTGGCGGCGGTGCTATCGGTGGAAGCGTTGGCGGTGGTGGCGGAGCAATCGGCGGATGGGCTGGTGGTGGCGGCGGTGCCGGAAGCGGTTCCTATGCCCTTTCAAAGTTCGATCAGTTGCTGGAAAGTGCTGACATCACACCCGAACTGTTCCAGAAACTGGGAGTCGGTATGAAGAAATTCAGCGAAGCTACATCCAACATAAACGTAATGGGCGACATATCAGCTGCTTCATCGAAATACATGAACACGATTCATGAAGCAGATTCAGCTCTTGGAAAATTGGCCGAGTCATACCATACAACCGCCAAACTAATTGGCGACTCAAACATAAATTACAGTAAGCTTGCCGAGTCATATTCAGTTATTGAATCGGGCGGCAAATCGTACCAGGAGCAGCTTGAATCGCTGAACAAAAACCTGTCGGCCCTGAATGCAGTTTATGAATTGCAGCGCAAGGGAGTAGATGAACATCTCAGGGAATCGGAAAACCTCCAGAAAGGTCTTCAGTCGCTTGTGAAAGACCTTTCAGAATCGGCCGACGATACCAAAAAGTATCGTGACCAGATGAACAGACTCAATGAAAACCTCGCGGCACTTAACAATGTATATGGCAATATGCTGGCAGCCATGAATGTAAAATAAACGTGGCATTTTAATCCAAAACTAAACAAACTTAGAAAATGGCTCACGAGAGGCTATCACCACGGCAAAAGATGATCGGTATGATGTATCTGATTCTTACCGCCATGCTTGCACTTAACGTGTCGAAGGAAGCCGTGGAAGCATTCAAGAAAGTTGACAAGAGTCTGACCACGACACTCGTAAATTACGCTAAGAAAAACAGCCGTATTTATGACGAGTTCTCCCGGGCAGCAAACGAAAATCCCACGAAAGCAGGGAAATACCGTGATGCAGCCATGGAGGTAAAAAGCCGTGCCGACGAGATATTCGACTTTATACAGGATCTTAAGATCGAAATAATACTGACGGCAGAAGGTCCGGAAACGGATGCTGTGGTCGGAAGGGATATTTTCATTGATAATGTCCAAAAGATTGATGAAAACAATGTTCCCTCACAGATACTGATAGGCTATGATGAAAACGGAAAGGCCTCTTACCTGAAAGCCTTGATAAACGATTACAGGGAATTCCTTATTTCAAAGCTTGACGGCAAGAATCCGCAGGCAGAAGAAACCCTCCGTACCAGCCTCAACACCGACGACGGACGCGACCCCGACGGTCAGCCCAACAAATGGGAGAACCTGACTTTCCAAACTTTGCCTCTGGTGGCTGTTCAGACTGTTCTTTCCAAGATGCAGGTTGACGTCAGGAATGCCGAGACCGAGGTTCTGAACCATCTGTTTTCACAGATCGATGCAGGTGAATTCAGGGTCAACAAGATCATTCCGACAGTAGTTCCTGTTACCAATTACGTAACCCAGGGCGGCGATTATGAGGCAAGAGTCTTCATATCAGCCATCGACTCCACACAGACACCGGTTGTTACAGTCAACGGAACAACTCTTCCCGTCGACGATGCCGGAAGAGGAATCTACAGGGTTCGTGCCAGCACGGTAGGACCAAAATCGTGGGGTGGCGTTATATCTGTGAAAAACCCCTCGGGAACCACCATCGATTATCCCTTCAGTTCATCATACAACGTAGGAGTACCCAATGTTGTGGTCTCCCCTACTGCCATGAACGTAATGTACAAGGGCATCCTCAACCCGATCGACGTATCGGTTCCGGGTGTCGACCCGAGCAAGATAAAGATCAAAGTGGTAAACGGTACTGTCACCACTCAGAAGGTAAAAAACTCAAAGGGTGAAAACTTCAGGGGCAACTGGGCAGTCAACCCTACCACGGTAGGCAATAACGTTCAGGTTGTTGTCTCCGTTACTGATGACGTAGGCAAGACAAACACCTTCGCACCGATAGAATTCAGGGTGAAGGCTGTCCCTGCCCCGATTGCCGTATTCGGAGGTAAAAGCACGGGTACAATTGCAAAAAACACTGCTGCTGCCCAGACAGGTGTTTACGCATCGCTGCCCGACTTTGAATTTGACCTTGTTTACAAGATCACTGCCTTTACGGTCCTCTATACTGATGCACGCGGCGATTTTGAAGAAAAAAGCAATTCAGGATCACTTACGACGGAACAGAAAAACCTTATCAACAGGCTTGCACGCGGTAAGAACCTTTTCATAAAGGATATCAAATGCCTGGCGCCCGACGGAAGGTCAATGGATCTGAACCCGATAATATTGAAAATTGATTAAGTAATAAATCCAGATACAATGAACAAGAAAGTCTTTTTTGGAATTATCGCGCTCGCGATCGGCACAATAGCCAGTGCGCAGTCATTTGGCGATATTTACCAAAAATCAATGCCGGATAACAAGAAGATCAACTATCCCTACCTTAGGGAAGCTGATGTGATATGGTCACAGAAAATATGGCGTCTTATCGACCTCAGGGAGAAAATGAACCATCCTCTTTACTATCCGATCAAAACCACCCAGGACGGCAGGAAG
>ERZ795061.3228-NODE-3228-length-14373-cov-6.135494_pt1 | contig 14373 bp, 9 predicted proteins | sample MGYA00375145_ERZ795061 | MGnify/ENA primary metagenome ERZ795061 (study PRJEB30190, sample SAMN05720144) | anaerobic digester metagenome | isolation source: active sludge of municipal wastewater-treating anaerobic digesters | place: USA | collected 2014-12-22 ... | reverse complement strand
CGATTCAATTTTCAACATGAATGTATTAATATTATTCAATCTGTCTTTCCGACAATTTACAATCTCATCACTCGCCCAATATTTGATCCCTCTGGGATCAGTAGGAATTAGTCGATTCAATTTTCAACATGAATGTATTAATATTATTCAATCTGTCTTTCCGACAACTTACAGTCTCATCACTCGCCCAATATTTGATCCCTATGGGATCAGTTGGAATTTTTCGATTCAATTTTCAACATGAATGTTTTTATATTCTTCGATCTGTTTTTCTGTCATCTTGCAGTCCCACCACTCCGCTTCAATCGAAGCTCCTAGTTTCTTGTAAAAATCAACCGCTGGTGTATTCCAGTCCAGCACCTGCCAGTGTGCTTGTTTTGCTCCGATCTTTTTCGCTTCAGCAATGTATGCATCAAACAATTTTTGTCCGATTCCTTTTCCGCGCATTTTTTCTGTGACGATAAGATCGTCCAGATATAGTCCGCGGCCTTTCCAGGTGGAGTATTTGATAAAGTAAACTGCAATGCCTACAATTTCATGGTCAACTTCTGCAACATGAAAACCGAAGACCGGATTTTCACTAAAGCCGTCTTTCTCCATATCTGCAATTGTATTGGTAACAGCTTCCGGTGCTTTTTCAAAAAGCGCAAGTTCGTTGACCAATCGGAAAACTGAAGGTAGATCGGATTTTATTCCTTTGCGAATATTCATCTTAATATAAACTACGAACACGGATCGTGCTCTTTACTTTTTTTAATTCTTCCAATACTCCCGGAGATGTGCTTTTATCAATATCAAGTACAACATAACCGATCTGATTATTCGTCTTTAGATACTGACCGAGAATGTTCACATTCATTTTCGAAAGCAAACCATTGATCTCACTCAATACACCGGGAACGTTTTTGTGAATGTGTAACAAACGATGTGTTTCAGATAGTACAGGCAAGCTCAATGCAGGAACTGACAATGATCCATTGCTGGAACCCGTCTCAAGGAAACTGATGAGCTTATTTGCAACATCCAATCCAATATTTTCCTGTGCTTCCTGTGTAGAACCACCAATGTGCGGAGTAAGAATGACATTCGGCAAACCTTGTATCGGTGATTCAAATTTCTCCGAATTATTTTTCGGCTCGTATGGAAAAACATCTACCGCTAATCCACGGAGATGATTGCTTTCAATTGCACGTTTCGCTGCATCTAGATCGATAACAGTTCCACGACTATAATTGATCAGCATCGATCCGGCTTTCATTTTTTTCAGATTGCTTTCATTGATGAGATTTTTAGTTGTCGGTAATTCCGGAACGTGTAGTGTAACGATATCTGAATTATGCAAAAGTTCATCTAGTGATCGCACCGATGATGCATTTCCCAGACTGAGTTTTGCATCGATATCATAAAAGATCACTTTCATTCCCATATTCTCTGCAAGTACTGATACCTGTGAACCAATATGTCCGTAGCCTACAATACCCAATGTCTTACCGCGCACTTCATAACTGTCAGCACTGTCTTTCAGCCATTTTCCATGATGTGCTGCATCGCTTTTTTCAAAAACGCGGCGCATCAGATTTATGCAATGAGCAATTACTAATTCAGCAACAGATCTTGTATTCGAAAATGGTGAATTGAAAACTGCAACACCATTTTCAATCGATGAATTCATATCGATCTGATTTGTTCCAATGCAATATGCACCAACAGCGATCAAACGGTTTCCTGATTCAATTATCTTTTTAGTTAACTGAGTTTTCGAACGAATCCCAAGTAAATGGACATCTTTGATCTTTTCGCAAAGATCTTCTTCACTCATTGCGCCTTTTACTACTTCAATATCACTATACCCATGATCTTTGAATAATTGCAAAGCGCCCGGATGAACTCCTTCCAGCATGAGGATCTTGATCTTTTCTTTTGGGAAACTTGTTTGGGTATTCATATATATAGATGCACTTGTGGTGAGGGCGAAGATAATGATTCGGGCTTTGGTTAAGATAAGCATGATTAAAATCGTTTCATTCCGGTATTCCCGGGATTTATTTTTACTGAAATGCTTGATTTTCAAGAGTTACAGGAGGAATATTGCTTCTTTTTCGAGGGATTCAATTTCAAATGTTAGTTTTGCAGCATTAACGCCATACAAAATGAACAAAGTTGTAACCCTCGGTCAGTTTATTATTGAAAGACAAGCTGATTTTCCATATGCAAAAGGTGAATTATCACGATTACTTCGTGATATCGGAATCGCTGCAAAGATCGTTAACCGTGAAGTCAACAAGGCTGGTTTGGCCGATATTTTAGGAGAATATGGAACCATCAATGTACAAGGTGAGTCAGTGAAAAAGCTTGATGTTTTTGCTAACGAGCAATTCATCGCTGCACTTAGTGCAGGTGGAGAAACTTGCGCTGTAGCTTCTGAAGAAAACGAAGGCCTAGTACAGGTCGATAGTGCAGTTAGTAAAAATGCTAAGTATGTCGTATGTATCGATCCACTTGATGGTTCATCAAACATTGATGTGAATGTTGCTATCGGTACTATTTTTTCCATTTACCGCCGGACTTCATTTTCAGGAACTGTTGAAGAAAAGGATTATTTGCAAAGAGGTGTTGACCAGATTGCTGCCGGATATATTATTTACGGTTCTTCAACAATGCTTGTTTATACAACAGGAAAAGGGGTGAACGGATTTACACTTGATCCTAGTATCGGTGAATTCTGTTTATCGCATCCTGATATGGTTTGTCCACGCAATGGAATTATTTATTCAATCAACGAAGGAAACTATGTTCACTTTCCTGATGGTGTAAAGCAATATATTAAATACTGTCAGGTCGAAGAAGCAAAAACTTCTCGTCCGTATTCATCACGATATATCGGTTCACTCGTCGCCGACTTTCACAGAAATCTTTTAAAAGGCGGAATCTTTATTTATCCGTCGACATTAAAATCTCCGAAAGGAAAATTGCGTTTGCTTTACGAATGTAATCCACTGGCTTTTATTATTGAACAAGCAGGCGGAAAAGCATCAAATGGTTTTAAACGTATTGTAGAATTACAACCGACATCATTGCATCAGCGTACACCACTTTTTATTGGTTCTGCAGATATGGTTACTATGGCCGAGGAGTATATGGCAAAGTTTTCACAGGTGGAAGCAAAATAAGTAAGGGGAATAAGTGAGTATTAAGTAGTATTGCTTACAATTATTCGATGTGTTACTAAATAAACAGATGAGAAAAATTATTTTAATTATTTTTTTAAGTTTTTCTTTTCAATCTGCGAATGCTACGTTCGATAGTTTACGAGTAGCAATTTGTTCAGACAATGGAGACAATTGTTTTGGCTCGCCTTCATTATCCAAGACTGTCGAGCACTTTGATTCGATTGGTAATGTGATCGCTGTTGAATATTATATAGTAAATGGTTGTGACGGAACTTGGCATCATGAGGATTATTCTATTGTTCTAGGTACTATTTCTCAATATAATTCAGACAATAGAATAATGTCATTCGTTAATAATTATTATACTGATACTGTTATAAGTCGGCAGACTACTACATTGTACGCTTATGATTCGAATGGAAATAGAATTTCTACTCGTTCATTTTCGACTCTTCCTGCCCCGCAAGAAATAGGACTTGATTCTGTTGCTTACGATGTTAATGGAGATCAGATTTATTTTCTAACCGGAAAATATAACATTGCTTCTATGCTTTTTGACACTTCTCAAGTTGAAGAAAGAGTTTTTTTCATGCCCGGCAAATTGCTTTCGAGTACAATTCGGAACTTTAGTGTAATTAGTCAGCCGCTTACTTATTATAAATCGAATTGGTATGATTCAAACAATAATTTGATCTATTCAGTAGATTCTGTTTCTGATCATAGACGACCTAGCCGAAATTATTTTGTATATGATTCACTTGATAGAGACATTGAGACTTGGTATCAAGTGTTTGACTCTATTTCTATGGATTGGATAAGCAATTTCCGATCGGTTTCATTATACGATACATCTTCAAGACGAATAGAAGTTAATTATTATAGATGTCCTGATTCTACCTGCACTGATACTAGTTCACGAATTTTCTATAGTTATGATTCGGCAGATAGAATGATCGGTTATCAATCTGAATCTTATGATGGTCCGGGTTGGCAAGGCGAGGGTGGATCTACATCATCATATGATATATCCGGAAATTTGATTTCTAATAGTAGTTGGACGCATGTTGAAGTTGGTTGTAGTTATTCAAATTCGACTACCAATACTTACAACTCCTCTTATCAATTAATCCATTCGGAATATGAATATTTAGGCTGCAATTATAATTATGGCATTTGTGATTATTTTAATCTGAATGAGGATTCCCTATTCGTTGAAATCGCAAATCAAGGAGATGTTTGTGAAAATGATACTGTCAGGTTTCTTGTTACAGCTAATGGTGGGCAATCGCCATTGACATTTCATTGGTCACCCGGAAATATGGTAAGTGATAGTACTATCCTATCACCGATAATATTTGCAGATACTATTTCAAATACAAATTTTATTTTGACTGTGACTGATGCAAATGGGCTTTCGAAATCAAGTTCTGTTGAATTGATTGCACAATCGATTCCTTCTGTCACTTTGGGGAATGATACTATTATTTGCGTGGGTTCTACGATTATTTTAGATCCGGGTATTTATGAAGACTATTTATGGCAGAATATGTCTGCAAATAGGTTGTATTATGCATCTTCAAGTGTACCTGATACTTTACTTTATACAGTCAATGTTCGCGGTCAAAATTTTTGTTGGAATAGCGATTCTGTTGTTGTGATCTTTGATATTTGTGCAGCTATTACTGAAGGAATTTCAGTTAATCAAAACTATATATTCCCAAATCCGGCAAAAGAATTTCTTACTGTTCATCTAGACGAATTTAAATCAGAAGAAACTGTTTACTTCAGTGTTTCAGATCAATTAGGCCGGGTCGTTCTTAATAAACAACTCTTTTCTGATTCTGAAAAAATCGATTTTAAAGGAATCGGTAAAGGCATTTACAGTTATTCGATATTTACTTCTGAGCGGAAGCTTGATCATGGAAAATTAGTTCTTGTTGATTGAGATTTGGTTTTCAAGCAAGATTAAAGTAGAGTGTAAGACACACACATTACTCACCAAATTTTTCCTACCTTGCGAGCTCTATGGACCGTAATCAACTGCTGGGGTATTATACATCCCGGCCTCTCGTCGTTTCTATTGCTGCAAAATTACAGGAGCCAGTTGCAAATCATTTGCAGATCGGTGGACTGGCGGGATCGGCGGATGCAATCATATTAGCTGCTGTAACTTCTCTTACTACTAATTCTCATCTGGTAATTCTGAATGACAGGGAAGAGGCGGCTTATTTTCTGAATAATATCGAGAATCTTCTTGCCAATAATCATCCATTATTTTTTCCTTCATCATATAAAAGAACTTTTCAGCTCGATGATTCTGATAATGCCAGTATTTTATCAAGAGCAGAGGTGCTAAGCAGATTGAATAAAGCATCATCTGTAATTGTGGTCACCTATCCGGAAGCCATTGCAGAAAGAGTTGTTACACGAAAAAATCTGGAGCAGAATTCCATCACTTTACGTGTCGGTGAAAAATTATCGACCGATTTCCTGACTGAATTTTTACTGCATCATGAATTTGAAAGCGTTGATTTTGTTGCGCAGGCAGGAGAGTTTTCTGTTCGGGGCGGTATCATCGATATTTTTTCGTTTGCAAACGAACTTCCATATAGAATTGAATTTTTCGGTGACGATGTAGAAAGCATCCGGACCTTTGATCCGACGACTCAGCTTTCTGTTCAGCAAATGAATCATGTGAATATTATTCCTAATGTTCAGACAAAATTGCTGGAAGATAGTCGTACGTCGTTCTTTGATTTTCTTCCATCAAACACAACTGTCTGGACAAAGGACCTGAATTCAGTTCTGGCGTATATTGAACTGCATCAGAATAATGTCAAAGCTACCATTGACGAAACAAAAACATATTCTTCTTCCAAGATCGATGAAGTATTTGACAGTTCGCAGATCATTGCAGAAAAGTTAGCTAATAAAACAACAGTCGAATTCGGTAACAGACAACATTTTAAAAACTCTGAACTGTTTAAATTTTCTTTTTCACCGCAGCCTTCATTCAATAAAAATTTTGATCTGCTGATCAGGAATCTTCAGGCCAATCATGCGCAGAAAATAAAGAACATTCTTTTTGCTGATTCTTCCAAACAAGTGGAAAGACTTTATGCGATTTTCGAAGATCTTGAGAAGAAAAATAAACTGGAGAATAAAGTTGAGTTCACAACTCTGCTTTTGTCATTACACGAAGGATTTGTAGATCACGACCTGAAACTTGCCTGTTATACCGATCACCAGATCTTTGACCGGTATCATCGGTTCAGATTGAAAAAGAATTACAGCAGGAATGAAGCGATCACACTGAAAGAGATCAATTCATTGAAGCCGGGTGATTATGTAACGCACATTGATCATGGAGTCGGGCGTTTCGCAGGACTTGAAATGATCATTGCCAATGATAAACCGCAGGAAGCAGTGCGACTGATCTATAAGGACAATGATATTCTTTATGTAAGTATTCATTCACTTCATCGTATTGCCAAATACACAGGCAAAGATGGCACAGCGCCTTCCTTACATAAACTAGGTTCTACTACCTGGGCAACGCTCAAGCAAAAGACCAAAAAGAAAGTTAAAGACATTGCGAAAGATCTTATTGCTCTTTATGCAAAAAGAAAAGCGACAAAAGGTTTTGCTTTCAATCCGGATACTTATCTGCAGAATGAGTTAGAGGCTAGTTTTATCTATGAAGATACTCCTGATCAGGTGAAGTCGACAGTCGATGTTAAAAAGGATATGGAACGTGAATATCCGATGGACAGACTGATCTGCGGTGATGTTGGCTTTGGCAAGACGGAGATCGCTGTCAGAGCAGCATTCAAAGCTGTGACAGATGGAAAGCAGGTTGCAGTTCTTGTTCCAACAACTATTCTGGCATTGCAGCATTTTAATACGTTCAGCGAGCGACTCAAAGATTTTCCATGTACAGTAGATTATATCAATCGTTTTAAATCAGCAGCGAAGCAAAAAGAAACATTAGCTGAAATGGAAAAAGGGAAGATCGATATTATCATCGGTACTCACAGATTATTGGGTAAGGATGTAAAATTCCATGACCTTGGTTTGATGATCATTGATGAAGAACAAAAATTTGGAGTAGCAGCAAAAGAAAAGTTGAAAGCAATTCGTGTAAATGTAGACACGCTGACATTAACAGCAACGCCGATTCCAAGAACACTTCAGTTTTCGCTGATGGGCGCAAGAGATCTGAGTATAATAAATACACCACCTCCAAATCGTCAGCCCGTAACTACTGAATTGCATGTCTTCGATCATAAAGTAATTAAGGAAGCGATAGAATATGAATTGTCGCGCGACGGACAAGTGTTCTTTATTCATAATCGTGTATCAGATATTCATGATGTTGCCGGAATGATCCAGAAACTTGTTCCAAAAGCAAGGATCGGAGTTGGTCATGGACAAATGGATGGCGAAAAGCTGGAAGGGACAATTCTGGAATTTATCGAACATGAATTTGATATTCTGGTTGCAACTACAATCATTGAATCAGGTTTGGATATTCCGAATGCAAATACGATCATCATAAATCAGGCGCAGAATTTTGGTTTGAGTGATCTGCATCAGATGCGTGGAAGAGTAGGGCGTTCAAACAGAAAGGCATTCTGTCTTCTTTTAGCGCCACCAATGTCTGCATTGACAAACGAAGCGAAGCAAAGACTGCGAGCAATTGAAGAATTTTCCGATCTGGGTTCTGGATTCAATGTTGCCATGCGTGACCTTGATATTCGTGGCGCAGGAAATTTACTTGGCGGAGAACAAAGCGGATTTATTTCAGAGATCGGTTTTGAAATGTATCATAAGATCCTTGATGAAGCTGTTCAGGAATTGAAGGATACAGACTTTGCAGGAGTATTTGAAACAGATACTACAACAGAAAGAAAATTCGTTGCCGATTGTCAGATCGATACGGATATGGAAATTCTATTACCTGCTAATTATGTGAACAGTGTTACAGAACGTTTGATCCTCTATAAAGAACTCGACAGTATTTCCACAGAAGAAAAGCTGGAGGAGTTTGCGGTGAAACTGAAGGATCGGTTTGGGCCAATTCCAAAGCAAGCCGAAGAACTTTTAGCAACGATCAAGTTAAGATGGCTTGCGGAAAAATATGGATTTGAAAAAGTTGTTCTGAAAAACATGCGATTCATCGGTTACTTCATCAGTAATCAGGTCTCACCATTCTACCAGTCTGAAGTATTCAATCAGGTACTAAAATATGTACAAAAGCATTCTCACAAAGTTAAACTCCGCGAAGAGAAATCTAAACTTTCTCTGACTGTAAGAAATATTGATACGGTAGATGAGGCAATAGCTTTTTTGAAAACCATTTCAGAATAATAAAATCCAATACTATGAAACTATTTTCCTTCCGCCTTACCTCGGGAACCGATCTTAAACATGAACTCGAAGCCTTTGCTGCCAAAGAAAAACTGGATGCAGCATTTGTAATTACCTGTGTAGGCAGTTTGACAGTTGCTGCAATTCGTTTTGCGGGCAAATCTGAAACATCATCCGTGGCCGGACCATTGGAAATTACTTCTCTCACAGGTACATTTTCAATTCAGGGATCTCACTTTCATATTACAGTAACAGACGAAAACGGAAAAGCAACCGGTGGACATTTAAAGGAAGGAAGTATTGTCCGGACAACTGCTGAATTGGTGATTGGAACGCATGATGAAGTTGTATATACTCGTGAGAAGGATTCGGCGAGTGGATATATGGAGTTAAAGGTGGTTCAAAAATGAAGTGTTTTGGTATTCAAAGGTGTTACAAGTAATTTTTTTTAACACTAAGAGCACTAAGTTCACAAAAGAGCACGGAATAATTCCGTGCCCTTTTGTGAACTTAGTGTTCTTAGTGTTTATATTTTTAATTATTAAGAGTAATCCGGATTTCCCCTTCCGCCAATTCAAAAATAACAAGCTTCCCATCCACAGAATATTTTCCACCACCAACAATTGAAGTTGGAGTAGAGCGGAGTGGAAGCATGATTGCAAGTCCTTCCATACGTTTTGGGACATTCACTTTTACAACACGACTTCCACCTTCAGAAGTAATATCGATCGTGACTTCATTTCTTGCTGCCCACCACAAACCAAAATCTTTGAAACTTCCTATCCATGCAAAGTCTTTAACTGCTTTTACGAAATCTCTTTCAATCTGCCAGCCGATCTCATTCGGATGAACCTGTCCGATGAAACAACCACCATACCGTGCGATCTTTTTCGCTAATTTAATTGCTGATGCAGTACGTGAAAGATCAAACGGCGGAACTTCATCGTCGTCAGTCACAGGAAATTCAAAAGCTTCTACTTCTGAATCATATTCGCGATTGTGATTCATCTGAAACGGTAAATGTGTAAGCGCTAAATTAGCAGGTACCGATGAACTGAACCGATACCCACTTGCCAATAAACTTTGCGGATATGTAAATGGTACATAAGAGTAAGTTGAACGGAATGCAGAAGTATTATTTCCCGGAATAAAATGATCAAGTAGATAACGACTTACGCGCATCTCTCCGAAGATAGTGCCGTGATATGTTTTTTCGTATGCTATAACATAGGGACGATAATCAGGATAAACTTCATCACCTGTTCCTTGCTCGAACTGATCAAATAATGGTGAACCGGAAACAGTGTTACTTTGAATATCCATTCCTGTTGCACCGATTGCTTTTAAATTATTGATGTCTTCATTAGAAAATAAAATTCCACTCGTTCTGTCGCGGATATATTGTGTCTGGACAAAGAACGTTGAACGTATTCCTGATTCTTTTTCTTTTCTGGCGAAAGATGCTGATTGTTCTAAAGCACGTTTAAAGTTTACGTTATGCGTTATACAAACTGAAAGATCTTTGTTGTAGGGAACTGTGGAAACATAAGCGGCATCTCTGCTGCTGGCTATGTAAATATTTTTGATCAGGCGAAGTAAGACATCGAGTGTAGGTTCAAAACTATTCGCCGGCGACCGGTTATAATCTTCGTGACGGATATTGTGACCTTTCAGGATCAGATAACCGAGATCAAATCCCAGTGCATAAGCATTTCCGTTCTCATAGAATCGCTGCGTGATAGCTGCTGATTTATCTTCATACGTTGCAATAGGAGCAAGACGTGGTTTAGAATAACTGTAAGTACCAATGGTCTCTTTAAACTTTTCTTTATTGCCAATAGAAATGTGAGTTTCTTTGTCGTCTCTGAATTCTTTTGTGATCTCATTGGAACTATCACGACCAACAACAATTTCAAAATGTTGTTTACTTGGAACAGGTTCATCGAAACCAAAAACTTCATTCAAAGCTCCGAGTACTTGTGATCCTATCAATGTTCCGCCATCACGTGGAAATGCAGCAAGTGCCTGTAAAGCATCAGGTGAAAGTGAAGCTCCCGAAACAATTGGATAAACCATTACTACTTTACTCTGAAGCGCACGTCGATAATCGGTAGTGATCAGAAAAGGAACACCGATGGATTTTAATCCATGTGCAAGTCCCAACCATGATGCTGTTGTATCAGTCAGAAGTATAGCAAGTCGGCTCGAACTTCCTGCTGAATATTTTGTCCATGAAGTAGAAACTTTTGTTTGCAACACAGACTTATCTTCCGGACCGCGAACACCATTAACTACAAAGACTTCGTTCTTACGAACATCATAAGATTCCGGATATTCATTTTTTTTCAATGCTCCGATTTCATCACCCTGCTTGTCTGAGCCGCATCCTGAAGAAAAACAGAATGCAATCAGTGCTAAAAAAGCGTACGATAAATTTTTTGTAATCAAATTTTTAAACATGTGGTGGGTAAGGGTCTTGCCGTGAATTCTTATATGGCAAACATATTAAAAAAAAGGCAGAAAATCAGAACTAAAAACACAGTAATTAACAATGCTTTCAATGAGCTAAACAAGAAAATTTAAATAAAAGTCAATTTGATCTGATCGCATCCACAGGATTCATCTGAGAGGCTTGATATGCAGGAATGTAGCCACTGATTATGCCAACTACTGCACTGATCATTATGCCCATCATAATGTTTGCAAATGACAAGGCTATGTCCATTCCCGTACCCATTGATATGAGCAAAGTGAGAACATAAATAATTCCCAACCCAAAACTTCCGCCGATAATGCAAAGTACAATGGCCTCTATCAGAAATTGAAGCAGAATAAAATAGTTTTTTGCGCCTAATGATTTTTGAATTCCAATGATTGGCGTACGTTCTCTGACCGACACGAACATTATGTTTGCAATTCCAAATCCGCCAACGACGATGCTGAATCCACCAATGATCCATCCTGCTAATCCCAGTGTACTGAAAAGATCATCAAGACTGGAAGAGAACATGCTTGTTTCATTCAGCGCAAAATCATCGGACTCCTGAGGTTGAAGTCTTCGAATGGATCGCATTGCTCCACGCAATTCATCTTTCATTTCCCCATTCGTAACATTCTCATTTGCTTTAACAAGAATATAAGGATCGATATTGTTTGATCTCAGGTTAACTAAATTTCTTGCAAAATTTACAGGGATGATTACTGTGTTGTCAAAAGAATTGTCAAAAGTGCTGCTGCCTTCATGCTTCAGAACACCTATTACAGTGTGTTTAAATTTTCTTATGATCACAGATTTTCCTACTGCATTTCCTTTTGGAAAAAGAGCTTTGCTGACATCACTTCCAAGAATGATCAATGGCCGGCCACTGGCAAATTCGCTTTCTGTGAAAAAACGACCGTCTTCTACTTCGAAATTTCTAACTCTGTCAAAATCTTCAGAGACGCAACTTACCATTACATTTTCGATCGAACTGCTTTCGTATTTTATTGTTTGTCCGCCAATATCTGCTGCATAAGCGATTGAATTACTTGTAGTGATTTTTTTACGAAGATCTCCCAGTTCTTTAATCGCAGGTAATGGTCTGTTCATGTATTTCCACCACGGATATTCATCTCCACCTTCCGGAACCCAAGGCCATTTCTGAATATAAATCACATTATTCCCCAATGAAGAAATGTCTTTTCTGATCTTATTCTCCAATGAATCAGTTGCTGTAAAAACTGCAATGATCGCAAAGATGCCTATCGTAATTCCAAGTAAAGAAAGTATTGTGCGCAACTTATTCACCCGCAAAGCTTCCATTGCAAAAAGGAAACTTTCACGGATCAACCGTAAAACAAGTTTGATTTCAGATTTCTTCGCCACACGACAAAAGTAGGATTATGATCCGGACCTGAAAGGGCGTTAACTCAAATTATGAAATAAATTGGATTGCGGATTTCGGATTTCGGAATTCGGATTGTGCAGCCCAAATCCGCAATCCGAATTCCGAAATTCTCAACTTTCAATTCTCAACTTCCAATTCGCAATTTTTATTTCCAGGGCTTGGTTTTCCAAGCCTCTTATTTTCCTAAAATTGCACTGAATTCAAGGGGAAAATGAAAGCCATCAAAAAGATCAATAGCGCACTGATTTCTGTATATTTTAAAGATAATCTGGAGCCAATTATCAAACATTTACATCGCCTGGGTGTAACACTTTATGCAACCGGTGGTACTCAGGAATTCATTGAAAATCTGGAAATCCCGGTAATCCCTGTCGAAGATGTGACCGATTATCCATCCATCCTAGGTGGCAGAGTCAAAACACTGCATCCGAAGATCTTTGGGGGAATTTTAAGCCGGCGTGAACATTTAGGTGATATCGCTGAGCTTGAAAACTTCCATATCCCTGAAATTGACCTTGTTATAGTTGATCTCTACCCATTTGAAGAAACGGTTGCCTCAGGTGCCGATGAACAAAGCATCATAGAAAAAATTGATATTGGCGGAATTTCTCTGATTCGGGCAGCTGCAAAAAACTTTAAAGATGTTCTCATAATTCCTTCAAAAGATCAATACCCTTTCCTTTTGAATGTATTGGAAAAACAGGAAGGTGAAACTTCAATTGCAGATCGTAAGTTGATGGCTACACATGCCTTTGCAACTTCATCTCACTATGATTCTGCAATTTTTAACTATTTCAATAAGGAGCATCAGTTGAATATTTTCCGGCAGACTGCCAATGAAGCAAAAGTGCTTCGTTACGGTGAAAACCCGCATCAGTCCGGAATTTTCTATGGAAATTTTGAAGAACTTTTTGACCGTTTGAATGGAAAAGAAATTTCCTACAATAATTTACTCGATATCGACGCATCTATTTCTCTTTTGAAAGAATTTGAAGAGCCTACGGTCGTTATTGTTAAACATAATAATGCCTGCGGACTGGCTTCACGCAAAACAATAGAAAAAGCATGGGAAGATGCTTTGGCCGGTGATCCGGTCTCTGCTTTTGGAGGCGTTATTAGTGTAAATCAAAAAGTAAGTGTAGAGCTTGCTGAAAAAATGAATTCTCTTTTCTTCGAAGTATTGATCGCTCCTGAGTTTGATGCGAAAGCTCTGGAATTACTTTCTTCAAAAAAGAACAGGATCATTTTGAAGAGTAAAAAAATTGAGTTCCCTGAATTCATGTCAAGATCAGCATTGAATGGTATCCTTGTTCAAAGTCGGGATAACAGCACTGAAAAGGTTGTTGATATGACTACAGTAACAAATGTTGCTCCGACTTCATCGCAATTGACGGATCTGGAATTTGCAAACAAAATTGTAAAACACACAAAGTCGAATACAATTGTAATTGCAAAAAACGGACAACTGATTGCAAGTGGAACGGGTCAGACCTCAAGAGTAGATGCTTTGCAACAAGCAATTGCGAAAGCAAAGCATTTCAAATTTGATCTGAATGGAGCTGTAATGGCTTCCGATGCTTTTTTTCCTTTCCCCGATTGTGTGGAGATTGCCGATAAAGCAGGAATCAAAGCGATCATTCAACCGGGTGGTTCTGTAAAAGACCAGGAATCGATTGACTATTGCAATCAGCATAATCTTGCAATGGTAACTACTGGCAAACGCCATTTTAAGCACTAAACCGTACTTAAAAATTTATTAAACAAATTGAAATAGATAAAACTATCTGTTTGAATTTGCGTATAGATGGGACGAAAGTGTATACTGACTATTTCAAACACCTAATACCGGCCCTATGGGCTCATTGAACGCATGGGATTGTTCGATTTTCTTACTCAAGAAATTGCTATTGACCTGGGAACGGCCAATACGCTGATTATTCATAACG
>ERZ795061.3215-NODE-3215-length-14414-cov-6.162964_pt1 | contig 14414 bp, 18 predicted proteins | sample MGYA00375145_ERZ795061 | MGnify/ENA primary metagenome ERZ795061 (study PRJEB30190, sample SAMN05720144) | anaerobic digester metagenome | isolation source: active sludge of municipal wastewater-treating anaerobic digesters | place: USA | collected 2014-12-22 ... | reverse complement strand
GCCGCAAGGCTGCCCTGTCGGACAATAATCGGGATGGTCACGCCATAGATCGGGGTCAACGCAATCGAAACGCCGTCCTTTCGGCCAGCGCCGGATTCGACGGGCTTCGCATCGGGAATGGCCCGAAACAGCATGTGCGCACGATATTCACCGTCAGGCAGGCCTTGCGGTGCGCGGACACCGATCCGGATGGATTGCGGCTGGTTTGGCGGCAGCACAACACGGCGCGGCGCATAGCTGATCATCCCGAGTGTCGTTGCGTCATGGCTATCAGCCTTGGCAGGATCGATCTCCTCAAGCGATCCGTCGGGAAGCATCCGTCGCAACTCGAGCGAGATGCGATAAGTCGCAGGCTCGCTGCCGATATTGTTGAGGACGACTTCCGTACCCCGGGAACCGTCGAGGATGACCCGTGTCGGGGCGACGAGCAGGTCCCCCGCAGCAAGGGCCGGTTCGACACACAGGAGGGAAAGCCCGGTGAACCAGGCAAGGGCGCCCGCGCGCCGAAATACGAACATAGAACATGACTCCAAGCCCAATGGTCCCCACGACCTGGCAGTTCGGGATCATGACTCAATTTGGTTGATATTCGGCTAACCAAAGGCCGGGATCAGGACAAAAAAAGGCCCGCCGACACGGGCGATGTGTCGGCGGGCCCATAAGCCTGGGTCAACGAGGCCTATTGGTAATCGACGGTTGCCGTAAACGTGCCGACATAGTCTCCATCAGCCTGGTTCGCCCCAACCGTGAGCGTACCGCCGACCGAGAAGGATCCGGCATTGGCAACCAGAGTCGTTGTGGTCGCGCTCGCAGCAAGCGATGCCGTCATCGTGTCTGCGCCTGAGACCAGCGAAACCGATGCCGGGACGGAAATCGTCACAACTGCGCCGGTCGTGCCGCCGATGGTGAAGCCGGCAGCCGTCGTCGCGCCTGAGCAGACAAGGCCCGAACCGCACGTGCGCGCGCCGCCCGACGAAATCGCAACCGTCGATGCGGCCGCGCCGGTCACGATCGTGCCGAACTGGAGGTCTGATGTATTTGCCAGCGTGATCTGGCGCAGGATCTTGGCACGTGCCGTTGCGTTTGCGGTCGCGGCATTGGCGGCGGTGGCACCAAGGCTGAGTGCGGCCAATGTGGCAACGGCGACGGCTGCCTTGAGCTTCTGAATCTTCATTGAAAAAGTCCCCTAAACAAAAATGCGTTTCAGTCGTTCCCGAATGGAAAAACACCCATTCCGATATCCGCCGTACACCGGGAGGTTTTCACAATTTGCTTTGGGGCATGGTTAATCCGGCAGTAACGCCTGCGGCCAGACGCAGGGCCGATCAGTTATAGTCGACGGTCACTGGAATGCGGCCGCGGAAATCTCCGTCCACACCGTTGCGTGCCGTGAGTCGCCCGCCAAATGTGAAGACAAGCCGTCCATTGGGCCCAATAACCGGATGCGGCGGCAAGTCGGTCCGAATCTCTGTCACGTCTGCGGTTCCGCCGAGATTGGACGTCAGCACCACCGTGCGCGGCAAATTCACCGTGACCCGTGCGAACGGTTCTCCCGTGATCGTAACTGTTCCGGCAAGCGCCGGGCCACCGAGCGCGGCAAAGCCAATCATCTGGCGGCGTCCGGTGCGCGCTTCGATCGCAATGCTTCCCGAGTCGCGGTTCGTGTAGACAGCCGTGCTGAAATCAAGCGCTGCATCGATCGTCACGGATAGGGCACGAAGCGATGGGGCAGGATCAGCCGGTGCCGTCGCGCAAAGCTGGCATGACTGGGCGATTGACGCAGTTCCCGGCAAAGGAAGCGCGAAAGCCAGCACAATTCTTATGACCGTCCCCACGTTCATCATGCTGAATCTAACGTTAAACTTTCAATATGAAGTTAACTCTGGCATGACCGCCGTTCGCGTAATCCCCTGACGCGACCAAGCGAAAGCCAGTTGTGTCCGCTCCCATCGCCCGAATCAACGCCATCGGTACGGCTACGCCTGCGCATGACATTCATCAGGCCTTTATCGACTGGGCATCAAAACGCGTCGCGGACCCCCGGGAAGCGGGGCTTTTTTCGCGGATGGCAGCACGATCGGGCATTGCACATCGCTATTCTGTACTCCCCCGCGGTCAAGATGGTGGATCGCCCGTCGCTCAAGACGGCTTTTATGCCGATGACATACTGCCGCCGACCTCTGCGCGCATGGCGCTTTATGGCCAGCATGCGCCCGCTCTAGCAATGGACGCCATTCGCAGGCTTGGTCCGCTTGGAACCATCACGCATGTCGTCGTTGCGAGTTGCACCGGCTTTGTCGCGCCGGGAATTGACCAGATCATTGCCGGGCGCCTTGGTCTTTCGCCTTCCGTCGAACGACTGCTGGTCGGCTTCATGGGTTGCTATGCTGCGATTTCAGCGCTGCGCAGCGCGCGGCATATTGTCCGATCAGAGCCGACGGCACGTGTTCTGGTGGTGACGGTTGAGCTGTCGACGCTTCATCTTCAGCCCGACACGGCCCTGGAGCCCCTGCTCGCAATGTTGCAATTCGGCGATGGCGCGGCGGCGGCATTGGTTACGGCTGAGGGGTCGGGGCTGGCAATCGAGGATCCATTCGCGACAACTCTTCCCGACTCGGCAGGGCTGATCCGGTGGGACATCGGGGACCAGGGGTTTTCCATGCATCTTTCAGGCGCTGTCCCCGGACGGATCGCCGACGCCTTGCGAGAGCCCGAGTTCCGCCACATCTTGACTGGTGGCCTTGATCCCGGCGCAATCGACAGTTGGGCAGTCCATGCCGGCGGCCGGTCGATCCTTGATGCCGTCTCGCATGCCCTTGACCTTGACAGCCAGGCCCTGACCATTTCGCGCAACGTCCTGCACAACTACGGCAACATGTCATCTGCAACTCTGATGTTCGCTTTGGCCGGTTTTCTTGATCGTCCGTCGCGGCAGGGCGTTGCCCTTGCCTTTGGCCCCGGCCTCGCCGCCGAGGGATTCCGCTTCCACGGGGTCGATTGAGATGTTGGCCGGGCGATCCCTTTCCGATGAATTGATGGACGATCCCGCGCTTGACCTTGCCACATATGCAGCGGTGCTTGGCGATTTGGCGAAGGTCAACACGGTAACGATGGCGCGCAGGCCGACCCTCGCCTTTCTCGAGCGCGCGCTTGTCGGGGCAAAATCATTCCGCTTGCTTGATGTGGGCTTTGGTGACGGGGATATGCTGCGGGCCATTGCGCGCTGGGCTTCCGGTCGGGGGATCATGGCAGAACTGGTCGGCATAGACCTCAATCCCCGCAGCGAAACGGTCGCGCGCGCGTCTACCCCGGATGAACTAAAGATCGACTGGCGAACAGGCGACTATGCCGATCTCGAGCGCGAGCCCTGGGACCTTGTGGTTTCCAGCCTCGTCGCGCACCACATGACGCATGACCAATTGATTGCGTTCCTGCGGTTCATGGACCGGCACGGCACAAGGGGGTGGTTCATCAACGATCTGCATCGCCATGGCTTTGCCTATTTGGGCTTCCCCCTGCTTGCCCGAATGTTCTTCTGGCATCCGATCGTGCGCCATGACGGCCAATTGTCGATCGCGCGATCCTATCGTCCCGCCGAATGGGGCCCGCTGCTTGCCGAGGCGGGGATTGTGCGTGCACGCGCCTTTCGCGCCTTTCCTTTCCGGTTATGCGTCGAAGCGATCCGCTGATTGTCGGGGGCGGTCCGGCCGGGACCGCTGCTGCGATCTCGCTCGGCGTTGCCGGCGTTCGGCCGATTTTGCTTGAACGGCAACATGTGACTGGAGACGCCCTGTGCGGAGGCTTTCTGAGCTGGCGAACACTCGAGACTCTTGGACGGCTGGGCATTGAGGGTCTGGATGGGCATGCGATCGACCGGCTCCGGGTCTTTGCCGGAACAGCGACAGCCGAGGCGAGGCTTCCGCACCAGGCCCTGGGGGTCTCGCGGCAGCAACTGGATTCGCTTTTGCTGGCGCGGGCCGAGGCCGTTGGTTCCGGCATCGAGCGCGGCGTCACCGTGCGGGAATGGCGAAACGGTATGCTGGAGACTGCGGACGGCACAAGACTGAGCCCTGAAACGCTGTTTCTTGCGAGCGGAAAGCACGACATTCGCGGACTTGCCAGGCCGCGCCCGGAAGCTGGCACCCAGACACTTGGCATCCGCGTCCGGCTTTTGGCCCATCCTGCCCTCACAAGGCTGGTCGGTGGAGCCATCGAATTGCACATGTTCGAGCAGGGCTATTGCGGCGTTGAGCTGCAAGAAGGGGGGCGCGGCAATCTGTGTCTCGCGGTTCGGAAGTCGCGGCTCACCGACTATGGCGGCGATCCGGAAGCACTCCTTGCGGCCTGGGCGGCGGAAAGCCCGGCCTTTGGCGATCGCCTGACATTTCGCGAAAAGGGCTGCGATGCCATTGGTGCGGTGCCCTATGGCTGGATCGCACGCGAAACCCTGCCCGGCGTATTCCGGCTTGGCGACCAGGCTGCCGTGATCCCGTCACTGTCTGGCGAAGGCAATGGCATTGCCCTAGCAAGCGGCATTCTGGCGGCCAATGGCTGGCTGGCAGGTGAACCCGCCGACCGGTTTCAAACCCGCCTCGCCCGGGCAACGACACGCCCGATCGGCATTGCGAGCTGGTTGTGGCATTGGGGCGAACGCGCCGATACTGCCCGACTGATTGCCGCAGGCGTGCGTTTTGCGCCCTGGCTTGCAGCCCGATTCGCCGAGTGGACACGAATTGCCCATTGATTGTGATCTGTCATCTTACCACATTGGCGACATGGAACGACTCGATCTCAGCGAAACCGAATGGCGCGAACGCCTGACCCCGGAACAATATGCCGTTCTGCGGCAGGCCGGCACCGAACGCGCCTTTGCAGGCAACCTCAACTACAACAAGGCGTCAGGGCGATACGATTGCGTTGGCTGCGGCAATCCCCTGTTCGAAAGCGATCGCAAGTTCGATTCCGGATCTGGCTGGCCCAGCTTTACCGCACCGGTAAGCCCTGATGCCGTCACCGAGCATCGCGATATCAGCCACGGCATGGAGCGAGTCGAAGTACGCTGCGCAAGATGCGACGGGCACCTTGGCCATGTCTTTCCCGATGGGCCTCCTGAAGATACCGGCCTGCGCTATTGCATGAACAGCGTCGCGCTAGATTTCAAGGGCGCTGAAAACGGCTGACTCTTGCGAGGGAGTCCCGTGCACCCTATCATCGCTGACCAATGGCTCGCCGCAAAACCACAAAACCTGCACGACCCTGGTATGCAAGGGTCTTTCGCTACAGTCTCTTTGCCGCCGGGGCAGGGTTTCTCATACTTGCGATTGCCGTAGGTGTCGCCTGGTCGACCCTCCCATCCTATGAGGAACTGAAGCAATCGCCCAACGGGCAGATGATCCGGGTGCACGCCGCGGATGGTACGGTCATCATTTCGCTCGGGCCGAGTTTTGGCGCATGGCTGCCCTATTCCGCCATTCCCAAGGTGATGACTGACGCCATGGTGTCGGTCGAGGACCGGCGGTATCGCTGGCATCCGGGAGTGGACCCGTTGGGCATTGCGCGGTCGATGATCGTCCGCGTCGAAAAGGGGCATTTCACGCAGGGCGGATCGACCATCACGCAACAGCTGGCTCGCAACGTTTTCCTGACCAATGACAAGACCTGGACGCGCAAGATCCGCGAAATCATCCTTGCACTGGCGCTTGAGCGCAAATTCTCGAAAGATCAGGTCCTCGAGCTGTACCTCAACCGCGTCTATTTTGGGGGCGGCGCCTATGGCATCGACGCGGCATCGCGGAAATTCTTCGGGCATCCGGCCAACCAGCTGAGCCTGGCAGAAGCAGCGATCATTGCCGGTCTGGTCAAGGCGCCTTCCAATTATTCGCCGACTGCGGATGCAAAGGCAGCGATTGGCCGTGCAGGCGTTGTGCTGGCCGCGATGCAATCGACAGGAGCGGTCACAGCAGCGCAGGTCCGGGCTTCCGATCCCGCCAATGTGAAGCTGGCGCCCGAACAGAACAGCACATCCGTTCGCTATTTCACCGATTGGGCGCTGCCCCAGCTCGAAACCCTGATCGATGAAAGCGAGGCGCCAATTGACGTCTGGACGACCATCGACATCAACATGCAACGTGCAGCGGACGCAGCAATCCGCGCCAATGCTCCGCCGGGCACACAGGGTGCCCTGGTGGCCATTGACCGGGATGGTGCTGTCCGTGCGATGGTCGGCGGAACCGATTACGTCACATCGATTTACAACCGCGCGACCCAAGCCGTCCGTCAGCCCGGATCGGCGTTCAAGCTGTTCGTCTATCTCGCCGCACTGGAAGCGGGGTTCAACGCCGAATCGGCGGTGGTCGATGAACCCGTGGACATCAGCGGCTGGAAGCCCCGCAATTCCAATGGCCGGTTTGCGGGGGACATGAACCTGCGCACAGCCTTTGCCTATTCGGTGAACACGATTGCCGCAAAAATCGGCGCCGAAGTCGGGACATCCGCTATCGCTGGCATGGCGCAGCGACTGGGGATCACCACGCCGATCAACACCCTGCCATCAATGGTGCTGGGGACATCGGACGTGCGCCTGATAGACATGACGCGCGCCTATGCTTCGGTTGCGTCGAAGGGTGTTGCCATTGTGCCCTATGGCATTGTCAAAGTGACGACAGACAAAGGCGAGGTTCTCTATGAGCATGAGCCGGATCTTTCACGCGTACTGATCCCGCCCCAGGTGGCAGCCGGAATGACGGACCTGCTGCAAACTGCAGTCAGCGTAGGCACGGGCAAGGCCGCTCAGATCGGACGGCCTGTCGCCGGCAAGACCGGCACGACATCCTCCAACAAGGACGGGTGGTTCATGGGGTTCTCGAGCGGACTGACAACCGGTGTGTGGATGGGGCGAGATGACGCACGCGCGGTCCGCGGCCTTCAAGGCGGAACTGCACCTGCCCGGGCCTTTTCCGCTTTCATGCGGGTTGCGGTGGCGAACCGCAAGGTCGAGCCGTTCGATACGCAGGTCACACTGCCCGAGTGGCAGCTTGAGCCCGATGAAGAAGCCTATTTCGGCGGGCCCGACACTGGCGCCTTCGTCGATGCTGACGGCAATCCTGTGGACGGCAACCCGTCCACGCCGGAGGACATGGTCGCAAATCCCGGGGCGCCGGACGAAAGCGGCAATCCGCCTTCCGAACTCCTTCCTCAGGGCGATCGTCCGAACCAGTGAAGTTTTGCACCATGTGAGCGCAGCCACTTGCGCGCGGGTGCAGGATCATCTCCCAACAACTCGGCGACAAGTGCGTGAAAGCGCGGACCGTGATTCATGTGGATCCGATGTGCCACTTCATGCGCAACAGTCGCCCGGCGCACAGAGGCCGGCGCAAGGATCAGGCGCCAGCTGTAACGAAGATCCCCAGCGTGGGAACAACTGCCCCAGCGCGATACAGGGTCGCCGACCCCAACCCGCCCCAGCGTGACGCCAAGACGCAATGCAAATTCGCGACTTTCCTCTTCCAGAAGGCGCTGCGCTTCAGCCCTCATCCACCGCAATATCCGCGGTTGGAGCGTATCGCGCGGGCCGCCAACCTCAAGGGCCTGCCCCGTCTTGCGGGGTTTTCGCGGATATTGTTCCGACCAGTCCAGCGTGAGGGCTTCGCCAGCGATCGGCAGGGACATGCCCGGGCAGATGGGCTGCGGACCTGGCAGGGCGGCAAGCTGCGCCTCGACCCAGCTGCGCTTCGATTCGACCCAGCGATGCGCATCGGCAAGGACAGCCCGTCGCGGAATGGTCAGGCGCACATTCCCGTCATTCGGGCTCACAGCCAGCCGCATCTGCCGGGCCTGAGGGGAGCGCACGACGATCAGTGGCCGTACATGCTCTCCGCCGGAAAAGACCGGTTGTGCCTCAGGCTTCGAGGATATGATTTTCCAGATCGCCCGCATCGTCTTCCGATATCGTCCATCCCCTGACCGAGGCGCCCGCAAGATGGACAGCTTCGCGGTCGCCGCAAACAAGATAATGCCAGTCAGGGAGTGGTTTTCCCTCCGCGCGACGAACATAGGCGCAGGTTTCGGGCAGCCAGTCCATTGTCTTGAGGCGGGCTGGTGTCAGCCGGATGCACTCCGGCACATAGGCATGGCGGTGCTTGTAGTCGGAGCATTGGCCGCTGCGCCGGTCCAGCAAGCGACAGGCAACGTTGGTTGGATGAAGTTCGCCGGTATCCTCGTCTTCAAGCTTGTGGATGCAGCATTTGCCACATCCGTCGCACAAGGCTTCCCATTGGGCGCGGTCGAGCTTTTCCAGTGCAACATCTTCCCAGAAACGCGCGCTCATTTGACCCAGCGCCCAAGCTCCCCGGCAATGTCTTCGGGAGATCCGGTTTCGGTGATGAGTGCAATGGGCGCGCCTTCAGGGCCATAGAGTGTCGAGGAGCGACTATGATCGACAAGGTAGGTCCCTGGCGTTGCCCCGGGACTCTTCTGAAAATAAACACCATAGGCCTTGGCGACTTCGGCAATCGCCTCCGGTGAGCCGGTCAGGCCGATCAGGCGTGGATGGAAGGCCTTTGTGAAAGACCCTAGCGCCTCTGGCGTATCGCGTTCCGGATCAACGGTAATGAACAGCGGCTGGACCTTTGCGCCGCGAACCGGATCCTGCTTTTCAAAGGCCTTGAGGCCGAGCATCAGCTTCTGGACGTCCACCGGGCAGACGTCCGGGCAGAAAGTATAGCCGAAATAGACAAGGCGGTATTTGCCCTTGAAATCAGCTTCGCGAACGGATTTTCCGTCTTGATCCGTCAGAGTGAAAGCGCCACCCATCGTCGCGCCCTCGAGCGGCGCTCTCGCAGGCTGGCTTTCGCCGCACGCAGCGAGCAGAAGCAGCGGGAGCAGAAATAGAAACCTGTTCATCATCTTGGCAGCCTTGCTTTGTTAAGCGGCTCTGCGCAAGAAGCGGGGAAAAGGCAACAAGGCATGACGATGGCAAAATCCTTCAAGGCGTTGGCACTGCTCGGGCTGCTTGTTCCGGGGGTTGCGCTCGCGCAGTTTTCGGACAGCTACAATTTCCTGAAAGCCGTGAAAGACCGGGATGGAAACAAGACGACCGAAATCATTTCGAAGCCCGGCAATGTCATTATTGACACGCGGGATTCCTCGACTGGCGAAACCGCGCTCCATATCGTAACGCGCGAGCGCGATGAAACCTGGCTGCGCTTCCTGTTGTCCCGTGGCGCAAGGCCCGACATCCGCGATGGGCGCGGAAATACCCCGTTGATGATTGCGGCACAGATCGGCTTCCTTGAAGGAGCGCAAGCGCTTCTCGCCAAAAGGGCAAGCGTCGACCTTGCAAACGGTTCGGGGGAAACCCCGCTGATCCGTGCCGTGCAGAACCGTGATGCTGCGATGGTCCAGCTTTTGATGACGAACGGGGCCAACCCCAACAAGGTCGATTCGGGCGCGGGGTTGTCAGCGCGAGATTATGCGGTCCGCGATCGGAGATCGGCTGCGATCCTGAAGATTCTGGAAGGGGCCAAGCCAGTCACAACAACTCCCAAAGCTGCTGGCCCCAACTAAAAGGCGGTCTCGTCTTCCGCCTCGATGGACACGAGCAACCTGCGGGCAGCGCGGCGTGCGAACCGGAGCGTTTCAACCTTGCGGCGGGCTGGTGCCAGCATCGTGCTTTGCGCTTCGCGCAGGATGGCGGCATCGTATCGATCCGCAACGATCAGCCCGGTGCGTTCGGGCATCAGCGCAGGACGTTCCATAAGCGAAAGATCAAAGCCCTGCGGAACTGCCCAGAAATACCGATCGCAATAATCGAGATATTCGGGCCATTTGCCATCTCCCAGCAGGTCGGCCTTTGAAACCTTGATTTCGACGATCGTCACAAGGCCCTTGGGCGAAAGGGCAAACAGGTCAACCCGGCGGCCGTTGCCAAGCGGCACTTCGGAAATGCTGAGAAGATCGTGCCTGAGGAAAAGGCGGGTAACGCCGCGCGCGACATCTCCCGCCACTACTCTTTCGTCAGGGCCATAGTCCGCAGGTTCCATGGCCCAAGGCATAGAACAAGCAGGGAACGATGGCGAGAGGTTTTGCGATTAGCGGTAGAAAACGTGGTTGCCGATTGTCGCAATCCGGTTCAGGCGCCACCCCGGCGAAACGCGGCGCGCATGGAAATAGAGTGCGCTTCCGGCGCTGGAATCCCACATGTCGTTGCTCGCAATCTTTGCGATCGCGATCGCTTGCCGCCAGTTATGGCTGTTCCGAGCGATCGGCGGGAGACCGTTTCCCCGGACGAAAGAGAACTGACTCGGCTGGAAGACCACGCCACAAATTGACGATGGAAACCGCCCGGAGCGCGCCCGGTTCACGATCACCTGGGCAACCGCCAACTGGCCGTCCAGCGGTTCGCCCTTGGCTTCGAAATAGACAGCCCCGGCAAGGCATTCCTGTTCGCGGCTGTCGGCTTCAGTTCCGGCATGTAGCGAAACGAGGTGCGACAACGAGACTGCACGTCCCGCATCAGTGGCGAGCGCTGGCTCAGAAATCTCGGGGACGATGGTATAGTCTATGGGCGTTTCACCCTCTTCGGCTGCGGCTTCGTAGACCGCGCCCGGAAGCAGCGAGCTCTTCTCCGCCTCCACAACATCTGCCGCCCCGAACGCCGAGGCCGCGCCGGATCCGCTAAGCGCAGTCGCGGCAAAAATCGAAAGGGCCGCACATATTGCGGTCCGCTTCAAATTACTCATCTTCACACTTGCTTGTGCAGTGAGCGGTCCGGCCGAAAGCCCCAATACCCGGCTTTCGCGATCGCCCCCTGTCTACGTCCCTGTCCAAAGCCCTACAACATTTGGGGTGGCGACAAGGCTACGCGCCTAAATATGGGGCGGCCTTTGATTGTGCAACGCAACAAAGTCAAGCGCCCGAAAGTCGATCCGCGACGAACCGTTCCGCATCCGGGACGTCCAGTTCAATAATCCAGAGATCAGGATCCCGCTCACGCCTCCGCGCGAGATAGGGCTCAAATAGGTCTTCACTTTCAGCGCCCTGTGGTCCTGTCGCTGTCCACAGATAGACACCGGAAGGATCAAGCAGGCGCTCGAAAAGACCAAAAAACCTGCCCTTTTCAAGGATCTGAACAAGCATCGCGCCGGACGTGGGGTCTCCCTTGGCGAGGATGGCTGCAAATCCGCCGAGCGCGCTTGCCTGGCGTGACAACGCGCTGGCCAGCATCGCACTGGTCAGGCGGGCCGCGCTCATCTTGGCTTGCCTGCATCGCCGCCGTCAGGCGGCATGGCGCTCTTCCTGGCCGGCAAACAAGGCATAGACCGCATCGTTCGAGCCCGCACCGCGCAATTTGGCCACAAAACCAGGATCGCGGAGCCAGCGGCTGACCTGTGCCAGCGCCTTCAAATGTTCCGCCCCTGCATCTGGCGGCGAAAGAAGGCAGAAAGCCAGATCGACAGGCAAATCATCGATGGCTTCAAAATCGATAGGCGGATCGATTCGCGCAAAAACTGCAACAATATGCGCAAGCCCTTCGATCTTGCCGTGCGGAATGGCCACTCCCTTTCCGAAGCCGGTCGAGCCAAGGCGTTCGCGTTCGGTCAGCCGCTCGGAAACTTCTTGGGGATCGAGGCCATATTCGCGCTCAGCCACCGCAGCGAGCTGCTGGAACAACGCCTTTTTGGTCGGAGCGTTCACTGCAGACGCAATTGCACCTGCACTCATCATGTCGGCGAGAAAACCCATATACGATCCTAATTCTGCAAACCGGACAAAAGTCAGTCGGCTCTCTGGGGTTCGACCCAACCGATCGTGCCGTCGCCCCGGCGGTACACCATGTTGAGAACCCCGCTGCCGCTGTTCTTGAACAGCAGGGCATTCGTGTTCCGCAAATCGAGCATCATCACGGCATCCGATACTGTCGCGTCGGGCACATCGACGCGTGTTTCGGCAATGATCAGCGGAGCGTCACCGACTTCTTCAGCGTCTTCAACAGCATTGAAAACGGTGTAACCGGCATTGGCCTCGATTACAGGCAACGCATCGATCCCGACGCCGGCCCTATCCTTCAGCCTGTGCTTGTAACGCCGCAGCTGTCGTTCGACCTTGTCAGCCGCACCATCGAAAGCCAGATGTGCATCCTGGGCCGTATGCGAACCCTTGAGGACAACGCCCTGCATGACATGCGCGACAATGTCGCACCCGAAGCCATGAACGAATGGTCCCTTTCCAAAGGTTACATGAGCCGAAAGCGCGCGCGAGAAATATTTGCTGGCAATCGCCTGCAGCCTTTCGTTCACATGGGTGCGAAGTGCATCGCCGGTATCGACCTGATGCCCCGAAACGCGAATTTCCATGCTTGACCTCCAATCAGAGCGGCGCGCTCTAGGCGCGCGCCGCGTCGTCGTCAATTGCTACCGATTTCGGTTGGGTGTTCTTCCGCCAACGGGCCATCGAGCCACAAGGGGTTGGACAGAAGTTCGATGAATTTGCGGTGTCTTTTGCGCTCCTCTTCCGTTGGCTGATGTGGACGTGCAGGACGAAAGGCTGGCTTTGCCGCAGCCGGCCCACCTGCGAAAGCATCGCTCGACCGTTCCTCGGCAAGGGTATCGGCAAGCGAAAGGCCGATCTGCCGCCCGCCTGTCAGTTCGACATAGATTTGGGACAGCAACTGGGCATCGAGCAACGCGCCGTGCTTCACCCTGTGACTGCGATCTATGCCGTATCGTGTGCACAGTGCATCAAGGCTGTGCTTCGCACCCGGATGCCGGACGCGGGCCAGTGCCAATGTATCGACCATCCGAGCTTCCGAAATGTGCAGGCGCCCGCAAGCCCCGAGTTCGTGGTTGAGGAACGAAAAATCGAACCGCGCATTGTGAGCGACCAGCGGTGAATCACCCAGAAAATCGAGCAATTCCTCAACCTTGTCTTCAAAGAGTGGCTTGTTTGCCAGAAATGCATCCGAAAGGCCGTGCACTTCCTGCGCGGCCGGGTCCATTGGCCGTTCGGGATTGAAATAGGCATGAAAACTGTTGCCGGTTTCAACGCGATTGACGAGTTCGATACACCCGATTTCAACCATGCGGTCCCCGCTGGCCGGGCTCAGCCCCGTGGTTTCGGTATCGAAAACAATCTCGCGCATTCCGTGGACGATTATCTGCGTCTTTTGGCGCGGAGGCAAGCGACAAGGCGTCGCACCTGTGCTTCAGTCTCGTGCTTGAGGCATCCTGTCGTAATTACATAATCGGCGCGACGGCGCTTTTCCGCGTCAGGCGTCTGGAGTGCAAGGATCCGGCGGAATTTTCCGGCCGTCATACCGGGACGCGCCAGCACGCGTTTGCGCTGCATCCAGGCCGGGGCAGAGACGACAACGACAACATCAACCGTCCGCCAGCCCTTTTTCTCAAAGAGGAGCGGAACATCCAGCACCACCACTGGCAGCGATCGGTTGCGCCTGAGCCAGTGCGCGCGCATGCGCGCCACAGCGGGATGGACGATCCGCTCAAGGGCCTTGAGCTCATCGGGCTTGCCGAAGACAGCGGCGCCGAGCTTCGCGCGATCGACGCCGGCGGGCCCGGTCGTCCCGGGAAAACGCGCCTCGATTTCCGGTAGGAGCGCGCCACCGGAGCCCTGCAGGATATGAACCGCGGCATCGGCATCGAACACCGGCACACCGGCCCGTCGGAACATGGCCGTGACCGCTGATTTGCCCATCCCGATGGACCCGGTGAGACCAACAACAGTCATTGCACGAGCTTCGCCCGGAGTTCTTCGTCATGCCCCTCTGGTGGCGGGACATCGAAGAACAATTCAAAGGCCAGCGCCGCCTGCCCCACCAGCATTTCAAGCCCATCGACCGTTTCGAGCCCGCGCGCCCGCGCCGCCCGCAGCAGGGCCGTTTCAAGCGGGGCATAGACAATGTCATAGACAATGGCATCGTCGGGGAGCGGTGATAGATCCAGTTGAAGGGGTTCCTGACCCTTCATCCCGAGCGGGCTGGCATTGATCAGGAGTGCTGCAGGCGGGAGCGCCGCGTCGAGCGCCTTCACGTCGCCCTTCAAGCCGAAGCGGGCAAGCAGCGCTGCAGCTTTCAGAGCGTTGCGGGCCAGCAGCGTGACCGGGCCTGCGCCAACCTGCGCCAGAGCGAACAAGATGGCATTGGCCGCCCCGCCACTTCCGATGAGGATGACAGGTGCCCCGTCCAGCGGCATGTCCAGTATAGGTCCAAGAAAGCCGGCAGCATCGGTATTCGTTCCAAACAGCGCGCCGTCTGGTCCACGGGCAACCGTATTGATGGCACCGATCGAATCCCTGACACCCCCGGGATCGTCAACATGCTCCAGCGCCGCAATCTTGTGCGGGATGGTGACGTTGCAACCGGACCAGGCCGGGTCTTCACGCCTTTGGCTGAAATAATG
>ERZ795061.3207-NODE-3207-length-14432-cov-37.234402_pt1 | contig 14432 bp, 13 predicted proteins | sample MGYA00375145_ERZ795061 | MGnify/ENA primary metagenome ERZ795061 (study PRJEB30190, sample SAMN05720144) | anaerobic digester metagenome | isolation source: active sludge of municipal wastewater-treating anaerobic digesters | place: USA | collected 2014-12-22 ... | reverse complement strand
CTGCAGGACTACCGCGAGAGCGGCGGCGAGGTGCTCCCCGAGGTGGCCGAGATCCTCAAGCTCAAGAACCCGGCGGAGAAGTTCGCCCAGCTCGCCGCGCACCCTCATCCGCAGGCGCAGTTCCTGTGGTCGATCTTTCGCGACGTGTTCCACTACTGCGCGGTGCATCTGGGCGACATCGCAGACAGCGCGCGCGACATCGACCTCGCGATGCGCTGGGGCTTCGGCTGGGCGCAGGGGCCGTTCGAGACCTGGCAGGCTGCGGGCTGGAGGGCAGTCGCCGAAATGATCCGCGACGACATCGCGCATGGCCGCGCCATGTCCGCGGTGCCGCTGCCGGCCTGGGTGTTCGAGCGCGACGGCGTGCATGCGCCGGCCGGCTCCTACAGCGCGGCCGAGGACTCGCTCAAGCCGCGCTCCGCGCTGCCGGTGTACCAGCGCCAGCTCTACCCCGACCGCGTGCTCGGCGAGGCGCCGGACGATCGCGGCGAGACACTGTGGGAGAACGCCGGCGTACGCCTGTGGCGGCGCGCCGACCAGGACGCGCGCATCGGCATCGTGTCGATCACCTCGAAGATGCACGCGGTGGGCGAGGAGGTCATGGATGGCCTCCTCGAGGCCATCGCGCGCGCCGAGACGGATCTCGACGGCCTGGTGATCTGGCAGCCGGCGCCCTTCGCGGTCGGCGCCAACCTGCAGCAGGTGGGCGAGGCCTGCCGTGCCGGGCAGTTCGAGCTGCTGGAAAGGATGGTGGCCAAGTTCCAGCGCACCTCGATGACGATCAAGCACGCGCAGGTTCCCGTCGTGGCCGCGGTGCAGGGCATGGCGCTGGGTGGGGGCTGCGAGTTCGTGATGCACGCGGCGCATCGGGTGTTCGCGCTCGAGAGCTACGTCGGCCTGGTCGAGGCGGGCGTGGGCCTGATCCCGGCGGGCGGCGGCAGCAAGGAGTTCGCCCTGCAGGCGCATGCGCTGGCGCAGCGCGCGGCCGGGGGCGACGTCTTCCCTTACATCCAGAACGCCTTCCAGACCATCGCCATGGCCACCGTGGCCAAGAGCGCGCTCGAGGCGGTGCAGCTCGGCTTCGGCCGCACCGGCGACGACATCCTCTTCAACGCCAACGAGATCCTCCATGCCGCGATCCGCCGCGCGCGCGCGCTGGCCGAGTCGGCCTGGCGGCCGGCGCTGGTCAATCCGGCGGTCACCGTGGCCGGACGCAACGGCATCGCCACCTGCGAAATGATGCTGGTGAACATGGCCGAGGGCGGCTTCATCTCGGCGCACGATTACCGCGTCGCCAAGGCCGCAGCCACCGCGCTGTGCGGTGGCGAGGTCGACACCAACCGCCGCGTGAGCGAGCAGTGGATCCTCGAGGTCGAACGCGCGCAGTTCGTGGAACTGCTCAAGACCGAGAAGACCCAGCAGCGCATCGCGCACATGCTGGAAACCGGCAAGCCGCTGCGCAACTGAGGGAGAGACAGACAATGAGCAAACAGATCCAGGACGCCTACATCGTCGCGGCGGTGCGCACGCCGGTCGCCAAGCGCAACGGTGCCTTCCGCGCCGTGCGCCCCGACGACCTGCTGGCCAGGGTGCTGCGCGAGGTGGTCGCCAAGGTGCCCAGCCTAGACAGGACCGAGATCGGCGACGTCGTCACCGGCTGCGCGATGCCCGAGGCCGAGCAGGGCATGAACGTGGCACGCATCGGCCTGCTGCTGGCCGGGCTGCCCGACAGCGTGCCGGGCATCACCATCAACCGCTTCTGCGCGTCCGGCCTGCAGGCCGTGGCCGATGCCGCCAGCCGCATCCGCCTCGGCGAGGCGGACGTGATGATCGCCGCCGGCACCGAGAGCATGAGCGCGATGCCGCAGATCATGGGCAACAAGGTCAGCCTCAACCCCGAGATCTTCGCGCGCGCCGAGAACCTCTCCATCGCCTACGGCATGGGCCTCACCGCCGAGAAGGTCGCGCAGCAGTGGAAGGTGAGCCGCGAGGACCAGGATGCGTTCGCCGTCGAGTCGCACCGGCGCGCCTGCGCCGCGATCGCCGCCGGCCAGTTCGCGGACGAGATCCTGCCCTATGCGGTGAAGTCCTATGCCCCGGGTGTCGACGGCACGGTGCGCATCACCGAGCGCCTGGTCGAGCACGACGAGGGCCCGCGTCCGGACGCCGCTGCCGACAGGCTCGGCAAGCTCAAGCCGGTGTTCGCCGCGCGCGGCTCGGTGACCGCGGGCAACAGCTCGCAGATGTCCGACGGCGCCGCGGCGGTGCTGCTGATGAGCGAGACCGCGTTAAAGCGCTACGACGTGACCCCGATCGCGCGCTTTTCCAGCTTCGCGGTCGCCGGCGTGCCGCCCGAGGTCATGGGGATCGGCCCCGTCGAGGCCATCCCGCGTGCGCTCGCGCGTGCCGGCGTGGCGCTGGCCGACATCGGCTGGACCGAGCTCAACGAGGCCTTCGCCGCGCAGGCGCTGGCGGTGATGCGCCAGCTCGGGATGGATCCGGCGAAGGTCAACCCGCTCGGCGGCGCGATCGCCCTCGGGCACCCGCTCGGTGCCACCGGCGCGATCCGCACCGCCACCCTGATGGCGGCGATGCAGCGCGACCCCGGCCTGCGCTACGGCATGATCAGCATGTGCATCGGCACCGGCATGGGTGCGGCGGGGGTGTTCGAGCGCGTGTGAGCGTGACCGGCGCACGGGAAGTCCATCCCCGACTTCCCTTGCGCCGAGCTTGCGTCATGCTGGGCGTGAGCTGTCGTTTCGGAGGGCGCCTCGCGTGCTTCGGGAGCGCATCCCATTTGCAGCATTCCTATGCGAAAGGAATTTATTGGCCGGTTGATGGCGCGCTCGGCGTATTGTGGATTTCACCTAGTTCGCTGCCTTCGGGTATTCCCCGGCGTGATCGTCTGGTAACAATCTTTTATAATCCGCGCGTTTATCGACGCGGGACCGCCTCCGGCGTCCGGACGCCTGGCGCTCCCGGATGCGTTGACGGCGCCCGTGCCTCCAGTGGAATCAACGGGCGAGAAGCGCATGATCAGAATCAAACGCGGTCTGGACCTGCCCATCACCGGCGCGCCCGAGCAGCGCATCGAGGCCGGCAGGCCGGTGCGCAGCGTGGCCGTCGTCGGCTTCGACTATCACGGCATGAAACCGACCATGGCGGTGCAGGTCGGTGACCGGGTGAAGCTCGGCCAGGTCCTGTTCTCCGACAAGAAAACGCCCGGTGTGGTCTTCACCGCGCCGGGTGCCGGCACCGTCAGCGCCATCCATCGCGGCGAGCAGCGCGTGCTGCAATCGGTGGTGATCGACCTCGACGGCGACGATGCGGTCGAATTCACGCGCTACACGGACGCCGAACTCGACAGGCTCGACGACGCGACGGTGCGCAGCAAGCTGATCGACTCTGGACTGTGGACCGCACTACGCACGCGGCCCTTCAGCAAGGTGCCGGCGATCGACGCGAAGCCGCACTCGATCTTCGTCACCGCGATCGACACCCATCCGCTCGCCGCCGACCCGACCGTAGTGATCGCCGAGCACACGGACGACTTCGCTCGCGGCGTGCGCGTGCTCGCGCGCATCGCGCCGGTCGTCGTGTGCCACGCCGATGGGACCCGGATGCCCTGTTCCGGGCTGGCCGACGTGCGCACCGAGACCTTCGCCGGCCCGCATCCGGCCGGCCTCGCCGGCACGCACATCCATTTCCTCGATCCGGTGCATGCCGAGAAGTCGGTGTGGTCGCTCAACTACCAGGACGCGATCGCGATCGGCAAGCTCTTCTCCACCGGCCGCCTGTGGACCGAGCGCGTGGTGTCGATCGCCGGCCCCATGGCCGCGAAGCCGCGCCTCGTGCGCACCCGCGTCGGCGCCAACCTCGACGAGCTCGTCGCCGGCGAACTGAAGACCGGCAAGAAGGTGCGCGTGATCTCCGGCTCGGTGTTCGGCGGGCGGACCTCGCGCGGAGCCTGCGCCTTCCTCGGGCGCTACCACCTGCAGGTGTCCTGCCTGGAAGAAGGCTCCGAGCGCGAGATGCTGCACTACCTGCGCGCCGGGGCGAACAAGCACTCGGTGATGAACCTCTACATCTCCAAGCTCTCGCCGGGCAGGCTGTTCGACTTCACCACCTCGACCAACGGCTCGCCGCGCGCGATGGTGCCGATCGGGAACTACGAAGAGGTGATGCCGCTCGACATCCTGCCCACGCAATTGCTGCGCGCGCTCATCGTGGGCGACACCGACATGGCGCAGAAGCTCGGCTGTCTCGAGCTGGACGAGGAAGACCTCGCGCTGTGTTCCTACGTGTGCGCGGGCAAGTACGAATACGGTCCCATCCTGCGGGACAACCTGACCCGCATCGAGAAGGAGGGTTGAGCATGAGTCTGCGCTCCTGGCTCGACAGCATCGAGCATCATTTCGAGAAGGGCGGCAAGTACGAGAAGTACTACGCCTTGTACGAGGCCGTGGACACCGCGCTCTACAAGCCGCCCCTGGTCACCCGCAACACCGCCCATGTGCGCGATGGTCTCGACCTCAAGCGCATGATGATCACGGTGTGGCTGTGCACCTTCCCGGCGATGTTCTTCGGCATGTGGAACGTCGGCTACCAGGCCAACACCATCCTCGCCGGCAGCCCCGAGCTGATGGCCGCGCAGGAAGGCTGGCGCATCGCGCTCACCAGCGCGCTGGCCGGGCTCGATCCCGCGAGCCTGTGGGCCAACTTCCTGCACGGGGCGACCTACTTCCTGCCGATCTACCTGACGACCTTCATCGTCGGCGGCTTCTGGGAGGTGCTGTTCGCCTCGATCCGCAAGCATGAGGTCAACGAGGGCTTCTTCGTCACCTCGGTGCTGTTCGCGCTCACCCTGCCGCCCGACACCCCGCTCTGGCAGGTGGCGCTGGGCATCAGTTTCGGTGTGGTGATCGCGAAGGAAGTCTTTGGCGGCACCGGCAAGAACTTCCTCAACCCGGCGCTCGCCGGCCGCGCCTTCCTGTATTTCGCCTACCCGGCGCAGATGTCGGGCGACGCGGTGTGGACCGCGGTCGACGGCTTCACCGGCGCCACCATGTTGTCGCTCGGCGCCGCCGGCGGCATCGAGGCGGTGACCGGCGCGGGCATCGACTGGATGCGCGCCTTCCTCGGTACGGTGCACGGCTCGATCGGCGAGACCAGCACGCTCGCCATCCTGATCGGCGGTGCGGTGCTGCTGGTGATGAAGATCGCCTCGTGGCGCATCGTCTCCGGCGTCATGCTGGGCATGGTCGCCACCAGCCTGATGTTCAACGCGATCGGCTCCGACACCAACCCGATGTTCGCCGTGCCCTGGCACTGGCACCTGGTGATGGGCGGCTTCGCCTTCGGCATGATGTTCATGGCCACCGATCCGGTGTCGGCCTCGATGACCAACACCGGCAAATGGATCTTCGGTGCGGTGGTGGGGATCATGACCGTGCTGGTGCGCGTGGTGAACCCCGCCTTCCCCGAAGGCATCATGCTCGCCATCCTGTTCGGCAACCTTTGTGCGCCGCTGATCGACCACTTCGTGGTCACGGCCAACATCAAGCGGAGGCTTGCGCGCAATGTCCAATAGAGAATCCACAAGCCGAACGCTGATGGTGGCGCTCGCGGTCAGTCTGGTGAGCTCGGTCTTCGTCGCCGGCGCGGCGGTGTCGCTGAAGCCGGTGCAGGTGGAAAACCGCCTGCTCGACAAGCAGCGCAGCATCCTTTCGATTGCCGGCCTGGGCGATGCCGAGATGTCTTCGCGCGAGGTCAAGGATCTCTTCGCCGGGCGCATCAAGGCGCGCGTGGTCGATCTGCAGACCGGCGAATACACCGACGCCCACGATGCCCAGCTTTTCGACCCGCTCAAGGCTGCGCGCGATCCCAAGCTCTCCGACGCCCTCGACGGCGAGGAAGACATCGCGCTGATCAAGCGCCGCGAGCGCTTCACCACGGTCTACATGGTGGAGAAGGACGGCAAGCTCGAATCGCTGATCCTGCCGGTGCGCGGCTACGGCCTGTGGTCCACGCTGCATGGCTTCGTCGCCTTGAAGGGCGACCTCAACACCGTGGTCGGCCTCGGCTTCTACCAGCACGCCGAGACACCGGGCCTCGGCGGCGAGGTCGACAACCCGAAGTGGAAGGCGCTGTGGCCCGGCAAGGTGCTGTTCGACGCGCAAGGCAAGCCCGCGATCCACATCGTCAAGGGCGGGGTCGATCCGGCCAGCCCCGACGCGAAGCACCAGGTCGACGGCCTCGCCGGTGCCACGCTGACCAGCAACGGCGTCGACCGGCTGCTCCAGTTCTGGCTCGGCGAACAGGGCTTTGGCCCCTATCTCGCCAAACTCCGCACCCAGGGGGTCTGATCATGTCCAAGCCCACCGTCAAGGAAGTCCTCCTCAACCCCATCCTCAACAACAACCCGATCGCGCTGCAGATCCTCGGCATCTGCTCGGCGCTCGCGGTCACCTCCAACCTCAAGACCGCGGTCGTGATGTCGATCGCGCTGACCCTGGTGACGGCGTGCTCGAGCATGTTCATCTCGATGATCCGCAGCCAGATCCCGAGCTCGATCCGCATGATCGTGCAGATGGTGATCATCGCCTCGCTGGTCATCGTGGTGGACCAGCTCCTGCGCGCCTACGCCTTCAGCCTGTCCAAGCAGCTTTCGGTGTTCGTCGGCCTGATCATCACCAACTGCATCGTGATGGGCCGTGCGGAAGCCTTCGCGATGCAGAACCCGCCGCTGCTGTCCTTCATGGACGGCATCGGCAACGGTCTCGGCTACAGCGCGATGCTGATCACGCTCGGCGTGATCCGCGAGCTCTTCGGTGCCGGCAAGCTGTTCGGCATCGAGATCATCGCGCTCGCCAAGGACGGCGGCTGGTACGTGCCCAACGGGCTGCTGCTGCTGCCGCCCTCGGCCTTCTTCCTGATCGGCCTGATCATCTGGGGCCTGCGCACCTGGAAGAAGGAGCAGGTCGAGAAGCCTGCCTTCCGGATGGCGCCGCAGGTCGTGGAAAAGGAGGCCTACTGAAATGGAACACCTCATCAGCCTGTTCGTGCGCTCCGTGTTCATCGAGAACATGGCGCTGTCCTTCTTCCTCGGCATGTGCTCGTTCATCGCGATCTCCAAGAAGGTCGAGACCGCGATCGGCCTGGGCGTGGCGGTCGTCGTCGTGCAGGCGATCACCGTGCCGGCCAACAACCTGATGTACAACCTGCTGCTGCGCGAAGGCGCGCTGGCGTGGGCGGGGCTGCCGGAGGTCGACCTGTCCTTCCTCGGCCTGCTGTCCTACATCGGCGTGATCGCGGCGATCGTGCAGATCCTCGAGATGCTGCTCGACAAGTACATGCCCAGCCTCTACAACGCGCTCGGCATCTTCCTGCCGCTGATCACGGTCAACTGCGTGATCATGGCCGGCTCGCTGTTCATGGTCGAACGCGACTACACGCTTGCTGAAAGCGCGGTGTATGGCGTGGGCTCGGGCGCATCCTGGGCGCTGGCGATCGCGCTGCTCGCCGGCATCCGCGAGAAGCTCAAGTACAGCGACGTGCCCGAGGGCCTGCAGGGCCTGGGCATCACCTTCATCACCATCGGCCTGATGTCGCTCGGCTTCATGTCGTTCTCGGGCGTGCAGCTCTAAGGAGACCGTGCAACGATGAATACCGAAATCATCCTCGGCATCGGGATGTTCACCGCCATCGTGCTCGCACTGGCCGTGTTCATCATCGCTGCCCGCTCCAAGCTGGTTTCGTCGGGCGACGTCACCATCGACATCAACGGCGAGAAGAAGATCGTCGTCCCCGCCGGCGGCAAGCTGCTGCAGACGCTCGCCGGCAACGGTCTCTTCCTGCCCTCGGCCTGCGGCGGCGGCGGCACCTGCGCGCAGTGCAAGTGCGTGGTCATGGAAGGCGGCGGCTCGATGCTGCCCACGGAGGAGTCCCACTTCACCAAGCGCGACGCCAAGGAAGGCTGGCGTCTGTCCTGCCAGACCCCGGTCAAGCAGGACATGAAGATCGAGGTCCCGGAAGAGGTCTTCGGCGTCAAGAAGTGGGAGTGCACCGTCGAGTCCAACCCCAACGTCGCCACCTTCATCAAGGAGCTCACCCTGCGCCTGCCCGAAGGGGAGGACGTGCACTTCCGCGCCGGCGGCTACGTGCAGCTCGAGTGCCCGCCCCACGTGGTCAATTACAAGGACTTCGACATCCAGGACGAGTACCGCGGCGACTGGGACAAGTTCAACCTGTGGCGCTTCGTCTCCAAGGTCGACGAGACCACGATCCGCGCCTACTCGATGGCGAACTACCCCGACGAAAAGGGTGTGGTGAAGTTCAACATCCGCGTGGCTTCGCCCCCGCCGGGGCGCGACGATGTCCCGCCCGGCAAGATGTCGTCCTGGGTGTTCAACCTCAAGAAGGGCGACAAGGTCACGGTGTACGGTCCCTTCGGCGAGTTTTTCGCGCGCGACACCGACCACGAGATGGTCTTCGTCGGCGGCGGCGCGGGCATGGCGCCGATGCGCTCGCACATCTTCGACCAGCTCAAGCGTCTGCACAGCAAGCGCAAGATCAGCTTCTGGTACGGCGCGCGCTCGATGCGCGAGGCCTTCTACGTCGAGGAGTTTGACAAGCTCGCTGCCGAGAACCCCAACTTCAAGTGGCACCTCGCGCTCTCCGACCCGCTGCCCGAGGATAACTGGACCGGCTACACCGGCTTCATCCACAACGTGCTGTACGAGAACTACCTCAAGGACCACCCGGCCCCCGAAGACTGCGAGTTCTACATGTGCGGTCCCCCGATGATGAACGCCGCGGTGATCAAGCTGCTGCTCGACCTCGGTGTCGAGCGCGAGAACATCATGCTCGACGACTTCGGCGGCTGAAGGCTGCCGCATCCGCGACCGCACCCGCCCGCGCATCCGCCTTCAGAGACGGGCGCGGGTTTTTTCATGAACGGCGAGACGGTCTGCCGGCGCCCTGCGGTACGACGGGGCGGTCGTCGTGTTCTGACCTCCCCGCAGGTCTCAGCGCGACCAGCGGTAGGCGAGCCGGCCCAGCAGCTCGTGCAGCGCGAACCAGGCCGCGTAGGCGGTGTTCTGGCTTGGCGCGAAAGGCAGGGGCTGGGCGTCGCCGGGGCTGTCGCCGCCGCCCAGCCAGGCCGTCGGAGCCGGGATCACGTCGAGTCCGGCGGCCTCGAACTCGGGGCGCGCGCGCTCCATGTGCATCGCGTGGGTCACCAGCAGGATCCGCTTCACCCCCGCAGCCTGCAGATGAACCGCCGAGAAACGTGCGTTCTCGCGCGTGTCGCGCGAGGCCGATTCCACCCAGCGCGGCGGCACGCCGTATTCGTCGCGCAGCAAGGCCTCCATCAGGTAGGCCTCGGGGGTGTCGCCGGCCGGTGCGCCGCCGCTCACCAGCACCGGCAGCCGGGTCTCGCGTGCGAGCGCGGCAGCGTAGCGCAGGCGCTCGAGCGCGAGCCGGTTGACCGTCTCGCCGCCGAACTCGGGCGCGTGCGTGCGCTTGCCGGCGCCGAGCACCACGATCGCCTGCGCCTCGCGCGCCCGCGCGCGATCGAGCATCTGCGGATATTCGACGCGCGCCACCAGCCACCCCACGCTCGGCGGGAAGATCAGCAGCAGGTTCAGCGCCACGCCCGCCCACGCGAGCGCCAGGCCGAGCCGAGGCCGCCGGCGCAGGGTGATCAGGCCGATCACGATCGGCAGCAGCGGCAGCACCGGTGGCAGCGCGAGCACTGCGACCAGCTTCTTGAGCCAGAAGAGCAGGGTGTCGGGGTCGAGTTCCATGGTCGGTCGGGGCGGGTTTGGCGGCGGCTGCCGCGGCCAAGTATTATCGGTGCATCGAGCCTCTGTTGCCCTCATGCGCCCTCTCCTGAACTCCCGCCGTCGCCCGCTGCGAGATCGCTGCCGATTCCGCGTGGGTGACCGTGCCTCGTGGAGGATCGCCGCTCATGCGTGAGGCCTTGTGGTCGCTGGCCCTGTTGCTGGCGGCCTATGCCGCGTTCGAGTTCCTGCGCGCGCTGCGCCTGCCGCGCGAAGGGGCGTCCGGGCTTGCCGTCGGGCCGCAGCCCGTCACGGGGACGCGGACGGCGGCGGCCGCGGCAGCCCACGACGCGAGAGATGACGAGGATGACGACTTCCTCGCCTACGCACCCTTGCCTTCCTCCGTTTCCTCCGCGGCGCCTGCAGGCGCTGCGCCTTCCGCCCCCACCTCCGCTCCTGCCGCCTCTTCCGGCGCTGCCGAGGCCGAGGCGGCCGCCGCAGCGCGCTTCGAGCTCGAGCTCGAGAACTCCCGGCTGCGCCAGGCACTGCAGGCGCAGCGGGACCTGGTGGCGCTGCAGCAGACCGAGATCGATCGTCTGGTGGAGGACATCGCCGCGTTGCGCGACGAACTGGACGCCCAGGCGTCGTCCGTCGCCAGCTCGCCCGAATACTCCGAAGCCATGGTGCTCGCCAGGCAGGGGCTTAACGCCGAGATGATCGCCGTGCGCTGCGGCATCACCCTCGCCGAGGCCGAGCTGGTCCTCGCACTCGGGCGCGGTGCGGAAGGGCACGGATGAAGCTGCCGCGCTTTCCGGCCACCCGCTCCGCGCTGCCGCGCGGCTCGCCGCGGCGCGCAGCGCTGCTCCGCGCAGCCGCGGCGCTGGCCGCCGCTCTCGTGCTGTTGGTGCTCGGGCTGCTCGACCGCGACCGTCCGGTGCCGTCGCGCGCGGGCGCTGGCGCGGCGGTTGGTGGGGCGGCGCCCGGCGCTGCGGCCTCGACTCCTCCTGCCATGCCCGCGAACCCGCTGTCGGCGGCCGGAAAGCCCGGCCCCGGTGCGCCAGCGTACGAGGCCGCCGTGCCGCTCGGGGCCGGGCAGGGGGCTGCATGCGCGCCCCCATCCGCGCCCCCACCCTCCTGCCCGACTCCGCCACCTGCGCCGGCATGCACTCCGCTTCCGGTTCCCACCGCAAAGCTCGATGGTGTCCTGCTTCCCCGTGCCGCCGTGGCGCCCGCCGGCTCCGGCTATCTCGTCCAGCTCGGCGTCTTCGCCGCCCCCGACAACGCGCTGCGCATCTACCAGCAGGCCGCAGCCGCGGGGCAGCCGGCGCACATCCAGAGCCGGGTGGTGCTCGGTCCTTTCGTCGACCGCGAGGCCGCCGAGCGTGCGCGCAAGCGGCTGCAGGCGGCGGGTGCCGGGCCTGGCGTGTTGATCCCCCCAGAACGCCCGCGTTGAGCGGACGTGAAGCGTGTCACGGCGGGTCCGCCGTGCCTCGGATGATGATGTTTTTTTGAAGCGAGGTTCCAGTCATGCAGATCAAGAGTCCGCTGTTCGGCAGCGCCGAGATTGCCGAAGACAAGATCATCGAGTTTCCCAAGGGCCTGCCCGGCTTCGAGGAGTGCCGCCGCTTCACCCTGCTGCACGAGGAAGGACGCGAGGCGCATGTGTTCCTGCTGCAGAGCGTGGACGAGCCCGATGTCGCCTTCTCGGTGACCGCGCCCGAGCGCCTCGGCGTTCACCTGGAATTCCCGCTGAGCGACGAGGAAGTCGCGATGCTGCGCCTGCGCACGCCCGAGGATGCCGCGGTCGCGGTGATCGTGCGCAAGGACGAAGGCGAAAGCCCGGCCGGCACCGGCCTGCGCGCCAATTTCATGGCGCCGCTGGTCATCAACACCGGCGAGCGTGTCGGCCTGCAGAAACTGATCGATCGCCTCGGCTGCGAGATCACCCTGCGCGCCGGCGGCTGAGCCGCCCGGGTGCCCTGCGGGCGGCATGTCCGCCCGCGCCCGCGGGTACAATGCCGGCTTTCCCCAAGCAGAGGCAAAACCATGGCCCGTCAGATCATCTCCACCCCCAAGGCACCCGCCGCCATCGGCCCCTATTCGCAGGCGGTAAAGGTCGGCAACCAGGTCTTCCTCTCCGGCCAGATCGGTCTCGACCCCGTCACCATGGAAATGGTCGAGGGCGTCGAGGCGCAGGCGCGTCGCGTGTTCGACAACCTCGCCGCGGTGGCCGAGGCGGCCGGCGGCTCCTTCGCCGACGTGGTCAAGATCACCATCTATCTCACCGACCTGGCCAACTTCGGCGTGGTCAACGAGATCATGAAGTCCTGCTTCGCCGAGCCCTATCCGGCACGTGCCACCGTCGGCGTGCGCGAGCTGCCGCGCGGCGCGCTGGTCGAGGCGGATCTGGTGCTCGTGCTCGGCTGAGGCCTGCAAGGGGCAAGGCACGAGGTGTGAAACTTAAGGGGCGGGGCGCTCGGAGCGCTGCCTCCTTGGCATACCGCTTCGGTGTCCCGGTCGCGTGCCGGCCGATCAACGGCGGGCGCGCGAGACCTGTTGCCCCTTTCCTCCTTCCGAGAAGGATCGACGATTGAACGCGACGCAGCCGCCGCGCGGCTGGCCGGGGGTCGGGGCGCAGCTGGCGGGGCGGCTGGCCAGGCTCGACCTGCGCGGGCCACGCGATGTCCTGCTCCACCTGCCGCTGCGCTACGAGGACGAGACCCGGCTGACCCCGATTGCCCGGTTGCGCCCCGGCTTTCCCGCCCAGGTCGAGGGCGAGGTGCTCGGTAGCGAGGTGGTGCTGCGTCCGCGCCGCCAGCTGGTGGCGCGGATCGCCGACGACAGCGGCACCCTGGTGGCGCGCTGGCTCAACTTCTACCCCTCGCAGCAGAAACCGCTCGCGCCGGGCGGGCGCGTGCGCCTGTTCGGCGAGGCGCGCGGCGGCTTCTTCGGGCTCGAGATGGTGCATCCGCGCCTGCGCGCCGTGGCGCCCGGCGAGGCGCTGCCCGATGCGCTCACCCCGGTCTATCCCACCACCGCCGGCGTCGGCCAGATCACCCTGCGCAAGCTGGTCGCACAGGCGCTGCAGAGCGAGCCGCTCGACGAGCTGCTGCCGGCCGCCTGGCTGCACCGCCTGGGGCTGCCCGGCTTCGCCGAGGCCTTGCATGCGCTGCACCATCCCGCGCCCGACGCCGACCCCTTCGCGCTCGAGCAGCGCGAGCATCCCGCCTGGCAGCGCATGAAGTTCGAGGAGCTGCTGGTGCAGCAGCTCTCGCTGCGCCGCGCCTGGCTCGCGCGCCGTGCCCAGGCGGCGGTGGCGCTGCCGGCGCGCGCCCTGCTGACCGCGGCTTTGCTCGAATCGCTGCCTTTCCGTCCCACGGGGGCGCAGGCGCGGGTGGGCGCGGAGATCGCCGCCGACCTCGCGGCGCCGCATCCGATGCAGCGCCTGCTGCAGGGCGATGTCGGCTCGGGCAAGACCCTGGTCGCCGCGCTGGCGATGCTGCAGGCGGCCGAGAACGGGTGGCAGGCGGCGATGATGGCGCCCACCGAGATCCTCGCAGAGCAGCACTGGAAGAAGCTCTCGGCCTGGCTGGAGCCCCTGGGCATCGGCGTCGCCTGGCTGTCGGGCAGCCGCAGGAAGCGCGCGCGCGAGGCCGAGCTCGCCCGCCTGGCGAGCGGCGAGGTGCTGCTCGCGGTCGGCACCCATGCGCTCATCGAGGACCCGGTGACGCTGCCGCGGCTGGCGCTCGTGGTGGTCGACGAGCAGCACCGCTTCGGCGTGCGCCAGCGCCTGGCGCTGCGCGAGAAGGGCGAGGGCGGGCGGCGGCCGCACATGCTGATGATGTCGGCGACGCCGATCCCGCGCACGCTGGCGATGACCCACTACGCCGATCTCGACGTGTCGGTGCTCGACGAGCTGCCGCCCGGGCGCACGCCGATCCGCACCCGCCTGGTCTCCGACGTGCGTCGTGACGAGGTCGTCGCGCGCGTGCGCGCGGCCTGTCTGGAGGGCCGCCAGGCCTACTGGGTGTGCCCGCTGATCGAGGAGTCCGAGGCGCTGCAACTGCAGACCGCGCAGGACACCTTCGCGACGCTGGTCGAGGCGCTCCCCGAGCTGCGCGTGGGCCTGGTGCACGGCCGCCTCAGGAACGAGGAGAAATCCGCCACCATGGCCGCCTTCTCCGCCGGCGCGCTCGATCTGCTGGTGGCCACCACGGTGATCGAGGTCGGGGTGGATGTGCCCAACGCCAGCCTGATGGTGATCGAGCACGCCGAGCGCTTCGGGCTCGCCCAGCTGCACCAGCTGCGCGGCCGGGTGGGGCGCGGCACGGCGGAGTCGGTATGCATCCTGATCTACGCCCAGCCGTTGTCGCAGACCGGCCGCGAGCGCCTCAAGGTGATCTACGAGAACACCGACGGCTTCGCGATCGCGCGCGAGGACCTGCGCATCCGCGGTCCGGGCGAATTCGTCGGCGCGCGCCAGAGCGGCGTGCCCCTGCTGCGCTACGCCGATCTCGAACTCGACGCCGGGCTGGTCGAGCCCGCGCGCGAGCTCGCCGAGCACCTGCTCGCCCACGACCCCGCCGCCGCCAACGCGCTGATGCGGCGCTGGCTGGGCGGGCGCGAAGCCTTGCTGCGCGCATGATGGGC